>Ga0335083_10002553_pt1 | contig 23934 bp, 20 predicted proteins | sample Lox_Sample_42_FD_206716 | JGI IMG/M metagenome (GOLD analysis project Ga0335083, IMG submission 206716) | Soil microbial communities from Loxahatchee National Wildlife Refuge, Florida, United States - Lox_Sample_4.2 | ecosystem: Environmental > Terrestrial > Soil > Wetlands | place: USA...
TGATGCGGACTTGCCGCCGCGCTCGTCGCCGGACCCTTGGCCGGCTCGTCTAATCCATTTCCAATTGCGTCGCCCGAGAGTACTAACTCCACGCGCCGGTTTTGCGCTCGTCCATCTGGGGTGTCGTTGGACGCGATCGGCTCATTCTTGCCAAATCCGTGTGCTTCCACACTGCTCGACGCGATCCCCTGCTGCACGAAGTAGTCACGGACGGCTTCTGCACGGCGCTCCGAGAGAGTCTGGTTATAGTCGTCTCCTCCGACGCTGTCGGTGTGCCCTTCGATCGAGACATGCAGACTCGGATACGCGAGCACAATGCCGGACACTTTGGCCAAGCGCTCGCGGGCTCCTGCGGCAAGTTCGTAACTGCCGGTACGGAACAGGACGTCGGACATATTGGCGACGAGTCCACGTGCAGAATCACGTGTGGCGAGAATCGAATTGAGCTGCTGCAAAAGTCGAGCGCGAAGATCCTGTTTCTCGCGTTCCGCCTGCTCACGAAGGCTTTCGGCTTTTTGCGCGTCCAACCGGGCTTGTGCCGCATCGGCAGCGAGAGCTTGCTGCTGATCGATCGCGGCCTGCTTCGCTTTCTCGGCTTCTTCTTTCTGGCGTGCTGCTTCTTGCGCGGCTGCAAGCGCTTCCTGCTTCATACGCTCGGCCTCGGCCTTGGCCTGCTCTGCTTCAGCACGAGCTTTCTCGGCAGCCTGACGGGCGGCCTCCGCTTCTGCGCGTCGCTGCGCCTCGGCTGCAGCATCCGCGCGTGCTTTCGCTTCACGGGCCGCCGCGGCAGCTTGTGCTTCTTCTTCCGCTTTCTTCTTCACGGCCATCAAGCGAGCTTCTTCCGCGGTCTCGGTAGCTTCTTTCGCTGCGATTGCGACGGCTTCCTTCTTCTGCTTCTGGCGATAGAGGGACTCTGCGTTCAGCAACTGCTGGCCAGCCTTCGACAAAATCGAGCCAGAATACTTGTCCGCTTCGGCGATGTGCGCGATGCGCACCGCGTTGCGCGCTTCAAACAACTCAAGAGGCGTCTTCGGATCGATCCCAAAAATCGCGTCGTTGATATGCGAGTTCGTCGCAGAATAAGTGCCACGAGGAGCGAGTTCGTACTTGGCGTCGACGTTCGTCGAAGCGCCACTCAACGAATTGCTTTCGGCCACGACCAGATTGCCGGGCTGGCTCACCGCAAAGTACGGCTCGGCCGTAACGATCATGCCGAACGTCTGCAGATCGGTGTAAGCCTTCACCTGGGCATTGCCGTGGTGATCGAGCGTGAGTTCGCCGAGGTTGACCGGTCGGCCTTCGGGCGAAATGGCCCAGAGAACATACGTCAGGTACTCGAGTCCGAACTTGGTTGCATCCTCGAAGCCTTGGAACTTGGCATCGATTTCGAAATTGGTCTTCTTGCCTTCAACTTTCGCCTCGCCCGAGGCGCGCTGCATCTGATCGGTTCCGCGGAAATCGATCTTCGCCGATCCTCCCTGCAGGCGATAATGCGTCGCCTTGATGGTGCGCGATACGTTCTGGACGGCAGTGGTTACGGGCGCACTGCTTGCGGTCGTCGTTGAGACTGATTGCGAAGCGATGGAATTCGACGGCAACGTTGTTTGGGTTTGCGCGGACACCAGTGCCGCAGCGGCGAAAACGAAGACGGCTAGAAACGGTTTGTTCACGAGCTTCTCGATCTGGGGGAGAAAGAGAGTTTTCTAATCCTGCTATATCGTCCGGGATTACTGGAGGGATTCAAAGAAACAGGAAGGGCTGAGACTTTGGTAACGCTTCACCGCTGACAGGCTGGATAAAAACAAGGTTTGCCTAAGGAATTGACGCGATTACCCCTTTCGGCCCGACGACCAACGCTCCTCCATCCGGATAGGCGCTTACAGCGTTGAAGTCAAAGCCCTGCTCCTTCTTCCCGCTGATGCGGAGCGGATCAGTGGGTGGCCGGAAATCAAGAATGAAGTCCTGACCGACGATGAAGAGCCGCTCGGGCGGAACAGGTTTCACGCGAGTTTTCTTTCCTGCAGATTCAGCGGCTTTCTGCATAGCTGCTTGCTTGACCGCTGTTGTCTCAACAGTTCGGTCGTATGCAACCGCGGAGAAATAGGCTTGCGGCCTGATATCCGAGAGCTTCCACGTCTTGCCTCCATCATCTGAGAGGGCGAGATTCGGCCCATCGTCGCGCGTGCGTTTGTAGTCGCCTCCCACGATCACGCCATGTTTTGTGTCGCGAAAGACAATCGAAAAGATACCTGCAGATTCAGGCCCATGAGCGATAGGAGTTTCGAAAACTTCCCATGTTTTTCCCTGATCTGGGGAGTGGAATACGCGGGCGGTTTTGCCCCCTGTGGCAAACCAGATGTTGGGATCGTTCCTTTCGCCGACGAAATTTCTTTCTGTACTTTTGCTTAAGATTGCAATGCACGTATTGCTGGCGGCGAAGGCGCCTTCTCCTTCGAGTGCTTCCGGCAGTTGAGAAGAGGGAACCGCACGCCACGTCTCGCCGTCGTCGGTAAGGAGCACTTCGAACTTCAACTTGCCGCCTTCATCCGGAATTGGATCCCCGAGAACCACTCCATGCTTCGAATCCCAGAAAGCGATGGAATCGAAGAATCCTTTCGGATTCGTATTCGTGAATTGCAGGTTCCAGTGTTTTCCCGCATCGAACGTGTGGTAAACGCGGGATTGTTCACCTGGACCACTCGACATAAGGAACGCTTCGTCGGCGGAAAAAGCAACAATACCCCGAAAGTCGAGCGCTGCGGCACCTGGAACCTGGGCAGCGATCCAGGGCTTCCCACCGTTCGTAGTTCGGAGATATGTTCCGTGCGTGCCACTCGCCCACGTAATCTGGTGCGAGACGGCGCTCACGCCTCGCAGGCTTTCAGTTGTATGGGAAATCTGCAGGCGTGGTTGGGATTGCGCAACGGCAGTTGCGACGGTCAACAGGAAAAACAGAATACGCATGGCGGGTTATCGGTGTGCGAGTGCAGACAAAAAGATCCTTGGCAAAGAACACTCAGAATGACGCCAGCGGGCTCCCCGCTGTGCTCATAGCATTGGAGGACGGGGCATCTGCCCACACAAGCGATCACTTCGCGGTGAAGTCCACGAATGACGCCGCCTTGCCAATGTAGACGCGCAATGTGCAGCGATTGCCAACATGCGCGAAAGCGACTTCCAGTGTTTCGGAGGCGCTTTCGACCTGTGCCGTCTCCATCACCGAGCGTGCAATGTCCTGCTTGTCATCGTAAGCTGCGCCGGGTGTGACGTTCTTATTCACTGCAATTGACCAATTTCCCTTCGCCGGAATGGGATACACCGTGTATGCCCCTAGTGGAATCAGCGAGCTCCCCAGAGTAAGTGGGGCTTCAGTGAACAGGGTCATCGCCGTGCCGCCAGGCGCCCAAGGTTTGTTGTTCTGCGGTTTCTCCTTCGCCGAAACGGGAGTGTAGCGAATGTAGACTTGGCGTCCGTCATCGAGATTGCACGTCGTCGTTGATTGATTTCCGGACTGCGCCCAGACTGCGGGACTCAACAATATCGTTATGAGTACAGCTCTCCAGACGTTCGTGGCCGACATGGGATGGAATCCCCTCCAGCGCAAAAGTTTAGCGCTGGGAGGCGAATTTGTGGAGGGAATTTACTTAGGAAACCCCAAACCTCATCCAGGAGGCTTGCAGCGAATTCTACAGAAGACAAAGCGTCAGCTAGAGTTGATGCTGCCGAAATGCTTCAGGTCTCCTTCGTCATGCGCCTTTGGTGACGTTTATCCAGGGCGGAACGGTTGCTAGCGTCATTGGCAGGCACGGGTGTGTCATGTGCCAACCGAGGGGAGTCAATGGCAAAGGCAAAATTAGCGATTCTTTATGGCGAAGGGGATGAAGACGTTGTGGCGGAGCTTGCAACCGCTTTGCAGAAGGCCGGGCACACCGTGCAGCAGGTAATCGGACGCAAACCAGCCGAAGAGGCGCTCAAGAAATCAGAGTTTGAGCTGGTGGTGCTGGGGTCATCCATGAGCCGCAATGACCGTCATCACCTGCCATATATGGTTAAAAAGGCGAATGCGGAGACGAAGGTTTTCGTGCTGCATGCGGACGGCAGCCGGCATCCTTACGTCGATGCCTGCGTCGACACCGGCACCAGCGTGGAGTCGATCCTCCATAAGATCGAGGGCATGAACTTGGGCGCTCCCGCCAAGGCCGCAGCAGCTGGCGCTGGAAAATAAGTACCCAGTACTCAATACCCGGTACCCAGTTTCATTTGGGCGGCTTCGGCCGCCCCTTTCCTTTTATGCTGGAATCTCCCAAGATACGAATCAAAATCGTAAAAAGTGGGAAAGATGTCCCCGCTTTGTAAGATTTCGGCCCGAATCTGCGTGAAATCTGCAACTAAACTGCCCCTGCCGCGTCATATTCAGTGAAGCCGGATTCACCGGGTACAATCATTCACCGAGTACAATAAAGACGAATGTCAAGCCTACCCCTTCCCATAGCGGCCTTTGTTGCGGGCCTGATCTCATTTCTGTCGCCCTGCGTCCTTCCACTGGTGCCGGGCTATGTTTCGCTGATCTCAGGCGCAGGCGTGGAAGAATTGAAGTCCCCGCAATCCCAGCTGATGCGGCGCGTCATGGTGAACTCGTTCGGGTTCATCCTCGGCTTCAGCATCGTCTTCATCACGCTGGGTGCCATCTCAACTGAGATTGGGCAGGTGGCAGCGCGCTATAAGCACACGCTCTCGATCGTCGCGGGCGTGGTGATCATCATTTTTGGCCTGCACCTAACCGGAATCTTCAAGATCAAGGCGCTCTACACAGATGCTCGTCTCCACAGCGTAAAAGGCAGCAGCACGCCAATCGGCGCGTTCGTGATCGGCTTCGCATTTGCTTTCGGATGGACGCCTTGCCTTGGGCCAATCCTGACCGCGATCCTTACGCTGGCCAGCGAGCAAGACACTTTAGTTAAAGGCGTCATCTTACTGGGTGTGTATTCCCTGGGGCTGGCGGTGCCGTTCTTGCTGACATCGCTGCTGATGGAGCGTTTTCTCAAGTTCTACAGCCGCTTCCGCTCGCACATGCACGCACTGGAAGTCGCATCAGGAGGCTTGTTGATTGCTCTTGGAGTGCTGCTCGTAATCGGCCGTTTTACACTGATCTCGAGCTGGCTATCATTCTTGAACCGTTTTGCACTGTAATACCGTAATGAGGATCCTGCTGTATGTCGGAACAACACGTTGAACAGAACCAAAACACTCAAGCAGTACCACCGGTAAATCACGCGGATAATCATTCGGAAACACCCACATTCGCCGCGCCTCCGCCGGAGCCGCCGGTGTCGCCGCAACCTCCCGCGCTACCGAAGGGCCGCAATCCCCTAGCACTGGTCGTGGTAGCTGTCGTGGCCGCGGGAATGCTTTATTTCGGATTCCACACTGCGCGGCGGTCTGGTACCGATCACGCACCAGGCGTGCTGGGTTACGGGACTCCCGCCCCGAATTTCACGCTCGAAACGCTTGACGGCAAGAACGTCAGCTTGTCTGATTTCCACGGCAAAGCCGTTTTGGTGAATTTCTGGGCTACCTGGTGCGGACCATGCAAGATCGAAACGCCATGGCTGGTTGAGTTGCAAAACGAGTACGGCTCACAAGGCCTGCAGGTCGTCGGCGTAGCGATGGATGACTCCGGTAAAGAGGATATCGCGAAGTTCGCCAAAGACATGGGCGTGAACTATCCGGTGCTGCTGGGCAAAGAGTCCGTCGGCGACGCCTATGGCGGCGTCCCGGCTCTGCCGGAAAGTTTCTTCGTCGGACGCGATGGCAAGATCGTCGACCGCATTATCGGTCTGAAGGGCCGCGGTGAGATTGAGGACTCCGTCAAGAAGGCCTTAAAATCCGAAGTCGGATTGATCGAAAGTAACTCGCCGAACGCCGTCTTGCAGGCTCAGAATTGACACTACGGCGCCTGGGGAATCAAGGCGTACTATCCTGTCGGAGGCGCCGGCACAGAACGTCATGATCAGGCCAATTCGCCTTTCGCAAGTCTCTCTTCTCCTTGCGTTCCTAGCGAGCGCATCCTGGGCTCAAGCGCCCAAAGCGCCATCCGTCACCATGGCTCCCGTCGATACAGTGAGCGCTCCAAAAGGCTCGCAAACTATGGTGAAGCTCGATTTCCGGGTAGCCTCAGGATTCCACATCAATTCCAACACTCCGCGGTCGGAGTTTCTGATCCCTACCGCGCTGAAAATGGACATACCCACTGACATCGTGTTGGGGAAAATCGAATATCCAGAGGGCAAGGACCTGACGTTTCCGTTCTCTCCAGACGAAAAGCTGAATGTCTATAGCGGTGATTTCACGATCAATCTTGCCGTCCGCCCGCTGAACTCAGTTTCTCCCGGCAAGTACATCATGCGTGGTGTGCTTCGCTACCAGGCCTGTGACAACGCGCAGTGCTTTCCTCCTAAGACGCTGCCTGTAAATTTTGACGTGAAAGTCGTGAAGGGCCCGTCGCAACACCACTCGAATCCCGCACAAAGTCCGCACATTCACGGATAGCTTGCAGCTCTCAATTTTCGAACACATCATTCTGTGATGATGTGGTCCGCCCATTCGATCAGTGAGATGAATACAGGTGGGCTGCCGAACTTCGCACCATAGTTTGCCAGATCGTTCTCGGTTACTCCTCTTGCACGAGAACATGCCCCACAGGTATAAATCTGGACGTTTTTCGCTTTTAGCTTGTTCAGAAACTCTCCGACCGCGGGCCACCCAACCGGTGTGACGGCGTCGTCGACCACCTTGCGCATCAGAACGACTGCTTCGCCGAGCAAATAAATCTGAAATTCGTGTCCGGCCTCAGCCAAGGCGAATCCATGGGAGAACGGGAATGCGGCCTTAGTGGGATCGTCTGATCCCCATGCGCTCTTTATGAGAATCTTGAGGTGCTTCTTGGATTGAGCTTGCGGCAAACTGCCAGCCAGAACGGCAATGCTGCCAATTGCGCCATCCGTGCGAGGAGATCTCGGCGTGCCATGTTGTTTCCTGCGACTGAGTTATGTCCCCCGGGGTGCCCAGCACTTTACCTCGGTTGGTGAGTTTTTGGAAAGCGGATGTTCCCCCGTCGCCAGGCTCGCCAAGTCAGCAGACGAATCTTCAAGACAAATGAAATCCTAAAGCGGTGTACAATTTTCCCGCTCTCAGGCCCAGCCTGTCTTGAATTCCACGTTGTTTTTCCCAAGGGGAGGCCAGCCGTGCGCACTCCGAAAAATATGTCGATTACTATCAGCCCCCTCCGTTTTCGCGGCACCGCTATCGTGGTTCTAGCCTTCATTCTGCTGTCCGCCACATCATTTGCTCAGGAAGCTTCCCAACCATCCACGCCTCCGCAGCTCACGCTACTGGATCCCGTTCCCTCCCTTCTGAAAGGAGCGGCGGTGACCACGAGCGTGAACACGCTTGCTACGAAAGGCCGTGTGGTCGAGGGCACCGCCGCGGATTCCGCCAGCGAACTTGTTCTCCGAATTCCGGCAGGCTCGATCGGAGAGCAATTCACTGTCACGGTCCTCAACGACCAGGGCGAACAAAGCATCTCCTCCACAGAGGACGGTGGGTTAGGTTCCATCGGTACCACCACCTTCAAAGCCAGCCAACTGACAGTTACTGCGGTCAACACAACAGCTGGCCCGATGGCCTTCGCTATCTATGGCAGCCCGCTCGACTTCCCGCGCCCAGAAGGCCAGGACATCAATAACGCCGAACGCTTCATCAACCTGCAAGTTCAAGCGCTCGATACTGGGCTCTCATCCGACACTTCGGTGACGCTGTTGCGCCCGCCTCTCGTTCTGATCCATGGACTCTGGGCTAGTGCCTCGTCATGGGACGACTTCACTCCGCTCATCAATGACCCTCGTTGGTTCATCAGCCGAGCGGACTATTCCACGATCATCGGCGGACAGATCAAGTCCTATTCGCCGCCGGTGCCGAGCTGGGCAAAGAGTAGCATCGCGAGTTCTCCATCGAGCGCTCTGGGATTCGCCTACAACGCTCCCACCGTCCTGTTACAGATCTACAACTTCATCAATAGTTTCAAGAATGGAACCAATCCGGCGAACGTGCCAGTTGCGGGAGTGCAGGCTGACATCGTTGCACACAGCATGGGTGGAGACATTACGCGAACCCTGCCCTCGATTACGCAGTTCTACCACCCAATCACATTCACCCTGGGATTCGTCCACAAAGTCATCACCATCGGCACGCCACATTGGGGATCGCCGCTCGCCACCATGCTTCTCACCAGCAGCAATGAATGTGTCCGCGGCGTGCTTGCCACCAATGGAAGCCCCAGTTTCACTTCCGTCACTTTCAAGAACGGAACCAAAACTTCGGGAGGAGTTGCTGATCTTCAAGGTGATGGCTTCGGCGGCGGTCTCAGCGCGGCCCTGCAAAAGCTCCAGAATCCCATCCCGCACGCCTTGCCTACTGCTCTCATTCAGGGCCTCGAGTCGCAGAGCCAGTTGGATGGCCTCAATTCTTCGAGTGCAGCGCAGGCGATTCGCCTGCTTTGCTTCACCGATCCACTGGCGAAAGACTTGACGTCGAGCGGTTGGCCGAAAATCTTCGGCCAGGAGAGCGATTCCATCGTTCCCGCCCTCAGTGCCGTAGCAGGCCTAAGCATTTTCACAGTCGCCAACGGGGTAATCCATTCGCAAAGTTCTGAAGAGCTGGGCTTCGGCCCTCCGGCTGAGTTGGACGCAGCCGGCGGCATCCCCGACACCGTCATCGATCTTTTGAATACCCCAGTCAACAGTTCGACGTACGTGCCCCTGCCCCAGCAATAAATTGGAAGCGGAAAAGTTGCGAGAGAAGTGAAGTACTGTTGCGCCTCCCTGTCATCGAAGCAGAGTACTTACCGAAACCTTCGGGCAATAAATTACTTTGTCATCCTGAGCGCAGTCGAAAGATCTCGTGTCTGCTGACTTCATCACCGGATTCGCACGGACTTCCGTCCACCGTCTTTTGACCTTTAGCCCCTGCTAACCTTACAGTGCTGGGCATGCAATTCGCGCTCTCCAGTATTCTGATCTTTTTGTCGGTTGTCCGACCGCCCGCAGTGAGCGCTGCCCAGGTTTCACCAGAACTTCACATCCAAGACGTGACCGTCATCGACGTCCAAGGCGGCCCTCCGCAAACTCATCGATGTGTGATCGTCCAGAGCAATCGCATCACCGCCGTAACGGATCAGGAGAACTGCAAACAACAGCACAATCGAACCACTCGCGTCGACGGCAAAGGCAAATTCCTCATCCCCGGTCTCTGGGATATGCACGTGCACATGGTTTTCGGCGACTGGTTCCCGCGCGGCAAGGAAGTCACATTGCCGCTGTTCGTTGCGAACGGCATCACTGGCGTGCGCGATATGGGAGGCGAGCTCGACGTCCTGCAAGAATGGCGCAAAGAAATCTCTGCCGGCACATTGATCGGGCCACGCATCGTAATGTCAGGCCCGATGCTCGACGGCCCTCAGCCACGCTTCCCCAGTTCGATCGCGATCAAGACTCCAGAAGATGGCCGCCGCGCAGTAGACGATCTTACGAAGCGAGGAGCTGATTTCATCAAGCTGCAATCGCTGATCCCTCGCGTCGCAGTATTTGCGATTGCGGACGAAGCCAAGAAACAAGCCATTACTTTTGTCGGACATGTGCCCGATTCGGTCCGGGCATCCGAAATGTCCAATGCCGGACAGAAGAGTTTCGAGCACCTGATCGGAATCTTCGAAGGCAGCTCCCCGCTGGAAGACGAATTCATCAAGGGTACAAAAAGCGAGGGCAAGTTCCTCTCGACATACGATCCCAAGCGGGCTGCGGCTCTCTTCGCGCTGCTCGCAAAAAATCACACATGGCAATGCCCGACATTGGTTTGGGAACGCGGAGGGAATTTAATCGATCAAACCGACTTCGCTTACGATAAGCGTGCAAAGTATGCTCCGGTATACTGGAAAGATGTGACCTGGAAGCGCTTCACCGATGAAATCGTGCATGATTTCAACATCGACGATCTTGCAACGCGAAAAGCGTTCGTCGCGAAAGAACTCGAAGTCGTGAACGAAATGCATCACGCCGGAGTCCAGTTTTTGGCTGGCACAGATACTCCGCCCGGCGTCTACATCTTCCCCGGGTTCAGCCTGCATGAAGAACTCCAACGCTTCGTCGCTGCAGGATTCACTCCGCTCGAGGCTTTGCAAACCGCCACGCTGAATCCCGCGAAATTCTTGGGCCGCGAAAACGATCTCGGCACGATCGAAAAGGGCAAGCTAGCGGATCTCGTATTGCTGGATGCAAATCCCCTGGATGACATCAGCAACACCCGGAAGATCGAGGCAGTCATCCTCAACGGAAGATATCTGTCGCGCTCCGATCTCGACAAAATGCTGACAGGTGCGGAAGAAGCAGCGAAGGCCAAGTGAAGCTGTCATTAGAGCGGAGAACTGGTTGAACCAAGTCCACCACATCGTGGAAGAGCGGCGCTTTAGCGCCGTGTCGAACATTCCTCAAGGCGGGGCTTTAGCCCCTGAGACGATCCTGGAAGCGAAGATTGCGCCGCACTCGCCAATGCCAGCACCGTCCCGGCATACAGCAGCGTATCGAAGAAATAATTGATCCCCTCAACCTTAACTGCCGTACTCGGATCCAGCAGAGAGACAATCAAAATCGGCCCATAAATGCAGACGACCAGCAACAGAATCCACGCACCAAGATACGCCGCCGCCATCCGCACTTTCTTGGTCAACAGAATCCCCGCCCCGGCAACGACCAGGATCGCCCCCGTTACATAGGAAATGAGAGGCCGCACCGGAATCCACAGAGGCATCAGTTTTTCCAGGGGAACACCCGGCGCATTGATGGGAAAGAAAAAGTGTTCGACACCGTAGAAAACCGCAGTAACTCCGATCACGACGCGCCCTATTGTGACCAGCACGCTCCGCCCTCGCGCATGTTGCGCGTCCAGGGTCGCAGCTGCCAGCATCCATCCGCCGGCGCCGAACGAGAGTTCACGGAACATCAGCGTCCAGGAAATCCGGTTGTGTATGTCCCCCAGCGTGCCGGGCAAATCCATCATGGCAACAAACAGAAACATCATCACTCCGAACATCAGGCCCGACCAGAACACCTGGCGCTTCGTAGCAATGCTCAAAGACGCGGCGAGTAGCGCTGCTCCAACCAGATACGTCCAGAACAATGGCCAGGGCATAAATTTCGGAACGAACCGACTGATGCCCTGTGCGGCCGAGAAATGTTCTGCAGCAAAAACCCCCAGCGGCGCCGCAAAACACAAATTGCTCAAGACGACGACCTTCTCGATGCCGCTCACCCGCTCGACGTCGGCCTTGGCCTCGATTGATCCAACCACGAGCAGGACAAGGCCAGCAATGCTCGTCGAAAGCGCGGTGCGCGAAAATTCAAAAAACAGCAAGGCAACGGGGATACTCAGGTGCATGTTATAGGAGTGCATCTGGCCATCAGTGAAGATAGACCAACACATAGCATGGAAAGGAAAGTGGAACAGCGCAATATCCACTTGGCCCCGATCTTGTATAGCCACTTTAATGCCGATCGACCACCGTTAGCACTCTAGGCTCAAGATATTCCATGCAATCAGCGCCTCAATCTGTATCTCCTGACAGTTTCGGCCGGAATGTGAGTAATGGCATCAAGTTATTGATTCTTGGGCAAAAAGTCTGCCTTATGTTCGGTACACTTAAGAAGAAACGGTCTCCCAGACCGACCGAAGTTTTCAAGCAAATGAAACTGAATCTGACCCAGCATCGGACTCTACCTGAATCTCCCGCGCACCCGGCTCTTCTGCTCCGGACCGCGGTACCGTGCATCTTGCTCGTCTTCCTGCTTTCACTCGCTCTGCCACTCGAGTCACAAAAGATCAAGATCCAATGCGAGAAGACGACCGACTTCTCAAAATTCAAGACTTACGCGTGGGTCCCTGGAACGCCGGTATTTGATCCGCGCCTGGATACCTACATTCACGACAGGCTCGTCGAGGCCGTGCGAAGTAGCGGAATGAGCGAAGCGCCCGTCAACACTGCGGATGTTCTGGTAACGTATCATGCCGCGCACGGCACCGATTTGAGTGTTGGCACCGCTCTCGATCCAACATTCGCGGCCAGCGGCGGTGTTCCCATCGCGGGCCACAGCATCTGGGAAACCGCCGGTACCGGAGGCACACAGGTAACGAAGGGAAGCATTGTTTTCGAGATTCTCGATCGCGCGGCCAGCCGCCCAGTCTGGATCGGAACTGCAAAGCATACGATCAGTGATTCGCACGAAGAGCGATGGAACGATGTCGAGAAGGCCCTCGATAAGCTGCTCAGTCGCTTTCCTCCCAAGCACGCATAAATTGGCGGCACAGATCCTGTTCAGAGGCCGGACGAGTAGTCCTGGTTTTCGCCGCCCGTTGATGTCGCAAATCCAATGTGTAAGACCCTCATCAAGTGATACTTGCGCGGAAGTACATTCGGCAATGCGGAATGTGGCACGAGAGTAACCACACCCCGGTTACGACGATTTCATCCCAGATCAGGGTTACGATGGCTGCACTCTGCGTTGCGAACGGCAGCAGCGCCAACTGCGGGTACTCAGTAGACATGAGAGCACATCGTATTGTCGTCTTTTTTCTGTTTTCCCTGGGCTGCGCCTACGGTCAGATGACCGTCATCAGCGGCCGGTCCACGGATCCCGATCTGAAGCCAGAACAACGCACCGCAACCATTGCGCATTACGAGCGGGTGCGGACTAGCGCACGGAGAACGATTGGTATGCTGGCGTTTGCGATGGAAAAGAAAGCCGGTTCAAAACTTGACCTCGCGGACGCGATCAACAACGAACAAGATATTGTCGACTCGGCGAACTGGTGCATTCTGGCATTGCGCGACAAGACAAAAGACGCGTTAGCCTGTGCCTTCCCAAACGAACGCACCGATGAAACGGAATCAAAAGGTATCTGTCAGGTTGCCCAAAATCCGGTTGTACGTTCGCGCTGTTCCCAGCAGACCACAACTGCGAAACGTATCGAAACTTCCGACTAACCCGTCGCGTTGACCCAGAATGTTCTGTCAACTCCAGACCGCCTGGTGTGGTGTGCGGCCTCGTTACTCGCGGCGCAAGGCAGTCATAGGGTGGATGCTCAGAGCCCGCCGTGCCGGGATGTAACACGCCAGCGTGGCGACTGCCGCAAGCAGCAACGCCACAGCAATCAGTGTTGCGGGATCGGTCGGCTTCACTTGGAAGAGGACGCTGACCATCACCCGCGTAAGCGCCATTGCGCCGGCAAGTCCGATCGCGATGCCCAGCAGCCCGAGCCTCACTCCATCCTTCATGACGAGCCGCAGGACATCGCGAGGTTGCGCGCCCAAAGCCATGTAGACGCCGATTTCGTGCGTGCGCTGATTGACGCGGTACGCAACCATACCGTAGATGCCCACTCCGGCCAGCGCTACCGCCAGCACGGCAAAGCTCCCGAGCAACAACATGTTAAAGCGCTGCTGCGCGACCGAGACCGCTAACAAATCGTCCATGGATTGAATGCCGCTCACTGGAATCTGGCTGTCCAGGCTCCAGACCTGCTTCTTCACATCCTCGACCAGACTTGCCTCTGGAACGCGCGTCCGGATTACCAGCGTCATAAACTTCCGCCACGCCTCGTCGTTCTGGCTGAATGGCGTGTAGACCGCGGGATCCACGGGCTGGTTCAGCCCGGAATGCTTAACGTCGCCCGCAACACCAATGATCGTCATCCACTCGGGTGGATCGCTTGATCGCGTCCAGTCAATACGGGCACCAATTGGGTTCTGGCCGGGAAGAAGTTCTCGCACGAACTCCTCGTTGACGATCGCGACTCGCGGCTCTCCTTCGCGGTCCATTGCACTGAAGTCGTGTCCGTTGCGAATCTGGATCTGCATGACGCCGAAGTACTCACCCATGACCGATAGCGTCTGTACGATTGGCTCGGTTCCCTCGGGAAGGGTCGCCTGGCCGTCGACCACGACCCGATGGCCTACATAATTTCCGGCTAAGGGAAGGTCGGTGATCATCGCCGCCTGCACGCCAGGAAAGGCGTTGATCCGAGCGAGCAACTCGCGACGGAAATTCGTCTGCATGGGAATTTGCGGATAGCGGGTTCCCGGCAACTGAAGGTACATGGTGATGACGTTTGCGGGATTGAATCCCGGGTCGACGGATCGCAGGCGCAAAAAACCTTTGATCAACAATCCCGCGCCCGCCAGTAGAATCAGCGCCAGGGCAAGCTCCGCGGTTACTAGGAAACTGCGCAAGGGGCTGCGCGTAACGCCCGTTGCGGCAGTGCGTGCGTTTTCCCGCAACGCTTCCGCGATATCCCCGCGAGATGCAGATCTTGCAGGCAGAAGTCCGAACAGCAGGCCCGTCAGCAGCGAGATGGCGAATACGAACAGGAAGACCCGCGTGTCCATCGGAATTGCACGGAGTTGACGCAGTTCCTCCGGCCTTAATGCCAGCAACAATGTTGTGCCCGCCTTCGCAGCGATCAGTCCTGCTGCTCCGCCGACCAGTGCCAACAGAGTGCTCTCGGTGAGTCTTTGCCGAATCAGGCGGCCATTGCGTGCACCCAGCGACGCGCGAATCACCAACTCGCGCCGGCGTGCCACGGCCCGGACCATCAGCAGCATTGCAAAATTTGCGCAGGCAATCAGCAGCACTAGCCCAACTGCTCCGAACAGAATCAACAACGCCGGGCGGACATCGCCTACCAACCAGTCATGCAGAGGTATCAGTATCGTGCTGCGCTCCTTCTCCGTGTGGGGAAACGTCTCGGCCAGCCGGCGGTCTACCTGTGCGACTTCGGCTTGCGCCTGTGCGAGCGTCACGCCCGGCTTCAGCCGCCAATAGGTGTGCATGAAGTGCACGTCGCGCTCGGCAGCTGCATCGGGATATCCCACCCACAACGAAACGAAAACGTCTGCCAGCTCCTTCGGTAGAGTGAAATCTCTGGGCATTACGCCGATCACTGTGTAACTGTTGTCGCTCAGCCGGATCGCTTTGCCCAGCACCTGAGGGTCCCTGCCCAGAAAATCCCGCCAGAACGGATAACTCAGCACGACATTTCCCGGCCCGCCTTTTACAGCTTCATCAGCAGAGATCAAGCGGCCCAACATGGGTTGTGCACCGAGTGTCGTAAACAGGCCCGCATCAACATAGGCGCCGTGCACGCGCATCGGCTCGCCAGAGCCCGTGAAGTCCATCGGCTCAATGTTGATTCCACCGCTGCTGGCAAACGATTTGGTCTGGCGCTGAATGTCTTCAAGATTCGCCAGTGAATCATTCTCCCGTGCAGCCAGCAATTCCTGCGGGTTGGGATATGGCAGCGGATTTAGCAAAACCTGATTCACCACGCTGAAGATCGCCGTGTTAGCCCCGATCCCGAGAGCCAGCGTCAGCACAGCGCAAGCGGTAAATGCGGGCGAGTGAAGCAGGGTGCGAGCGCTGTAATGCAAGTCCTGCACCAGCGACTCAACAAAGCTGACGCCGCGTGCCTCGCGGCATTCATTCTTGATCTGATCAAGTCCGCCAAACTCCAGCCGGGCGCGACGCACTGCTTCGGCTTGGCTCATTCCCGACTTTATATATTTGTCGATCTGTTGCTCGAGGTGAAACCGCAGCTCGTCATCGAGTTCGTTCTCTGCGGCAGGATGCCGCATCAAGGCGCGCAACCGGAAAAGTAAGTCGTGCAGCATCACGCGACCTCCTAGGCAGTTTCGAGGATCTGGCTCACGGCTGCCGTCAGTTTCTCCCAGGCGTCCTGTTCGATCTCGAGTTGGCGACGTCCGGCTTTGGTGAGCTCATAGAACTTTGCCTTGCGATTGTTCTCGGATGTACCCCAGCGAGCCTTAATCCAGCCGCGTCGCTCCAGTCGGTGCAGCGCGGGATACAACGAGCCCTGCTGCACACGCAAGACATCGCTGGAGATCTGCTGGATGCGTTCCGAAACGGCCCAGCCGTGAAGAGGTTCGAGCGAGAGGGTGCGGAGGATCAGCAGGTCCAGCGTACCCTGCGGAAGTTCAATGGATCGAGATGGCATCAGCTCCCCTATCGCTTCTACAAGACGTTACATCAACTTATGTAGAAGCGCAAGGGGAGAGACGAGGGAAGACTGGGAGGCCCAGGTCCGCGTTTGTGGCAGCAGAGGTTCACCAGAATTCGCAGGTGGGATGATTTCAGGATTCGACATCGTTTGCCTTTCCAGGACACGCTGTGTTACTAGCCCTGCCAGACTAGCCATCTTTGACTGACAGTAGCCGATTTCAGCCGCTCACAACCTGCTCGCCATTCCGATCCCGGAGCCCACCGACGGGCGGAGGAATCTTGCTAACCTCATTGCTGTCTCATCCCAGCCATTGAGGATTCTGATAAGTCCCGTCGAAATCGTGGCTGGTTTTGTAACGCTCGAACTCGCCGTTTTTCGCCGCAGTGTCTGTCTTGGCGAGTAGGGCAGCGACTTCGCTGGAGTTCATCGGCTTGAAACTGCGTGCGGCTTTCAGTGCTTGATGCAAAATATCAATAGAATCGCATCCCGTGATCACAACGCTCGTCGGCAGGTTCATTGCGTAGTGAAGACATTCAACCGGTGTCGCGGTCTTGCTCTTCAGAATAATCTTGTCGCCCATGGGCTTCATGCCAAGGACGCCGATCTTATGCTCAACCAGGACCGGCAGTACCTTTTTCTCAAAGCTGTTGTAATGAGCGTCCATCACGTTCAGCGGCATTTGCACGGCATCAAACGTGAAGTCGTGAGTAAATGCAGTGTTGAGCATTTTCAGATGAATATCCGGACTCTTATGGCCCGTGAACCCAATGAATCGGATTTTGCCGGCCCTCTTCGCCTCGAGCACCGCTCTCATCCCTCCTCCTTTCGCGAAAATGCGGTCGGGATCCTCCTCGCGAATGACTTCATGAAATTGCAGCAGGTCAATGTGATCCGTCTGAAGACGCTTCAGCGATTCCTCGATCTGCTGCGAAGCCGCTTGTTCCGTGCGGCCGTCAATCTTCGTCATGAGGAATGCCTTTTGACGGTAGCCATCGCGCAGCGCTTTGCCCATGCGAACTTCGCTCTGACCGTTGTTATAGTCCCAGCAGTTGTCTAGGAAGTTGATCCCACTATCGAGTGCTGTGCGGATGATGCGGATGCTTTCCTGCTCGTCGGATTGCATGCCGATGTGGTACCCGCCGAGGCCTACCATGGAGACCCTTGCTCCAGAGCGGCCGAGCGTGCGAGTGGGAACGCTTCCGCTTTCCGCGTTAGAGAACTTCTTGCTTAGCGAGGTCATGACGCTCGTCGCAGCAGCAGTCTGGAGAAACCGACGTCGATCCATACGATGCTCCTCGGCTATTCAGAGTCGCCAAACTCCGACGCGGTTGCAGAGAGTTTTCTCATGCTCCTGTGCAGGCCCTGAGTGCACTGAATTTTCGATTGTCAAAATCTGGTCACGCGGAACTAGCTTGCTGCCCCCGAATCTGCCAGAATACCCAGGGGTTAATCATGGGTAAATTCTCGCTCGGTATCATCACTACCTTGCTCGTTTTGATCCTCGTCGGACTCGGCTACGCCATGCTCGGTTTCTTCCCAACGGCTGCGAACAAAAAACCTCCTGACTGGGAAACCCATCTCGCCATGGGTGCGGTTGACGCCTCCATGGAGCGCCATGCCCCGCGAGTGACAAACCCGCTCATGCCTACGGATCAGAACCTCGAAGACGGTATGAAGCTTTACACCATGAATTGCGCATTGTGTCACGGCGGCCTCGACCGCAAAGGCTCCTCTCTTTCGAATTCTTTCTACCCTCCTCCTCCAGACTTGGTCTCTCATCCCCCCGATGATCCAGAATGGCACATCTTCTACACCATCCGCACCGGGATCCGTTACACCGGTATGCCCGCCTGGGAGAAAACCCTTGGCGATCAGGACATCTGGAAGATCACTATGTTCCTCTCTCACATGGAAAAACTGCCGCCTGCCGTCCAGGAATATTGGAAATCCAGTTTCGGAGCCGGCCCGGAATCCGAACAGAATGAGCCGATGAAAGATGCAGGCCACGATCACCACTGAAATCGAAACTTTTAGGTCATCACCGCCTCCTCTGCGGCTGTTCTTAGCGAATCAGCAGTTAATCCTTTGAATCGCGCCGGAAATTAAATCCGCAGGAACGTTATAATATTCGTTTGCGCCCGAGCGTCTCTGTGGAACCGTGGGCTTCATGGAAGGAAATCATGCCAACAGACATCATCATGCCTCAGATGGGCGAGTCCATCGTAGAAGGCACCATCACCAAGTGGCTGAAAAAGCCCGGCGATAAAGTTCAACGGGACGAACCCCTCTTCGAAATTTCTACCGATAAGGTCGACGCAGAAATCCCCGCCCCTGCCTCAGGTGTTCTCCAGGAAATCAAAGTAACGGAAGGCACAACGGTAGGAGTAAATACGATAGTAGGCACGATTGCCTCAGATGGTGAAGGTGCAGCAGTAAAGCCGCAAGCGCCGCCCAAGCAGCAGAGTAATGCCGCGGCGCCACCCGCTGTGGAGACGCCGGCTCGCCCCCGGGCACAAGCACCGGCTCCTCCGCCCGCACCCGCCCCTGCAGCCTCAGCGCAACAAGAAGAAACGGAAGAATCGGAAGAAGCCCGCTCCTCCCCGCTGGTCCGCAAAATCGCCCGCGAACACGGCGTCAATCTCTCTCAAGTGTCGGGCACCGGACTCGGCGGCCGCATCACCAAGCAAGACATCATGCAGTTCATCGAGCACCAGGGATCTGCGCAACCAGTCTCGACGCCCGCTCCTGCTCAGCCTGCAGCCGCCGCTCCGGCGCCTCCGCGCCCGGCAGCACCCGCTCCTTATCCGGGCGATCTCGTTCCAATGTCACGAATGCGGTCACTCATCGCCCATCACATGATCGAGTCGCGCCGCACCAGCGCCCACGTTCACTGCATGTACGAGGTTGATTTCACTCGCATTGTGAACCTACGCAACAAGCTCAAGAACGGATTTGAGCAGCGCCACGGCGCGCGACTTACCTTCATGCCGTTCTTTGTCCGTGCCGCGGTGATGGCGCTTCAACAATGGCCCATCATCAACGCCAACATCGAAGGCGAGAACATCCGCTACCATCGCTACATCAACGTCGGAATCGCGGTCGCCCTCGATTGGGGACTGATCGTTCCCGTTCTCAAAAATGCCGGAGATCTCAACTTCCTGGGCCTGCAACGCGGCATCACCGATCTCGGCGAGCGCGCTCGCATCAAGAAGCTCAAGCCCGAGGATGTCGAAGGATCCACGTTCACGATCACGAATCCAGGTCAGTTCGGAGCCGTGTTCGGCCTCCCCATCATCAATCAGCCGAACTCCGCGATTATGGGCGTCGGCGGAATCATGAAGCAGCCCATGGTCATCACCGACAAAGATGGCAATGACTCCATCGCGATCCGTTCGATCGTTCACCTCACGCTGGGCTACGATCATCGGTTGATCGACGGAGCAGTAGCCGACCAGTTCATGGCCCAGGTCAAAAAGAACCTCGAAACCTGGACCGAAGAAGTCGGCTAGAAGATCGAACCTAACAGTTGTCATTCCAAGAAGCGACGAGGAACCTGCTTTTCTGTCTCACTTCTCTGAAGCCGACTAGAACTATACGTTGGAAATCAAATGGGTGCCCCATTTCTCGAGCATTCTTTGCGCGAGAAGTGGGGATTTTGACTTCCTCTGTGGTCCTCTGTGTTCTCTTTGTTCTCTGTTGTGAACGATTTTTCAACGAGGTCTTCGTGCTAGTGTCCTGCTGTGATCTTCTCACCCTTCGCCCAGGCGGACGCATTCATACACATCACCACTCCATCAATAATTTGAGATATGCCATTTTTGAATTGCTCCGGCTGAACAATCTCACGCGTCGCAATCGCATCCGACATCGCCAATGCATTCTGCAGAAAGCTCATCGCTGCGTCTTTTTTCTCTGCGCCCGACTTATTCGCGCACATCCCCTCGATCCCCGAAATTAGGGATGGAATGAATCCGATTCCCCGCAATAGAACGTTCATAAAATTCATTAAACTTTCCTTTCTTCACAAACTGTCATGCTGAGCACAGCAGAGAGGTGAGCGAAGCGATCCTCGCTGAGGAGCCGAAGCATCCCTACCTAAATTCCACACTCAGCCTGCGCACTCACTTCCTCGCTCTGTTCCCCCGGCTTGCACTGTCGTGCGCCTGAATCAAACTCTTGATTTCATTTTGCCCGTCGCGCAATTCTCCAAGCTGAACCTCGGTTCGTATCCGCGCCTCGGTATTGGTCGCTGCGATTTGTTCCAGCCTCACCACACGAGCTTTCGTCGCCTCAATTTCAGCATCCTGACGAGACGTGTTCCGTGCATCTTGGATCACGTACCCCGCAATGGAGAGCGCCACCGCCGCCATCGCAATCAGCGTCCGGCTGTCGAATTTCAAAAGCCGTTGCTCCTTCACAGCCTCAAGCTTCTTATCCCAGGTAACTTGCAACGCCTCGGCGAAGCTCTGCATCTCCTGCAGCCTATCCAATACTTCGAGTTGAAAATCCTTCGCCGTGTAGGAAACCCCGCCAGCTGACCGATCGCTCACTTCCCGTTGTCTTTGTCTCACAAATGCTGCTTCACTCATAACGGATAGTCCACATGCAACGCGGCTGAATATCGTGAATATTTCGGCGGAGACGAACTGTCATACAGCCGTAAAAAATAATTCTGAGTCCGCGCCAAACGAGGAAGCGTGAATGTCTCCGTAGTAAACCGCCCCAGCAGGTTTCGATCATTCGAGGCCCCCCATCCAAAGTCATGAATTCTGACTTCGATTCCCTGACCCGCGGCGGGCGCTAGCCCCGTGTCCACCTGCACAGTCGTCGAACTCACTTCTGTAATCTGCGCTCCTGTCAGGTTCGCCAGGTAGTACGCTCCCACCTGTTCCGTCGACAAGCGCGCTGGCGAATCTTGCAGCGAAACCAGCCTCGTCGCTTCTTCTTCCTGATGCCCCAATGGCACCGCAAGATCGTTCGCGAACTCGATGTCGTACATCCCTCGGTCATTCGCCGGATCCCGTAAGTCCACGCTGACCTTTCTTACGACTGCGCTGAACATTGCATTTCGAGACGGCACATTTACCATCACCAGGTCTCCCGGAAACATGTCCTCCGCCGAACCCGGCAGAAAGTCGCTCCACGTCTCATACTTTCCACTCCATGCCGCAGTTGAGGCATCATCCAAAATCGCTAGCGCAGCATTCTCACAATCCACTTGTGTTCGCGCCGAGGGAACCTTCATCGTCCGTACAACGCTGCGCACTCCGTCATCCGGGCCACTCGCCAGGTTCGCGATCTTGGTCGAATTGACAACCTCAGCAATCCCGCGTCCCCGGCCTCGATAGCTCGCCACGATTAGCGCATTCAAAGGCGGCACATATTGCGGGTAGAAGTCCAACGTTGTCGAGCCAACAATTGCGCACTGCCCTCCTTCGGAGAGCGATTCAACAAGTTGTGTGGCGTAGCTCTCGTTCGGCAATGCCAATCGCACTTCCGCCGTAGAGATATGCGTCACATATGTGAATGCAATGCTGCACTGCATGTTCACCGCATTCACCAGCGCATACGTGCAGAAGCCGGCTCCATTCGCCATCAAATCGTCGTACAGCACGATTGCGGGCGCCAGCAAACTAGACGGTACCGACGGATTGATGTCTTGCACTTCCAACACCAATCGGATGTCTGCGGGCACCGCCGCTCCTCCCAAGGCTTGTCCCGCTGGATGTGTCGCCGAGTGATAGGCCTCTCCAGATCTGTACACCTCGCGAGAGTAGACATACGTCGTAAACAGATACCGATGCCCGGGAGTCGTCGTGATGACCGGGCCACTCGCCGCGCCATTGATCAATGCTTGGATGTTCGAGCCGCTACCGTTCGGTGTGACCTGAAATCCGGCCAGGCACTTCGTTGTCGCGATTGCGCCCGCGTACAAGCCTCCAATCACGCCCCGCGAAGCGCCAATGAAACTCACATCGCCGTGTTGCAGTTCCAACGCGCCGCCAAGTTCGATCGGTTGGATGAATGAGGCCGTTGTCTTTCCATCCTGCCCGGCGCCGCCATTAATTTGCAGGCTCTGGCCGGCAAGCGACAACGCACCAGCAGGATCACTCAATATCCACGTCGTCGGATCCAGCGCCGTGCCCGCGTACTCTTCATCGATCAATGCCAGATAACTCTGCTGAAAAGGTTGTTGCGAGAGATAAAAACGCAAGCTGAGCCCATCGCCCACAAAATAATCGCGGACATACGCCTGCGGTTCTTCCAGCCCAACGACTGTAACGTCATCGATCACGACGTTCCGCTGTGTCAACGTGAGTCCGGCCGGAGAAAAATCGGCATCGCTCTCATTGATTGGGTAAGAACTCGCACCTACCGGCGCGAACAGCAAAGCTCCGTTCACCGCCCTGTAACAGCCTCGCGCTGCAAGAGCAATTTCAGCTGCATGTTCCGAAAACTTCTTTTGGGGACTCGCTGCATACGACGCAATTGCATCGAGATCTTCCACCGCCGTTGTGTCGAACTTGCCCGGAAGCAGTTCCTGCGCCAACTGCCGCAACATCCATCCGGCACTCTGCGCTACGTAAGGAGCTCGGTTCGTTAAGGCTTTCTGATCAAGGAGCACCTCATCGCTTTCCGCTGCGAGCTTGTATTGGTACACGGGCCCTTGCTCCCCGACTCCCAGGTACTCGAGCTCGGGAGCCTGCACAAGATATCCCGTGAACACGAAGCTCCCATCAGCTTTCGTAAGGCAAACTCTCGCTCCGTTGGCGGGAATGACGAACCCGTTTGAATTTGCCCTCAAACTGAAGCTCAACTTCGACGGCCGATTGAGCACCCTCTCAACACGAGGCGCGACTGAACCATCCAGCGATAATGTGTAATCAATCGCACCATCGCCGCTCAAATTGTCGATAGTAATCTTCATCGGAATCCTGTGTTCCTCTGTGTCCTCTGTGGTGAGTGTTTGTGAAAAGCCTCGGAGTGCGATGAAGGTATGCGGGCGCTCGCCCCGCGTCTAGTACGCAGCCGCCGCCGACGCCGGAAAATAACTCCGATAGCACAAAACTGTCTGTCCATCATTCGTATCCGTGAACGGCAGCGCAATAAACGAAGCCTTCAATGAAATCGCCGACAGCGGTTTCGCCACATCCAACAATTCCTCTCGGGAAAACGCCGGGCTCGTCTTCGCCCCTGGATTCGGGCTCAGCCGCGGATAATAGAAGCACACCCGCCCGCCGCTTTCTTCTTCCGCCACAAACAATGCTGACCACTCCTGAAAAAACGATCCACCTTCACGATCCACGAAGGCGATGACCTTCTGCGCGGATGCCCCATTCGACGGCGCTCCTCCCGGCAGCGGCTGCGCCAGTAACACAGAGCTTGCAGTCACCTCGGCAACTCGCCCAACGTTAAACGTCACGCGCCGCACATAATTCGGATCCCACTTCACCGCCGCCGCGCTGCCTACATAAGCCGCCGCAATTCCAGATCCCACATATCCCGTCTGCTGCTGATAATCCACATCAACGGCAAGCAGAGTTCCTGCGGAGAAAACACTCCCCGCCCCAGGTCCAAACACCAACTCACTCGCAGTCGATCCCGGTAGCACCGCAACACCAGGCGCGGGTGTCGCTCCCGAGGGTGCTGGCGCGCTCCCCGACATCGGCGCCAACACATTCATGTGCTCCGATCCACATGCCAATGCCATCTGCAACTTGCCCCACTCGACAAAATTGAAATCAAGTCTTGCTTCGAGCGGTCCCCGAAACTGTGCCGTTGTTACTGCTCTCGCACCGGATCGAACCGCAT
>Ga0335083_10002554_pt1 | contig 23934 bp, 25 predicted proteins | sample Lox_Sample_42_FD_206716 | JGI IMG/M metagenome (GOLD analysis project Ga0335083, IMG submission 206716) | Soil microbial communities from Loxahatchee National Wildlife Refuge, Florida, United States - Lox_Sample_4.2 | ecosystem: Environmental > Terrestrial > Soil > Wetlands | place: USA...
ACGCGCGGCGACTACCTGAGCGTCTACGATCACCGCCTGGAGCGCGGCGGCTACGTGCGCGCCACGCAGGTGCGCGAGATCGGCCTCACGCCCGAAGCGGCGCCCGCGCTGCTGGCCGTGGTGCGCTTCCTGCGCGAGACCCCCGGCGCCGAGGCGCTCGGCATCAGCTACGGCGCGGCCTTCCTCAAGGCCGCGCCCGCCAGCGACATCACGCCCGAGATCTTCGACGCGCTGGGCGGCATGGCCGAGCGGCTGGCGGCACGCGCCTCGAAGCCCGGCACCGGGAAGTCCGCGGCGGACAGCCTCGCGGCCAGCCTCGACATCGCTGCGCAGTCAGGCATCCGCATGAGCACGCTGGAGCGCGACGGGCAGATGCTGTTCTGCTACGACGGCGACCTGTACAAGCGCGTGCTCGAGATGCCGGCGGCCGACGCGCCGCAGCGGGCGCGCGCCGCGCTCGCGCTCACGCGCCACGACTGCGTCGATCCCGCGCTCGGTCCCACCGATCGCAGGCAGCTCGATCTGTGGCGCGCCGAGGTGCTGGGCCGCGTGCCCGGGGTCGGACTCGATGCCGTGATGCTGAACCGCATCCATGCGCGCCAGGCGGGCGTGCTGGCCGAGGTGGCGTACTGGCAGGCGCGCAGCGGGGCCGCGGACGGAGCGGCGATCGCGGCGCAGCTCGAATCGCGGGCCATCGCTGAACTGGCCACGGTGAAGAAGTCGGCGCTGGATGGCGAGGACGTGGACGCGTACGCGGACGCCGCGATCCGCGTCGGCGCCTCGCGGCCAGCGGCGACCCTGGGCACCAGGCCGGCCGGCAAACTGGTGTTGCAGACCACCGCTGGCTCGGCGGGACAGACCTGCGTCGCGCTGTATCCGGCGCAGGCCGTGCTCGACACGCCGCTGGCGCATCGCTGCACCTACGGCATGGTGTGGACCTCGTCCGCGAATGCGAACGTCACCGGCACGGCGCTGGCGCTGGCGGTGCAGCCGCTGGTGGGCTGGCGCGAACTGTGGATTTTCCACCAGACCGGCAGCGGCTGGTCCATCGACGTGCTGCCCCCTGGCACCGACGATCCGGAACTGGGCTACGTCGAGTGCGCAGGCTGGACGCCGGACTCGCGACTGCTGGTGGCCAGGGAAGTGCTGTCGGGCGGACACTACCGCCGGCGCTTCGAAGTGCTCGATCCCGCGACGCTGCGCGTGCGGCAACAGGCGAGCACGCCCGAGCTGCTCTCGAGCTTCGTCCGCTGGCAGGATCCGGCGTGGCGCCGGACCACGGTGGCAGTGCGTTGAGCGGACGGTGCCAACTGGCTGGGGGACTAGGATTCGAACCTAGGTTGACGGAGTCAGAGTCCGTAGTCCTACCACTAGACGATCCCCCAAGATTACAAGCAAAACGGCCTTGGGCCGTTTTGCGGATCAGCTTCGTTTGCGGCAACGGGAAGTGAATTCCCGTTGCCTGCGGCGCGAAGGCGCGCGGAGGCGCTCAGAACAAGAACTCTAGCGCTTCGAGTACTGCGGGCCGCGGCGGGCCTTGCGGCGGCCGACCTTCTTGCGCTCGACTTCGCGCGCGTCGCGCGTGACGTAGCCGGCCTGGCGCAGCGGCTGGCGCAGCGTCTCGTCGTACTTGATCAGCGCGCGCGTGATGCCGTGGCGGATGGCACCGGCCTGGCCGGTGATGCCGCCGCCCTCGACGTGCGCATCGATGTCGAAGCGGTCCACCAGCTGCACCACTTCCAGCGGCTGGCGCACGATCATGCGGCCGGTCTCGCGGCCGAAGAACTCGTCGAGCGGACGTTCGTTGACCGTGATCTTGCCGGTGCCGGTCTTGAGGTACACGCGCGCGGTGGAGGTCTTGCGGCGGCCGGTGCCGTAGTTGGCGGAAGCTGGCATGTGCGATGGTTCCTGTGAAATTCTCTTGGAGGCGCGTTACAGCGCCAGCGGCTTCGGCTGCTGCGCGGAGTGCGGATGCTTATCGCCGGCGAACACGTGCAGCTTGCGGAACATGCTGCGGCCGAGCGTGTTCTTCGGCAGCATGCCCTTCACCGCGAACTCGATGGCGCGTTCCGGGTGCTCCTGCAGCAGCTTGCCGAGCGCGATGGACTTGAGGTTGCCCAGATAGCCAGTGTGCTGGTGATACATCTTGTCGTCGAGCTTGTCGCCCGTGACGTGGATCTTGCCGGCATTGAGCACCACGATGTGATCGCCCATGTCGACGTGCGGGCTGTAGCTGGGCTTGTGCTTGCCCTTGAGGCGATGGGCGATGGCCGACGCCAGGCGACCCAGGGTCTTGCCCTCGGCATCCACGACGAACCAGTCCCCGCGGACGGTCGCGGCGTTGGCAAATTGGGTCTTCATCACGGGGCTCCGGCTCGACGGCTGACTTAAAAAATGGCGCGGAAGTGTACCGAAGGGGGACCGGGGAAGCAAAACAGGTTTTGGGGGGTGTGGGTGCCGGATCCGGCACCCCGGCAGGCCTCCGGCAACCCGGAAACGGCCGTCCCTGGGGCTATTCCCTGGGGCTATAATTAAGAGCATGGCCGCCCGCGACCCCCTGGACCTGTTGTTGTGTACAGCCGACAACGCCCTGCGGGCGCTTTTTGCCCCCGCCAGCAGCCGGCGGGAGCTGTCCCTGCCCCCTGACAGCAGCCTTTCCGGGGCCGAAAAGCGCCAGGCGGCCGGGCTGATGCGGGTCAACCATGCGGGGGAGATCGCGGCCCAGGCTCTCTACCACGGCCAGGCGCTCATGGCCCGCTCCGAACCGAACCGGCAGTTCCTGCTGCAGGCGGCGCAGGAGGAAGGCGACCACCTGGCCTGGTGCGAGGCGCGGCTGAAGGAACTGGGCGCCGCGCCCAGTCGGCTCAATCCGCTGTGGTACGCCGGTTCGTTCGCAATCGGCGCCGTGGCCGCGGTGCTCGGGGATCGCGTGAGCCTCGGCTTCGTCGCCGAGACCGAACGGCAGGTGGAAGGCCACCTGGCCTCGCACCTCGAACGGCTGCCGGCTGCCGACGCGCGCAGCCGGCGCATCGTCGAGCAGATGCAGCGTGATGAAGTGGCGCACGGACAGGCCGCGCGCGAGCGCGGTGGCAGCGAATTGCCATCGCCGATCCGCGCCCTGATGCGTGCCACCTCCAGGGTCATGACCTCCTCCGCCTATTGGTTCTGATTCGCCAATTTTTGTGAGGGGCGGGCCGGACTCACTTGCAGCTCAACGGCTTATGTAATAAAAAGTCGGGGTTGAACACCGCGACAAATCATAAGGGCAGCCAATCCATGGAAGAGAATGTCAAACCCTTGAGCGACATTCCCGCGATCAATCGCTTCCTCAGCTACTGCCGCATCCGCGCAGTGCCGTCCAAGACCGTGCTGATCCACGCCGGCGACCTGCCCGACGTGCTGTACTACATCATCAGCGGTTCGGTCGAAGTGATGATCGAAGACGAGGAAGGCAACGAGATGGTGCTCGCCTACCTCAACAAGGGCCAGTTCTTCGGCGAGATGGGCCTGTTCCACGAGCAGCCCACGCGCAGCGCCTGGGTGCGGACGCGCAATGCCTGCGAGCTCGCCGAAATGACCTATCCGCGTTTCCGCCAGGTGGCCACCGAAAGCCCGGGCCTGGTGTTCGAACTGGCCACCCAGCTGGCGACGCGCCTCGACCGCACCAACCGCAAGCTCGGCGACCTTGCCTTCGTCGATGTCACCGGTCGCGTCGCGCACGCCATCATGGACCTGTGCGGCGAACCCGACGCGATGACGCACCCCGAAGGCATGCAGATCAAGGTGTCGCGCCAGGAGCTCTCACGCCTGGTCGGCTGCTCGCGCGAGATGGCGGGCCGCGTGCTGAAGGTGCTGGAGGACCAGGGTCTGCTGCGCGCCACCGGCAAGACCATCGTGGTGTTCAACGCCCGGCCGAAGATGAAGACGCGCCCGGTGACCGTGCCGGCCAAGGCGGTGGCGGGCGTGCCCGGCCGTCCGCGGCCCATGGCCAGCGAGGAAGACGACGAAGATGACGAGGATGAGGACGACGACGAATAGTCCTCAGCCGCGCGCCCCGGCGATCGCGGCGCGCATGGCCTTGATCGTCGCGGCGTAATCCGCCGAGCCGAAGATCGCGGAACCCGCCACGAACGTGTCAGCGCCGGCCCGGGCGGCGGCCGCGATATTGTCCACCTTGATGCCGCCATCCACTTCCAGCCGCACGGCGCGCCCGCCCGCGTCGATGCGCCGCCTCACGGCCGCGAGTTTCGGCAGCACGCCGGGGATGAACTGCTGGCCCGCGAAGCCGGGGTTCACCGACATCAGCAGCACCATGTCCAGCTCATCCAGCGTGTAGTCGAGCCAGTCCAGCGGCGTGGCGGGGTTGAGCACCAGGCCCGGTTTGCAGCCGTGCTCGCGGATCAGCGCGAGGGTGCGATCGACATGCCGGCTGGCCTCGGGATGGAAGCTGATGTAGGTGGCGCCGGCTTTGGCGAAGTCAGGCACCAGGCGATCCACCGGTTCCACCATCAGGTGCACATCGATGGGCGCGGTGACGCCGTGCTTGCGCAGCGCTTCGCACACCAGCGGCCCGATGGTGAGGTTGGGCACATAGTGGTTGTCCATGACGTCGAAATGGATCAGGTCGGCGCCGGCGGCCACCACCGCATCCACTTCCGCGCCGAGACGCGCGAAGTCGGCGGAGAGAATCGAGGGCGCGATCCAGGGTTGTTGCATGGCGGGCAGTGTACGCAACGGCAATGCAGGGGGCGAGTGGGTACGCAGGCCCTAACTGCGGATGCCCCGGCTTTCGCACAGGCGTTCATACGCCGCGCGGATCTGCTGCGTGCGCTCCTTGGCGGCTTCCATCATCGATTCCGGCAGGCCGTTGGCGCGCAGCTTGTCCGGATGATGGCGGCTCATCTGCCGTCGGTAGGCCTTGACCATCTCCTCGTTGCTCACCGTGGCCGCCACGCCCAGCAACGCGTAGTCGGCGGCGAGCGTGTCAGCCGCGCTGGATCGCGGCGCGCCGCGACCCTGCCCCCCCGCTCCCGCGCCCGATCCGGCGCCCGCAAACCCGCCGCCGCCGCGCCCCATGCGCGCCCGCAGCAGGTATTCGAGCTGCGCGAATTCCGCGCCATTCACATCCAGCAGCGTCGCGACGCGCTGCAGCCGCTGGCGCGCGGCCGGATTCACGTCGTTGCCGATGATCGCGGCCTGCAGCTGGATTTCCATGAACAGCTGCGCCAGCTCCGGGAAGAACAGCAGCGCCGAGCGCAGCGGCGCGAGTTCGCGCTCCAGCGCGAAATCGGGCTGCTTGCCCAGGGTGAAATGCTCGATGGCGCGCAGCTGCTGCTCGGCGTTCAGCCGCAGCGCCTGCATGACCTGGCGCGCGGCGCCGATCTCCGCCTCGCTGACGCGGCCGTCGGCCTTGGCGACGAAACCCATGACCCGGAACGTGGCCGGAAAGAACAGCTGGTTGATCTGCGACGGATCCGGCACGGGATCGCTGAGCGGATTGCCCGCGGCCATGTCGAACTGGTGCCCCAGCACCGCGCCCACCAATGCACCAAAGGGGCCCAGCGCCACCCAGCCCCACGCCGCGCCGAGCAGTTTCCCCCCCAGATTCATGGTCGCTTGACCCCGTTGCGTCGCGGACGGCAAGATGCGCGCCCCTCAAGGATTCCATGGTAGCCAAGGCCGTGGCGCAAATCTCCGCGACCGTATACGAAACCGCCCTGGCCGGGCTGACCCGCGTGCACCAGGGCAAGGTGCGCGACATCTACGCGATCGACCCCGAGCACCTGCTGATCGTGACCACCGATCGCCTGTCGGCGTTCGACGTGATCCTGCCCGATCCCATTCCGGGCAAGGGCTGGGTGCTGCAGCAGATCTCCGAATTCTGGTTTCATCGCACGCGCCAGCTGGTGCCCAACCAGCTCACCACGATCCGGCTCGAGGAATTCATCCACGACCCGGCGGAGCTGGCGCTGCTCACGGGCCGCGCGGCGATCGTCAAGAAACTCAATGCCCTGCCTATCGAAGCCGTGGTTCGTGGCTACCTGATTGGGTCGGGCTGGAAGGATTACAAGGCCACCGGCGCCGTCTGCGGCATCGCATTGCCGCCCGGGCTGCAGCTCGCGCAGCAGTTGCCCGAGCCGCTGTTCACGCCGGCCACCAAGGCGGCGCTCGGCGCGCACGACGAGAACATCTCCTTCGCGCAGACCAGCCGCCTGATCGGCGCGGAGCTTGCGGAGCAGGTGCGCAGCACGGCGCTCGCGCTGTACCGGCATGCGTTCGAGCACGCGCGCGCCCGCGGCATCCTGATCGCCGACACCAAGTTCGAATTCGGCGTCGACGCCGCGGGCCGGCTGACGCTGATCGACGAAGTGCTGACGCCGGACTCCTCGCGTTTCTGGCCCGCGGATACCTGGCGCGTCGGCGCGAGCCCGCCCTCGTTCGACAAGCAGTTCGTGCGCGACTATCTCGAAACGCTCGACTGGAACAAGACCGCGCCCGGCCCGCGGCTGCCGCCCGACATCATCCAGCGCACCAGCCTCAAGTACCAGGAGGCGCTGCGCCGCCTCACGGGACCTGCCAGCCCGGGCTAGACTCCCCGCATGGGACTGCATCTGCAGGGCGTGTTCGACCGCTGGCTGTTCGGGCCGGGCAGCCAGCAACGCACGCCGCTGGGCCGGCTGCGCCACGCGGCGCGCTATCCCTACGCCATGCTGCGCGATCTGCTCAGCGGGCAGCTCAACCTGCACGCCATGGGCCTGGTGTACGCCACGCTGCTGGCGCTGATCCCGCTGGTGGCCTTCAGCTTCTCCATCCTCAAGGCCTTTGGCGCCCACCGCGAGCTCGAACCGCTGATCTACGAATTCTTCGCGCCCATGGGGGCGAGCGCCGCCGACCTCACGCGCCGCGTGATGGACTTCGCCGACAAGGTGCGCAGCGGACTGGTGGGCACGCTGGGCCTCGCGCTCCTGCTGTGGACGCTGATCGGCACGATGAAGAAGGTCGAGGACAGCTTCAACTTCGTGTGGCGCGTGGAGCAGCCACGCAGCTTCGCGCGGCGTTTCGCCGAGTACCTCGGCCTGCTGGTGATCGGCCCGGTGCTCGTCGCCGCGGTGGTGGGCGCCACGCAGCTGGCCGGCTCGAGCCGTTCGCTGCGCCTGCTCTCGAGCCTGCCGCTGCTCGACAACCTGTGGAACCTCACGTTGCTCGTGACGCCGTACCTGGTGGTGTCGGCGCTGTTCAGCGCGCTGTACCTGTACATCCCGAACACGCGCGTCGCACCGCGTTCGGCCGTGATCGGCGGCATCGGCGCCGGCGTGCTGTGGGCCGCGGTGGGCAAGATCTTCACCACCTTCGTGCTGGCCTCGGCGCGCCTGACCATGATCTACGCCGGCTTCGCCATCGTGGTGGCGGCGCTGGTGTGGACCTACCTCGGCTGGCTGATCCTGCTGCTCGGCGCGCAGCTCTCGTTCTACGTGCAAAATCCCAACTACCTGCGCCTCGGGCTGACGCAGTTGCGGCTGTCGAACGTGGAGACCGAACGGCTCAGCCTCGCCATCATGTACCTGGTGGGCGAGGCGCACGAACGCGGCGGCACACGCTGGAACAGCAGCACGCTGGCCGCGCGGCTCGGCCTGCCGGGGATCGCCGTGACGCGCATCGCGGAGGCGCTGGCATCCGAGCGGCTGCTGGTGAGCGCGGAGAACGACGACCTGCTGCCCGGCCGCAGCCTCGGGCAGATCACGCTGCTGGAAATCCTCGAAGTCGCGCGCAACCACGCCGGCCCGCACGTGCCGCACAGCGCCGCCGAAGTGCCGGCGGTGGACCGCTTCTGCGCCGGACTGGAAGCGAGCTGGCGCGAGCGCTGTGGCAGCCAGACGCTGGAGGAACTGATCGATTCGCAGCTGCCCTGAAGCCCGCGCTTCAGGCGCCGGCGATGCTCATCTCGGCCAGCAGTACCGAGCCGCAGCGGATCGCGCCGCGCAGGTCGACATCGCTTCCCACCGCCACGAGCTCGCGGAACATCTCGCGCAGGTTGCCGGCGATGGTGATCTCGTGCACCGGATGGGCGATGGCGCCGTCCTCCACCCAGAAGCCGCTGGCGCCGCGCGAGTAATCGCCGGTGACCGGGTTCACGCCCTGCCCCATGAGCTCGGTCACCAGCAGCCCGGTGCCGAGCTTGCGCAGCAGCGCGGGGAAATCCAGCGGCGGCTGCGCGGCCTCCACCAAAAGGTTGTGGATCCCGCCGGCGTTGCCCGTGGTCCTGAGGCCGAGCTTGCGCGCCGAATAACTGCCCAGCACGTAGCCCTGCAACACGCCGTCACGCACCAGGTCGCGATCGCGGGTGCGCACGCCTTCGGAATCGAATGGCGAGCTGGCCAGCGCGCGCGCCAGGTGCGGGCGCTCGGTGATCTGCAGGAAAGACGGAAACACCTGCTGGCCCGCGGCGTCCAGCAGGAACGAGGTGCGCCGGTACTGGCTGCCACCGCGGATCGCGCCGATCAGGTGTCCGAACAGGCCGCGCGCCATGTCGGGCGAAAACAGCACCGGCGCGCGGCGCGTGCCCAGCGCCTGCGCCCCGAGCCGGCGCAGCGCGAGCTCGCCGGCTTTGCGGCCCACCGCCGCCGGCGCTTCGAGATCCTGCGCGCGCCGCGCCACGCTGTACCAGTAGTCGCGCTGCATGTCCGCATCCTGCTGCGCCACCAGCGCGCAGCTCAGGCTGTGGCTGGTGCTCGGGAAGCCGTGCAGGAACCCGTGCGAATTGCCGTAGACGCGCACGCCGCGATGGCTGGTGAGCGTCGCGCCTTCGGAATTGCCGAGCCGCGCATCGAGCGCGCGGCCCGCAGCTTCGCAATCGCGCGCGATCTCCACCGCCGCGTCGGCTTCGATGTTCCACGGATGGTCGAGATCGAGGTCGGGGATCCGCTGCGCGAGATCCTGCGGGTCGGCCAGGCCCGCGCAGTCGTCACTGGCGGTGTAGCGGGCAATGGTGCAGGCCTTCTGCACCGACGCGCGCACCGCCTCGGGCCTGAGGTCGGCGGTGCTGGCCGAGCCCTTGCGATGCCCGAAATACACCGTGATCGCCATACCACGATCGCGGTGGTATTCGATGGTATCCACTTCACCCAGCCGCACCGTCACGGTCAGGCCGCGCTGCAGGCTCGCGTCGGCCTCGGCCTGCGTGGCGCCCGCTGCCGCCGCCTGCGCCAGCGCCTCGGCCACCACGGTCTTCAGTTCGGGGATTCGGGTCGCGTCGACGGATTGCTGCATGCCTGTCCTGCCCTGGTTTCAGGCACAATTGTAAGATGAACGACCCCGATGACGTACCGGAGAATGAGGATCCCTGGGGCGGCAGGCCCAGCCGCTCCGCGCGCAAGCGCGAGGCCGAAGGCCTGCAGAAATTCGGTGAATGGCTGCTGACGCTGCGCGAGTCCGAATTGCGCGCGCTGGGCCTGCCCGAGAACCTGCTCGAAGCGCTGCTGGTGGGACAGAACGTGCGTTCCGGTCCGGCGCAGGCGCGCCAGAAGCAGTACATCGGCAAGCTGATGCGTTCCATCGATGTCGCGGCGCTGGAAACCGCGCTGGCGGCGCGGCCGGAGCAGCAGCGCGCGCGTGCTAAGATACGACGATGAAGCCACTGGTCGGCATCATCATGGGTTCGTCCTCCGACTGGGAGACGATGGGCGCCGCCGCCGCGCAGCTCGGGCAGCTCGGCGTCGCGCATGAAGTGCGCGTGGTCTCCGCGCATCGCACGCCCGATCTGCTGTTCGAATACGCCGGCCAGGCCGCGGACCGCGGGCTCGAAGTCATCATCGCGGGCGCTGGCGGCGCGGCGCATCTGCCCGGCATGACCGCCGCCAAGACAGCGCTGCCGGTGCTGGGCGTGCCGGTGCAGTCGAAGACGCTCAACGGACTCGATTCGCTGCTCTCCATCGTGCAGATGCCGGCCGGCGTGCCGGTGGCCACTTTCGCCATCGGCATCGCGGGCGCGAAGAATGCTGCGCTGTTCGCGGCGGCGATCCTCGCGCCGCGCCATCCGGCGGTGCAGAAGGCGCTGCACGCCTTCCGGCGCGAGCAGACCGAAAAGGTGCTGTCGCAGCCCGATCCCGCCGCCGCTTCCAGCACCGCGAAGCCATGACCGTCGGTGTCGTCGGCGCCGGCCAGCTCGGCCGCATGCTGGCATTGGCGGGCTATCCGCTCGGCCTCGATTTCCTGTTCCTCGATGCCGGCAGCCAGACGCCAGGCGGTCAGCTCGCGCCCTCGCTCAGCGGCGAGCTCGGCGATCCACGGCTGCTGGCCGAACTGGCGCGACGGAGCGAGGTGCTCACCTTCGACTGGGAGAACGTGTCGGTCCCCGCGCTGCGCGCGGCCACGCGTGGCACGGGCACCACAGTCGCACCGCCGCTGCGGGCCCTTGCAACGGCGCAGGACCGCCTGCAGGAGAAGCGTTGCTTCGAGCGGCTCGGCATCGCCACCACGCGCTACGCCGCTGTAACGGGCCGAGCGTCGCTATTACGCGCGATTCGCGACATCGGCCTGCCCGGCGTGCTCAAGACGCGTCGCATGGGCTATGACGGCAAGGGACAGTACGTGCTGCGCACCGCGGCGGATCTCGACGCCGCCTGGCAGGCGCTGGGCGGCAAGCCGCTGCTGTACGAAGAGTTCGTCGACTACGACCTCGAAGTCTCCGCCATCGGCGTGCGCGGCCGGCGCGGCGAGGTGGCGCTGTATCCGTTGAGCCGCAACTACCACCACGAAGGCATCCTGCGCCTCACGCTCGCGCCCTGGCCGGCGCCACGGCTGGCGCGCCAGTCCGAAGCGGCGCTGCGCCGGCTGCTCGAGGATTTCCGCTACGTGGGCGTGCTGACGGTCGAGTTCTTCGTGCACCGGGGCCGGCTGATCGCCAACGAGATGGCGCCGCGCGTGCACAACTCCGGGCACTGGACCATCGAGGGCGCGGTGGCCAGCCAGTTCGAGAACCATCTGCGTGCCATCGCCGGCTGGCCATTGGGCAGCACGGCCGCACGCGGCCACGCCGCCATGATCAATTTCATCGGCGCAGTCCCCCAGGCTGCCTCATTGCTGGGCGAGGCGGATTTGCACCTGCACAATTATGGTAAAGATCCGCGGCCGGGGCGTAAGGTGGGCCACTGCACAGTTCTGGCCGATAGTGCTGTAGTCCGTGACCGACGCGCCCGCGCTTTGATGAAGCGTGTCTACCCGCATCTGGCAGGCATCCCCTAGAATCGGGCGCCATGTACCTGGAAACCTTCAAGCTGCAGGACCTGCCGTTCCGGCTCAGCCCGGATCCGCAGTTCCTGTACCTGAGCAAGGCGCATGCGCGGGCCAAGGCGTACATGGAATCCACCATCTGGTTCACGGATGGCTTCGTGGTCATCACGGGCGAGATCGGCGCGGGCAAGACCACGCTGATCGAGACCTTCCTGCGCGAGCTGGAAAAAGACGTGGTGGTGGCGCAGATCAACCAGACCCAGGTGTCTTCGCTCGAGTTCCTGCAGTCGGTGCTGGTGCAGTTCGGCTTCTCGCCCTTCAAGATGAAGAAGGCCGAGGTGCTCTCCACGCTCAACCAGTTCCTGATCGAGCAGTACAGCGCCGGCCGCAAGGTGCTGCTGATCATCGACGAGGCGCAGAACCTCTCGCTCAAGGTGCTCGAAGAGGTGCGCATGCTGTCGGGCGTGGAGACCACGCGCGACAAGGTGCTGCGCATCATCCTGGCGGGCCAGCCCGAGCTCAACGACAAGCTCGACGCGCCGGAGCTGATCCAGATGGCGCAGCGCATCCGGCTGCGCTTCCATCTGCCGCGGCTGTCCCCCGAGGACATGAAGGCCTACATCCTGCACCGGCTGGAAGTGGCCGGTTCCCACAGCCGCCAGATCTTCCTGCCCGACACCTTCGACCTCATCCACCGCTACACCGGCGGCACCCCGCGCCTGGTCAACACGCTGTGCGACACGGCCATGCTCGCGGCCTCCAACGACGATCGCGACACCGTGCAGCAGAGCGACGTGCGCGAAGCCATCGGCGAGCTGCAGTGGACCGACTTCGCCTCGCGCCGGCACATGGGGGTGAGCCAGCGCGCCCCGGCCGAACCGCTGGTGGAGTCGAGCGGCATCCATTCCGCCGCCAGCGGGGGCGAGGCGCTGCCCGCCAGCACCGGCGATTTCGTCCGGCTGGCGGATGACACGCCGCGCGATCCTTCGGAAACGCCGGTGGCGCGCATCCTGCTGGTGAATTCGCACACCGAAACCAGCATGGAGCAGCCCCTGTACACCGGCCGGCTGCTGATCGGCCGGACCGCCGGGAACGACCTGCAGATTGACAGCCGCTTCGTGAGCCGCCACCACTGCCAGATCCTGACCACGCCCGATGGCAGCGTGATCGAGGATCTCAACAGCACCAACGGGATTTTCTTCAAGTCGAAGCGCGTGCGCTTCCATCACCTCAACGACGGCGATGTGATCACCATCGGCCAGCACGAGATTCTTTACGTGGACGAGCGCGCGGCGCGGCGCAGCGCCGACCTGGGCAGCACCGGCGACACCACTTCGGGCCGCCTCTCACCCGCGCACGACAAGGCGCAGTCCACCGGCTGAAGCGCCAGGCGCGGCGTTCAGGCCGTGCCGCCCACCGTCAGCGCCTCGACCCGGATCGTGGGCTGGCCCACGCCCACCGGCACGCTCTGGCCTTCCTTGCCGCAGGTACCCACGCCTTCGTCGAGCTTCAGGTCGTTGCCCACCATGGAGACGCGCGTGAGCACGTCCGGGCCGTTGCCGATCAGCGTCGCGCCCTTGATCGGCGCGCCGAGCCTGCCGTTCTCGATCAGGTACGCCTCGCTGGCCGAGAACACGAACTTGCCGGAGGTGATGTCCACCTGCCCGCCGCCGAAATTCACCGCATAGATGCCGCGTTCCACCGAGGCGATGATCTCCTGCGGATCGTGCCTGCCGGGCTGCATGTAGGTGTTGGTCATGCGTGGCAGGGTCACGTGCGCGAACGATTCGCGCCGGCCGTTGCCGGTGGATTCGCCGCCCATGAGCCGCGCGTTCAGGCGGTCCTGCATGTAGCCCTTGAGGATGCCGTTCTCGATCAGCGTCGTGCAGCGCGTGGGCGTGCCTTCGTCGTCGACGTTGAGCGAACCGCGGCGCGAGCTCAGCGTCCCGTCATCGACGATGGTGCAGACCTCGCTCGCCACGCGCTGGCCGAGCTGGTTGCTGAACGCCGAGGTGCCCTTGCGGTTGAAATCGCCCTCCAGGCCATGGCCGATGGCCTCGTGCAGCAGGATGCCGGGCCAGCCCGGGCCGAGCACCACGGTCATCGGCCCGGCCGGCGCCGCCACGGCCTCGAGGTTCACCAGCGCCTGGCGCACCGCCTCGCGCGCCAGCCGGATGCCGCGCTCGGCCGAGAACAGTTCCCTGAGGTCGTAGCGCCCGCCGCAGCCGCAGTAACCCTGCTCGCGCCGACCGTCCTGCTCGACGATCACGCTCACGTTCATGCGCACCAGCGGTCGCACGTCGGCCGCCAGCGCGCCATCGCTGCGCGCGATCAGCACCACTTCGCGCACCGCGTTGATGCTGGCCATGACCTGCCTGATGCGCGGATCCATCCGGCGCGTCTCGCGGTCGATGCGCTCGAGCCAGGCCACCTTCTCGGCATCGCCGAGGCTCGCCACCGGATCGGTGGGCAGGTAGAGCTGGTGGCCGCTGACAGCGTGCCAGGCCTGCATCGCACCCGTGCCGGATTGATTGGCGATGGCGCGGGCCGCCCGGGCGGCTTCGTCCAGCGCCGGCAGCATGATCTCGTCCGAGTAGGCGAAGCCGGTGCGATCGCCAGCCAGCGCGCGCACCCCCACGCCCTGCTCGATGCTGGAGCTGCCTTCCTTCACGATCCCGTCCTCCAGCGCCCAGGACTCTTCATGCGAGAGCTGGAAATACAGGTCGGCGGCGTCCACGGCCTTGCCCAGCACCGTGCCCAGCGCGCGCTGCACGCTGTTCTCGTCGAGGCCGGCCGGATCCAGGATGCTGGATCGCGCCAGGGTCAATGCATCGCTCATATCGGCACCCGATGGTCCAAAGCGGGAAAATGGCGGCGGCGCTCGGCTTGCGCGGCCAGATCGACCGCGGCCAGCACCACACCCGGCTCCTGCGGTCGGCGCGCCAGCACTGTGCCCCAGTCGTCGACGATCATACTGTCCCCGAAGGTCTCGCGCCCGCTGGGATGTGTGCCGCACTGCGCACTGGCCAGCACGTAGCACAGGTTCTCGATGGCGCGGGCGCGCATCAGCGTTTCCCAGTGCAACCGTCCGGTGGGAACCGTGAACGCGGCCGGCACCGCGAACAGTTCGGCGCCGGCCTCCACCAGCCTGCGATACAGCTCCGGAAAGCGGATGTCGTAGCAGATCGAAAGGCCGAGGCGTCCGGCGGGCGTGTCGATCACCACCGGCTCGCGACCTGGCGCGAAATGCGCCGACTCGCGATAGCTTTCCTGGCCGCCCGGCAGCACCACGTCGAACAGGTGGATCTTGTCGTAGCGCGCCACGCGCCGCCCCTCCGCGTCGTACACCACGCAGGCTGGCGCGATGCGGCCAGCGGGATCGTCCGTGAGCAGCGGCACGGTGCCGCCCACGATCCACAGCTCCAGCTTCGCGGCCGTCGCCGCCAGGAAATCCTGCACCGGCCCGCGGCCATCGGGTTCGGCGACGCCGCGCCGCTCGCCGTCGCGGCGCCCCATGAACGAGAAATTCTCCGGCAGCACCGCCAGGCGCGCGCCCGCTTCCGCCGCCTGCCGCAGCCACCGGCCGGCCTCGCGCAGGTTGGCCCCGGTGTCGGCGCCGGAATTCAGCTGCACCACCGCGACCTGCGTGCCCGCCATCAGGCCAGCACCACGTCGTACTGGTCCACGCCGCTGAGGCGCTCGGCCTGCAGCCGGATCGGCTTGCCCACCTGCACTTCCAGCTCCGCCAGCACCGGCGCCTCCTCGTCGATCAGCCGTTCCACCACCTCCGGGTGCGCGAGGATCAGGATCTTCTCGACGCTGAACTGCCGGCTCTGGCGCAGCACTTCGCGGTAGATCTCATGGCACACCGTCTCGATGCTCTTCAGGTAGCCGCGGCCGCCGCAGTGCCGGCAGGGCTCGCACAACAAGTGTTCGAGGCTCTCGCGCGTGCGCTTGCGGCTCATCTCCACCAGGCCCAGCGAGGAAATGCCCGCGATCTCGGTCTGCGCGCGGTCGGCCGCCAGCGCGCCCGACAGCGCCGCCAGCAGCTGTTCGCGATGCCCCGCGTCTTCCATGTCGATGAAGTCGATGATCACGATGCCGCCCAGGTTGCGCAGCCGCAATTGCCTGGCGATGGCCACCGCGGCTTCGAGATTGGTGCGGAAGATGGTGTCTTCAAGGTTGCGGTGGCCGACGAAACCGCCGGTGTTCACGTCGATGGTGGTCATCGACTCCGTCTGGTCGATCACCAGGTAGCCACCCGACTTGAGCTCCACGCGCTGCTCCAGCGCGCGCGCGATCTCCTCCTCCACGCCGTGCAGGTCGAACAGCGGGCGCGTGCCGTTGTAGAACTCCAGGCGCCCGGCGGCCTCGGGAATGAAGTCCTGCGCGAACGCCTGCATGCGCGTGTGCTCGGGCGCCGCATCGACCAGCACGCGGCGCACTTCGGGTCCGAGCTCGTCGCGCAGCACGCGCAATGCCAGCGGCAGGTCTTCGTGGACCAGCGTGCCGGTCGCCTGTTCGCGGTACGCCTGCTGCACGTGCTCCCACAGCTTCTGCAGGTAGAGAAGGTCGGCCTGCAGCGCTTCGGCCGCGGCCCCGGCCGCCGCGGTGCGCACGATGTAGCCGCCGCCGCGCTGCGGCGCGAGTTCGCGCACGGCGGCGCGCAGGCGTTCGCGTTCGACCGGGTCCTCGATGCGCGAGGAGACGCCCACGCCGCCGCCGTGCGGCATGTAGACCAGCAGTCGCGAAGGGAGCGAGGCGAAGGTGGTGAGGCGCGCGCCCTTGGTGCCGATCGGATCCTTGAGCACCTGCACCAGGATCTCATCGCCCGGCGAGACCAGGCGGTTGATGTCCTCGGTGGCGGGCGGCGTGGCTTCCGACTCGGCCGGCACCGCACGCGCGATGTCGGCGGCGTGCAGGAACGCCGTGCGCTCCAGTCCCAGCTCGATGAACGCCGCCTGCATGCCCGGCAGCACGCGCGACACGCGGCCCTTGTACAGGTTGCCCACCAGCCCGCGGCGATTGGCGCGCTCGACGTGCAGCTCCACCGCGGTGCCGTTTTCGACCAGCGCGGCGCGCGTCTCGCGCGGCCCGACGTTGAGCAGGATTTCGCGCGTCATGCAGCCACCTGGGCTCCGGGCAGCACGCCCGCAGCACGCAGCAGCGCTGCGGTTTCGAACAGCGGCAGCCCCATCACGCCGGAGTAGCTGCCCGCGAGGTATTCGATGAATTCGGCGCCGCGGCCCTGGATGGCATACGCCCCCGCCTTGTCGCGCGGCTCGCCGCTGTCCCAGTAGGCGGCGCATTCGGCCGGCGCGAGCGGCCGGAAGCGCACGGTGCTCAACGACAGCCGCGCGTCGCTGCCGTGCTCGCCCACCAGCGCTACCGCCGACAGCACCTGGTGCGCGCGGCCGGACAGCCTGCCGAGCATGGCCAGCGCGGCCGCGCGGTGGGCGGGCTTGCCGAACACGATGCCATCCTGCACCACGGCGGTGTCCGCCCCGAGCACCGGCAGCCGTGGCGCCGCGCTGGACTGCTGCCACACGCGCTCGGCCTTCTCCCGCGCCAGGCGCAGCACGTAGTCTTCCGGCGCCTCGCCACTGCGCAGGGTTTCGTCGATGTCGGCGGGCACCACCCGATGCCGCACGCCGATCTGCGTGAGCAGCTCGCGCCGGCGCGGCGAACTGGAAGCCAGGATTACCTGCGGTGCAGACGCGGTGCTCATGCGCGATGGTAGGGGTGCCCGGCGAGCACGGTCGTCGCACGGTAGATCTGCTCGGCCAGCATGACACGCACCATGCCATGCGGCAGCGTCAGGCGCGAGAGCGACCAGCGGTAGTTGCCCCGCGCCAGCACTTCGGGCGCCAGCCCATCCGCGCCGCCGATCACGAAGCTCACGTTGCTGCCGGCCTGCGCCCGCTCCTGCAGCCAGCGCGCGAGTTCCAGCGTGGTGGGCTCGGTGCCGCGCTCGTCCAGCGGCACGACATATTCCCGGGCATCGAGCAGCGCCAGGATGCTGCGGGATTCGGCCGCCATGGCCTGCCGGGCCGCCGCTTCGCCAGCGCCGGCGCGGTGGGCGCTGGCCACTTCGCGCAGTTCGAGCGCATAGGGCGCGCGCAGCCGCCGCGTGTACTCCTGCCAGGCCTCATCCACCCAGCCCGGCATGCGGGTGCCGACGGCGATGAGGCGCAGACGCACGGCGGGCAGCGACGCGCAGGCTTTCAGCGCGTGGTCGTGGCGGGCGTCTTGCGCGCCGCTTTGCGCCGCGGCTGCGGCTTGCCTGCGCCCGCCGCCTTGGCACGCGCGCGGCCCGCGGCCGGCCTGCCGCCACTCGCGCGGGCCGCGGCCGGCACTTCCCACAATTGCTCCAGCGCGTAGAACTCGCGCACGCGCGGCAGCATCACGTGCACCAGCACGTCGCGCAGGTCGATCAGCACCCATTCGCTGTCGCGCGTGCCTTCGAGGCCCATCGGCCGCGTGCCCGATTCCTTCACCTTCTGCACCACGCGGTCGGCGATCGAGCGCACGTGCCGGTCGGAGGTGCCGGAAGCGATGATCATGGTATCGGCGATATCGGTGACGCCCCTCACGTCCAGCAACTGGATGTTGACGGCCTTCATGTCTTCGAGGGCGGCGAGTACGGTTTTTTCCAGCGCGAGCTGGCTCGGCGAGGCGCGGGGTCGGCGGGCGGGTTTCGGGCTCATGCGGTCCGGCGAAGCTCCTTGGATCAGCGGATGGGCTCAGGCACGGGCAGCAGCATAGCACCCGGTCCCGAGGATGATGTCGCGGACCGGCTCGGGCACCAGGTAGCGCAGGTCGCGGCCGGCCAGGATGAGCTGCCTGAGGTCGGTGGAGGCGATTTCGAGCTGGGTCACGCCATGGACGTGGATGCGGCCGGCCTTGCTGCTGTGCAGCTCACGCACGTTGCCGGTGCCGCGATCCACCATCAGTTCGCCCAGCGGGCCGGTCATCGGCGCCTTCCAGCCGGGACGGTGCGCGACGATGACGTGCGCCAGGTCGAAGATCTCGCGCCAGCGATGCCAGGTCGGCATGCCGAGGAACGCGTCCATGCCCAGCAGCAGGCACAGCGAGCGCTCGGGGAATTCCGTGCGCAGTTCGGTGAGCGTGTCCACCGAGTAGGACATGCCGGTGCGGCGGATCTCGCGGTCGTCGACCACGAACCCCGGCTGGCCCGCCACGGCCGCGCGCACCATCGCCACGCGCAGCTGGCCCTCCGCCAGCGGCGCTTCGCGATGGGGCGGATTGCCGGTGGGCAGGAAGCGCACTTCCGAGAGCTTCAGCGCCTGCCACAGCTCGAACGCGGTGCGCAGGTGGCCGAAGTGGATGGGATCGAACGTTCCCCCGAACAGACCGATGGGTTGCATCATGTTCCCTGTGTGATGGGCAAGGTCCTGAGGCCACACAGCTCGGTGGCCAGCAGCGCCATTTCATCCCAGTGATCGCCGGCCAGGCCACCCTTGATCATGCGATCCACGCGCAGCGCGCGGGTCGCGAGCCGCGCGTACGGCAGCCGCCAGCGGCGCGCGCGCGCGTTGAGGTCGGCGCTTTCCAGTGCGCGCAGTTCGCGCGCCAGCACCCACAACGCCAGCAGCTGCTCGTCGCCATCGGCGCGCAGGCCCGCCAGCACCGCCAACGCACGCTTCGCATCGCGCGCCTGCACCGCCGACCCGAGCTGGAACACGTCGAAACGGGCGCTCTGCGCGCTGCTGGCGGCCGCGTCGGCCGCGCCGATGGTGGCGCCCTGGCCGCGCAACAACAACAGCTTGTCGATCTCCTGCTGCGCGGCCAGCAGGTTGCCCTCGCAGCGCTCGGCGATCAGCGCCACGGCATCGTCCGTGGCGCTGAGCCCGGCCGCGCGGAAACGGCCCTGCAACCAGGCCGGCAGGCGGCCACGATCCACCGCCCGGATGTCCACCAGGGCGCCGCGTTCCTGCGCGGCCCGCAGCCATTCGGCGCCCAGCGCGTCGCGATCGAGTTTGCCGGTGTGGATGAGCAGCAGCTCGTCGGGACCGGCCGCGGCGATCAGCTCCAGCAGCAGGGGCGCGTGGTTGCCGGGTTTGCCCGTGGCCATGCGCAGCTCCAGCACGCGCCGGCTGCCGAACAGCGACAACGCCTTGCCCGACTGCCGCAGTTCATCCCAGCTCGCGCTGTTGCGCTCCAGGAAGAACACTTCGCGTTCGGTGTAACCGGCGGCTACGGCGCGCGCGCGCAGCACATCCAGCGCCTCGGCCGCCAGCAGCGGCTCTTCGCCTGCGATCACGTAAACGGGCAGCAGCTGGGTTGCCAGGTGGGCCGGCAGGGTTTCGGGGCTGAGTTTCAATGTGCCCGCATTATGGTTTAGCCTCGCACCCCATGACTACCCTATTCGAACGCATCATCAGCGGGGAAATTCCCGCCAGCATCGTGTACCGCGACGCGCGCGTCACCGCCTTCCGGGACATCCATCCGCGTGCGCCCACCCATATCCTGATCGTGCCGAACAAGGCCATCCCGACCGCCGACGACATCGAGGACGGCGACGAGGCGCTGCTGGGGCACCTGCTCACGGTGGCGCGCGACCTGGCTCGCCAGGAAGGCATCGCCCGCAGCGGCTACCGGCTGATCATCAACTGCAACGGCGATGGCGGGCAGGAGGTGTACCACCTGCACCTGCATCTGCTGGGCGGCAGGCCGCTGGGTCCGATGCTGGCCGCGGGTGCGGCATGAAGACCGCGAAGCGTTCCGCGCCGAAGCTCTATCCGCCCATCAAGGCCAGGCAGACGGGTTGGCTGCGCGTCTCCCCGCTGCACGAGCTGTACTACGAGGAAAGCGGCAACCCCGCCGGCAAACCGGCGGTGTTCCTGCACGGCGGCCCCGGCGGCGGCACCGATCCGGCCATGCGGCGTTTCTTCGATCCCGCGCGCTACCGCATCGTGCTGTTCGACCAGCGCGGCTGCGGCAAGAGCCGTCCACACGCGTCGCTGCAGCACAACACCACCTGGGATCTCGTGGCGGACATCGAACGGCTGCGCGAGCACCTGGGCATCGAGCGCTGGCTGGTGTTCGGCGGCTCGTGGGGCTCCACGCTGGCGCTGGCCTACGCCGAGACCCATCCCAGGCGTGTCACCGAGCTGGTCCTGCGCGGCATCTTCCTGCTGCGCCGGACCGAGCTCGAGTGGTTCTACCAGAATCCGCTGGGCGCGGGCTCGCTGTTCGCCGACCGCTGGGAAGAATTCGTGAAGCTGATTCCGAAAGCGGAACGCGGCGACATGATCAAGGCTTACTACAAACGGCTGACCTCGAAGCACGCGCAGGTGCGCGCCAGCGCCGCGCGCGCCTGGTCGGTGTGGGAAGGCGCCACCAGCCACCTGTTCAGCGATCCCCAGTACCTGGCGAAATTCGACGACCCGGATTACGCCGCCGCCTTCGCGCGCATCGAGTGCCACTACTTCATCAACGGCGGGTTCCTGGCGACGCCCAACCAGCTGCTGGAGAACGTGCGCCGCATCCGCAGGATCCCGGGGGTGATCGTGCAGGGCCGATACGACGTGGTGTGTCCGATGACCAGCGCCTGGGACCTGCATCGCGCCTGGCCCGAGGCCGACCTGCGCATCGTCGCCGACGCGGGCCATTCCGCATTCGAGAAGGGCATCGCGCGCGAGCTGGTCGCGGCCACCGACCGCTTCGTGTCCGGCGCCTGAGCGTCAGCCGCGGAGCTGCTCCGTCGGCCGGCCCGCCGCGTCGATCAGCGCGGCGTCCAGCAGCCAGTGGCGCGCGCCCTGCGCGTCCTGCTCGAACCACGCGCGCGCGCTGCCGAGCCGGAAGGTGTACCCCCACTCGTCCATGTCGCGGCACAACCGGTCGCGCCCCACGCCGGGCAAGGTGTCGCCGAGCAGGATCTGCAGGTAACACACCGCATCCTCCTCGGCGAAATCGCCACCGGCGTCGGTGTCGAGGCCGGCACGGCGCTCCGGCGTCATGCAGATATAGTGCGAGGCTTCGTGCAGCACGGAATGCAGCGGGGTATCCAGGCGCGCGAACAGCGTGCTGCCGCGCAGGCCGGCCTCGCTCCCGCCCCAGTAAGAGGCCGGGATCGGCTCCTCGGGCGCCACCAGCCGCAGCTCGAGTCCGAAACGGCCGAGCAGCAGCGCCACGCCGAGCCGGTCGAGGGCGCTCAGGCGCAGCACCCCGCTGCTCATGCGCAGGAGGCGCCGGAGATGGGGTCCCGACGGCGGCGACACGCGCTCACAGGCTCGCCAGGCGGCGCATCACCACGGTCGACAGGTCGCGCGCCAGGGCGGCGCGCAGCACATCCTGCTCGCGCTGGCGCGCCAGCACGGTGGCCTCGGTGTAGCTGTATTCGCGCATCAGCGTGAGGTTCTCGGGCGCGATCAGCTCCTTGTCGCCGGCCTTCACTGCAAAGCGCACGGTGTAGGTGAACTCATAGTCGGTGGGCACGTTCAACGCCGACACGATCAACACCTTGGCTTCGGCATCGTCCTTGAGGATGCTGAGCTTCACGGCCCTGGGATCGCTGTCGCTGAGCGTGGTCCCCGCGTCCTGCAGCGAGCGGCGCAGCGCGTGGTAGAAATCGGACTGCGTGTCCACCGCGTCGAGCGACACCACGGCCAGCGTGGCGGGCAGCCGGGTGGGCTGCTGCAGGTGGAAACCGCAGCTGGCCAGCCCCGGCATCGCCAGCACCGCCGCCCAGCGCGCGAGCCTGCGCATCACACCACCACGTTGAGCAGTTTGCCCGGCACGTAGATCAGCTTTTTCGGCGTCGCGCCGCCCACGAACTTCTTCACGCCCTCGTCCTCGAGCGCGGCCGCGAACGCCGTCGCCTGGTCGGCGCCGGCGGCCACGCGCACTCGGCCGCGCAGCTTGCCGTTGACCTGCACCACCACTTCCACGGCTTCCTGCGCCAGCGCCGCAGCGTCGGGCTCGGGCCAGCGCTCGTCGATGAGCGCGGTCGGGTGCCCCAGCTCCCTCCACAGCGCGTGGCAGATATGCGGCACCATTGGCGACAGGCACAGCACCGCGATTTCCAGCGCCTCCTGGCGGACCGTGCGCGCCGCCGCGTCCGTGGCCTCGAAGTGGCCCACCGCGTTCAGCAATTCCATCACGGCCGCGATGGCCGTGTTGAACACGCGTCGCCGGCCGATGTCGCCCGTGACCTTGGCGAGCGTGAGATGCGACTGGCGGCGCAGTGCCTTGGCGGCCGGGCTGAGCGCGGCCTGGTCCAACGCGGGTGAATCCGGGGCGGCGCTGCCCGACGCGGCGCGGCCGAGCACGGGTGCCGCGGGCGCCGCTGCCACGTGATCGAACACCGCCTTCCACAGCCGGCGCAGGAAGCGGAACTGCCCCTGCACCCCTTCGTCCGACCACTCCAGCGTCTGTTCCGGTGGCGCGGCGAACATCATGAACAGGCGCGCCGTGTCGGCGCCGTATTGCTCCACCAGGCCCTGCGGATCGACGCCGTTGCCCTTGGACTTGCTCATGGTGCCGAGCCCGGCGTGCTCCACCGGCTGGCCGTCGGCCCTGAGCGTCCAGCCCACGGCGCGACCGGTGCCGTCGTACCGCACATCGACATCCGCCGGATTGAAGTACAGGCGGCGGCCTTCCGCGGGATGCCGGAAGTAGATCTGGTTCAGCACCATGCCCTGCGTGAGCAGGTTGCTGAACGGCTCATCGAGCCTGAGCAGGCCGAGATCGCGCATGGCGCGGGTCCAGAAGCGCGAGTACAGCAGGTGCAGGATGGCGTGTTCGATGCCGCCGATGTACTGGTCGACCGGCAGCCAGTACTGCACGCGCTCATCCACCGGCGCGGTGGCGAGATCCGCCGAGGCGTAGCGCAGGAAGTACCACGATGAATCCACGAAAGTGTCCATCGTGTCGGTTTCGCGCCGCGCGTCGCCGCCGCAGTTCGGGCACGGGCAGTGCTGGAACGCCGGGTGCCGGTTGAGCGGATTGCCGGAACCATCCGGCACCAGGTCCTCGGGCAGGAGCACCGGCAGCTGCGCATCGGGCACCGGCACCTCGCCGCAGGCGCCGCAGTGGATCAGCGGAATCGGGCAGCCCCAGTAGCGCTGGCGCGAAATGCCCCAGTCGCGCAGGCGCCACTGCACGCGCTTGCGGCCCAGCCCGGCTTGCTCCAGCGCGGCGGCGATGGCGTCGATGGCGGCCGCGGAGGCCAGGCCCGTGTACGCGCCGGAATGGACCAGCACGCCCTCGGCGCCAAGGCTTGCGCGCCAGCTGTCGATCGCGGGCTCGGCCGCATCGGCGGCCGAGCGGATCACCACCCGGATCGGCAGGCCATGCCGGCGCGCGAATTCGAAATCACGCTCGTCGTGCGCGGGCACGCCCATGACAGCGCCCTCGCCATACGACATGAGCACGTAGTTCGCGACCCAGATCTCGACCGGTTCGCCGGTCAGCGGATGTTGCACGTGCAGGCCGGTGGGCAGGCCGCGCTTCTCGGCCGTGGCCACGTCGGCTTCCATGGTGCTGCCACGCTTGCACTCTTCGACGAAGGCCGCGAGCTCGGGGCGTCCCGCCGCAGCCGCCAGCGCCGCCGCGGCCGTCGCCACCGGATGTTCGGCCGAGACCGCCACGAAGGTGACGCCGAACAGCGTATCGGCGCGCGTGGTGAACACCTTCAGCAATCCTTCGGCGCCCAGCGCTGCGCGGGTATCGGCGGCATAG
>Ga0335083_10002555_pt1 | contig 23934 bp, 21 predicted proteins | sample Lox_Sample_42_FD_206716 | JGI IMG/M metagenome (GOLD analysis project Ga0335083, IMG submission 206716) | Soil microbial communities from Loxahatchee National Wildlife Refuge, Florida, United States - Lox_Sample_4.2 | ecosystem: Environmental > Terrestrial > Soil > Wetlands | place: USA...
CTCACCAACGGCATGTATGCGCGCATGGTCGCCGAGTTGGGCGAGGCCGTCGCCGAAATCGACTGCACCTTCGCCACGCCGGAACGACCCGAGGAAGCGGGGCGCGCTTTGCGCCAGGCGCTCGATCGTATCCGCGCCGAAGCGGAGGAGGCCGTGCTTTCCGGCCGCAGCCATGTGGTGCTCACCGACGAACACCAAGGTCCGAACCGCGTTGCGGTGCCGATGATCCTGGCGACCGGCGGCGTACATTCGCATCTCGTGGCGAAGGGCTTGCGCTCGTTCTGCTCCATCACTGTGCGTGCGGCGGAGTGCCTCGACACCCATTATTTCGCGGTGCTCATCGGCTGCGGCGCCACCACCGTGAACGCCTATCTGGCGCTCGACACCATCGCAGATCGCGCTGCGCGCGGACTCGCCGGCAAGCTGTCGCGCGAAGACGCCGCGCAGAACTACAAAAAGGCGATCGACGCCGGCCTGCTCAAGATCATGTCCAAGATGGGCATCTCGGTGGTGTCGTCTTATCGCGGCGGACTGAACTTCGAAGCCATCGGCCTCTCGCGTGCGCTGGTCGACGAATTTTTCCCGGGGCTCACCAGCCGCATCTCCGGCATCGGCCTCGCCGGCCTCGCGCACGAAGCTTTGGATCAGCACGCGCGAGCCTTCGACGAGCAAGTGCTGTCGCTGCCGGTCGGCGGTCTTTACCGCCAGCGTGCGTCGGGCGAGCGCCATGCGCTCGAAGCCGACCGCATCCATCAGCTCCAGCACGCCTGCGATACCGGCGATTATCGCGCGTACAAGAAATATTCAGATGCGGTGCGCGAGCGCCGGCTGGTCGAGCCGATCCAGCTGCGCGATCTCTTGGAAATTCGCGAAGCCGGCGTCACCGAAATTCCGCTGCACGAGGTCGAAAGCGTCAACGAGATCCGCAAGCGCTTCAACACGCCGGGCATGAGCCTGGGTGCGCTTGGTCCTGAAGCGCATGGCGCCTTGAACATCGCCATGAACCGCATCGGCGCCAAATCGGTGTCGGGCGAGGGCGGAGAGGATCGCGCGCGCTACACGCCGCTGCCGAACGGCGACAACGCCAATTCCGCCGTGAAGCAGATCGCGTCAGGACGCTTCGGCGTCACCGCGGAATATCTCAACCAGTGCCGCGAGGTTGAGATCAAAGTCGCCCAAGGCGCCAAGCCGGGCGAGGGCGGCCAGCTGCCGGGCTTCAAGGTCACCGATCTCATCGCGCGCCTGCGGCACGCGACGCCCGGCGTCACCCTGATCAGCCCGCCGCCGCACCACGACATCTATTCGATCGAAGACCTGGCGCAGCTGATCTACGATCTAAAGCAGATCAATCCGCTGGCGCGCGTCACGGTGAAGCTGGTGGCGCAATCCGGCGTCGGCACCGTCGCCGCCGGCGTCGCCAAGGCCAACGCCGACACCATTCTGATCGCCGGCCATGTCGGCGGCACCGGCGCCAGCCCGCAGACGTCGGTGAAATATGCCGGCATCCCGTGGGAGATGGGCCTCGCCGAAGCGCATCAAGTGCTGATGCTGAACAATCTGCGGCACCGCGTGCGCTTGCGCACTGACGGCGGCTTACGCACAGGGCGCGACATTGTCGTCGCCGCTTTGCTCGGCGCGGAGGAATACGGCATCGGCACCGCCTCGCTCGTCGCCATGGGGTGCATCATGGTGCGGCAATGCCATTCCAACACCTGCCCGGTCGGCGTGTGCACGCAGGACGAGCATCTCCGCGCCAAGTTCACCGGCACGCCGGACAAGGTCGTGAACCTAATGACCTTCATCGCGGAAGAGGTGCGCGAGCTGCTCGCGCAGATCGGTTTCTGCAGCCTGAACGAAATCATCGGCCGCACCGATCTGATCGAGCAGATCAGCCGCGGCGCCGAGCATCTCGACGATCTCGATCTCAATCCGCTTTTGGTGCGGGTCGATAGCCCCAACCCGTCTTATTGCACGCTGGAAGGCCGCAACGAGGTGAAGGATACGCTCGACGCACAGATTCTGCGCGACGGCGCGGCGTTCTTCGAGCGCGGCGAGAAGCTGCAGCTCACCTATTCGGTGCGCAACACCCAGCGCGCCATCGGCGCGCGCTCGTCGAGCCACGTGGTGCGCAAGTTCGGCATGCATGCTCTGCCGGAGGGCCGGCTTACCGTGCAGCTGCAAGGCTCGGCGGGCCAAAGCCTCGGCGCCTTCATGGCGCAGGGCATTGCGCTCGAGGTCACCGGCGATTCCAACGACTATGTCGGCAAGGGCTTGTCCGGCGGCCTCATCTCGCTGAAGCCGCCGCCGGAAAACGCAGCGACCGCGAGCCGCAACGCCATCATCGGCAACACCTGTCTTTATGGCGCAACCAGCGGCAAGCTGTTCGCCGCTGGTTTGGCCGGCGAACGTTTTGCCGTGCGCAATTCGGGCGCGACGGCAGTCGTCGAAGGCGTCGGCGCCAACGGTTGCGAATACATGACCGGCGGGACGGTCGCGATCCTCGGCGCGGTCGGCGAAAATTTTGGCGCGGGCATGACTGGCGGCATGGCCTTTGTCTATGACGCGGAAGACCGCTTCGCGCTGATGGCCAATCCCGACACCATCATCTGGCGCCGCATCGGCTCGGCCTTCTGGGATGCGATCCTGCGTGACATGCTCACCGAGCACGTCGAACGCACCAGCTCGGTGCTGGCCAAAGATATGCTCGACCATTGGGAAAAAACCCGCGCGCACTTCTGGCAAATCTGCCCGAAGGAAATGCTGACTCGCCTAGCGCAGCCCTTGTCGGACGACGAGGGCGCGGCGGTCGCCGCGGAATAAGGCTAAATCCCCGCGTACCACTCGTAGCCGCGGTCAGGCCAATAGCCGCCTTTGCCGCCGCGTATGTTGGCGAAGCTCGACACCGCTTCGATGCGCATGATGAACTTGGCCTGCTTGTAGCCGAGCTGGCGCTCGACGCGAAGCCGTAGCGGCGCGCCGTGACCTTGCTCCAGCGGGCGGTCGTTCATGGAATAAGCGAGAATGGTCTGCGGGTGGAACGCATCGAACAGGTCGATGCTTTCATAATAGAGCCCGGGATCGTCGCCGATGGTGGAGAGATCGTCGGCGCAATAGAACATGATGAAGCGCGCGCCAGCATTGAGCTGTGCGCGCAACAGAATTTCCTTCAAGGGCACGCCGGTCCATTTGCCGATCGCGCTCCAGCCTTCAACGCAATCATGGCGCGTGATCTGCGCGCGCGACGGCATGTCCCAGAGGTCGCGCAGTGAAAGCCGCAGCGGCTGCGCCACCATGCCATCGACGACGAGCTGATAATCAGCAAAGCCACTGGCCAGCATGCGCTGATAGTTCGGATCGATCGGCTGGCGCGCGCCATTGACCTTGAAGATCGGCGACATCTGATCCGGCCGAAACTCGTGCGCCAGCGGCTGCGCGGCGAGGATCGAGCGCTGCACCGCCTTGGTGACGTCCTGCTCGTGGCCGATGAAATCGCGGAATTCCGGCGCGCGGCTCAGGCGATCGCAGCCTGCCAGCAGCGAGCCGCCGAGCGTCACCGCGCCCGCCGCGAGGATCGAGCGGCGCGACGGGATGAGAAGACGCCGCCTCATTTCGTCTTCTCCGGCTTCACTTCGTAATAGCCCGTGATCATTGAGCGGATTTCGTTCCAGGCCCCGACCAGGAACACCTCGAACAAATGCACCGCCACGAACAGCACGATCAGGTTCGCGGTGATGAAATGGATGGTGCGCGCCGATTGCCGTCCGCCAAACAATTGCGGCAGCCAAGGCGCAGCGCTGTCGAAGCCCGGCGACATGCTGAGCCCGGTCAAAATCATCATCGGCAGGATCAGGAAAATCACGCCGATATAGGCGACCTTCTGCAGCGTGTTGTAGCGCTTCGATTCTTCGCCGCGCGGAATGTGCAGCTTGGCGTGCGCCACAATGTCGGACCAGAGATGCTTGGGCTCAAGTTCGCCTTTGGTCGGCGCGATGTCCCGCTTGATGTGGCCGTTGGCGAAGCCGAAGACGAGATAGACAAGGCCATTGGTGACGAAAAGCCACGCCAGAAAGAAATGCCAGCGCCGGCCGGTGGCGAGATCGCGGTAGCTGGGCAGCGTCAGCCACGCGGGGATGCCGCGCGGGACCATATGCCCATCCATTTCCGAAGCGCCCAGAACGCCTGTCGTCTCAAACGCGAGCGGGCCAATTTGGGTGACGCCGATCCATTGGCCGTCACGCTGATAGCTGTTGATCGCAAACAGCGGCTGATCCGCATTGGCGCCGTATTGCCCCCAATAGAGCCGGGGATGCGCGTTGAGAATGGTGAAGCCGCTCATCAGCAACAGGCTGATGCAGAACACATTGATCCAATGCGTGATCCGCGTCGCCAGCTTGTGACGATAGATGACCTCGCGCTTTGGCTTTGACGGCGCAGCGGTGGTCATCACTTGATCGGTCATGGCGCAACCCCCGCAGCGAGTATAGGTCCGCCCTCATGGCCTTGCACCAGATAAGCGGTGCGCAGGCCCGGCTGCGGCGACGCGGGCGCTGTAAAATGCGCGGCTTGTCCGCTCCATTGCCCCAGCAACGACAGCTCGCGCACGATATTCTTGTGCGCCAATGTCCGCCCGTTGTTCTCGCCGGCCTGGATCGCGACATGCTGCAGTGTCGGATCGTAGCGCACTAGCCACACGTCCGCGCCGCCCTGCGGCGCACCGCCAGCCGCAATGGAAACACCTTCCGCGTTCGCGTCCAGCATCATCGGGCGCGCGGCGCCTTGCACAGCGCGCTCAACGGCGGGCCGATAATTGCCGACCAGATCGATGTGGCCGTTGATCACCATTTCCGGCGTCGCGACGTTGCTGCGTCCAAGGCCATGCGCATAAGCGAACTGGCGGCGGGTGAAGGCGTCGCGCGCATAGGTGTCGCGCCAGCCCAGCTGATCCCAATATGTCACCGCGAAGCTCAGCACGAGCACATCGTTGCGCCCGGCGAGATCATTGGCGATGGCGTCCGCGGGCGGGCAGGAGGAGCAGCCCTGGCTCTGGAACAGCTCGACAACGACCGGTGCGGCGCGCGCCGAACTCATCGCCATCACCGCTACGCCTCCAAGGGCCAGGAGCGCGGCCGCAGCCGCCAGAATAACGTGCTTCCGCTTCATGACGCGCAACCTAGGCAGGGATCCAACCCAAGGGAATACGGTTGGCCGAGGTCCGGGTTACGCCATCGACGCGGGCGTCCGCCGGCGCCATATCAAGCGCCGTGACCCAGGCCGCCATTTCCAGCGCCGAGCACGTGCGCCTGACCAGCCGCACCGCGGCCCTCTCCGTGGCCGTGGCCGGGCTGCTGATCGCGCTCAAGATCTGGGCTTGGTTCCTGTCCGATTCCGTCGCCATGCTGGCCTCGCTGGCGGATTCGACGCTCGATCTCGTGGCTTCGCTGTTCACGTTTTTCGCTGTGCGCTACGCCGCCGCGCCGCCGGATCGCGAGCACCGTTTCGGCCATGGCAAGGCGGAAGCCTTCGCCGGCCTCGTCCAGGCCGGTCTGGTGGCAATGTCGGCGCTGCTGATTGCAATTGAGGCTGCGTCGCGTTTGCTCAGTCCGCGCCCGATCGGCAATGGCGCGATCGGGATCGCGGTGATTGCGTTTTCGATCCTGATCACAGCCGGCCTCGTCTATGTGCAGACGCGCGCGGTGCAAAAGACGGGTTCGGTGGCGACCCGCGCCGATCGGTTGCACTATGTCGGCGACATCGCGTCTAACGTCGTCGTGTTGATTGGTCTCGCCGCTGGCGCTTATCTCAACATGCCCTGGGCTGACGCCGTCGCCGGCGCTATCGTCGCGGCCGGGCTGGCTTGGGGCGCGGTGAAGGTGTCGCGCGAAGCCGCGGATTGTTTGCTCGACCGCGAATTGCCCGACGCCGACCGCGCCCGCATCCGCGCGCTTGCCGAATCCGACTCGCGTCTGGGACGTGTGCACGACCTGCGCACCCGCACCAGCGGGCCCTATGTGCACATCCAGTTTCACGTCGATCTTGAGCCGATGCTGACACTGGAAGATGCGCACAAAATCCTGGTTGCTGCTGAGGAGCGCATCCGCGCGGCTTATCCCGCCGCCGATATCATCATCCATCCCGATCCGCGCGGCCGCGCCGAGCCTCACGGCCATGAGGATTTCGAGCGCGCCAGTAGCGGCGCACAATGAGCGCCGATCTGCGCACGAAACTGCGTGCGCAGGGCGAAACGCTTGGTTTCGACGCGCTTGGCGTCACCTCGGCTTCCGATCCTTGGCCAGCGTCGGCGCGGCTCGAGGAGTTTCTCGCGGAGGGCCGACAGGGCGACATGGATTGGATGGCGCAATACCGCCGATCGCACCCGCAAGCGCTATGGCCTGAAGCACGGAGCGCGATCCTCGTCGGCCAAAGCTACGCGCCGCGGGAAGATTCGCTCGCACTGCTCGACTACAAATCCGACGGCCTCGTCTCTGCTTACGCTGCGCGGCGCGACTATCACGATGTGATCAAAGGCAAGCTGAAGCAGCTGGGCCAATGGCTCGCACGGGAAACCGGCGCCGAGGTGAAGGTGTTCGTCGACACCGCGCCACTGATGGAAAAGCCGCTGGCGCAGCGCGCCGGGCTCGGCTGGCAGGGCAAACACACCAATTTGGTGTCACGCGAACACGGTTCTTGGCTCTTCCTCGGCGCGATCCTCAGTGCGGCCGAGATCGAACCCGATACGCCGCAGCAAGATCATTGCGGCTCCTGCCAGGCGTGTCTCGATATTTGCCCGACCAAGGCGTTCCCCGCACCGTACCAGCTCGATGCGCGCCGTTGCCTTGCTTACCTCACCATCGAGCATCACGGCCAAATCCCGCGCGAATTTCGCGCGAGCCTCGGCAATCGCGTGTTCGGCTGTGACGATTGCCTCGCTGTCTGCCCTTGGAACAAATTCGCGCAAGAGGCGCGTGAAACGCGCCTGGCGCTCAAAGACGATCTCCGCCTTGCGCCGCTTGTCGAACTGGCTGCGCTCGATGACGCAGCGTTCCGCGTGCGTTTCGCCGGCACGCCGGTGAAGCGCACGGGCCGAAACCGCTTCGTCCGCAATGTGGTCTGCGCCATGGGCAATTCCGGCGACGCCGGGCTCGCCCCAGCGGTTCAGGCCCGTCTGGACGACGCTTCGCCGCTGGTGCGCGGCATGGCTGTATGGGCATTAAGCCGGCTGCTTGACGAAGCGGCCTTTCAGCGCCTCAAACTGGCTCGCGCGGACCACGAATCCGACCCGATCGTGCGCGAGGAATGGGGGACATGACGGAAGACGGCGAACCCGACGCAAAAGGTCCGGACGAACCTGCCGAGCCGGCGTTCGGCGCGCCGGCGCCCGCGCCGGCTCAGCCCCAGCCCGCGGCGTTCGACGCGTTCGGCGTGCCCGATATTCCGCTGCCGGGCGGGGAGACGCCGCCGCAATCCCACATCCGTGACGCGCAGAAAAATCTCGACCTCGATCTCAAGCGCATCAAACGCGAGAAGCGCTACGGTCTGCTCTCGACCATTTTCACCATCCTGTTCGTCGCCTTCGTGCTTGTGCCGGTGACCTGGAGCGGCATTTACCGCTTCGTCGAAGCGCCAGTGACCGTGCTGATGGTTCAACGCGCGGCGGAGGGGCAGCAAATCCGCCACACGCCCATTCCGTTCACGCAGATGTCGCCCAACATCGTGCGCGCCGTGATCGCCTCGGAAGACGCGCATTTCTGCAGCCATCACGGCTTCGACGTCCAAGCCATTCAAGACGCGATGGAGGCCAATGAAGATGGCGGGCGCCTTCATGGCGGCTCCACCATCAGCCAGCAGACGGCGAAAAATCTGTTCCTCTGGCCAGGGCGCGACTGGGTGCGCAAAAGCTTCGAAACCTATTTTACGACACTGATCGAATTCCTCTGGCCGAAGCGCCGCATCATGGAAGCCTATCTGAACGCCGCCGAATGGGGCGACGGCATTTTCGGCATCGAAGCGGCGTCCGAAGCGCGTTTCGGCGTCCACGCCTCCGAGCTCACGCCCTTGCAGGCTGCGCGCCTTGCCGCTGTGCTGCCCAGCCCCAATCGCTGGAGTGTCGTCAATCCCGGCCCTTACGTGCGCCGCCGCGCCGCCTCCATCGTCGCCCGCGCCGAGGTAATCCGGAACGACCGCCTCGCCGCCTGCGCGCTGGCGATCGACGCCCCGCCGGCCCCGCATCCTTGAGAACAAAGCGTCTTTTTCTTACTCCCAGGCTGATCTAAGCTTGCCCTCGGTGGGACCGGCGGACGCGCCGGCATGGGAGGTCGCAATGACGACCACAATTCTTCTGATCATCGGCGCCGTGCTGGTGGTGGCGATCGCCGTCGCCATCTATGCCACGCCGCGCTTCTACATCGCGCGCAGCGACCGCACCTTCATGACCCAGGACGAGCGCGGTTTCAAACGCGCGCTGAAGGGCCGGGGCGTGCTGTGGGATTTCGAGGAATCCATCGTCAAAGGGCCGACCGCGCCGAAGATTGAATTCGTCGCGCTCGATCTCGCCACCAATCAGCGCAAGATGTCGCCGCTGATTGATGCGAAAACCGGTTCGGTCAACCTGCGCCCGCAATATTGCGTGCCGCTGCCGTTCGCGGCGACGACGGCGGACGATCACCACGTGCTGCTGGACGTGCGCGTTCAGTTCAGCCTCAACCGCGATTTGCTCAAATACGTCTATCAGCTTGAAGATTTCGGTCTGGCGCTGGAGACGCGGATTCAAAGCGCCTTCCGCGCCGAGATTGGTCTGCGGCAGGACGAAGTGCTGCGCGCGCAGCTCAATGCGGTCGAAGCTGGCGCGATCGAGCGCCTGCGCAAGGCGGAGCGCGATGGCGATGAAGCCGGCGAAGCCGGCATGGCGCTCGGCGTCAATTTCCACACCGCGAGCTTCACCTACACCGTAACCGACGCGGACGGCCCCGCGCTCTACGCCATGTTGCAGCAACCCGGCGGCGTCGCCGCAGCCGGCGCGGCGGCGGGACAGCCCGCGGCGACAAGCGCTGAAGCGGCGCGCGCGGCGATGCGCGCGCAAGGCGTGCTGGCGATGCGCCCGCAGCAGATCGATTCCCTGGCCGATGTGTTCAAGGACCGCGACCCGGGTTCGACCAAGGCCATCCTGCAGATCCTGGAAATGCAAACACGCCAGAACATTGCCGAAGCGCTTGCGAGCTCCGGTCAGCTCGTGGTGGTGACAGGCCAGGATCTGGGGCTCGCCTCCGCGTCCGCCGAGCGCGACGCGGTTGCGCGCTTTGCTGCGGGCGATCGGCCGCAGCCGCCGCGGCCGGAAATCAGCAACGGCGCGAGCGCGCCGCGCGCTTGAGCCCAGTTGCGACGAAATAGCTGGCGCCGCGCGGGCAAATCACCGCCACAATAGCCGCTTTTCCGCGGGGGCAGAGAATCGTGGTGCCGAAGCCGTTCGAGTGGAAGGCGCTGGTGCAACGCCTTCAGTACGAGTTCGACAAGACCATGTCGGCGGGCCTAATCGCGCTGATCTGGTGGCTCGGCGCCGCCTCGCTCGTCGTCATCGTGATCACCGGCGTCATCATCGCCGTCACGCATGTCGCGCCAACAGGGCTGCCGGCGGAAGATTTCTTCGAAGCGACCTGGCAAGCGCTGATGCGCACCATCGACGCCGGCAATGTCTATAACGACAACGGCTGGCCGTATCGCCTCATCATGCTGGTCGTGACATTCTTCGGCGTCTTCATCGTGTCGTCGCTGATCGGCCTGTTGAGCGCCATCGTCCAGGATCGCATCGCCGAGCTGCGCAAGGGCCGCTCTTTCGTGCTGGAGCGCAATCACGTCGTCATTCTCAATTGGTCGCCTTCGATCTTCGACATCATCCGCCAGCTTTGTCTGGCGCATGCCGGCGAAGCGAAATTCCGCGTCGTCATCATGGCCGACAAGGACAAGGTGGAGATGGAGGACGAGATTGCCGAAAAGCTCAAATTGCCGCGCAACACGCAGGTGATTTGCCGCAGCGGCGACCCAACGGATCTGAGCGATCTCGCCATCGTCAATCTGGCCGACGCCGCTTCGGTGATTATCGTTTCGCAGCTCGACGGCTATCCCGATGCGCGCAACATCAAGACCATTCTTGCGCTCACCCACGGGCCGCATCGGCCCGACAAGCCGCTCCGCATCACCGCGGAATTCCGCAACAGCGCCAATGTCGCCGTGGTGCGCGCGGTGAGCGGCGAGTACGTGCAGCCGGTGATGGCCGACGATCTGATTTCGCGCATCATTGTGCACTCGAGCCGCCAGTCCGGCCTGAGCGCGGTGTACGCTGACCTGCTCGATTTCGAAGGCAACGAATTCTACACGTTGCCGCAGCCGTCTATCTTCGGTCTCAGTTTCGCCAAAGCGCTGCTGGCGTTCGAAAGCGGCGCGCTGATCGGCGTTCGCGGGGTTGACGGCAGGTTGCGCATCAACCCGCCGATGAGCCAGGTGATCGAGGACGGCGCCGAAGCCATCCTGATCGCGGAGGACCGCAAATCCGTGCTCCTGGCCGATGCAGCGGAGGTGATGATCGACGCCGACGTCATCCTGCCGACCAAGCCGGTGGTCCACCGCATCGAGCGCACCTTAATACTCGGGTGGAATCGCCGCGGCGCAGTGATCGCTTCGGAGCTTTCCAATTACATGGCGGAGGGGTCGCAGATCACCATCGCCGCGCACGGCGAGGGTGTCGCCGAAAGCGTTGGCGCGTTGGAGGTCGAAAACCCGAAGGTGAAGGTCAATTTTGTCGACGCCGACACCAGCAGCCGCGCGGCGCTCGATAAGCTCGATGCGCCGTCCTACAACCACGTCATCGTGCTGGCCTATAGCGATTTCATGGATCCGCATCCCGCGGATACGCATACGCTGGTGACGCTGCTCCACCTCCGCCACATCGTCGAGCAGGTCAAATGCAAGCTCACCGTGGTCAGCGAAATGGCCGACGTCCGCAATCGCCAGCTGGCGCAAGCCACGCGGGTCGATGATTTCGTGGTCAGCAACAAGCTCGTCAGCCTGATGCTGGCGCAGACCGCGGAGAACGAACACCTCTCTGAGATCTTCGCCGATATCCTCGATGAGGAAGGCTCCGAGCTTTATATGCGCGCGGTCACCGATTACGTGAAACTCGATCGCCCGGTGAATTTCTACACCGTGGTGGCTGCGGCCAGCGCGCGCGGGGAAATCGCCGTCGGCTGGTGCAGACGTCCGCCGGGCGCGCAGCTCACGTTGAAGCTCAATCCGCGCAAGTCCGAGCTGATCACTTTCGAGGCGACCGATTCAATCGTCGTGCTGGCGCCGAGCTAACGCCCTGGAACTTGGCGTGCAGCAGGCTTGGCTGGACTTTTCGCCGCCGAAGCCTCATATAAGGAACTCAAACATCGTCGCGCTGCGCTCTGTCCCTCGCCCTTCGCGCCGGATTGTCTGCCGTCATCTTCGATCGAGAGCCGTCAGGAATGTTCCTGTCGGCAGTATTTTATTCCGGAGACGGCAATGGCTGTTGGCACGGTAAAGTTCTTCAATACCCAAAAAGGCTTTGGCTTCATTCAACCCGACCAGGGCGGCAAGGATGTGTTCGTGCACATTTCCGCGGTCGAGCGCGCGGGGCTCAGCGGCTTGGGCGAGGGCCAGAAAGTGAGTTTCGACCTTGAGCGCGATCAGCGCGGGCGGGATTCAGCAATCAATTTGCGCGTGACCTGAGCGCATCCAGGAAGGAGCTGTCGTCATGGCGATCGAAGAAAAATTTTCGTCGATGTCGGCGCAGGATCTTACCAACCTTCTGGCCAACGCCACTCGCTTGGCCAGTGAAGGCAAGGCGCAACAAAAAGCGGAGGCAGAACGCCTGCTGCCACTGATCACCGCTGAACTCGATACCCGGCGCGTGCAGGCGAAAGCCAGCGCCGCGTCGGCGCGCAAGGCGGTCAAGAAAGCATGACGCTTTTCTCCGCCCGAATGCTGCTTTTTTGGAAAGGGGGACAGAAATGTCCTCGGCAGTCTCATTGGCGCCGGAGCGCCACCTTGTCGGAACCGCGCTAAAGCGGGGCGGCTACGGAATTTTTCTGGACCTGCTTGAAAAATCGGGTGTCGGCGAAACCCTTGAGGAAAGCGGCCCGTTTACATTGTTCGCGCCAAACGATGGTGCATTCGAGCGAATTCCGGCTGCGACCATGTCGAAGCTTAAGCGCGCTGACCAGACGGCGGTGCTGAAATCGGTGATGGGATTCCATTTTGCTGCGGGTCGCGTGCTGACGGCGCGGCTTCTCGGCAAGCGCATCCGCGCCACCACGTTCGGAGGCAAGACGCTGCACATCAATGGCGTCGGCGGCCTTAAAGTGAATGGTGCGGCCGTGGTCGATCCAGATGTGCTGGCGTCCAATGGCGTTCTCCACGGCATTGACCGCCTGTTGTGGCCGCGTGAACCCGACATCGTGGCATGAGCAAGGGGACGGTGACGGCCTTTGACCCGCGCAAAGGCGCAGGCGCCATAACCCCCGATGGCGGCGGGCCGGAAATTTTCGTGCATATCAGCGCAATTGAGCGCGCCGGAATTTCCAGCCTGCGCGTGGGCGATCGGGTCAGCTTCGACGTGCAGACCGATCAAATTCGCCGCAAAAGTTTCGCCACCAATCTCATTCTGCTTTGACGGCTACTGCTCTTCAACAGCTTGGCCGGTGCGCTTGGCTTCGCGCGCATTGCCCAGCGTCACCAAGGAATCGACATTGGTGGGGTCGAGATTGACTGCGGCCTGCGCATCCGCTTCCGCCAGATCGAAGGCGTTTTGGTGCATGCGCGCCGAGGCGCGCAGGCGCAGCGCCAACGCATCCTGCGGACGGATGTCGATCGCCTGCGAGAGGTCTTCCTCGGCGTGGCGATAATCCTTTTCGAGCGCATACGAGCGCGCGCGGTCGATCAGAAGATCGGGCAGCTGCGTGCGATCGGCCTGCATGATCGCGATGCCTTGGGTGAAATCGCTGCGTGCGTGTGCGGCGTCGTAGGCCAACAGCCAGGCATTGCCGGCTTGCGAAAATAGCTCGGCCCGCAAACCCGTTTCATCGGGGCTCACGGTGTGAGCCAAAGCCTCGAAGCGGCGCGCCGCTTCCGCTTCGCGGCCAGGCTCAGCGGCCAGCGCCATCGCCGCACAGCGATAGCCGCCGACCTCGTGGGTCTCCGCCGCCCAGGCCATGCCTTCCTCGTAGGCGTGGTCGGGGCTCAGATCGATCAGATTGACGCAGGCGCGGAAGCGGACTTCGCCGCTGCCGGTCAGGTGGGGTAACGCACCGGAGGGCGGCGCGGCTGCGCCGGCCCCGCCCGCGGAGGCGTCGGCCTGCACCATCAAGGCGGCAGGGAGCAGCAAAGCTGCGGCAAAAATCATGATCGGCGTCTCCCGGCCCGCAGTGAGCGCCGGGGTCATGCCCAAATCAAGCGGCGAATCCAAGGCCGGGACAGCCGGGACAGCCAAATCGCCCGGTTCCCTCGCCAACTGAGCGCAGTGGTTGCAGCGGCGCCCGGATTGCGTTGAAACGCAGAGCTATTTTCTTGGGCCCGGTTAATCGTTTTGGCGCCGCGCCGTGGCATGTGTCCGAGTTGTCCGAGGCGGGAAGCATTGCAAGAAGGTCACATGTATTCGGTTCTGCAAGTCACGCCCGCTTTAGAGGCTGGCGGTGTCGAGCGGACCACGATTGAATTGGCGGAAGCGATCAAGCGCGCCGGGGGGCTTGCGCTTGTCGCTAGCGCCGGCGGCCGCCTCGAGCCTGAGCTCGCGGCGGCCGGCGGTGAGTTGGTCCGGCTTCCAGTCGATTCCAAAAATCCGATCACTGTGTGGCGCAACGCCGGGCATTTGGCGCGCGTCGCCAAGAAGCGCGAGATCAACATCATCCACGCCCGCTCGCGTGCGCCGGGTTGGAGCGCGTGGATGGCGGCGCGGCGGCTCAATCTGCCATTCGTCACCACGTATCACGGCATCTACAACGCCACGAACCCGGCAAAGCGCTTCTACAATTCGATCATGGCGCGCGGCGATATCGTTATCGCCAATTCCCAATACACGCGCGCGCACGTGCTCAAGGAATACAAACTCGATCCCGATCGTGTGGTGGCGATCCCGCGCGGCGTCGACGTCGATCAGTTCGATCCCGGAAAAATCGCGGCGCTGGACATCGCCTCGATCCGGCGCGGCTGGGGGCTGGCGCCAAATGATAAACGATTTGTTGTCATTCTGCCGGCGCGGCTAACGCGCTGGAAAGGTCAGCGGGTTCTGATTGAGGCGATGGAACGAATCAACGCGAACCGTCCCGGCGCGGTGAAAGCCATTCTCGCCGGCGACGCGCAAGGGCGGCGCGGATACGAACAGGAGCTTCGGGCCACGATCATGGCGACGGGACTGCGTGAACATGTGGCGATCGTCGGCCACATCCCGCATATGGAGGTCGCCTTGGCGGCGTCCGACGCGGCTGTGTTTCCGTCGATCGAACCCGAGGCGTTCGGACGCGGCGCCGTCGAAGCACAGGCGATGGCGCGTCCGGTGATTGCCGCCGCGCATGGCGGCTTATCCGAGACGGTGGTGCAGGGCCAAACCGGGCTTCTTACTCCACCAAATGATTCACGTGCGCTCGCGGACGCGATCGAACAGCTGATCGATATGGGCCCGGAACAGCGCGCGGAAATGGGGCGGAGGGGGCGCGAGCGTGCGCGGCGGCTTTACTCGAAGTCGGCGCTGCAGGCCGCGACGCTGCAGGTCTATGACCGCCTGCTGGGAGTCCGCTGATGATGGGTATGCGCAAGGCGCACGCCGGCAAGTCCGCACCCTCGAAAACCAAGCGCGTCTTGGTGATCCGGTTCGGCGCTACGTCCGATTTCGTGCAGATGCTGGCTGCGGCGAAGATCATACGCGAGCATCATGTCGGCGCCCGCGTGACGCTGCTGACCAGCGAACAATTCCGCCCGCTGGCGGAGAAATGCCCGTACTTCGACACGGTGGAGACGGATGTCGCCGCGGCGCGCACCGCGCTCGCCTCCTCCGATCAAAGCGCGCGCGCGCCGCACGGGCCTGGCGCCAACGGCCATGATGGCCCAGCGATCGTGCAGCTGATCGGCCGCGTCCGCGCCGCGAAATACGACATGGTCTATGATTTCGAGGCGTCGCGGCGCACCAACGCGATCTATCAAGGCCTGCGGCCCTGGCCGCCGCATTGGTCGGGCTCGGCGCCCAAATGCTCGCACCCGTTTGACGAAGAGGGGCAGATGCACCCTCTGGATCGGCTTGCCGAGCAGCTCCGCTCCGCGGGCGTCGAGGTGGGCGAGCCGCTGCAGCCCGATCTTTCCTGGATCCGCACCGCGCTGCGCGATCCGCCGCGGCTGCAGCCGGAATATTTCGGCATACGCGGCCGCTACGTGCTGCTGCTGCCGCGCGGATCGGAGGTCGGCAAGAAGCCGCGCTGGCCGCTGGAGAAATATTGCGCGCTCGCCAACCGGGTCTCGGCGCAGGGCGTGACCCCGGTCGTGCTCGGCGGCGCGGAGGAGCGTGAGATCGGCGCGGCCATCGCCAAGGCCGAGCGCCACGCCAAGAACCTCACCATGCGCCCCGATCTGTTCCAGATCGCCGGACTGGGCGAGCGCGCCTCTTACGCCGTCGCCGATGACGTCGATCTGTTACATTTGGCGGCCGCCGGGGGCGCGCCTTGCCTTGTATTCATGTCTACCCGTGACGATGTTGAGTTGCGGGCGCCGCGGGGCCCGGGGGGCGTGGTCGGGCTGACCGCCAGCATCATTGCCGACATCCCGATCGACCAGGTGGACCGCCAAATCCGCAATTGCGGCGTCTACGCCCAAGCCGCCACGGCTTGAAGCCGCCCGCGCGCCAAGCGATAGTGCGCTTAACCTTTGAGTCCGGCCTGCCCCGTCCAGGGCGGGCCGCTTGAGGTTCGGATCAACAACCAATGGAGATGACCAATAGCTAGACGTCCGTACGCCGCGCCGCCGCCCACCAAGGATGGGCCGCGCGTGAACGATGAGATCCGCGGCGTGCCGCGCGTTCTCCTGATCGACGAGAATGGCGAGAAGCAGGGCGAGATGCCGATCTCCGCCGCTTTGGAAGCCGCCCAAGAGGCCGGGCTCGATCTCGTCGAAGTGGCGCCCAACAGCGTGCCGCCGGTCTGCAAGATTCTCGACTACGGAAAATTCCGTTTCGAGGAGCAGAAGAAGAAGGTCGAGACCCGCAAGAAGGCCAAGCGGATCGAACTCAAAGAGATCAAGGTTCGCCCCAACATCGACGACCACGATTACGAAGTGAAGATGAAGGCGATCCATCGCTTCTTCGAGGAAGGCGACAAGGTGAAGGTCACCTTGCGTTTCCGCGGCCGCGAGCTGCAGCACACCAATATCGGCATGGAATTGCTGGAGCGCATGCGCGCCGAACTCGACTCGATCGCCAAGGTCGAGCACGAGCCGCGCTTCGAAGGCCGCCAAGTCGTCATGGTCATGGCCCCGCGCGCGTAAGCGCGCGGGCTTATGTGGCGCGCCGGCGCGAGGTAACCCAGCTTCAACACCGAGGCGCGCCGGTGGACGAGGGCCACCGTACTCTGTCCTGAGAAGGTCGCGCGTTCTACCAACCACCTCCGTCATCCCGGACAGCGCGTAGCGCTGATCCGGGACCCAGTTGGAGCAAATGCGTGAGCACTTGGCGACGCACATGGGCCGCCGCGACCACGGGCGGCGCGCCGCAGAAGGCGCTGATCGTCGCGCTTGTCATCGGCACGATCCTCAACCTGATCAATCAGGGCGACGTGCTCTGGGGCCACGCCGCGGTGCAGTGGGGCAAGCTCGGCCTCACCTACCTCACGCCGTTCCTCGTCAGCCTCCATGGCCAAACCACCGCAAAGATGGCGCTTAACCGCTCCTGAGCCGCTTGCCGGCCCGGACCCCCCATGCTACACGCCCGCCTCTTTTGGGTGGCCCGGCGAAACGGCATGCCGTGGCGGCCCTTTTTGCGTCTTTCGGGACGCTTCCAATCCTTCAAGGAGGATCAAATGCCGAAACTGAAGACCAAGAGCGGCGTGAAAAAGCGCTTCAAGCTCACGGCGACCGGCAAGGTAAAGGCCGGCGTCGCTGGCAAGCGTCACCGCCTCATCAGCCATAATGGCAAGTACATCCGTCAGAACCGCGGCACCAAAGTGCTGCCCAAGGGCGACGCCGACCGCGTCAAACTTTGGATCCCTTACGGGCTCGACTGAGCCCTTTAACCCAAAGATTCTGATCGGAGATTTGACCAATGGCTCGCGTTAAAGGGGGCGTCACCGCGCACGCCCGTCACAAGAAAATCCTCAAGAAGGCCAAGGGCTATTATGGCCGCCGCTCGACCACGTTCCGCGCCGCCAATTCGGCGGTCGAGCGCGCCGGGCAGTTCGCCTATGTCGGCCGCAAGCAGAAGAAGCGGAACTACCGCGCCCTCTGGATCCAGCGCATCAACGCCGCGGTCCGCGAAGAGGGGCTGACCTATTCCCGCTTCATCGCCGGACTGGCCAAGGCGGGGATCATGCTCGACCGCAAGGTCCTGGCCGACCTTGCCATGAACCAGCCGGAAGCGTTCAAGGCCATCGTCGCACAAGCCAAGGCGGCCTGATTAACAGCCTCGTGAAGCGCTGGCGATTGCGCTCGGCGCTTCAATGTGAGCGTTATCATTTCTCGCAAAAACGCAGACATGAGCTGCGGGCGATACGCCCGCGCCGGTCATGAGGGGCGAGGGGGAACGCACGTGAGAGCCGTTTTTCTAACCATCCTGGCCGCTTTGGCGCTGACCGCCGCCAGCGCCGCTGACGCGCGCCCGCGCCATCATTCACATCCGTTGATCCCGCCCGCCGCTGCGCCTGCGGCCGATGCGCCGCTGCATCTCAACGACCAGGGCTATTACGAGAAGCGCGGCCTCAACGTGCTGGTCTTCTCCAACTGGTACGATGGCAATTTCAGCGACAGCAAAATCAGCGGCGTCGAGCTGATCCATCATGGCGAGCGCACCGCCACCAATGGCGACGTGCGCATGCAGCCCACGCCTGGCCAATGGGACGACATCGGATCGCTAGTGGCGCGCAATGTCGATCAAGCGAACGGCGTGATCGAAACGCATCTGCGCTACGCCGACTATGATTTCGATTACACCGTCCGCAGCGAACTGAAAGGCGATAGCGTCGTCATCAGCGTCAATCTCGATCATCCGCTGCCCGCGGCGCTGGTCGGCAAAGCCGGTTTCAATTTCGAGTTCCTGCCTTCGGCCTATTGGCACCACGCCTACATGGCCGACGGCCACGCCGCGCAATTTCCGCGCTATCCGTCCGAAGACATGCAGCGCGTCGGCCCGCCTGGGCCCCCGGAGCGCATTGGCCGCAGCGCCGATAGTTCCGCGATCCCGTTGCCCATCGCTACGGGCCACACCTTCGTGCTGGCGCCGGAAGATCCGCTGCGCCGCGTGTCGGTCGCGGCGACCGATGGCGACATCGCGCTCTATGACGGGCGCAACCAGGCACAAAATGGCTGGTACGTGCTGCGCGAAATGCTGCCCGCGGGCCGCACCGGGCGTGTACTGGAATGGACGATCAGCGCTTCGACCGTGCCCGGCTGGGTGCGCGCGCCGGTGATCGGCCACAGCCAGGTCGGCTACGCGCCGGATCAAAGCAAAGTCGCGGTGATCGAACTCGACCGCAATGATCATCCGGCCGCGAATGCGCAGCTGCTGCGCGTCAATGCCGATGGTTCAACGACGGTTGCACTCGATGGCGCCGCCGCGCCCTGGGCCGGGCATTTCCTGCGCTACGATTACCGCACCTTCGATTTCTCAAGCGTCCGCGATCCTGGGCTCTACGAAATCCGCTACGGCGATCAGACTACTGCGCCGTTCCGCATCGGCGCCGATGTCTATGCCGATGTCTGGCACCCCACGCTCGACGTCTATTTCCCCGTCGCCATGGACCACATGTTCGTGGGCGAAGCGTATCGCGTCTGGCACGGCGACAGCCATCGCGACGATGCCCGCCAGGCCCCGATCAATCACCACCACATCGATCTTTGGGAGCAGGGACCGACCACGGCCGACCGCTTCCAGCCTGGCGAACATATTCCTGGCATCAATGTTGGCGGCTGGTACGACGCCGGCGATTTTGATTTGCCGACCGAGTCACAATTCGACGTGGTGCATGCGCTCGCCGAAGCGCGCGAAGATTTCCACATCGATCGCGATGAAACCGCGATCGACGAAACCTTGCGCCGTGTCGAGATGCATCAGCCCGATGGCAAGCCCGATATTCTGCAGCAAATCGAGCACGGCCTCCGTTGGTTGCTCGCGACGCAACGCACCTTCGGCTACGCCATCAATGGCGTCACCGAGCCATATATCTGGGAATATCACCATCTCGGCGACGCCGTGGATAAGACCGATGGTCTGATCTTCGATCCGCATCTGCGGCCCGATCAGGTGCGCAACGGTTTTAGCGGCCTCGACGATGACCGCTGGGCCTTCACCAATCGCTCGACCGCGTTGAACTACGGCTCAGCCGCGGCGTTCGCGCAGGCCGCACGCGTGCTGCGCGGCTATGACGACGCCACCGCGAACGAAGCGCTGCAAGCCGCCGAACGCATCTGGACCGAAGAGCACGGCCACGCGCCCTACATCTTCGGCCACGGCAACACCACCGGCGGCAATCCCACGGACGCTGAATTCCAGGCCGCGGTTGAACTGCTGATCACCACACACGATCAGAAATACGCAGACCGCATCCAAGCGATGTGGCCGGATGTGCATCAGCGCTTCGCTTTCAATGCGCGCTCGGTGGCGAAGGTCATTCCGTACATGCCGGCTGCGTTCAAAGCGCAGGTCGAGCCGGACGTGCGCGCCACCGCGGCTTTGATCGCGCAGATGAGCGCGGGCAATCCCTATGGCGTGCCGATCCGCGAAGGCGGCTGGGCCGGCGACGGGCTCATCGTGCAAGTGGCGCTCACGCAGCACGACCTGCATACGCAATTTCCGGATCTGATCGGCGACGACATGGTCTATCGCGCGCTGGCCTATCTCTATGGCACGCACCCAGGCTCGAACCTGTCTTTTGTGTCAGGCGTCGGCGCGCAGCCCAAAGAAGTGACCTACACCAATAACCGCGCGGATTTCAGCTTCATCCCCGGCGGCGTCGTGCCCGGCGCGTTGATCATCAAGCCGGATTTCCCGGAAAACCATGACGATTGGCCCTTCTTCTGGGGCGAAAACGAAATGGTGGTGGCGCTGGGCGCGAGCTATCTCGAACTCGCCAATGTCGCCAACCAGATGGCCGAGGGGCCGCCGCACTAAGGTCGCCGTCATCCCGGAGGCGCCAGGGGGCGCCAGCGGCTTGCCATCGCCCTGTCCGGCGCTAAACACAGCCGGCCATGGACGCCAACGTCACCGACCTTTCCGCGCTCGAAACCGAGCTGATCGCGCGCATCACCGCCGCTTCCGACGAAGCTACGGTGGAGAACGTGCGCGTGGAAGCTTTGGGCAAGCAGGGCGCGGTGTCGACGCTGATGAAGACGCTGGGCGCAATGGCGCCGGACGAACGTCAGGTGATGGGGCCCAAGCTCAACGGCCTCAAGGATCGCATCGGCGAAGCCATCGTCGCCAAGAAGGCCGAGCTCGCGGAAGCCGCGCTTGAAGCCAAGCTGCGCGCTGAAGCGGTGGACGTCACGCTGCCGGCGCTGAAGGTGCGCCAAGGCGCGCTGCATCCTGTCAGCCAGGTGATGGAAGAACTCGCGGCGATTTTCGGTGAGATGGGCTTTGCGCTCGAAGAAGGCCCGGACATCGAGAGCGATTGGTACAATTTCACCGCGCTCAACTTTCCACCGAAGCATCCCGCGCGCGACATGCACGACACCTTCTTCTTGCCAGCGGACGAGAAGGGCGAACGCAAAGTGCTGCGCACGCATACGAGCCCAGTGCAGATCCGCACCATGATGAAGCAAGCCCCGCCGATCCGCATGATCTGCATGGGCCGCACCTATCGCTGCGACAGCGACGCCACGCACACGCCGATGTTCCACCAGATCGAAGGTCTGGTGATCGACGAGACGACCAATATGGCCGATCTCAAAGGCACGTTGATGGGCTTCATCAAGGCCTATTTCGAGGTCGACGATGTTGAGGTGCGCTTCCGTCCGCACCATTTCCCGTTCACCGAACCAAGCGCGGAAATGGATGTGCGCTGCGATCGCAGCGGGGGGCAGCTGAAGATTGGCCAAGGCGAAGATTGGCTTGAAATTCTCGGCTGCGGCATGGTGCATCCGAACGTGATCAAGAATTGCGGCCTCGATCCCGAGAAGCACCAGGGGTACGCCTTCGGCCTCGGCGTCGATCGTCTCGCCATGCTGAAATATGGCATGAGCGATCTCCGCGCCTTCTTCGACGCTGACACGCGCTGGCTGAAACACTACGGCTTCAGCCCGTACTTGCTGCCGGGCTTGGCGCAAGGCGTGGGGTGATTGCCGTGCAGTCGCAAAGTTTACGCAGTCATTCCGGGGCATCGCGCAGCGATGAACCCGGAACCCAGGAGATCGTAGAGCACTGCTCGTTTGCCCCTGGGTTCCGGATCGCGCTCCGCGCGTCCGGAATGACTGAGGTTGTGTAATCGGAAAACTAGAAAATGAAATTCACCCTCTCCTGGCTCAAGGATCACCTCGCCACCGACATGGGCGTCGACGCCATCGTCGAAGCCATGACCATGGCCGGCCTCGAAGTCGAGCACGTCGAGAATCCCGCGGCGAAGCTCGAAGCTTTCACCGTGGCGCGCATCGTCAGCGCCGCGCGCCATCCCAATGCGGATAAGCTGCAAGTCTGCCAAGTCGAAACCAAGCTCGGCATGCTGGAGATCGTCTGCGGCGCGCCCAATGCGCGTGCGGGCCTGAAGACCGCGTTCGCGCCGATCGGCACGTATATTCCTGGCAGCGGCATAACGTTAGAGGCGCGCCCGGTGCGCGGCGTTGTTTCCAACGGCATGCTTTGCTCCGGCGCCGAGCTTGAACTGGATTCCGACGCCGACGGCATTCTCGAACTCGACCAAGCGCTCGAAATCGGCACGCCGCTGGCGGACGCGCTCAATCTCAATGACCCCGTGGTTGATTTCGAAGTCACGCCCAATCGCTCCGATTGGCTGGGCGTAATGGGCATCGCCCGCGATCTCGCCGCGGCGAACGCCGGCAAGTTCATCACCAAGCCGATCCTGCCTGTGCCGGGGCGCTTCAAATCTCCAACGCAGATCAAGATCGACGATCTCGCCGCGTGCCCGATGTATGCCGGCCGGCTCATTCGTGGCGTCAAGAACGGCCCGTCGCCGGATTGGCTGCAGCGGCGCTTGCGCGCCATCGGCATCAAGCCGCGTACGGCGCTGGTCGACATCACCAATTATCTTTCCTACGATCGTGATCGCCCGCTCCACGTCTATGACGCTGCGAAGCTCACCGGCGCGGTGCGCGCCCGCGCGGGCCGCGAAGGCGAAAGCTTCAAAGCGCTCGACGGCGAAATCTACGAAATCACGCCCGCCATGTGCGTCATCGCCGACGACGCGCGCGTCCTCGGCCTCGGCGGTATCATCGGCGGCGAATATTCCGGCTGCAGCGAAGCCACTACAGACGTGCTGATCGAGTGCGCCTATTTCGATCCGGTCCGCGTGTTCGAGACAGGCCGCGCCGCCGGCATCAATTCCGACGCGCAATACCGCTTCGCCCGCGGCGTGGACTCTGGCTTCGTCGCACCCGGCATCGAATTAGCCACGCGCATGGTGCTTGAATTGTGCGGCGGCGAGCCCAGCGAAGTGACCATCGCCGGCGAAATCCCCGCGCCGCCGTCAGCGCTCACCTTCGATCCCGACCGCGTGCGCACGCTTGCCGGCATGAGCGTGTCGCCCACGCGCGTGCGCGCGGTCCTGAAAGCGCTGGGGTTCGAGAGTCAGGCTGAAGGGCAGGGCTCGAAGAAGCTGATCGTGCAGCCGCCGACGTGGCGGCGCGATATCGATGGCCCCGCCGATCTCGTGGAAGAGGTCGCGCGCATCGAGGGCTTTGACAAGCTGCCGGTGGTGGACCCGCCGCGCGCGTGTGGCTATCGCCCGCCACCCGCGAGCGCCGGTGAAAGCCGTACCCGCATCGCGCGTCGCGCTTGCGCGAGCCTCGGCTATCTCGAAGCAATCACCTGGAGTTTCTGCGCACAGAAGAACGCTGCGCTGTTCGGCGGCGGCGATGCGAAGCTTGTGCTCGCCAACCCGATCGCGTCCGATCTCGATTGCATGCGCCCCTCGGCGCTGCCCAATCTGCTGATCGCCGCGCAGAAAAACGCCGACCGCGGTCACGACGATGCGCGCCTGTTCGAAGCCGGCCCGATCTATCGCGACGACAGCGAAACCGGCCAGGCCCGCACCGTCGCCGCGGTTTGGCGCGCACGACCGCAACGCCATTGGAAAGCCGCGCCGCAGCCGGACATCTACGATGTAAAGCGCGACGTGCTCGCCGTACTCGAAGCCGTCGGCGCGCCGATCAGCGGCCTGCAAACCACGGACGCTACGCCCGCGCATTGGCGCCCCGGCCGCGCCGGTGCTCTTGTGCTCGGCAACAAGCCGGTCGCCTATTTCGGCGAAGTCCATCCGCGCGTGCTTGCCGCGCTTGATGTCGAGGCGCCGGCTTTGGCGTTCGAGATTCTGCTCGACGCCCTGCCGCCGCCCCGGGCAAAAGGCCGCTCCAAGCCGCCGCTCGACAAGCTCGACCTGATGCCGCTGACGCGCGATTTCGCCTTCATCGTCGACGATGCGGTGAGAGCCGCCGACGTCGTACGCGCGGCTTACGGCGCCGATAAGCCGCTGATCGCGGACGTCGCGCTATTCGACGTCTATCGGGGCGAGC
>Ga0335083_10002558_pt1 | contig 23927 bp, 20 predicted proteins | sample Lox_Sample_42_FD_206716 | JGI IMG/M metagenome (GOLD analysis project Ga0335083, IMG submission 206716) | Soil microbial communities from Loxahatchee National Wildlife Refuge, Florida, United States - Lox_Sample_4.2 | ecosystem: Environmental > Terrestrial > Soil > Wetlands | place: USA...
GCGCTGGATCGAGCCGCGCGCCACGGTGCTCGACCTCGGCTGCGGCGATGGCGCACTGCTCTCGCTCTTGTGCGAAGAGCTCGAATGCTCGGGCTACGGTATCGAGATCAACGACGCGGGCGTGCTCGCCTCGGTGAAGAACGGCATCAACGTGATCCAGCAGAACCTCGAAGACGGCCTGCGCCTCTTCGAGGACGCGAGCTTCGACTTCGCGATCCTCTCGCAGACCTTGCAGACCATCCACCAGACCGCCGCGATCCTGCGCGAAACGGCGCGCGTGGGCAAGGAGTGCATCGTCTCGTTCCCGAACTTCGGCTATTGGCCGCACCGGCTTTCGGTGCTGCGCGGGCGCATGCCGGTCTCGAAGTCGCTGCCCTACCAGTGGCACAACACGCCGAACGTGCGTGTGCTGACCGTCAAGGATTTCGAGGCGCTCGCGCCCGAAGTCGGCATCGAGATTCTCGACCGCGCCGTGCTCCATGGGGGGCAGACCGTTCGTTGGGGCGTGAACTGGCGTGGTAGTCTTGCGGTCTATCGCGTGAGAAAAAAATGACGCCGTGCGCGGCGTCGCGAGTTTTTCTGCCCGACTCACCTGCCACATCGCAATACTGCGCGCCGCCGCCAACGACGACATGCCGAATCCGCCCCACGAGGCCCCCGCTCTTACCGCTCACGAAACCCACCCCGGCTGGCGTGCGTACCTGAATACGCACATGCTGATCTGCGTGTTCCTCGGCTTCACTTCGGGGCTGCCGCTTTTCACGCTCGTCTATCTCGTGCAGGCGTGGCTGCGCTCCGAGGGCGTCAATCTCAAGGAAATCGGCCTCTTCGCGCTGATCCAGTTTCCCTACACGTGGAAGTTCATCTGGGCGCCGCTCATGGACCGCTACGTGCCGCGCCTGCCGGGCTGGCGCCCGGGGCGGCGGCGGGGCTGGATGCTCGTCACGCAAATTCTCGTGGCGTTCGCCATCGCGACGCTAGGCTACGTCTCGCCGAAAGAGTCCATCTGGACCGTGGCCGCGCTCACGGCGCTCGTGGCCTTCTTCGGCGCGAGCCAGGACATCGCCATCGACGCCTACCGGCGCGAGCTGCTCACCGATACGCAGCAGGGCCTAGGTAACGCCGTGCACGTGAACGCGTACAAGATCGCCGCGCTCGTGCCGGGCTCGCTCGCGCTGATCCTCTCCGACCACCTCCCGTGGAGCACCGTGTTCGTCGTGACGGCGGCGTTCATGATTCCCGGCATGATCATGACGCTCGTGGTGAAGGAGCCCGAAGTGCATGGCGCGCCGCCGAAGAACCTGGGCCAGGCGATCGTGCAGCCTTTCGCCGAGTTCGTGCGGCGCGACGGGCTGGCGGCCGCGCTCTTCGTGCTCGCGTTCATCTTTCTCTACAAGCTCGGCGACACGATGGCGACCACGCTCAGCACATCGTTCTTCCTCGACATCGGTTTCTCGCGCACCGAGATCGGCGTGATCGCCAAGATGACGGCGTTCGGCGCGAGCCTCGCGGGCGGCATCATCGGCGGCGTGGCGCTCGTGAAGATCGGCATCGGGCGGGGGCTGTGGATCTTCGGCTTCCTGCAGATGATCTCGACGCTCGGCTTCGCGTGGCTCGCGCAGCTAGGCGCAGACTCGCCCACGCTCGCGGCGATCTACGACGCGGCGCTCGCCGTGAGCCGCGCGCTCTCCTCGGTCGCGGGCATCTTCGGCGCGAACGTGCAGCTCACGCTCGATCCGCGCGCCGTGGCGCTCGCGCTCGTGTACGGCTTCGAGACCTTCGCGACGGGACTCACGCTCGCCGCGTTCACCGCGTATATCGCGAGCACCACCGATCCGCGCTACACCGCCACGCAGTTCGCGCTCTTCACGAGCCTAGCCTCGGTGCCTCGCACTCTGGCCTCCGCCGCGAGCGGCTACGTGGTCGCGCAGATCGGCTGGTTCGACTACTTCATCGTGTGCACGGCGCTCGCCGTACCGGGTATGCTCCTGCTCATTCGTATCGCCCCGTGGAGAATCCGGTCGTGAGCACGCATGAGACCGCCGTGGAAAGCCCGCGCGCGCCGCAGCGCATTGCGCGGTGCAGCGGCGTGCGCGCCCGCGTGCTCTCGCTGGCTGTCGCGCTGGCCCTGCCGGCCTTTTCCACCTTGAATGCGTGGGGCGAAAACCCGGCCAGCACGAGCGCATCAGCAGCCCTGCCCGGTAGCGCTGCAGCACCCGCTGCGAACGGAAGCAACGGCGCGAACAATGTGCCAACGGGCACGGCGAACGGCGTGGCAAACGGCATAGCAAACAACGCGGCAAACGGCGCCGCGAATGGCACCACAAGCGGCGCCGCAAGCAGTGCTGCGACCGGTGGTGCGAGCAGCGGCGTACCCGCGAACGCCACCTCGGGCAACGTAGCCACCGGCCGCGTGGTGCGCTTCGGCAATGCCGCGGTCTATCGCAACCTGATTCCTTCGCCGATGCTCGAAGCGCAGGCCACCGCCGAGTTCAACGAGATCGTCCGTGGCGCCGCGCACTCGAACCGCCTCTACGCCGAAAGCGATCCGCACGTGCAGCGCGTGCGTGCATTCGTCGATCGGCTCGCACCTTACGCGGTGAAGTGGAGCGATCGCGTCAAGAGCTGGAAGTGGGAGGTCGCGGTGGTCCGCTCGACCGATATTCGCATGTACTGCCTGCCGGGCGGCAAGATCGTCGTGTACGGCGGCATGCTCGACCGCGTGAAGCTCAACGACAACGAATTCGGCATGCTGCTCGGCCACGAGATCGCGCATGCGGTGCGTGAGCACGTGCGCGAGCGCCTGGGCGAGCAGGAGGAAGCGCAGATCGAGTCGGGCAGCGTGCCGCAACTCTTCGGCCTCGCGGATCTCGGCGTGTTTCCGCTCGGCATCGGCTCGCAGCTCGTGGAAATGCACTACGGCCGCGCCGACGAAACCGAGGCCGACGTGATCGGCAGCGACATCGCCGCGCGCGCGGGCTTCGACCCGCGCGCTGCCCTCACGCTCTGGGACAAGCTCGCGGTCGCGACGCGCGCGGATCGCGACCAGGGCTTCATCTACGTGCACCCGTATTCGGCCGCGCGGCGCGCCGACATCGCCAAGCGCCTCGCCGACATGTTGCCGCTCTACGCGAAGGCGATCGGCAAGCCGCTCGCTTCGCTGCCCGACTACGAAGGCATCCCGGTGTCGCAGCGGCGCAAGCTGGCCGGCCCCTGAGCCGGGCGAGCCGGGCTCAGGGCGCGCCGCCGCGCGCGCTCAACCCTTCATCTTGTAGTCGTAGTCGATGGTCAGCGGCGCGTGATCGCTGAACTTGATGTCCTTGAAGATCGACGTGCGCTTCGCCTTGTGCGCGATGCCGGGCGTCGCGATCTGATAGTCGATACGCCAGCCCACGTTCTTCGCGTACGCCTGGCCGCGGTTGCTCCACCACGTGTACTGCTCGGGGCGCGGGTCGAGCGTGCGGAACACGTCTACGTAACCCACGCCGTCGAAGAGCTTCGTGAGCCACGCGCGCTCTTCGGGCAGGCAGCCGGAGTTCTTCTGGTTGCCCTTCCAGTTCTTGATGTCGATTTCCTTGTGGACGATGTTCACGTCGCCGCACACGATCACTTCGCGCTCGCGCTTCAGTTCCTCGAGATGCGGCATGAATTCGTCCATGAAGCGGTACTTCGCGGCCTGGCGCTCGTCGCCGCTCGAACCCGAAGGTACGTACACCGAAATTACGGAGAGCTTGCCGTAGCGCGTTTCCACGTAGCGCCCTTCGGGGTCGAACTCGGCGCTGCCGAATCCGATGATGACGTCGTCGGGCTCGTGGCGCGTGTAGACGCCCGCGCCGCTATAGCCCTTCTTCACCGCGTGCTGGAAATAGCCCGTGAAGTCGTGCGGCGCGAGGAATTCGGGCGTCATGTCGTCCTGCGAGCATTTGATTTCCTGCACGCAGAGCACGTCGGCCTTCTGTTCTCCGAACCATTCGAAAAAGCCCTTCTTCGCCGCCGAGCGGATGCCGTTGAGATTCGCGGTGATCACACGCAACATGTCTTCTTTTCCTCTTGATTTGCGTTGCCTCGCGCCGCGGCGCCTGACGGCACTTCACGGCGCGAGGAGGTACGGTCGGTCTTACTCGATCTTCAGACCCTTGAGCTCGGCCTTGGCCGGCGGATATTCGAGCTTCAGGTTTTCCATCAGCCGCAGCAGCAGTTCGGCCACCATCAGGTTGCGGTGCGTCTTCGAATCGGCGGGAATCACGTACCACGGCGCGTATTCGGTCGATGTAGCCGCGAGCGCGTCGCGATAGGCGCTCTGATACGCGTCCCATTGCCTGCGCGCATCGAGATCCGATACGTCGAACTTCCAGTGCCTGGTGGGATCGTCGATGCGCGCCTGGATGCGGTTCTTCTGCTCGTCCTTCGAGATGTGCAGCATGCACTTGATGACCGTCGTGCCGCTTTCGGCGAGCAGCGACTCGAATTCGCGGATCTGCCGGTAGCGGCGCTCGCACTCGGCCGGGTCGATCTGCCCCGTCACGCGCGGCACGAGCACGTCTTCGTAGTGGCTGCGATTGAAGATGGCCAGCTCGCCCGCCCCGGGCACCTGCATGTGCACGCGCCAGAGAAAGTCGTGCGACGCCTCGATGGGTGTGGGCGCGCGAAACGCCACGATGCGCAAGCCGAGCGGATCGACTTCGTGAAACACCCCGCGTATCGTGCCGTCCTTGCCGCTCGTGTCCATGCCCTGCAGCACGAGCAGCACGCGGTGGTGGCGCTGCGCATGCAGACGCTCCTGCAGCACGTCGAGCTTGTTGCCGATCTCGGAGAGACGATCGCGGTCGCCGTCCTTGCTGCCGGCCGTGAACGGTTTCGCCGCGGGGTCGATCGTATCGAGCGAGAACTTTTCCGCCTTCTTGTCGCTGAAATACGGCACGCGGTAATCGTCGAGACTCGGGGTCTTTGCCATGCGCTGCGCTCCTCCTTTCATGGATACGACTGCTTCAACGGCGGTGAAGCCGGCAAGCGGCCGCCAAGCGCCGAAAGCGGCGAGGCGGCGCCTGAAGCGACGAAGCGGCGCCGCACTGCCACGCACGACGCCGCCTCGCAAGCATGCCCGAACAAAGCGGGATCAGCCCAGTTTCTTCTTCAGCAGTTCGTTGACTTGCTGCGGGTTCGCCTTGCCCTTCGTGGCCTTCATCGCCTGGCCGATCAGCGCGTTGAACGCCTTTTCCTTGCCCGCGCGGAATTCCTCGACCGACTTCTGGTTCGCGGCGAGCACCTCGTCGATGATCGCTTCGAGCGCGCCGGTGTCGGAGATCTGCTTGAGGCCCTTCGACTCGATGAGGCGGTCGGCGGCGGCTTCGTCGGTCGCCTTCTCGTCCCACATCGCCTGGAACACTTCCTTGGCGATCTTGTTCGAGATCGTACCGTCGGCGATGCGTGCGAGCAGCAGCGCGAGCTGCGCAGCCGAGACCGGCGAAGCGTCGATTTCGAGCCCTTCGCGGTTCAGCTGCGACGAGACTTCGCCCATCAGCCAGTTCGCGGCGGCCTTCGCCTGGGCCCCGCCCGCCTTCGCCACGACCGCTTCGAAGTATGCAGCCATCGCCTTCGAGGACGTGAGCCCGTTCGCGTCGTACGGCGTCACGCCATACTGCTCGACAAAGCGCTTTTGCATCGTCTCGGGCAGTTCGGGCATTTCGCCCTTCACACGCTCGACCCATGCTGCTTCGATCACGAGCGGCATCAGGTCGGGGTCGGGGAAGTAGCGGTAGTCGTGCGCGTCTTCCTTGCTGCGCATCGAGCGCGTCTCGCGCTTGTCCGGGTCGTAGAGGCGCGTTTCCTGCACGACGGTGCCGCCGTCCTCGATCAGCTCGATCTGGCGGCGCACTTCGTACTGGATCGCTTCTTCGAGGAAGCGGAACGAGTTCAGGTTCTTGATCTCGGCGCGCGTGCCGAATTCCTTCTGGCCGACCGGACGCACCGAAACGTTCGCGTCGCAGCGGAACGACCCTTCTTGCATGTTGCCGTCGCAGATGCCGAGCCACACGACGAGCGTATGCAGCGCCTTCGCGTACGCGACCGCTTCCGCCGCGCTGCGCATTTCAGGCTCGGTGACGATTTCGAGCAAGGGCGTGCCCGCGCGGTTCAGGTCGATGCCCGTCATGCCCGCGAAGTCTTCGTGCAGCGACTTGCCCGCATCTTCTTCGAGGTGCGCGCGCGTGAGGTTGACGGTTTTCTCGTACGCTTCCTTGCCGGCCTTCTCGTTGGCCGGAACCTGGATCGTGATCTGACCGCCCTGCACGACCGGAATCTCGTACTGGCTGATCTGATAGCCCTTCGGCAGATCGGGGTAGAAGTAATTCTTGCGCGCGAAGATGCTGCGCGGCGCGATCGTCGCGTTGATGGCGAGGCCGAACTGGATTGCGCGCTCAACGGCGCCGCGATTCATCACCGGCAGCACGCCCGGCAGCGCGAGATCGACGGGGCAGGCCTGCGTGTTGGGCGCGGCGCCGAACTGCGTCGATGCGCCCGAGAAGATCTTCGACGCCGTCGACAATTGCGCGTGCGTCTCGAGACCGATAACGACTTCCCATTGTGCTGCCATGCTCACACTCCTGCCGGCGCCTTGCGATGCCAGTCGGTCGCGCGCTGGAAGGCGTCGGCGACCTGCAGCATGCGGGCCTCGTTGAAATAGTTGCCGACGATCTGCAGACCGACGGGTCGCTGCGCGTTCGCTCCCGCGCCGAAGCCGCACGGCACGCTCATGCCGGGCAGGCCCGCGAGGCTCGTGGACAGCGTGTAGATGTCCGCGAGGTACATCTGCAGCGGGTCGTCGCCCTTCGCGCCGATGTCCCAGGCCACGCTCGGTGCGACCGGCCCCATGATGACGTCGCACTTCTCGAACGCATGCTGGAAGTCCTGCGCGATGATGCGGCGGATCTTCTGCGCCTGCAGGTAGTACGCGTCGTAGTAGCCGTGCGAGAGCACATACGTGCCCACCAGAATGCGGCGCTTCACCTCGGGGCCGAAGCCCTCGGCGCGCGACTTCTTGTACATGTCGAGCAGGTCGCGGTATTCGGCCGCGCGGTGGCCGTAGCGCACGCCGTCGAAGCGCGAGAGGTTCGACGAGGCTTCCGCCGGAGCGATCACGTAGTACACGGGAATCGAGAGCTCCGTCTTCGGCAGCGTGACCTCGACGAGCGTCGCGCCGAGCGACTCGTACACCTTGAGCGCGGCGTCGATGGCCGCGCGCACTTCGTCGGCGAGTCCCTCGCCGAAGTACTCTTTCGGCAGACCGATGCGCAGGCCCGCGAGCGGCTTGTCGGCGGAGGCGTCCGCACTCCAGCTCTGACCGAGAAAGCGCGTGTAGTCCTCGTGCTCGTGCGTGAGGCTCGTCGAGTCGCGCTCGTCGAAGCCGCCCATGGCGTTGAGCAGCAGCGCGCAATCGGTGGCGTTCTGCGCGAACGGGCCGCCCTGGTCGAGCGACGAGGCAAACGCGATCATGCCGTAGCGCGACACGCGGCCGTACGTGGGCTTGATGCCGGTCACGCCCGAGAACGACGCCGGCTGGCGAATCGAGCCGCCGGTGTCGGTGCCGGTGGCGGCGGGCGCGAGGCGCGCGGCCACCGCCGCGGCCGAGCCGCCCGACGAGCCGCCCGGCACGGCCTTCGTGTCCCACGGGTTCTTCACGGCGCCGAAGTGCGAGTTCTCGTTGGACGAGCCCATCGCGAATTCGTCCATGTTGGTCTTGCCGAGGCAGACCATGCCCGCGCGTTCGAGCCGCTCGACGACGGTCGCGTCGAACGGGCTCACGTAGTTCTCGAGCATCTTCGAGCCGGCGGTCGAGCGCCAGCCGCGCGTGACGAACACGTCCTTGTGCGCGAGCGGAATGCCCGCGAGCGGGCCTGCGTGGCCCGAGTGCAGAAGCGCGTCGGCGGCCTTCGCCTGGGCGAGCGTCAAATCGGGATTGACGTCGACGAAAGCGTTCAGATCTCGATGTGCCTCGATGCGGCCCAGAAAGTGCTGGGCCAGTTCGACTGCGGAGCACTCCTTGGCAGCCAGCGCGGCGCGCAGTTCGGTCAAGCTTTTGTCATGCATTGCGTGATTCCTGGAAGAACGTCACGGCGTGGTCGAAATCGATTCGCCGTTCCGAAAGCGCGGGGCCGATTTGCTCAAACCCGTGGCCAGACCCGGGGGTCAAACCAATGGCCGAACCTGAGGGGCCGCGCCCGGAAAACTCGGGAGTCCGTGCCTTTTCGAACTGTTCCGACGACTCGAAGGATTTCGAAAATGGCGAAAAAATGCTACGCGCTTACTCAATCACGCGCGGTACGAGGTAAAGTCCGTCCTGTACCGCCGGCGCGGGGCGTTGCAGCGCGCCGCGATCCACGATTTCGGTCACGGCGTCCTCGCGCAGGCGCAGCGCGACATCCTCGATCTGCTCGATCGGGTGCGCGAGCGGTGCGATGCCGGTCGTGTCGACGGCCTGCATCTGCTCGACGAGGCCGAAGAAGTCATTCAGGCGTTCGAGCGTATTGCCGGCTTCGGCGTCGGCCAGTTCGAGGCGCGCGAGATGCGCGATGCGCTTCACATCGTTCAGGGTCAGAGCCATGCGGTCACCGGAAAAAGAAGCTGCGGCAGTATGGAAAATCGGTGCTGCAACAGCGGTTTATTGCGCCGGATCCGCCTCTGGAGGAAAGCTTCGATGAGGTCAAAAACAGACCTCCGGATCCTGCAAAACAGGCAAAATTATAAGGTATCATTACGCGTTCGACCCAAACCCGGACCGCCTTGCACCCGCCTTTCAGTTCTGTACGCAGCACGTTGCGGCCAGACGGCGCGAGAGCCAGGCTGCCTCCGGTGACCATCCCCGCAGTCTCAGGCCCCTCGTGGCGCCCCTTGCGACGCCTCCGCAGTGCTCTCGAGGTGCTTGAGGTGTTCACGGGGCGGCGCGTCGCGCCCCCTGAAGCTGTTAATTTTTCCGCTGCCGCCCTCGCCCCAGAAGCTCGAAGGTCGGCCACAAGCGAGACAGGATTTTTGAATGTTCGGTTTTCTGCGTAGCTACTTCTCCAACGACCTGGCGATCGACCTCGGCACCGCCAACACCCTGATCTACATGCGCGGCAAGGGCATCGTCCTCGACGAACCCTCAGTGGTTTCCATCCGCCAGGAAGGCGGCCCGAACGGCAAGAAGACGATTCAGGCAGTCGGCAAGGAGGCCAAGCAAATGCTCGGCAAGGTGCCGGGCAACATCGAAGCCATCCGCCCGATGAAGGACGGCGTGATCGCCGACTTCACCGTGACCGAGCAGATGATCAAGCAGTTCATCAAGACGGCGCACGAGTCGCGCATGTTCTCGCCGTCGCCGCGCATCATCATCTGCGTGCCGTGCGGCTCGACCCAGGTCGAGCGCCGCGCGATCAAGGAAGCCGCGCACGGCGCGGGCGCCTCGCAGGTCTACCTGATCGAAGAACCGATGGCCGCCGCGATCGGCGCGGGCCTGCCGGTTTCGGAAGCCACGGGCTCGATGGTCGTCGACATCGGCGGCGGCACGACCGAAGTGGGCGTGATCTCGCTCGGCGGCATCGTCTACAAGGGCTCGGTGCGCGTGGGCGGCGACAAGTTCGACGAAGCCATCGTCAACTACATCCGCCGCAACTACGGCATGCTGATCGGCGAGCAGACCGCCGAAGCGATCAAGAAGGAAATCGGCTCGGCCTTCCCGGGTTCCGAAGTCAAGGAAATGGAAGTGAAGGGCCGCAACCTCTCCGAGGGCATTCCGCGCAGCTTCACGATCTCGAGCAACGAAATTCTCGAAGCACTCACCGACCCGCTGAACCAGATCGTCTCTTCGGTGAAGATCGCGCTCGAACAAACGCCGCCGGAACTGGGCGCCGACATCGCCGAGCGCGGCATGATGCTCACGGGCGGCGGCGCGCTGCTGCGCGACCTGGACCGCCTGCTCGCCGAAGAAACCGGCCTGCCGGTGCTGGTGGCGGAAGATCCGCTCACCTGCGTCGTGCGCGGCTCGGGCATGGCGCTCGAGCGCATGGACAAGCTTGGCAGCATCTTCTCGTACGAGTGAGCGCGCAGCGCACCGCTGCGGGCGCGCGCGGCGCCGTCGAGGCGCTTGCGCGCCGATGGCCGGGCGGCACATAGGCCGTCTCGCCGCCCGCAACGGGGCGTCCTCAGGGGCGCCCCGGTTTCGCCCTCCGTTTCACCGAACCGCACACGCCCCCGGCGCCGACCATGGAATACAGTCCGCCGCCCCTCTTTAAGCAAGGCCCGTCGGCACTCGCACGGCTGATCTTCTTCGTCGTGTTGTCGCTCGCACTCCTGATCTCCGATGCGCGTTTCAAGACGCTCGAGATCGTGCGCGGCGTGCTCGGCGCCGGGCTCTACCCGCTGCAGCGCGCGGCCCTCGTGCCGCGTGACTTCTTTACGGGCGCCGCCGATCTGGCCGTGACGAGCTCCACGCTGCGCGCCGAAAACACGCAGCTGCACACGCGCAATCTCCAGCTTTCGCAGCAGGCCAACGAGGCCGCCTCGCTCGCGGCCGAGAACGCGCATCTGCGCGCGCTTCTGCAGCTGTCGCAGCGCATCGGCGCGCAGACCACGCCCGCCGAGATCCAGTACGACACGCGCGACCCGTTCACGCAGAAGGTCGTGATCGGCGCCGGTTCGCAGCAGGGCATCCAGAACGGCTCGCCCGTGTTGAGCGAGGACGGCGTGATCGGCCAGGTCACGCGCGTGTTCCCGGAGCAGTCCGAAGTCACGCTCGTCACCGACAAGGACCAGGCCGTGCCGGTCGAAGTCGTGCGCACGGGCCTGCGCAGCGTGATCTACGGCACGGCCAAGGGCGACCTGCTCGACCTGCGCTTCGTGCCGATCAGCGCCGACGTGCAGGCCGGCGACGAACTCGTGACGAGCGGGCTCGACGGCGTGTACCCGCAAGGGCTGCCGGTTGCGAAGGTGCTGCGCGTGGACAAGCAGGCCGATACGGCATTCGCCCGCGTGGTCGGATTGCCGCTCGCCGCGGTGCGCGGCGCGCGCCAGGTACTCGTGCTTCACTATGTCGCGCAGGTGCCGCCCAATCCGATCGTGGCGGAAGAGGCCGCTGCGGCCGCCGAAGCGAAAGACGCGAAGAAGAAGCCCGGCAAGGGCACGGACAAGAAGGGCGAGAAGCCTGCCGACGACGCGAAGGCAAAACCGGCCGCGGCCGCACCGGCTGGCGCGTCCGGCCCTGCGACTGCGACCGCGCCAGCGGCCACGCCCGCTCCCGCGCAGGCAAAGCCGGCCGCGAACGCCGCCGGCGCGAAAAAGCCGGCGGACAAGCAGCCCGAGAGAAGGCCCAAGGAGAGCCTCCGGGAAGAAGCGGCAAAGGCCGTCGAGCAAGGGGGCCATTGATGCCGCGTCCGCAATACATCCTGCAGCCGGTCAATCCGTACTTCATCGTTTTCAGCCTTGCGGCGGCGTTCCTCCTGAACCTGCTGCCGTGGGGCAAGCTGCCCGGCGTGCCGGACTTCGTCGCGCTCGTGCTGCTGTTCTGGAACATTCACCAGCCGCGCAAGGTGGGCATGGGCGTGGCGTTCATGCTCGGCCTCCTCATGGACGTCCACAACGCGAACCTGCTCGGCGAGCACGCGCTCGCGTACACGCTGCTCTCGTACGGCGCGATCACCATTCACCGCCGCGTGCTGTGGATGTCGATCGGCCTGCAGACGTTCGCCGTCATGCCCATTCTGGTCGGCGCGCAGGTCGTGCCGTTCGTGATCCGCCTGCTGATGGGCGCGTCGTTTCCCGGCTGGGGTTATCTCATCAGCGGCTTCGTCGAAGCCATCCTCTGGCCGGTCGCGACCGTACTGCTGCTTCTGCCGCAGCGGCGCCCCGTCGACCCCGACGACACCCGGCCCATTTGATGAGCGGCGCACGCCGCTCGTCGCTGGAATCTTCGCCTGATGACTCCGCCTGCTCCTTCTAACGCACCCCGGCCCGCCACCGCGCGCACGCGCACGTGAGGGCCTGACAGCATGACCGAATTCAAGGACACCCAGCAACAGCTCTCGAAGTTCCGCCTGCGCGTCGCGGCGGCGGGGCTGTTCGTGTTCGTCTGCTTCGGGTTGATCGCGTTCCGCTTTCTCTACCTGCAGGTCTGGAACCACAGCAAGTACTCGCTGCAGGCGGACGAAAACCGCATTTCCGTTGCGCCGATCGTGCCGAACCGCGGCATCATCACCGACCGCAACGGCGTCGTGCTCGCCAAGAACTACTCGGCGTACACGCTCGAAATCACGCCCTCGAAGCTCACCGACACGCTCGACAACACGATCGACCAGCTCTCGACCGTGATCCCGATCGACCAGCGCGACCGGCGCCGCTTCAAGAAGCTGCTCGAAGACTCGAAGAACTTCGAGAGCCTGCCGATCCGCACGCGCCTGACCGACGACGAAGTCGCGCGCTTCACCGCACAGCGCTTCCGCTTCCCCGGCGTGGAAGTGCGCGCGCGCCTGTTCCGCCAGTACCCGCTCGGGCCGACGGCCGCGCACGTGATCGGCTATATCGGCCGCATCTCGCAGCGTGACCAGGAGCGCATCGACGACGCAAGCGACCAGAACGACAGCGATCCCGAGCATTACGATCCGCGTCTCGACGCGAACAACTACAACGGCACCGACTACATCGGCAAGATCGGCGTCGAGCAGAGCTACGAAACCGAACTGCACGGCCTCACGGGCTTCGAGGAAGTCGAGGTGACGGCGGGCGGCCGTCCCGTGCGCACGCTCTCGCGCACGCAGGCCACGCCCGGCAACAACCTAGTGCTGTCGATCGACATCGGCCTGCAGCAGGTGGCCGAGCAGGCCTTCGCGGGCAAGCGCGGCGCGCTCGTCGCGATCGAACCTTCCACCGGCGACATTCTCGCGTTCGTCTCCGCGCCGAGCTTCGACCCGAACGCGTTCGTGGACGGCATCGACCAGCAGACCTGGGACGAGCTCAACAACTCGCCCGATCACCCGCTCCTGAACCGCCCGCTGCACGGCACCTATCCGCCGGGCTCGACCTACAAGCCGTTCATGGCGCTCGCCGCGCTCACGCTGCACAAGCGCACGCCGCAATGGGGCTTCTCGGACCCCGGCTACTACATGTTCGGCGGGCACCGCTTCAATAACGACGTGCGCTCGGGCCAGGGCTGGGTCGACATGAACCGCGCGATCATGGTGTCGAACGACACCTACTTCTTCATGCTCGCGCACGATCTCGGCGTGGACAACATCGCGAACTTCATGAAGCCGCTCGGCTTTGGCCAGCTCACCGGCATCGACATCGCCGGCGAAGCGCGCGGCATCCTGCCTTCCACCGAATGGAAGCGCAAGGCCTACCGCAAGCCCGAGCAGCAGAGGTGGTACGAGGGCGAGACCATCAGCCTCGGCATCGGCCAGGGCTACAACTCGTTCACGATCCTGCAGCTCGCGCACGCCACGGCCACGCTCGCCGACAACGGCATTCTCATGAAGCCGCACCTCGTGAAGGAGATCGAGAATCCGATCACGAAGCAGGAGCGCCTCACGGTGCCGAGCGAGAGCGGCCGCCTGAACGTGAGCCAGGCCGACATCGACGTCGTGAAGCGCGGCATGGAAAACGTGACGATGAATCCGTCGGGCACGGCGTATCAGCTCTTCCGCAACGCACCCTACACGTCGGCGGGCAAGACCGGCACGGCGCAGGTGTTCTCGCTGCAGGGCGGCAAGTACAGGGCGCACGCGCTCGCCGAGAATCTGCGCGATCACGCACTTTTCATCGCGTTCGCGCCGGCCGAGAAACCGCAGATCGCGCTTGCGCTGATCGTCGAAAACGGCGGCTGGGGTGCGCAGGCGGCAGCTCCGATTGCGCGCCGCGTACTCGACTACTGGCTCGTCGACCGTCTGAAGCCGGGCGTCGAACAGGCAGCCGTGGCAACCGCGGCTTCGGCGACCGAGGACGCGTCGGCGCCCGTGATCGGCGCACCGGCCGAGGCGTCGGGCGCCTCGGGCGTCGGGGTTGCACCGCAGCCCGTGAAGGTCGCTGCGGGCTTCACGGCACTGCCGATTCCCGGCGCGGCGTCGGCCGCGGCGGCAGCGGCGGCAGCTTCGGATGCTGCGGCGGCGACGGCAGCCTCCACCGCGACGCCGGCTTCAGGCGCTGCCGCACAGCCCGCGCACGCTGACGCCGCCGCACCTGCTGCACCCACCGCGGCAGCCAGCAAGACCGGCAAGCCCCGCCAGAACGTCGCTGCTGACGCGCCTGCGGGAGCCGATGCCGTGAACGGCGGCACCGCCAGCACGAACGGCACGCCCGACACGAGCGCGAGCCGCCCGCCCCCCGCCTCCGTGCCGCGCCACTTCGGCCCTGGCCCCCATCGTCCGCGCCGGCCCGCGAGCGCGCCCGAAGCGGCCACGCTCGCGCCGCCGCCCAAGGCCGCGACCGGCGGCATCGACGAGTAAGGAGTCACCATGCCCTTCTTCCAGCTCGACAAGATCGACAAGCGCGCGGTGCTCGACGCACTGCGCAAGATGTTCCTCGGCTTCGACCGCCCGCTCGCGCTCACGGTGTTCCTGCTGCTGTGCGTGGGCATCGTCACGCTGTACAGCGCGAGCCTCGACGTGCCGGGCCGCGTGGAGGACCAGCTGCGCAACATCATGCTCACCTTCGTGCTGATGTGGGCGCTCGCCAATGTGCCGCCCAACACGCTCATGCGCTTTGCCGTGCCGGCCTACACCATCGGCATAGCGTTGCTGGTGGCGGTCGCGCTATTCGGCCTCACGCGCAAGGGCGCGAAGCGCTGGATCAACGTGGGCGTCGTGATCCAGCCCTCCGAAATCCTCAAGATCGCCACGCCGCTCATGCTCGCGTGGTACTACCAGCGCCGCGAAGGCGTGATGCGCTGGTACGACTTTCTCGTTGGCTTCGTGATCCTGCTCGTGCCGGTCGGCCTGATCGCCAAGCAGCCCGACCTCGGCACCGCCGTGCTCGTATTCGCCTCCGGCCTCTTCGTGATCTACTTCGCGGGGCTCTCGTTCAAGCTGATCGTGCCGGTGCTGATCGCGGGCGTGATCGCGGTCGCTTCGATCGCGGCGTTCCAGGACAAGATCTGCCAGCCGCAGGTGAACTGGCCGCTCATGCACGACTACCAGAAGCACCGCATCTGCACGCTGCTCGACCCCACCTCCGACCCGCTCGGCAAGGGCTTCCACACGATCCAGGCCGTGATCGCGATCGGCTCGGGCGGCCCGCTCGGCAAGGGTTGGTTGAAGGGCACGCAGTCGCACCTGGAGTTCATCCCCGAGAAGCACACCGACTTCATCTTCGCGGTGTTCTCCGAGGAGTTCGGCCTGGTAGGCGGCCTCGTGCTGCTCACGCTCTACATGTGTCTGATCGCGCGCGGGCTCTATATCGCCGCGAACGGCGCGACGCTGTTCGGCCGGTTACTCGCCGGCTCGCTCACGATGGCGTTCTTCACCTATGCGTTCGTCAACATCGGCATGGTGAGCGGCATTCTGCCCGTGGTGGGCGTGCCACTGCCGTTCATGAGCTATGGCGGTACGGCGCTCACCACGCTCGGCGTGGCGATCGGCCTCATCATGAGCGTGGGACGCCAGAAGCGGCTCATGCAGAGTTGATGCCCGTGGCGCGTAGCCGTGCCCGCTCGCCCCTGGATCAAGAAAAAACGCGCCGGCATTGCCCGGCGCGTTTTCGTTTCAGCGCGCGTTGCGCAGGCTCACCACCGGCTCATTACCGGCTCATTACCGGCTCACTGCCCACTCACTGCGCGGGCGCCGACTTCATCAGTTGCGCGCTCAACTGCTGATACTTGAGCCGCGCCACCGGATCACCCTGCGCCGCCGCCGCCGCATAGTAGGCGCGCGCGACGTTCAGGTTCTTCGGCACGCCGTCGCCGCCGAGCTCGTAGAACGAGCCGGTCACGTATTGCGCGGTCATGTCGCCGCCCTCGGCGGCCTTCTTGTACCAGTAGAACGCCTGCTTGTTGTCGCGCGAGGTGCCGCGCCCGTCCAGATACTGATTCGCGAGCGCGAGCTCCGCCTGCACGTGGCCCTGCTTCGCGGCCTTCAGGAACCACTGGTGGGCCTCGGCCGGATCGCGCGCGACGAAATCGCCGTCGTCGTACATCTTCCCGTAGACGTATTGCGCATGCGACATGTTGGCGTCGGCGGCCTTGCGCAGCCAGCGGCGGCCCTCGCCCACGTCGGCGGCGCCGCCTTCGCCGTTCACGAGCATCATCGCGTAGTTGAACTCCGCCAGCCGGTTGCCGCGCTGGGCCGCCGCCAGGAACTCGGCGCGCGCCGCGCTGAGATTGCCGGCGTTGTAGTCGGCAACGGCGCCAGCCGTCTGCGGATCGGATTGCGCGCCGGGAGCCACGTCGCTCGCACCTGCCGCAGCCGCGAGCCCGCTCGTACAGAGCGCCGCGCCCACGACGCAGCCCGCCCCCGCCACACGGGCGGCACGTGCCAGAACATGCGCCAAAAGCGCTTTCGGCAACCTCATGATCTCGCCTCCTGGAGCGCCTGACGTGTCGCGCGCACGAGCCAGATCACGTCGGCGGCGAGCGCGATGAAGCTGAAGCCCATCTCGCGATACTGCTTCGCGTTGGCGGCATCCATCGCGAAGATGCCCGATGCCACGCCGGCCTCGCGCGCGGCTGCAACGATGCGCCGCATGGCCGCGAGCACGTCGGGGTGCTTCGAGTCGCCGAGATGGCCAAGACTCGCCGCCAGATCGGCGGGCCCGACGAACAGGCAATCGACGCCCGGCACCGCCGCAATCTGCTCGACCTGCTCGAGCGCCGCCGCCGACTCGATCTGCACGATCGTCGCGATCTGCGCATTGGCGCCTTGCAGGTAGTCGCGCCGCATGCCGTAGGCCGCCGCGCGCACCACGCCCGCAACGCCGCGCTGGCCGTTGGGCGTATGCGCATCGGGATACTGCGTGAGGTTCACGGCGCGCGCGGCCTCCTCGGCCGAGCTCACGTTGGGGAACATCACCGTGCGCGCGCCCGCGTCGAGCACGTGCTTGACGAGCCAGGGCTCGCTGTCCGGCAAGCGCACCACGGGCTCGGTGGGCAGGTGGGCGGCTGCGATCGCGCGCAGTTGCGCGATGGTGTCGCCGCTGTCGTTGGGCGTGTGCTCCATGTCGATCAGCAGCCAGTCGAAGCCGGCGTGCGCGAGCGCCTCCGCGGCGGTCTCGCTGCCCATCGAAAGCCATAGGCCGTACAGCGGCTCCGCCTCCTTGAGGCGTTCCTTGAGGGGGTTGGTGAAGGTGCTCATCGCCGTGCTCCCGGCGAGGCTGCGCGACGCACACGTCGCGCGCGGGCGGCTTCGCCCGGCGAGGCGGCAGCCGGCATGTCTCGCTCCGTTATGTGTTATCGGGCCGCGCGCGAGGTTGCGCAGGCTCTGTCGGAACGATGATACCGCGACAAAAAATTGCGAGCCGGAGCGGAAAACCCGGTCTTGCGCAGTGCGGAAAAGGGGGATGCGGGCAGTCGGGGCACGATGCCGAGTCAGTGATGTCGCGATGTAGCGACGCCCCATGTAGCGACGCCGGGTGTAGCGATGCGCGGCGTAGCGACGCCCGACGCGATCTCGCCCGGCGGCGGCCCGGCAGCCGAGCGCCAGCCATGCCGCCGCGCACGCTTTCAGTCGCGCGTGACTTCGGCCCAGCAGTTCGGCGTCTCGTACAGGCGCACCTTGTATAGCCGCAGATTGACGCCGTAATGCGCGTCGTAGACGTTCGCGAGGATATCGAACGCGATGGCCGCGAGATTCTCCACGGTGGGGATGCGGTCGATCACGACCGTCTTGTGGCCCGGCAGCGTTTCGAGGAAGCCGCGCACCTGCGTATCGCCTTCGAAGACGAGGAACGCGTGATCCCACAGATCGACGAGGTGCTGGTTCGCGAGCGACTTCACGTCCGCGAAGTCCATCACCATGCCGCGGTCGGGCGCGCCCTCGGTCTCGACGAGGTCGCCCTGCAGCGTGACTTCGAGCACGTAGCGATGGCCGTGCAGGTTGCGGCACTGGCTGCGGTGGTCGGGAATGCGGTGGCCCGCGTCGAATTCGAGTTTTCGGGTGATCGTCAGCACGGCGCTTCAGGGAATGTTCAGGTACTTGTGGGTCTGCATCGAAAGGCGCCACTGCGGATGGCGCTTGCACCAGTCGATGGCGAGTTTCGTGTTCAGGTCGCGCGACGGGCCGTCCATCGGCTGCACGAGGAAATACTCGAAGTCGAGCTTCGCATAGTCGGCAAGGCGCTGGTTTTCCTGCGGCACGACGACCTTGAGTTCGTTGCCCTTCGTGACGACGAGCGGCGCGTCGGCCTTCGGGCTCACGCAAACCCAGTCGATGGTGTCGAGCACCGGCAGCGAGCCGTTCGTTTCGATGGCGATCTCGAAGCCGGCCGCATGCAACGCGTCGACGAACGGCTCATCGATCTGCAACATCGGCTCGCCGCCCGTGCAGACCACGAAGCGGTTGCCCTCGCCTTCGGGCCACAGCGACGCGATTTTCGCGACAAGTTCTTCCGGCGTGCGGTACTTGCCGCCGTTCTCGCCATCGGTGCCGACGAAGTCGGTGTCGCAAAAGCGGCAGATAGCCTCGGCGCGATCTTCCTCGCGGCCCGACCACAGATTGCAGCCGGCAAACCGGCAGAACACGGCCGGACGCCCGGCGTTCGCGCCCTCGCCCTGCAACGTGTAGAAAATTTCCTTTACCGCGTAAGTCATGCTGCTGCCTGGTTCTGGCTCATGAGCAGTAGGCTCGTGGAAAGCCGGTTGGTCTCGGGCACGGATTCATCGTGCAGGCGGGGCGCGCCGCCCGTGCGTCGCCCACCCCTTGTCTCGTCGTTGCTGCGTGCTGCCGCGTGTTGCCGCGTTTGCTGCGTCATTGCTGCGGCAACCCTGCCATGCGCCGCACGGCTCTCGTTCAGGCCGGCGCTTCCGTTACGTTCTCGCCCACGAGATACGCCTCGTAGCCGCGCTTGCGCAACTTGCACGCCGGGCATTCGCCGCAGCCAAAGCCCCACGAATGAAGCTCGGCGCGCTCGCCCAGGTAGCACGTATGCGTCTCGACGCGCACCAGCTCGACGAGTTCCTCGCCGCCAAGTTGCTGCGCGAGCCGCCACGTGTCGGCCTTGTCGAGCCACATGAGCGGTGTTTCCAGCACGAAGCGCGTGTCCATGCCGAGATTGAGCGCGACCTGGAGCGCCTTCATCGTGTCGTCGCGGCAGTCGGGGTAGCCCGAGAAGTCGGTCTCGCACATGCCGCCCACGAGCACCTTGAGCCCGCGCCGGTAAGCGATCGCCGCGGCAATCGTCATGAACATCAGATTGCGGCCCGGCACGAAGGTGTTCGGCAGGCCGCTCGCGGCCGTTTCGATTTCGATCTCGCGCGTCATGGCGGTGTCGCTGATCGAGCCCAGCACCGAGAGGTCGATCATGTGGTCTTCGCCAAGACGCTCGCCCCACGCGGGGAACGTGCGCGCGATCGCGGCGCGAAAGCCCTCGCGGCACTCCAGTTCGACGCGATGACGCTGGCCGTAATCGAAGCCGAGCGTCTCGACGGTCTCGTAGCGGTCGAGCGCCCATGCAAGGCACGTGGCCGAGTCCTGGCCGCCGGAAAACAGCACGAGCGCGCCCTTGGCTTCTGTTCGAGTCACCGTGAAACTCCGTGAATGAGGTTTCCGCCCGAGCCTGTCACCCGCTAGCCACTAGCTGTTAGCTGCTAGCTGCTTTGGTTGCTTGAAACGCTCGGGCGGACCGCCGCGGACAAGGCGCGCCGGCTCATGCAGTATAGGCCGCGGCCCCTGCGCGGGCATTGGCGCGAGCCTTATACCCCGGATACCGTCGATGTCTGGCTCATTGCCCCTTGCGCACCACTCTGCCTGCAATGCCCAAGAGCAAGACAACGAAAAAGCCCCAGGAATCGAACGATCTCCTGGGGCTGCATTCTGGTGGCCTGGGGCGGAATCGAACCACCGACACGCGGATTTTCAATCCGCTGCTCTACCAACTGAGCTACCGGGCCAACGAAGAAACGAGAGTATAGCGACCTTAGCCGACTTGCGCAAGCCCATTCGCGAAATGAGTGCAGTCGGTGTTTCACTCGCCCTTGCTCTTGCCGAGGTCCACGCCGAGCTGCTTGAGCTTGCGGTACAGGTGCGTACGCTCCAACCCCGTTTTCTCGGCCACGCGCGTCATGCTGCCGTTCTCGCGTGCGAGGTGGTACTCGAAGTAGGCGCGCTCGAACGCGTCACGCGCGTCGCGCAGCGGAATGTCGAAGGAGATCGAAGCCGTGTGCGCCGCGCCTGCCCCGCCCTGCATGCCCTGCACGCCATCGGCGCCGAGCACCGGCAGCGCCGCGGCCGAAGCCACCACGGCCGGTCCGCCCGCCACCGGCTTGGCGGCCGCCGCCGGCGCGACCGGCGCGGCCGTGCCCCGCGCGAGACCCTGCTCGACCGCCTTCAGCAGCTTTTGCAGCGCGATCGGCTTTTCGAGGAAGTTGAGCGCGCCGATCTTGGTCGCCTCGACGGCGGTGTCGATGGTCGCGTGCCCCGACATCATGATGACCGGCATCGTGAGCTGGCCTTGCGCCGCCCACTCCTTGAGCAGCGTGACGCCATCGGTGTCCGGCATCCAGATATCGAGCAGCACGAGGTCCGGCACCTGGCGCTGCCGGAAGTCGCGCGCCTGCTGGGCGTCTTCCGCAAGCTCCACGACGTGTCCTTCGTCGCTCAGGATCTCCGAGAGCAATTCCCGGATGCCCATTTCATCATCTACCACCAGGATGGTTGCCATTTACGCTGCCCTTGTCTGCACTGTTGCTTTTGATCCCTGCTCCACCGTGGCGGCACGCGCCTGCCCGTGACCCGATGTGCCAGTCGTGCTGGATCCACCGGGCCCGGGTGTGACGGCATCATCTGCCAGTTGGAGAAACAGAATCGAGATTTGCGCGCCTTCTATCACGTCGCCCGCTTTCAGGCGATTACGAATGTCGATGCGCGCGCCGTGCTCGTCGACGATCTTCTTGACCATCGCAAGCCCGAGTCCTGTTCCTTTGGCTTTGGTTGTCACATAGGGTTCGAACGCGCGCGTGAGGATGCGCGCCGGGAAACCGGGACCGTTGTCCGACACCGTGAGCCGCACCGCCACGCGTGTGCGGCCTTGCGCGTCGGGGTCTCCGTATTCTACGGCGCGCGTCTCGAGCATCACGCGAGGATTCGTGGTGTCTGCGACCGCGTCCTGCGCGTTTTGCAGCAGGTTGTGGATCACCTGGCGCAATTGCGTCGCGTCGCCGCGTATCACCGGCAGATCGGAGAGCTCGACCTTGATCGCACTCTTGCCCTCCTCCGCGCCGTAGAGCGTGAGCACTTCGCTCACGAGCTCGTTCAGCTGCAGGTTCGCGAGCACCGCGGGCGGCGTGCGCGCGTAATCGCGGAAGTCGTCGACCATCTGCTTCATCGCCGCGACCTGGTTCACGATCGTGGTCGCGCCGCGCTTGAGCACTTCGGCGTCCGATGGCGCGAGCTTGTCCGAGAGCTTCATCTGCAGGCGTTCCGCCGAGAGCTGGATCGGCGTGAGCGGGTTCTTGATCTCGTGCGCGAGACGTCGCGCGACCTCGCCCCACGCGACTGAGCGCTGCGCCGAGATCACGTCGGAGATGTCGTCGAACACGACCACGTAGCCCGAAGTCTGCATGTCGCCCGCGTCGCGGCCCGTGTCGGAAACGAGGCGCGCTCCGCGCACGAGCAGCGTGAGCGGATCGGTTTCGCCAGCGATCGGCACCGACACCTGCTGCTGCCAGTGGCCGCGGTCCTCATCGCCGTCGCCGCGCGAGGCCTCCTGGTCGGCAAACGCCTTACGCACCATCGAGCCGAACTCCGAAAGCCCGCCGATGTGATCGAGCGCGACGCCCAGCTGCGTCTGGAACGGCTGACGGAAGATGCGTTCCGCACCGGGGTTCGCCGTGGTCAGGCGGAACTGCCGGTCGAACACGAACACGCCCGCCGTGAGGTTCGCGAGAATACTTTCGAGATACGCCTTCGAATGCTCGAGCGCGATGCGGTTCTTCTCGACGGCCTGGCGCGCTTCGGAAAGCTGGCGCGTCATCGCGTTGAACGACTGCGTGAGAAAGCCCAGCTCGTCGCGCGACTTGATTTCGCGCTTGGGTGTGTAGTCCCCCTCGGTCACTTCCTTCGTGCCCTGCGCGAGCAGGAAGAGCGGTCGTGCGAGCTGGTTGCCGAGCGCGAGCGCCAGCATCATCGCAACGAAGGTGGCGAGAAAGAGCGCAAGCGTGAGCGTGCCGATATACATCTTGCGCAGACCGGTGCGGCCGAGCGCCTTCTCCTGGTACTCGCGATAGGCGCGCTGCACAGCGTCCGCATTGCGCGCGAGTGCGGCCGGCACCGGCTGCTCCAGCTGCAGGAAGCGCTCGACGGGCTGCAGGTCCGTGGTGTTCGCGTCGGGAATGCGCGTGAGCACGCGCAGACGCAGCGCGCCCTTCGGGCCGTGCAGATGCGGATCGCCGTCCACTTCGCCTTCGATCGCCGCATAGCCGCGCCCGCGCGCCTGATCGAGCATGAGCGACGTGGGCAGATCGGAGGGCATGAGCGACGAGAAGTTGCTCGACGCCTGCGCCACCACGTGCATGTCCGGCGTCGCGCCCGACATGCTGCGAACCGGCTCGACGATCATGGCGTCCTGCACGCCGAACTGGTCGCGCGCGCGCAAAAGCGTGAGCGTGGTGCCGGCGGCGTCGCCGCTCGCGATCTGCTCGGCCATCAGGCGCGCCTTCGTCTGCAGGTCGGAGAGCGAGGCGTCGAGCATGCCGCGCCCGAGATTGAGGCCTGCCGTGAGCGCGGTCTCCACGTTCACGTCGAACCATGACTCGATCGAGCGCGAGACGAACTGATACGAGACGATGTAGATGATGCCGCCCGGCACCACGCCCACGAGCGCGAAGAAGAACGCGAGCTTCGCGAGCAGCCGCGTGCCGAACTTTCCGCGCCTCAAGCGCACGACGATCACGATCACGAGGGCCGTGACCACCGACATGAAGATGAGCGCGACGACAATATTGGCCGCATAGAGCCAGCCGTAGTAGCGGTCGAAGAACTCGGTGTTCGCGCTCGCGGCGGCGAGCAGGACGAGCAGCAGCGTCGCGGTGAACGCGACGGTGGAAACGAGCAGCTTGACGACGACGCTGCTGAAGCTGGTGGCGCGGCGCACTTTATCTAGCACGTTCGGTCACCGTGAAGTTGAAGCGCTTCCAGTCGGAAGCGAGGTTCCAGTCGCGGTTGTTCACCGCGTCGATCTGGAACGGCTTGGGCATCAGCGCGACGTCGAGTTGCATGCGCACCGAGGCCGTGTAGGTTTCGCCCAGACGCACCGCGTTGTGATCGATCACGTGCCACGAGGTCACATGCTTGATGACCGCGAGCGCATCCGCGAGCGTCGAGAAGCCGAGCTGCAGGCCACCGCTCGAGACGCGATATTCACGCGTGAGCGGCTGGAACGACAGGCGGATGCTTTGCGAGACGCTCACCGGCTGTTCGTCGAACCAGTACCAGCGCGGACGCGTGAGCTCGAAATCGGTGGTGAAGTAGAGCGGAATGCCCTTGTTGACCGCGTCTTCCAGGCTGCCGTTGAGCTCGAAGTCGAAGCGGGCGTCGAGGCTCCAGCCGTTGCCGTCGGCCTGCAGCGACGCGCGCTGCACCGAGATCGAATCGGCGCGCGCCGGCGCGGCGGCCACAAAGCCGACGACGGCAAGCAGCAGCCAGATCAGGGCCGCGAGCCGCAGCGGAAAGAAGCGTTTGATGATCACCGTTTCTGAAAGCGCGCGTAGAAGAATCCGTCGTGGTCTGCGGTGCGATCGGGAACGGGGCGACAGCTTGCCGGCA
>Ga0335083_10002560_pt1 | contig 23926 bp, 26 predicted proteins | sample Lox_Sample_42_FD_206716 | JGI IMG/M metagenome (GOLD analysis project Ga0335083, IMG submission 206716) | Soil microbial communities from Loxahatchee National Wildlife Refuge, Florida, United States - Lox_Sample_4.2 | ecosystem: Environmental > Terrestrial > Soil > Wetlands | place: USA...
AGGTGCAGCGCCTGACCTATCTCGCCATGCGCGACGAGCTCACGGGGCATCTGAACCGCAACTCGCTGCGCGCCGAACTTGCAGAACACATCGATCGCGCCAAGGCCGGCAACGGCCACTGTGCCTTCCTCGTGGTCTCGATCGACCGCCTTGCGATGATCAATGACGGCTATGGCTTCGATGCCGGCGACGAAGTGGTCGTGGCGATCGGCGAGCGCCTGTCGCACGCGCTGCGCGCGCACGACGTGATCGGGCGCGTTGCGGGCAACAAGTTCGGAGTCGTCATCTCCGATTGCGACGAGAACGAGATTTCCGCTGTGGCCGAAAGGCTGCGCGGCGCGGTCCGCGGCTCGGTGATCGATACGCGCATGGGCCAGGTCTCGGCGACGAGCTCGGTCGGCGCGGTGTGGCTGCCGACGCACGCCTCGTCGAGCCAGGAAGCGATGCTGCGCGCCGAGGAAGCCCTCGACCGCGCGCGATCCAACGGCCGCGACGGCTTCTCGGTCTACCAGAAATCCGCGCAGCGCGAGATGGCGCGTGTCCGTCTGATGAGCATCGCCGACGAAGTCGTCGCCGCGCTCAAGGACAATCGTCTCGTCTTCGCCTATCAGCCGATCATCACGGCCAAGTCGCGCCAGGCGACGCATTACGAGTGCCTCCTGCGCATGCTGCGCCCGGACGGAACGATCGCGACGGCCGGCCAGTTCATTCCTGCGGCGGAACAGCTGGGCCTCGTGCGCCTCGTCGACCGCCATGCGCTCGAAATGACGGTGGCGCAGCTGCATGCCTACAAGAACGTCACGCTCGGCGTGAACGTGTCGGGCACGACGGCCGCGGATTCCTCCTGGCTGCGCGACTTCCTCGAATATGTGCGCGCCAACAAGCAGGTGGCCAGTCGCCTGATCGTCGAGCTGACCGAGACAGCGGCGCTCAACCATTTCGAAGAGAACGCCCAGTTCGTGTCGCAATTGCGCGAGCTCGGCTGCCGCGTGGCGATCGACGATTTCGGTGCGGGCTATACCTCGTTCCGCAATCTGCAGATGCTGCGCGTCGACATGGTCAAGATCGACGGCGCCTACGTGAAAGAGCTTTCGAAGTCGCCGGAGAACCAGGTCTTCGTGCGCACGCTGGTCGACCTTGCCCGCAACTTCAACCTCAAGACGGTCGCGGAGTGGGTCGGTTCGGACGAGGACGCGGCGCTGCTAGAGGGCTTCGGCGTCGATTACTTCCAGGGCTTCCATTTCGGCGAGCCGGTGCTCGCGCCGGAGTGGATGAAGAGCTGAAGCTCAGAGCCGGTGCGGGAACGCGCCGGCTTCGAACTTCTCCCTGAGCACGAATTTCTGGATCTTGCCCGAGCCGGTCTGCGGGAAGCCGTCGACGACGACGAAATGCGCCGGCGTCTTGGGCCCGGCCATCTCGCGGCGGCAATGGGCAACGAGCTCCTCGCGGCTCGGCAGCGAGCCGGGAGCGGCACGGAAGAAGGCGACGGCGATCTCGCCCCATTTGGCATCCGGGACGCCGACGACGGCGACTTCGGCGACGGCGGGATGGGTGAGAAGGACGTTCTCGATCTCCGCCGGAAATAGGTTCTCGCCGCCGCGGATGATCATGTCCTTCACACGGCCCGTGACCTTCAGATAGCCGCGGGAATCCATGGTGCCGAGATCGCCGGTATGCAGCCACCCGTCCCTGTCGACGGTCTTGGCGGTGGCGTCCGGGTTGTCGTTGTAGCCGATCATGGTGCAGTACCCGCGGGCGCAGATCTCACCCACCTGGCCGACAGGCACGACCGCATTGGACTGCGGGTCGCGGATCGAGAGCTCGGTTTGCGGCAGCGGCTGGCCGATTGTCTCGGTCTTGTCGGCAAAGGCCTCGGTAAGGCGGGTCTGGGTGAGCACCGGCGATGTCTCGGTCTGCCCGTAGACGATGCCGAATCTGCAGCCGAAGGCGGCCTCGAAACGCTTGATCAGTTCGGGCGGCACCATTGCGCCGCCGGAGATTGCGACACGCAGCGATGAGACGTCGCGCTTCTCGCGCTCGAGCGCCTCGAGCATGCCGATCAGCATCGTGGGCACGCCCATCAGCACGTCGACCTTCTCGCGCTCGATGAGCGCGTTCATCCGCGCCGGGTCGAACAATTTCGCGAGGATGATGGGTGCTCGTTTCTGCACGGAACCCAGCAGTGCCACCGCACAGCCAGAGGTGTGAAACATCGGCATGAAGTTGAGGTAGGTGTCGCCTTTGGTGACCTCCATGCGGTTCAGGGTCAGGCGCGCGTTGTTGACGAGACCGCGATGATGCAGCACCGCGCCCTTGGGAAAGCCCGTCGTGCCGGAGGTATATTGAATCTGCACGGGGTCGCCTGGCGCTGTTGCCGGCAAGGCGCGCGTCTGCGCTCCGCGTTCCAGCAGAACATCCTTGTCCTCGAGATCGACGATCCGGCGGATTTGCGGCAGCTCGGCACAGACCGTGCGCGCAATGTCAGCCATGGGATTGCCGCGATATTCACGCACGAGAAACAACCCGACCGAGCGCGATTGCTCGAGCACGTAGCGCAGTTCCTTCGGCTGGTAGGCAGGATTGACGGTGACGAGGGTGAGGCCGGCGAGGCCGGCCGCGAATTCCAGGATCGCCCATTCCGGAATGTTCGGCGCCCATATGGCGATGCGCTCGCCCGGCGCGAAATGCGTGATGAGCGAAGCAGCCAAACGCTCGACGTCGTCCGCGAGCTGGCGATACGTCCAACGGCGTCCGATCTCTCCGTTGAGAAGGGCTTCGCGAAGGGCAGCTTCGCCTGGCGAGTCCGACGCGGCCGCAAAGAGGACGCCTGGAACCGTCGTCTCTTCGACGAAGTCGTCGGATTGCGCGGGAAAATGCGCGCGTGTCAGCGTGACCTGGTACATCGCGCCCCCGGTCCCGAAGCCCTTACTTTCTCTGCTGGCTCAGCTCGGCGAGCTGCTTGCGCATCGCCTCGATCTCGTTCTTGAGCTCGGTGATCTCTTCCGACGGCTTGGCTTTCATTTCCGCCGCTCCGTTGGCGCGGTGGTCGTCGTCCTGGCCAGCCCGCGGCGGACGTGGTGTGAAGGGCGAGAACATCTGCATCGCGCGTTCGAACATGGCGAGGTTCTGGCGCGTCAGGCTCTCGAGCGCCGTCGAACCGCCACCGAAGGCTTCTGCGATGCGGCTCTTCATCGCTTCCTGGTTCTTAGTGAAGCTCTCCATGGAGAGATCGAGATAGCCGGGCACGAAGGCCTGCAGGCTGTCGCCGTAGAAGCGGATCAACTGACGCAGAAAGCGGATCGGAAGCAGATTCTGCCCCTTGGCCTCTTCCTCGAAGATGATCTGGGTGAGGACAGAGCGGGTAATGTCCTCGCCTGTCCTTGCGTCGTGGACCTCGAACTCGACGCCTTCTTTGACCATCTGGGCCAGATGATCGAGCGTCACGTAGCTCGACGTTTGCGTATTGTAGAGGCGCCTGTTGGCGTACTTCTTGATGACGACAGGGCCGTCTTTCGGGTGGTGCTCGGACACGGTCTACCGCTTGAAATGTCAGGGGTTTCGCCGCCTCTGACGGGCGTTCTGCGATTAGCTCAACATTACAAGTTCGAGACTGTCCAGAGCCTTCTGCGCGCTTTCGGTGCAGCGCAAAACAGCCCCCTCCCGCTAACTATCTGAGACGAAAGCGCGATTCGTCGCAGTTTACTCTAGCCTCGCATTCGCGGCATTTTCCCTGTGGCCCGCAAGAAATGAAAAGGCCGGGGAGGTTTTCGTGGAAGATGTCGTCATCGTTTCCGGCGTGCGTACGCCGGTCGGCTCGTTCAATGGATCGTTCGCATCGCTGCCGGCCCATGAGCTTGGTCGCACAGCGATCAAGGCTGCGCTCGAGCGCGCAAAAGTCTCCCCTGAGGAAGTCTCAGAAGTCATTCTGGGACAAATCCTGACGGCAGGGCAGGGACAGAATCCCGCGCGGCAGGCCGCCATCAATGCCGGCGTGCCGCAGGGCTCGCCCGCCTGGCTCGTCAACATGGTGTGCGGCTCCGGCCTTCGTTCTGTTGCGCTCGGTGCGCAGGCGATCCGCAACGGCGACTCCGCCATCGTCGTGAGCGGCGGACAGGAATCCATGAGCCAGTCCGCGCACGCGGCGTATCTGCGTGCCGGCCAGAAGATGGGCGCGCTCGAGCTCGTCGACACGATGCTGAAAGACGGATTGTGGGATGCCTTCAACGGCTATCACATGGGCGTTACGGCGGAGAACGTCGCGCGCGAATGGCAGATCACGCGTGAAGATCAGGATCGGTTCGCGGTCGCCTCGCAGAACAAGGCGGAAGCCGCGCGCAAGGCCGGTCGTTTCAAGGACGAGATTGTTCCGGTCGTCGTCAAGGAGCGCAAGGGCGACAAGATCATCGAGAACGATGAGTACATTCGCGACGGCGCGACCTATGAGGCGATCGCCTCTCTCAAGCCGGCGTTCCAGAAGGACGGCACCGTCACCGCCGGCAACGCCAGCGGGATCAACGACGGCGCCGCAGCGCTGGTGCTGATGAGCGCGAAGGAAGCGGACCGCCGCGGCCTGAAGGCGCTCGCAACGATCAAGGCGTGGGCACAGGCCGGCGTCGATCCGAAGGTGATGGGCTCGGGCCCGATTCCGGCGTCGCGCCGTGCGCTCGAGAAAGCAGGTTGGAAAGCCGCCGACCTCGATCTCGTCGAAGCCAACGAAGCCTTTGCGGCACAGGCCTGCGCGGTGAACAAGGACATGGGCTGGGACACGTCCAAGGTGAACGTGAACGGCGGCGCCATCGCCATCGGCCACCCCATCGGCGCCTCGGGCGCGCGGGTCCTGGTGACGCTGCTGCACGAGATGCAGAAGCGGAACTCGAAGAAGGGCCTTGCCACGCTCTGCATCGGCGGCGGCATGGGCATCGCCATGTGCGTGGAGCGCTGAGGCGCACAAAACGTTCAACGACAAAGAACAGACAAGAAAATCGGGTATCGGGGAGAGCTATGAACAGGGTTGCAGTCGTCACGGGAGGCACGCGCGGTATCGGCGCGGCGATCTCCATTGCTTTGCGGGACGCAGGTTACAAAGTTGCGGCGAACTATGGCGGCAACGATGCTGCGGCGGAGAAATTCAAGGCAGAGACCGGCATTCCGGTATTCAAATGGGATGTCGGCGACTACAGCGCCTGCCAGGCTGGCCTGAAGGATGTCGAGGGTTCCCTAGGGCCGGTCGACGTCCTCATCAACAATGCCGGCATCACGCGCGATGCGATGCTGCACAAGATGACGCCCGAGCACTGGCGCGAGGTCATCCGGGTCGATCTCGACTCGCTCTTCAACATGTCGCGTCATGTGATCGACGGCATGCGCGACAGAAATCACGGCCGCATCATCAACATCTCCTCGATCAATGGCCAGAAGGGCCAGATGGGGCAGACGAACTACTCCGCCGCCAAGGCCGGCATCATCGGCTTCACCAAGGCGCTGGCGCAGGAGACCGCGAAGAAAGGCATTACCGTCAACTGCGTCTGTCCCGGCTATATCGATACGGAAATGGTGCAGGCGGTGCCGCCCAAGGTGCTCGAAGGCATCATCGCAACGATCCCCGTGGGGCGCCTCGGCAAGGCCGAGGAAATCGCCAAGATGTGCGTTTTTCTCGCGGGCGACGATGCCGCCTTCATCACCGGCGCCACCATGACGGTGAATGGCGCGCAATATATTGCGGGCTGACGCCTTCCTAATGTAGGGCCATGCGTCGAGGCGGTTCGGCCAGAGAGCCGCGCCGCCCGGCGAGGGCCATTTGAACGACGTCTCCGCAATCCGCGTTTCCGGTCTCGCCTGCGTGCGCGGCGGACGCCTGCTGTTTCGCGATCTGGGTTTCGCGGTGACGGCGGGAAACGCGCTCGCGATCGAAGGCCCGAATGGCGCGGGCAAATCGTCGTTGTTGCGCCTGCTTGCCGGATTCCTTGCGCCGGCTTCGGGCAGCGTGCGTTTCGACACCGCCGATGGCGAAATCGGCGACGGCGAATTGCGCGGCCACTACGTCGGATTCCTCGGGCATCAGGATGCATCCAAGCCGCAGCTCACGGTGCACGAGCAGCTCGAATTCTACGGACGCCTGTTTGGCGCTTCGGGCAATGCGCGTGGCGCCCTGGAGCTGATCGGTCTCTCCCATCTTGCCGACCTGCCTTGCCAATATCTTTCGGCAGGACAGAAGAAGCGTCTTTCGCTCGCGCGCCTCGTGCTGACGGGACGGCCGCTCTGGATCGTCGACGAGCCGCTTGCATCGCTCGATGTTGCGGGCAAGTCGCTCGCCGCCTCGCTGTTTGCGGAGCACTGCGCCGGCGGCGGCATCGTGATCGCCGCCACGCATGAACCGCTCGGTTTCGAAGTCGCGCGCCTCGCGCTGGGCGACGCATGAGCCCAACCTTTGCCCTGCTCGCCCGCGACGTAAGGCTCGCCATTCGTGCCGGCGGAAGCGCGGCGCTCGCCCTCGCTTTCTTCGCCGCCGTAGCAGCGCTCGCGCCGCTCGGAATCGGACCGGATCTGACTTTGCTCGCGAAGATCGCCGCCGGCGTGTTGTGGGTCGCCGCCGTGCTCGCAGCACTCCTCGCACTGGATCGCCTGTTCCAGGCGGATTTCGAGGACGGAAGCCTCGATGTCATCGCGCTTTCTCCACTCTCCCTCGAGCGCGTGAGCGCGATCAAGATGACGGCGCACTGGTTGACCACGGGCCTGCCGCTGACGCTTCTCTCGCCGGTGCTGGCTCTTCTGTTCGGACTGCCGCCGGGATGCATGGCGGTCCTGGCGCTTTCTCTTCTGATCGGCACGCCCGCCGTCAGCGCGATCGGCGCGATCGGCGCGGGCCTCACCCTCTCCATCCGCCGCGGCGGGCTTATCCTGCCCCTGATCGTGATGCCGCTCCTTGTTCCGTGCGTCATCTTCGGCGCCGGCGCGGTGATGGCGGCGCTCAATGGTCTTCCTTCCGGGGCGATTTGGCTGCTCGCGGCCTTTTCGCTGGCCGCCGTCCTTTTGTCCCCCTTTGCAGCGGCAGGCGCCGTGCGTCTCAATCTCGCAGCATGAGCCAGCAAATTGATACAAGTCGGAGGACGGGGTAGAGGCCGGGCAATGTTCGAATTCGCAAACCCGAAGCGCTTCATGGACCTGAGCGGCCAGTTGCTGCCCTGGCTTGCGGCGGTGACGGCGGTGACGCTGGCCGCGGGACTTGTCCTGGGTTTTCTGGCGCCGCCCGACTACCAGCAGGGCGACACCGTCAAGATCATGTTCCTGCACGTGCCCGCGGCGTGGACGGCGATGTTCGCCTATGGCGTGCTCGCATTCGCCTCGCTGATCGGTCTCGTCAATCGCCATCCTCTGGCCGACGTGGCGGCAAAGTGCACGGCACCGCTCGGCGCGGTGTTCACCGCGCTTGGACTCGTCACTGGTTCGCTCTGGGGCAGGCCGATGTGGGGCACCTACTGGGTATGGGACGGAAGGTTGACCTCCTTCCTCCTGCTGCTGCTGCTTTATCTGGGCTACATCGCGCTCGGAAACGCGATCGAGGACGAGGTCCGCGCGGCGCGCGCCTGCGCGATCCTGGCATTGGTCGGGGCGGTCAACCTGCCGATCATCGAGTTCTCCGTCGACTGGTGGACGACCTTGCACCAGGGCGAGAGCATCTTCCGCGCGGGGGGCCCGCTGATCGCCGGCGTCTTCCTCTGGCCGCTCGGTCTCAACGGGATCGGCTACACGCTCCTCTTTTTGACTCTGCTCATGATCCGTATACGGACGGAAATCTTCGAGCGGCGGGCGCGCAGCGTACTCCTCCTCGAGGTGATGCGGTGAGCGATTTTCTCGCCATGGGAGGCTATGCGGCTTTCGTCTGGCCATCCTATGCGGTGACCGTCATCGGGCTCGGCGGACTGATCGGCTGGACGCTTTCTTCCTATGCGCGGGCAAAGGCGCGGGCGAAGGCTCTTGAGGAGCGTCGCGCGTGAAATATGTGCTCTATGCGCTTCCCGCGGTTGCGTTCGTCATCCTCGCGGCCTTCTTCATGTTCAGTCTCATCCGCCCGGCGCCGGAGACGCTTCCCTCGGCCCTGGTCGACAAGCCCGCGCCCGAGCTGGTGCTGCCGCCGCTCGACGGTTCGACGACAGGGTTCGGACCGAAGGATCTCAAGAGCGGCCACGTCACGGTCATCAATGTCTGGGCTTCGTGGTGCATACCCTGCCGCGCGGAGGCGCCCGCCCTTGCCGCACTCTCGAAGAAGACCGGCATCGCGCTCTTTGGCCTCGTGTACGAGGACTCGCGGTCGAAGGCGCGGGCCTTCCTGAACGAGGTGGGCAATCCGTTCTCGCGCATCGGTTTCGACAGCGATGGCCGGGCGGCAATCGAATGGGGCGTCTATGGCGTGCCCGAGACGTTCATCGTCGACGGCAAGGGCATCGTGCGCGAACGCTTCGTTGGGCCGATCACTGACGACACCCTGCATAACGATATTCTTCCTGCCATCGCCCGCGCGGGCGCCTGAGGCATCCCGTCTTCAGCTTTTGGCAACCATCATTTGCGAGGGTCGTCCCATGCAGATCAGTGCGTCCAATCTCCTGCTCGCGGCGCAGCAGACGCAGGCCCAATCTCCGCAACCGAAGGCAATTGCGTCCTTCGCCGCGGCGCTGAAGCCGGATCAAGCCCCGGACGCGAAACCGGGCTTCGATGCGCTGCCGCTCAAGAAGGTGGCATCGCCTGTGACCTCTGAGCCCGCCGCCCAAGATCCGGCGAAACAGGCCGGCGCCGCAGCCCCCACCCGTCCGGGCGCCAACCTCGATATTCGGATTTAGGCGTAAGGACTTAGCGCTTGCGCCGGCTTTTCGGATGCGGCCGGCCATTGCCGTTCAGCGCGAAGGATTCATGCGCGGCGGCGATCTGGGCCAGCGATTTCACGAAACGCAGGCGTTCGGCCTGGGGCAGCACTTCGAGCAGCGCCTTCTCGGCGCGGTCGGCGGCATTGCGTGCGGAGCGCAGCGCCTTGCGTCCCGAAGCCGTGATGGCGACCGCGTTGGCGCGCTGATCGACTTCGGTGCGCTCGCGCGAGACGAGATCGCGCTCGAGCATCCGGCGAACCATTTCGGCAAGCGTCGAACGATCGATGCCGGTCATCTCGACGAGTGCCGTCTGGCTGACGCCTTCATTGTGTTCGAGCGCGGCGAGCACCGTGAACTGCTGTTTGGTCAGTTCGCGGGCGCCAGCCTCGCGTGCATAGAGGTCACCAAAGAATTGCTGGCAACGACGAATGAGATGCGACGGCGCTTCGGCGAGATCGAAACCGTTATTCGGTCTGCGCTGACCTTTGATCATTACCCCACCCCTGCAGAATTCAATACGCGCCGCGCACTCTTCTGTTACGCCGGCCACGCTGATCTCGAACTCACCCCCCCGGATGCCGGGCGAAACGCGTGCACTGACCGTGATGATGGAAGAAGACTAGACGGACGAAACGGCGGCGACAACAGTCTTAAACGCAATCTCGCGCAAATTGGCAATCGGGATTTGTCGCTATGGGTGCTTTCGCTTCCCGCGGCCTTTCGGCACAATTCAACCCGCATGTCGCATGCAAGCAAACCCTCGCACCCGTCTCCAGGCCCGCGCTTCATCCGCCGTGTTCCCGATGGGGACACAATGGAACGCTATGTGTGCGGTGACTGCGGCCATATCTATTACACAAATCCAAAAATCGTTGTCGGCTCGGTTGTTGTGCATGAAGGGCGCTTTCTTCTGTGTCGGCGCGCGATCGAACCGCGCAAGGGTTTCTGGACCTTGCCCGCAGGTTTTCTCGAAGATCATGAAACGCCGGAGGATGGCGCCCGACGCGAGGCGATGGAAGAGGCACAGGCCAACATCATTCTCGAAGGTCTTCTCGCCGTCTATTCCGTTCCGCGGATTTCGCAGGTGCAACTGATGTACCGCGCGCGTCTTGCCGCTCCGGAATTTTCCGCAGGACCGGAAAGCCTTGAAGTCGCACTATTTGCGTGGGACGATATTCCTTGGAGCGAAATGGCATTCCCGAGCGCAAACTGGGCGTTGCACCATTACCGCGAGGTGCAACACCTTGAGACGTTTGCGCCTTTCTCCAATCCGGCAGGAAAGAACGGAAACGCGTTCTAGTCTCGCGCCTTGTCTTCCGGTTCTTCGATCTGGTGCTTGAGCAGGAATGGCGCCTGCGCCAGCGCGAAAAGGAAGATCAGCGGCAAGATTCCCCAGACCTTGAACGCGACCCAGGTTCCGGTTGAGAATTTTCGCCAGACGATCTCGTTGACGACGGCGAGCGTTAAAAAGAAGATCCCCCAGCGCCAGGTCAGGCTGCGCCAACCGGTCTCCGTGAGCTCAAACGCCTGCGCGAACGCATATTTGATGAAGAGCCGGTTGAAGAAGAGACCGCCCAGCAGCACAAGCCCGAAGAAGGCGTAGAGCACTGTCGGCTTCATCTTGATGAAGACGTCATTCTTCAAATAGAGAGTCAGCCCGCCGAACAAGAGCACCAGTATCGCCGTGACGATCGGCATGGGCGAAATCTTGCGTTCGGCCGCGTAACCGATGGCGAGCGCGGCAAGAACCGCTGCCATGAAGATTCCCGTCGCCGCGTAGATACCGAAAAACTGGTACCCCGCAAAAAAAAGAACGAGCGGCCCCAGGTCGAGCGCAAAGCGACGCCATTGCAGTTGCGGGCTCGGCTTTGCGGGCGTGCTCATGCCGCGCCCGTCAGCGCTTTGGCGAAAGATTCGGCATTGAAGACCTGAAGATCGTCCTCGCCCTCGCCGACGCCGATGAAATGCACGGGCAGCGAGAATTTGGCTGCGAGCGCGACGAGGATGCCGCCCTTGGCGGTGCCGTCGAGCTTCGTCATCACAAGACCCGTCAACGGGACCGCTGCCCGGAACGCCTCGACCTGCGAAAGTGCGTTCTGGCCCGTCGTCGCGTCCAGTACCAGCAGTACGGCATGCGGCGCGGAAGCATCGAGCTTCTTGAGCACGCGCGCGATCTTCTCGAGCTCGGCCATCAGGCCGGCTTTGTTCTGCAATCGTCCCGCCGTGTCGATCAGCAGCACGTCGGCCTTCTCGCCGCGGGCGCGCTCGAGCGCGTCGAAGGCGAGGCCGGCCGCATCAGCGCCGGCAGGGCGGGAGACAACGGTGGATCCGGTGCGCGTGCCCCAGACCTGCAATTGTTCGATCGCCGCGGCGCGGAAGGTGTCGCCGGCCGCCAGGACGACCTTCAGCCCCTGGCCGCGCAGCTTCTTGGCCATCTTGCCGATGGTCGTCGTCTTGCCGCCGCCATTGACGCCGGCGACCAGTACCACGAATGGGGTATGCGCCTTGTCAATTGTGAAGGACTTCTCGATGGGCTTCAGGACCTTCGCAATCTCCTGAGCGAGCACCGCGCGCAATTCGTGGTCGGAGATTTCTTCCTCGTAACGGCCCTTTGCCACGGCATTGGCGATGGCCTTCGCCTGGCTCGCACCGAGATCCGCCTTGATGAGCGCCTCTTCGAGGTCGCCGACGGTTTCGGCGTCGAGCTTCTTCTTCGTGAACAGCGCTGTGAGGCTTTCGGCCAGACCAGCCGAGCTCTTCGCCAATCCGGCCTTCAGTCGCGCGAAGAAGCCGGGCTTTGCTTCCGTGACGTCGCCGCTCATGCGTGCACGTCCGCGACCAGATGGCTCGGTCGCGCGGACACGATGCGCGCGCGCAGGAGCCCCGTCGTGGTCACAGCGCTCAGTTCGACCGGCGCGAAGCAGGCGGTGCGGCCAAAGCCGGGCTTCTCCACCAGAAGCGTCTGCTCGCTGCCGACGAGGTTCTTGAGCCTCAGGGCGAGAGCGTCTTCGCCCTTGCTGCGCAGGCTCTTCGCGCGCTCCTTGACGAGGCGGCGGTCGAGTTGCGGCATGCGGGCGGCCGGCGTGCCCTTGCGCGGGCTGAACGGAAAGACGTGCAGATAGGAAAGTCCCGCCTCGTCCACGAGCGCCATTGTATTTTCAAACATCGCCTCGGTCTCGGTCGGGAAGCCGGCGATCAGATCGGCACCGAATGCCGCCTCAGGACGCAGCCGGCGGACCTCGTCGCAGAACCGGATCGTGTCCCTGCGCGAATGGCGGCGCTTCATGCGTTTCAAGATCATGTCGTCGCCGGCCTGCACCGAGAGATGGAAGTGCGGCATCAGCCGCTCTTCTTCCCCGATGGCAGACATCAGCTCGGCATCGGCTTCGATCGAATCGATCGAGGAAAGCCTGAGGCGCTTCAGGTCCGGCACGAGCTTGAGGATCTTGCGAACGAGCTGGCCCAAGGTCGGCCTGGCTGGCAGATCGGCACCGTAGGAAGTGAGATCGACGCCAGTGAGCACGATCTCGGGAAAGCCTGCCACGACGAGTCGCCTTGCCTCGTCCACTACCGCGCCCATCGCCACGCTGCGGGAATTGCCGCGGCCGAAAGGGATGATGCAGAAGGTGCAACGGTGGTCGCAGCCATTCTGGATCTGCAGGAAGGCGCGCGCGCGCCCCTCGAAACTGTCGACGAACTGGGCGGCCGTCTCGCGCACGCTCATGATGTCGTTGACACGAACGCGTTCGTTCGATCCTACGCCGAAATCGTAGCTGGACGCATCGAGCTTCTCGGCGTTGCCAAGGACGGCGTCGACCTCTTGCATCTGGGCGTAGGTCTGGGGCTCGGTCTGCGCCGCGCAGCCGGTCACGACGATCTTCACATCGGGCCGCGCGCGTCGCGCCTTGCGGATCGCCTGCCGGGACTGGCGCACGGCTTCCGCGGTCACGGCGCAGGTGTTGATGATCACCGCATCCCTGAGCCCTGCTTCTTCGGCGCGGCGCCGCATCGCCTCGGATTCATAGGCGTTGAGGCGACAGCCGAAGGTGATGATCTCGAGGTCGCTCACGGATAGGTCTCGAGATCGACGTCGCCGCGAAACGAGAGCGTGGACGGCCCGGTCATCAGTACGTGGCCATCCCTCTCGCGCACCTCGATCTGGAGCGTGCCGCCATCGAGCACGATCTCGACCTTGCGCCCGGTGAGGCCGCGGCGATGCGCAGCCACGGCCGTCGCGCAGGCGCCGGTGCCGCAGGCGCTCGTAATGCCAACGCCGCGCTCCCACACGCGCATGCGCAGGCGGTCGCCGCCGAGCGGTGTCACGAATTCCACGTTGGTGCGCTTCGGGAACATCGGATGCGCCTCGATGCGCGGTCCAAGCGTGTCGACGGGCGCGTTCTCGGCGTCGTCCACGAAGAGGATGCAATGGGGATTGCCGGTCGAGACGGCTGCTGCGACATGCTCGGCGCCGTCGACATTGAGCGAGAAGGTGTTGGTGTCGGCGGGGCGCGCGAGGGGAACTTCATCCCAGGCGAATTTCGCCTCGCCCATGTCGACGGTGACGAGCCCTTCTCCCGCATCGGTGCAGAACAGCTTGCCGCCCACGGTGTCGAGCACGACCTCGGGCTTGTCCTTTTCCTCCATCAGCAGGCGCGCGACGCAGCGCGTGGCGTTGCCGCAGGATTCCACCTCGCCGCCGTCGGAATTCAGGAAACGGAGGAATGCGTCTGCCGGCGTGCGGGCGCGTTCGATCACAACTACCTGATCGCAGCCGATCCCAAAGCGGCGGTCGGCGAGCGCGCGCGCGGTGTCGCGCGAGAGCGCAAGCCCCTCTTTCCGCGCGTCGAACACCACGAAATCGTTGCCGAGTCCGTGCATTTTCAGGAAGGCCGTCATGGCGGCCTATATAGGCGGGGAGGGGGCCAAGAGCCAGTGTCGGCGTTGACGCCTCGCCCCGCACCGTCAACATGGCGCAATCGTGGCGACGGGGGCTGGCATGAAAACGGTTTTGTCGGCCGCGGCGGCCGTCCTTTTGCTGGCGGCCGCGCACGCCGAGACGACAGGAGCACCGAGCGTGGAAGACCCGTATCTGTGGCTTGAAGACGTGCATGGCGAAAAACCGCTTCAATGGGTGAAGGAGCAGAACGCGAAGTCGCTCGCGCTGCTCAAGGCCGATCCGGACTACCAGAAGGATTTCGACGCGGTGCTCGCGATCCTCGACGCGACGGACCGCATACCGGACGCCTCGCTGTTCCGCGGCGAGGTCCATAATTTCTGGCAGGACGCGCAGCACCCGAAGGGCCTGCTCCGGCGCGCAAGCATCGCCTCCTACGAGAGCGCGGATCCCCAATGGGACGTGATGCTCGATGTCGACAAGCTCGCGGCCGACGAGCACGAGAACTGGGTATTCGCGGGTGCGAGTGCCACGGCGACGTACAAGCACCTCCTCATCAGCCTGTCGCGCGGCGGCGGCGATGCCAGCGTCGTGCGCGAGTTCGATCCGGATGCAAAGGCCTTCGTCAAGAACGGCTTCAGCCTCAAGGAGGCGAAGTCGGACGCAATCTATTTCGACGAGGACACGGTCCTGTTCGGCACGGATTTCGGCCCGGGTTCGATGACAAGGTCGGGCTACCCGCGCGTCGTGAAATTGTGGAAGCGCGGCACGGCCATCGCCGATGCGAAGACGATTTTCGAAGGCACCGAGGACGACGTCGCGGCGTCGGCCTTCGTGATGCGCGACAGCGACGAGAAGCCATACGCCTTCGTGGCGCGCGCGCTCGACTTTTTCAATACCGAATATTCGTACCTGGCGCCCGACTGGTCGGCCGTGAAGCTGCCTCTGCCGACGACGGCGGTGGTGCAGGGGCTGATCGACGGGCAGATGCTGGTCAGCTTCCGCAAGGACTGGACCTATCAGCCCGCGAGCGGCGAAGTCATCACCGTGCCGCAAGGCGCGCTCGCGGCCTTTCCGATCCTGAGTTATCTGAGCACGAATAGGATGCCGCGCGTCGACATTCTCTATGTTCCGGATGCGCGCGCCTCGATCCAGGGCGTGTCGGCGCGGCGGCACACAGCCTATGTCAGCATTTCGGAGAATGTGCGCGGCGCGGTGCTCGCTTTCGACCATCATGCGGACGGACGCTGGATGCAGTCGCGCATCGCACTGCCTGCGAACGGCTCGGCTTACACCTCGAGCGCAAACGAGTTCGGGCCACAAGTCTTCTACGCCTATCAGGGCTTTCTCGATCCGCCTTCGGTCTATGCGGACAATGGCGATGGCGGATTGAGAAGGATCAAGGGGCTGCCCGCACGCTTCGATGCGAGCGGCATGAGCGTCGCGCAATATGAGGCGAAATCGGCCGACGGCACGATGATCCCGTATTTCGTGGTTCGGAAGAACGGAAACTCGGTGCCGCAGCCGACCGTTCTCTATGGCTATGGCGGCTTCGAAGTGAGCCAGGCGCCCTGGTACTGGGCGACGGCGGGCAAGCTCTGGCTCGAGAAGGGCGGCGCGATCGCGGTCGCCAACATTCGCGGCGGCGGCGAGTTCGGACCGGCGTGGCACGAAGCGGCCCTCAAGGAAAACCGGCAGAAGGCGTTCGACGATTTCGCGGCGATCGCGGCGGATCTCGAGAAGCGCGGCCTCACAACGCCGAAGCAGCTCGCCATCATGGGCGGCTCGAATGGCGGGCTGCTCGTCTCCACCGTGATGACGCAGCATCCGGAATTGCTGGGCGCCGTCGTCTGCCAGGTGCCGCTCATCGACATGATCCGCTACACGCAGATCGGCGCGGGCGCGTCGTGGGCGGGCGAGTATGGCGATCCGGCAGATCCGAAGATGCGCGACATCATCTTGAGGTACTCGCCGTACCAGAACGTGAGCGCGGACAAGTCGTACCCGCCGATCTTCTTCGTGACCGCGACGAGCGACGACCGCGTCACGCCGGTACATGCGCGCAAGATGGCGGCGAAGATGGAAGCGCAGGGCCACGACGTGCTGTTCTTCGAGAACACCGAGGGCGGCCACGCGGCGGCGGCCGATCACAAGCAAGCGGCCGAGATGTGGGCGCTGTCGTTTGTCTATCTGAAGCGCGAATTGGGACTGGCGGACGCAAGTCATTGAAATCCCTGCATTCGTGCTCCAGTGCTCCAGTTGCGCCAGTGTTTTTGCGGGTGGGGTCGGAAAGACTGGCGCAGACCGGCGCAACTGGCGCGCCGCTGGGTTCCGGCCCTCTGGCGCTTTGTTGACTCGCTCTCCCTGACCACCTAAATCCCAGCCCGATCCGGAAAGCCTTGAGGTTTTCCGGTCCCGGGCGCGGCCCGGGATCGCCCCCGGGCAGCGCAGGTGCGCCCCCCGGGGCTGTACTGCTTTGGATAACGAGACGGCATGTTCGACTCTCTGCAAAAGCGCCTCGGCGACGCCTTCGACAAGCTGCGCGGCCGCGGTGCCTTGTCCGAAGCAGATGTCGATGCGGCGCTCGCGGAAGTCCGCACTGCGCTGATCGACGCCGACGTGGCGCTGCCCGTGGTCAAGGATTTCATCGACCGCGTGCGGCCGCGCGCGATTGGCGAGTCTGTCGTGCGCTCGGTCACGCCCGGCCAGCAGGTCGTCAAGATCGTGCACGACGCGCTGATCGAGACGCTCGGGCCCGAGAATGCGCCGCTCGATCTCGGTTCGCCGCCCGCACCGATCCTGATGGTCGGCCTGCAGGGCTCGGGCAAGACGACAACCAGCGCCAAGCTCGCGAACCTTCTCCAGACGAAGGAGAAGAAGCGCGTGCTGATGGCCTCGCTCGACGTCACGCGGCCCGCCGCAATGGAGCAGCTCAAGATCCTGGGCGAGCAGGCGAACGTCGCGACGCTTCCGATCATCAAGGGCCAGATGCCGCTCGATATCGCAAGGCGCGCGATGGCCGCGGCGCGCGTCGGCGGCTATGACGCACTCATTCTCGACACGGCCGGCCGCCAGCATATCGACGAGCAGTTGATGATCGAGGTCGCCCAAGTGCGCGACGCGGTCAAGCCGCACGAGACTCTTCTCATCGCCGACAGCCTGACAGGCCAGGACGCGGTCAACATCGCCAAGTCGTTCAACGCACGCGTGCCGCTCACAGGTATCGTGCTGACGCGCGCCGACGGCGATGCGCGCGGCGGAGCCGCGCTTTCCATGCGCGCCGTCACCGGCGCGCCGATCAAATTCCTGGGCACGGGCGAAAAGCTCGACGGGATCGAGGCGTTCCATCCCTCGCGCGTCGCCGCGCGCATCCTCGACATGGGCGACGTCGTCAGCCTGGTCGAGAAGGCGTCCGAGAATTTCGACAAGGCCCAGGCCGAGAAGATCGCCCGCAAGATGAAGAAGGGCGAATTCGACATGGACGATCTCGCCGAGCAATTGCGCCAGATGAAGAAGCTGGGCGGCATGCAGGGCGTGCTCTCGATGCTGCCCGGTGTCGGCAAGGTGAAGGATCAACTTGCCGCGGCCGGCATCGACGACAAGATCATCACGCGACAGGAAGCGATCATCCTCTCCATGACCAAGGGCGAGCGCGCCAAGCCCGACATCATCAACGGCTCGCGCCGGAAGCGCATCGCCGCGGGCTCGGGAGTCGAAGTCTCCGAAGTCAACAAGCTTCTCAAGATGCACCGCCAGATGTCCGACATGATGAAGAAGATGGGCAAGGGCGGGCGCAATCCCTTCGGCGGAATGCCCGGCATGGGCGGCATGCCACAGCTGCCTCCGGGTGTGTTTCCCGGCGGACGGCGCTGAAAATTTTCCCAACACGACATCAGAAGAAGGACCAACAGACATGGCACTCAAGATCAGACTGGCGCGCGGCGGCACGAAGAAGCGCCCGCACTATTCGGTGGTGATCGCGGATTCGCGCAGCCCGCGCGACGGCCGCTTCATCGAGAAGATCGGCTTCTACAATCCGCTCCTGCCGCGCGAGCATGCCGACCGCATCAAGCTCGACGTCGAGAAGGCGAAGGCCTGGCTCGCGAAGGGCGCGACGGCATCGGACCGCGTGCACCGCTTCCTCGCCGATGCAGGCGTGCTGAAGCCCCTGAAGCGCAACAACCCCGAAAAGGCGAAGCCCAAGAAGAAGGCGCAGGAGCGCGCGGCTGCCGCGGCCAAAGCCGCCGGCGGCGAGGCCCCCGCGGCTTAAAGGCGAGGGGCCATGCCCCGCGACGTTCTCCTTGCCGCCGTGATTGGCGCGCACGGCCTCAAGGGCGAGGTGAAGGTGAAAACCTTCACCGAGAGCCCTGAGGCGCTTGCGCGCTATGGCGCGTTGCGGACGAGGGACGGGCGCATGTTTCACGTGGCGCAGATGCACGCGACGAAAGCGGACGAAGCCATCGTCACCTTCAAAGGTGTAGGCGATCGCAACGCTGCCGAAAGGCTCAAGGGCGAAGAGTTTTTTGTTTCCCGTGAAACACTGCCTGCGCTCGAAGGGCAGGAATTCTACCACGCGGACCTGATCGGGTTGCGCGCCGAGGACGAAGACGGCCGCACCATCGGCACGGTGCACGCGCTTCACAATTTCGGTGCCGGCGACGTCATCGAGATCGCACGCCCTGACGGCGACACGGTGCTTCTCGCCTTCACGCGCGAGAATGTGCCCAGTATCGAGATCGAGCAGGGGCGCATCACTGTGGCCGTGCCCGAGGAAGTCGAGGCGCGCAAGCCGCGCGGCAACGTGGAATGAGCGGGGCGAGTTTCCGCGAGGCGAAGGAAGCCGATCTGTCGGCGATCGTTGCGATGCTCGCAGACGACGATCTCGGGCGCGGGCGAGAGAGTTCCACTGCGGAATCTACGTACGCCCGTGCGTTCGAAGAGGTTCTGACGTCGTCGGATAATCGGATTCTCGTCGCCGAGCGCGATGGGCAGGTGATCGCTTGCCTGCAGTTGACGATCATTCCGGGGCTGTCGCGCCAGGGTGCCAGGCGCGGCCAGATCGAGGCCGTCCGCGTCTCGTCGGAGGCGCGCGGTGGCGGTGTCGGCGAAGACTTGATGCGCCATGCAATCGCGCTTGCGAAAGCGGATGGCTGTCGGCTGGTACAGCTGACGTCGGACAAGCGCCGCGCGCGGGCGCACGATTTCTACCGCAGGCTCGGCTTCGTGCCGTCGCACGAGGGATTCAAGCTCGAGCTTCAGCCATGAGCTGGTCGGCCACCGTCCTCACGCTCTTCCCCGAGATGTTTCCCGGACCGCTCGGCAACTCGCTCATCGGCAAGGCGCATGACAACGGCACGTGGTCTCTGTCTGTGCGCGACATTCGCGAGCAGGGGCTCGGTAAACACCGCACAGTCGACGACACGCCGGCGGGCGGCGGTCCCGGCATGGTGATGCGCGCCGACGTTGCGGCCGCCGCCATCGATGCGGCGCGCAAAGACGGCGCCGCCGATCCGCTGATCTACCTCTCCCCGCGGGGAAAGCCACTCACCCAGGCGCGGGTCAAAGCGCTCGCAGAGGGAAATGGCCTGACCCTCCTGTGCGGCCGCTTCGAGGGCGTTGACGAGCGGGTTATCGAGGCGCGGGGCATCGAAGAGATCTCTCTCGGCGATTTCGTGCTCGCAGGCGGCGAGATCGCGGCCATGGCGCTTGTCGAGGCCTGCGTCCGGCTGCTGCCCGGCGTGCTGGGCCATGAGGCCTCGGCGGTCGAGGAAAGCTTCGCTTCGGGCCTCCTCGAATATCCGCATTTCACCCGCCCCCAGAGCTTCGAAGGACGGGACATTCCAGGCGTGTTAACCGGCGGAAATCACGCAGAAATCGCCAAATGGCGGAAGGCCCAGGCCGAGGCCCTGACAAGGGTGCGGCGCCCCGACCTCTGGGCCCTCTATGAAAAGCAAAAGCCATAAGCTATACGGCCGCCCTTCGCTAAAGCTTCGGGCGGCGGGCCTTGTAATCCCGGTCCATTGGGAGCCTTGGCGGAGATGGACGCCCTTCATATTCGACCCTTCCCCGCTCGGAGTAACGTCATGAATCTTCTGCAAGAGCTCGAAGCCGAGCAGGTCAAGGCGCTTGCCGCCAAGGGACGTCCCGATTTCCGTCCCGGCGACACGCTGAAGGTCAATGTGAAGGTGGTCGACGTCACCTTTGACGAGAAGTCGAAGCAGACAAAGACGCGCGAGCGCCTCCAGGCGTTCGAGGGCGTGTGCATTTCGCGCGCCGGCCAGGGCCTGAACGAAAGTTTCACGGTCCGCAAGATTTCCTACGGCGAAGGCGTGGAGCGCGTCTTCCCGGTGCACAGCCCGCTCGTGGACTCCATCCAGATTGTGCGCAAGGGCAAGGTTCGCCGCGCGAAGCTCTATTACCTGCGCGGACGCCGGGGCAAATCTGCCCGCATCGCGGAGCGCCAGGGCTCAGAGGGCGAAGAGGCTGCCGGCGGGGCGTGATCCGCTTCGGGACGCATCGAGCATAAGCGTTTTAGCAACACAGCCATGATTTCGTGTTCGCCCACTTCCAACGGGCGCACACAACAGTATTCTCCGCGCCCCCTGAAATGGATGCGCGCAAGTGACTCGCCACGTCATTCCTGACGAAGTGATGTCCCGCGAAGAACCCTTCGCGGATGCCCGCGTGCTCGCGCGCGTGCCGGCGACGCCGTTCGCATTCATCTGGCTTCTCGTCCGCACGCATTTCCTGGGTCGCGTGATCGCGATGGTGGCGATCGCGCTGCTCGCGGCGTCGATCGACGCGGTCGCGCCGGTCGGCATGTCGCGCCTCGTGAATGGAGTCGGCGCCGCGAAGAGCGCGCATGCGGGCTTCGTCGCGGTGCTGCCCTGGATCGGCTTGCTAGCCGGCATCTGGCTGCTGGGCGGCCTCACCTATCGCGGCTATGAGGCGCTCGACGTCGAGACGTCGCCCCGCCTGCGCGGCCTCGTACAGAAATATCTCTTCACCTACATGCTCGGGCACTCGCCGCGGTACTTCCAGGACAATTTCGCGGGCAAGCTCGGCCAGAAGATCAAGCAGGCGGGCCAGGCGACGATCGGCATCCTGCAGATCGTGTGCTTCGACATGGTGCGCGTCGCGGGCTCGGTCGTGCTGGGCGGCGTGCTCATGTACCTGCAGCACCCGCTTTACGCCCTCATCCTGGGCGTATGGACGGTGCTCTATCTCACGATCGTGCTGACGCTCGCCAAACGCTGCGTCGTGCTGTCGAAGGCGCTCTCCGACGAGATCTCGACCTCCACGGGAAGGCTGATCGATGCGATTACCAACGCCGATCTGATCCGCGCCTTCGCCAAAGCCGTGTACGAGCGCAAATTCATCTCGTTCTTCCTTGCCGACGAGATGAACGCGTCGCGCCGCCTGCGCTGGTTCCTCATCACCATGCGGAGCTTCATGCACCTGGCGACGCTGTCGCTGATGGTCGCGCTCGTGTTCGTCACAGCGCGCGACACCTATTACGGCGCGCTCTCGCTCGGCGCCTTCTTCATGATCTTCCTGCTCGGCAACCAGGTCGGCCGCGGCGTGCAGGATCTGTCGTTCCGCATGCTCGACTATTTCGAGCAGCTCGGCACCTTGGCCGAAGGCCTCGACCTCGTGTCCAAGCAGCATGAGATCCGCGATGCGGAGGACGCCAAGCCGCTCGTCGTGCGCGACGGCGCGATCCGTTTCGAGCATGTGCGCTTCGGCCATGCCGACGGCCACATTGTGTTCGAGGACCTCAACCTCGACATCAAGCCGGGCGAAAAAGTGGGCCTGGTCGGCCCGTCGGGCGCGGGCAAGTCCACGCTCGTGAAGCTCCTGCGCCGCCAGTTCGAGGCGCATGGCGGACGCATCCTCGTCGACGGGCAGGACATCACGCACATCACGTGGGACTCCTTGAACGAGGCGATCGCCGAGGTGCCGCAGGCGCCGGGCGTCTTTCATCGGACCGTGCGCGACAATATCCGCTACTCGCGGCCGCAGGCTGGCGAGCACGAGGTCGAGCGCGCGGCCGCCGATGCGCACGCGCATGAATTCATCCTGGGACGCGAGCAGGGCTACTCGACCATCGTCGGCGAGCAGGGCATCAAGCTTTCGGGCGGAGAGCGCCAGCGTGTCGCCATCGCCCGCGCGCTCGTGAAGGACGCCAGGATCCTCGTGCTCGACGAGGCGACGTCCTCGCTCGACTCCGAGTCCGAGCATCTGATCCAGGAGGCGCTCTGGACCCTGATGCAGGGCCGCACGGTGATCGCGATCGCGCACCGGCTCTCCACCATCGCGGGCATGGACCGCATCGTCTATCTGGAGAACGGACGCATCGTCGAAGACGGCCCGCATCGCGTTTTGCTGGCCAAAAACGGGGCTTATGCGAAGCTATGGAACCGCCAGATGGGCGGCTTCATCGACGCGGCGTGAGCCTTGAGGTCCCGCTTTGGGCCCGCGCCAGAGCGCAAGAAAAGCCTTGTATAACTGCATTTCTCTCTCTTGCATTGCTGGAAATGCCGTAATATCGGGCATTCTTTGTGATTCTCTGAAGAGGAAAAAATGGCTAAAGCCGCAATGGGCGCCCCCGCAGGGGCAAAACCGAAGGTCGAGACGATCAGCACACGTCAGCTGGGCGCTCAGTTGGCCGAGAAGCACGACATTCCGAAGAACCACGCGAATGCACTTCTCGAAGACACGATCGGCCTGATCACGAAGCACCTGAAGAAGGGCGCGCGTATCCGCCTGAACGGTCTTGGCATCCTCGTCGTGCGCAAGCGCGCGGCGCGCATGGGCCGCAACCCCGCCACGGGCGAAGCCATCAAGATCAAGGCGAGCAAGAAGGTCGCGTTCCGCGCCGCCAAGGAACTGAAGGAAGCGATCTGATCCTTCTTTCCGCTCCGGCGCATTGCCGGAGTTGTGACGGATTCGGGCTGGGCATGCTCAAAAGCGTGTCCGGCCCGCGCCGCTTTGATGGTTTGGGTCAGAGCAAAGACTCGATGTCCCTGTGGCTCTCTTCGTTTCCGGATGAGTTTCTACTCTGACCCCAAACCTTGCGAGCAGTGCCGGGGCGCGCTAGGAACCGCTCCGCTTTTCAAGGAAGTCTCCCCATGGCCCGCAAGAAAATAGCGCTCATCGGCGGCGGACAGATCGGCGGCACGCTCGCCCATCTCGTCGGCCTCAAGGAGCTCGGCGACGTCGTCATGTTCGACATCGTGGAGGGCCTGCCGCAAGGCAAGACGCTCGACATCTCCCAGGCCGGTCCGATCGAGGGCTTCGACTCCCGTCTGAAGGGCACGCAATCCTACGCGGACATCGCGGGCGCGGATGTCGTGATCGTCACCGCCGGCGTGCCGCGCAAGCCGGGCATGAGCCGCGACGATCTCCTTGGCATCAACCTCAAGGTGATGGCGGCCGTGGGCGAAGGCATCAAGGCGCATGCGCCGAACGCCTTCGTCGTCTGCATCACCAATCCGCTCGATGCGATGGTGTGGGCGCTGCGCCAGTTCTCGGGCCTGCCGCATGCCAAGGTCATCGGCATGGCGGGCGTACTCGACAGCGCGCGCTTCCGCCACTTCATCGCCGAGGAACTCAACGTCAGCGTCGAAGACGTGACGGCGTTCGTGCTCGGCGGCCATGGCGACACGATGGTGCCGATGCCGCGCTTCTCGACGGTTGCGGGCATTCCGCTGACCGAGCTCGTGAAGATGGGCTGGATCAAGCAGGAGCGCCTCGACCAGATCATCCAGCGCACGCGCGACGGCGGTGCGGAGATCGTCGGCCTGCTCAAGACCGGCTCGGCCTACTACGCGCCGGCGACGGCCGCGATCCAGATGGCGGAGAGCTATCTGAAGGACAAGAAGCGCGTGCTGCCCTGCGCCGTCTTCGTGAACGGCCCGTACGGCATCAAGGATCTCTACGTCGGCGTGCCGGCGGTGATCGGCGAGAAGGGTATCGAGCGCATCGTCGAGCTCGAGCTGACGCAGGCCGAGCGCGACCAGCTCACGAAGTCCGCCGACGCGGTCAAAGGCCTGATCGACGCGTGCAAGAAGCTCGAGCCGAAGCTCGCCTGAGATCGGTTCGACATTGAAAGCTCTCAAGCTCGCAAGCGCGGCGTTTCTCGCCGCGCTTGTTCTCTGTCCGGCGGCGGTGG
>Ga0335083_10002562_pt1 | contig 23917 bp, 18 predicted proteins | sample Lox_Sample_42_FD_206716 | JGI IMG/M metagenome (GOLD analysis project Ga0335083, IMG submission 206716) | Soil microbial communities from Loxahatchee National Wildlife Refuge, Florida, United States - Lox_Sample_4.2 | ecosystem: Environmental > Terrestrial > Soil > Wetlands | place: USA...
CGCATCCGCTGGGACCGAAACCCACTCGTCCATCAGGCCTTCCTCACCCTTGCCGCAGCGATCATCTGTTATCGTACTTGGCTTAATGAAAGCTAGTTTTGTCCGGTGGCTCTAAATAAGAACCCCCTATAATGAGGAGATTGTCGTGCAAACACAATAAGAACGGCCTGTGGCAAGGAATATGCACTCTGAGATTTCAATCCGTTTTAGAGATGACGTCGACCCATCGCGGATGCTTGTTGGCATGGCAGATTCAAGCGATCCTGAAGAAGTGCTTAAGCAGTCATATCTGAAGTCAGATACAGATCTCTTATCAAATGTGGCCTATTCTCACATTGAGTCATCTTGCTTGTATCTCGCATTCGTTGACGACGATCGTTCATTTCGGGTTCATCTAGAATCTCGACGGGATAGGGGCAATTTAAAGAAACTTGTCCTGAAGTCAGAGGAAGTCGCTGAGCGTTTTTTAGATCAGGCAAAAAGGGCCGGCTATCGCCATAAATCCGTAAGAATCAGTCTCTTTTCCGATGAATATTCTGATGAATATCTCATCACGACAGGACTCCGATTGAGTTTTTTTCTGATTCTATGGAGACGGTTTGCTGATACAATCTATTGGGATGTGGCCATAGCAGTTTTAAGTGTGCTGTTTACGAAACAATGGACAGAAGCTGGCATAGCAGGAATGGCGGCATTTTTATCGATTCTGCTATGGTTGGTAATTGAATTAAAAGTCGAGGGCGAAATATATGATTACGAACGATTCTGAAAACCAATTCATTTCGCTCCTTGGAGCACGTCTCCAAGAAAAACATCCGGGGTTAACAATAGAAGTGCCGGCCTCCGGGGTAAACGTTCCGACGCCAGACTTGATTGTCATAAATCCCAGTACGGGTACATCGTTAGCATTAGAGGTCAAAAGTGGTTTTCAATCCACTCACTTACCCATATCGGCAATATCACAATTGCGTGCACTCCGCAATTCTTGCCAGCTGCAGGGCAAGACCGACGTAGTATTAGTTACCACAGGTGAAATTCCCACCCTCGTTAAGAATGGTCTGGCCAAATCAGGAATCTCAAGTTTTTCTGTACAAACAGCCTATGATGCGGTTGATACTCTTGAGCCGAAATTACGAGAATTGGAATTGGGCTAGGTGTTCAAGTGCTCGTGCCCTACAGCCTTTCTACCGCGTGGTCACATGCGAAGTAACCCGCCGTTCGGCGCGCGATTGATCGGGATCGCGGTGCAACGGGCCCGTAATCAGCCGTGCTCCACGGTCGTACGATAAATACGACCACATCCATTGAAAAGTCACGATGAATCGATTGCGGAAGCCGATCAAAAACATCACATGAACGAACAGCCAAGATGCCCAAGCCAGCACGCCGCCAAATTTAATTCTGCCAAACTGAGCTACCCCCGCCGATCGGCCAATCGTCGCCAGTTGACCCTTGTTGCGGTACTTAAACGGTTGCGGCGGCTGGCTGTGTAGTGCCCGCATAATATTCTTTGCGGCGTGCCGGCCTTCTTGAATGGCCGCCGGAGCGACGCCCGGAACCTGCGAGCCATCCGGCAGCTTCAGACTGCTTAAATCCCCCACCACAAAGGCCTCAGGGTGGCCCGGAATCGCCAGCGTCGGTTCCACGGCAACGCGCCCACAATGATCGACCCGCACGCCCAACATGCGCCCCAGGCGCGAACCGTGGACGCCCGCCGCCCACAACACGGTGCGGGCGCAAATGCGCTGGCCCCCCACAAACACGCCGTGGTCGTCGATGAATGTGACGATTTTTTTCGTCCGCACTTCGACGCCCAGTTTTTCCAACTGCCGCCGGGCCTTATCCGAGAGCTTAGGCGCAAAGGTCTTCAAGACACGGTCTGAGCTTTCCAGCAAAATCACGCGGGCCTGCTTGGGGTCGATGTGCCGAAAATCGTGAGCCAAGGCGTGTTGAGCAATTTCGCAGATCGCGCCGGAGAGTTCCACACCCGTTGGACCGCCCCCCACGATCACAAACGTCAACCACGAGCGCTGCAGTTCGAGGTCGGTCTCGCGCTCCGCCAGCTCAAACGCCGACAGCACGCGGCGGCGAATTTCCAACGCGTCGCCAATGCTCTTCAAGCCTGGCGCGTAGGGTGTCCACATTTCATGCCCGAAATAGGAATGCCGCGCTCCGGTGGCGACAATTAAATAGTCGTAGGAAATCTCTTCGTCGGCCAGCACGACAATCTTGTCACTCAAGTCGACCGATTTGGCCTCGGCCAGCAGCACTTCCACATTTTTTTGATGGCGCAGAATGCGGCGAATCGGCACCGCAATGTCGCTCGGGTTCAGCGCCGCCGTCGCCACTTGATACAACAGCGGCTGAAATAAATGGTGGTTGCGACGGTCGATCAGCGTGATCTGCACCGGTGCACGGCGCAAAGCTCGTGCCGCATTCAATCCGGCAAAGCCGCCGCCAATAATTACGACCCGCGGCAATCCATCAACCATGGCGAGGGAAAATTAAAGTCCGAGTTGGCGGCAAAATTCCTCCGCAGGAAATTCGCTTCCCTCACTCCCCCCCAAGCCGCCAGATCGTTCTCGACATTGCTGCCGGCCGATCTGCCGCCGCCACGCTTCTTTTTTAATCGAGCGCCGCTGGTTTTTCCAGTATTCCGCTTTGAAATTCTGCGGGGCTTAAACTTCTTGTTACAGGCCACTCGCCGACCGGCGTCGCCGGCCGCTCAGCAAATACAAATTCGCCCGCACTTCCAACAGCGGATCGGCGCTGGCTTCGATGCCGTCGACCTGCGGCCGCGGGTCGAAAATGATTTTCTTCAGCTCTGGCTCTTGGTCGTTTTCGCGCTTGCTCAGCGTGACCGTGCCGAATTCAATTTCCTGCCGATTCGCCGGCCAGCGGACGGTGGCATCGTCGGTTTTGTCGCCCGCTTCGGCCAGTTGTACCATCATGCGATACTTCACTGGCCCTTTGGCAATCCGCTGAGTGAATTCATCAAACAAAAAATTGGGCGATTGCTTCGCCGCTTGCTCGTCCGTTAGATATTCATTCCCCGCCTCGGGAAGAATGCGGTACCGGCCAAACCGGCTGGCGCCTTCCGCATTGGTGAATTTAAACGCCGACACGCCAAAGAACGACTCACGCGCAAAGCTGGTCGGAATGGGCTTGGGCATTTGCACAAATGCCAGCGCAGTGGGGTGCGACATCACGAACGCTTCGACCGGCGTGGGATGCGAGGCCGCTGAGAGGCTGGCCGCAACTGCCCGATTCAATTCTAAAAACTCCTCGCCGGTACGGACCGGAAAGCCATCGGCCGAGTGCGCCACAATATCGGTATGCACGTGTTCGGCCAAATAAAACCGAATCGCCATGCCCCGCGGACTGGCAATGTGGGGATCATTATCGGGAACTTCCGGCACGCCGGCAAAGTCCGAAAACCGCACAATCACATTCGTCGTCGGCCGCGCCACATGCGGAGCCCGCGTCAACTGTTTGGCAGCCGCCGTGGGTGTGAACGTGCCGCTGCACATTACCCCCTTGGCATGCACCGGCCGAAAGCCAGGATGCAGGCCGAAAACGTTGTCGAACGATTGCAGCAAATCCTTGATCAGCGGATCGCTCGGATCAGCTTTTCTGCCTATGGTTTGTTTTTCGACGACAACTGGCATCAATCCCTCCTTCGAAATGATTTCGATCTGGAAGTGCGCCCCATTTTTTCCAAAGTGATGGCCCGAGCGCCGCCTGCCGTCTTGCCTTTCGCCTCATTCTCAAATTCAGCCTTGCGGACTCAGTCGTCGGAAATGATTTCCGATAAGAACCAGGTTCGCCGTTCAGTTTCGTCGATCCAAACTTCGATCAGGCTGGCGGTGGCCACATCTTTGTGCTCGTCGCAAATTTCATGGGCTTCACGCAACGAACGCGTCAGGCGCTGATTGTCGTTGCACAGCTCGGCCAGCATTTCGCGCGGTGCGACAAATTCTTCGTTGTTGTCCTTCAACCGTTGATGCTTGGCGATATCGCTGATCGAATGCAGCGTGGTTCCGCCGATTTTCCGGGCGCGCTCGGCAATGGGGTCGGTCATGGCGAAAATTTGGTCCGAATGCTCGTCCAGCAGCAAGTGATAATCGCGAAAGTGCGGCCCGCTCATGTGCCAATGAAAGTTTTTCGTTTTCACATACAGCGCAAACACATCAGCCAGCACCGAACGCAGTGCTTCGCAAATTTCCGACACGCCGCTACGGTTCAAATCTGTCGGTGTTTCCAACGCATGATTTTTTCGCGATTTGGGTTGGGTCGCTGTCATTGGAGCCATGATTCGGATCTCCTATTTGTGGTTTGGTATTGTGTTCCCAATGGGAAAGTTCGTTGTAACCCGAATGGTCGTCGTCCACAACTGGTGCAAATGGTGTACCGTGAAAGTTTCGTATTCAGGGTGAAGCTTTTTTCTAACTCGCAGTTCACAAGGTGACCACAATTTTCCCAATCTGCTGGTTCGATTCCAAGTAGCGATGCGCCTCAACAATTTGATCGAGCGTGAAAGTTTTGGCAATGACCGGCTTGAGTTTGCCGCTGGCCAAGCCGCCCACCACAAAATCGACGCCTCGTTTCAGCCGCGCCGGATCGCTGGTGATTTCCAGCATGACGTACCCGCGAATGGTGATCCATTTGCCCAGCACTTCGAACAGCGGCAGCGGCGTCGGCTCGGTGCTTAGCGCTCCGTATTCAAACAGAATTCCGCTCTTCGACAGGGCAGAAACTAATTTGGCGACCGTTGGCCCGCCCACGGGATCAAATGCCATTCGCGCACCTTTGCCGCCGGTCAAGCGTTTGACTTCCGCGACCAAATCTTGCTCTTCCGTGGCGATGACCTGCGCGGCGCCCAGCTTTTTCAATTCCTCGCGCTTGTTGCTCTTACGGGTGAGCGCAATCGGCGTTGCGCCGACCATGTTCGCAATCTGAATTGCGGCCAAACCGACGCTGCTGGAAGCCGCCGGGATGAGCAACACATCGCCGCCTGCTAATTTGCCGATGTCGATCAATGCGCCGTAGGCCGTCATGTACTGCATCCAAATCGCCGCGGCCTCGGTCCACGACAAATTGGGCGGATGCTTGGCGACAGCCGACGCCGGCGCATTCGCCAATTCGCCATACAGGCCGTACTGATTCAGCGAAAACGACGGAATCGTGCTCACCGCATCTCCCGGTCTCACCTGCGTCACGCCGGAGCCGACGGCCGTGACGGTGCCCGCCGCTTCGTAACCCAGCCGGGCCGGAAGCTTCGGCTCTTCCAAATACTGGCCCAAGCGAAACATCGACTCGGCCCGGTTCAAGCCCAGCGCTTTCACGGCAATTTGCACCTCGCCGGCGGCCGGCGGCAGCACGTCGACATTTTCAATCTTCAACACTTCCGGACCGCCTGTTTGATGGAATCGCACGACGCGCGCCATGAAATTTCTCCTTTGATTTTGCGGAGACTGATCGCAGTTATTTGGCAACGGCGAAATTTATCGCACGCCGCCGGAAATGTAGAACGATTCGCCGGTGATCCAGCTCGAATCGGCCGAGGCCAGAAACACAGCCGCCCCAGCGATATCGCCCGGTTGACCGATGCGGCCCAGCGGCGCTTGGGCTTCGTACTGCTTGCGGAAATCGCTCTCGGTGATTCCGACGGTATGTGTGCCTTCGGTTTCAACCATGCCAGGGTTGATGCTGTTGATCCGAATTTTCCGCGGACCTAATTCCTTGGCCAAAGCGCGGGTGACGGCGTCGACCGCGCCCTTCGTACCACAGTAAACCGCAAAGCCAGGAAAGCCGGTGGTGCTGGCGACCGAACTAAGATTGATGATGCTACCGCCGGCGCCCATGATTTTGGCCGCTTCCTGCGTGGACAAAATCAGGCCTAGCACGTTCAGATCGAACTGTTTGTGGAAATGCTCGGGCGTAATTTCGGCGAGCGGCGCCGTGTAGTAAATGCCGGCGTTATTCACCAAAATGTCGAGTTTGTCGAACGCTTTCTTTGTTTCCGAAAACAGGCGCTTAATTTCTTCAGGCTTGGTGACATTCGCCTGCACAGCCACGGCTTTGCCCCCTTTGCCGGTGATTTCCTTGACGACTTTATCCGCCGCTTCCTTGCTTGAGCTGTAATTGACAACGACGGCGGCTCCTTCGGCCGCCAGGCTTTTGGCAATGGCCGCGCCAATGCCTTTCGATGCCCCCGTAACCACCGCCACTTTTCCAGCCAGCTTACCAGCCATGACGCGGCTCCTTGTTTGAGTGATAGATTCAGAATCTCAAACTCGCTTGACCGAATTGCCGAACGAAGCCAATAAGCATCGACATCGTTCCGCCAACCAATCAATCCGCCTGGCATTCATCTTTCGCGTTTGGCCACGAAAGGCAACCCCTCACACTTCGTACACCATCCGCCCGTGGTGTTGGCTGCGGGAGATTTGCTCGGTGGCGTACAAACCGGCTAACACAAATTCCACACAGCTTGCGCGGACGGCGGGATCGGCGGCGGCGTTGACTTCGAAGGCTTTGTCCCAGGCCGGCGGCACGCGCTTCAACCGTTCGGCGTAGTGCGACGAGGGGAGCATGTCGCCGACTTCAATCTTCACCCCTTCGGCAAAGATCTTGGACACTTCGTCCAGCCCGTGCTTGTCGACGTATTCTTCAAACACGGTTTTAATCGCTTCGGCGATCACGGCGTCGAGCACTTGCCGCTCGGTCATTTGATGGCTCCCCATCAAATCGAGTTCCAATTTGCCCAGCGACGAGGCGTAAATGTGTCCCAAATCGCTGATGCGCGGCACCGCCGGCTTTTCGCCCAGGCGAATGGCCCGCTGCCGGGCGCTGGCCACCAGGGTGCGATAATTGGCGATGCTGAACCGCGCGCTGACGCCGGAATTGTGGTCGATGTATTTGCTCCGCCGCGCGGCCACCGTAATTTGCTCCACAATTTGCTTCATGAAGTACGGAACCACGACGGGAAAATCGCCGTCCAAATTCAGCGCCGCCTCCTGCTCCATAATCGCAATGCCCAAGTCGCGCTCCTTGGGGTAGTGCGTGTGGATGACCGAGCCAATGCGGTCCTTCAACTGCGGAATGACTTTGCCGCTGCGGTTGTACGTGGCCGGGTTGGCCGAGAATAAAATCAGCACATCAATGTCGAACTTCACCGGGTAGCCGCGAATTTGCACGTCGCGCTCTTCCAGAATGTTGAACAGCCCGACCTGCACCAACTCGTCCAGCTCCGGCAATTCGTTGATGGCGAAAATGCCGCGATGCAGCCGCGGAATCAGCCCGAAGTGCAGCGCTTCTTCCGCGCCCATGCTGGTGCCGCCGGCGAGTTTGGCCGGATCGATTTCCCCAATGATGTCGGCGAATTTCGTTCCCGGGGCCAATCGCTCCGCATAACGATCTTCCCGCCGCCACCAGCCGATGGGAACCATTTCTTCCGAGTGGCTTTCTACAAACCGCCGGCACACCACCGTGATCGGTTTCAGCGGATCATCATGCAGTGGGGCTTCAGGAATATCGATGTACGGAATGGCTTCGTCTAGGAACCGCACCAACAGCCGCATCAATCGGCTTTTGGCCTGTCCCTTCTCGCCCAGAAACAGCATGTCGTGCTTGGCCAATAGGGCGATGTTAATTTCCGGAATCACGGTGCTGTCGTAGCCCAAAATGCCCGGAAACAACTCGTCGCCGCTGGCCAGCATCCGCAAAAAGTTATCGTGAATTTCCTGCTTGACAGTTTTCGATTGCCAGCCGCTGGCGCGAAGTTCTTTCAGCGTGCGGGGCTTGGTCAATAGCGGCGATGACGTAGATACGTGCATGATGGTAGATCGTGGTTGCGATGAAGAGTAGAGAATGAAAACGATGGCGATGTCTCGATTATAGCGCGCGATGCTCCGGAGGGAACGGCGTCAGCGCCCGCAACTCATACCCAAGGAAGACCGCTGGGCGACCTTAACGGCGACGGCCAATTTACTGCCGCCGATTTGCTATCGCTGCTCGCCATGCTCCAATCCGGCGGCGGCTCCGCCAATCCAGTGCCCGAGCCATCGGCAGTCGTGCTACTGCTCCTAATGCTCTGGTCATCGAAGCTCTGGCATCCTCCAAAGTGGTATGACCATTGATCGCGCGGCTGATATTTCTGTCGGTCGACGCTATTTTCTTGAAATCGTTCGATATTCCGGATATTATGGCGACTTAGTTACCAGCGTTTGGGTTGCGCAATGCCGGGGGGATTTACAGGGGGAATAGGCTTCTGTGGGATTCTTCCCATTCTCTATCTGCCTTTGAATCAGCCACCGAGGGGAGAGGGTTGCGCTGAATCAGGCGGCGGTTCCAGGCAATTTTTGGGAGGAGAATAGGCGTGAAAATCGATAGCTGTTTGCGGATTTGTTTTCCTTCCGCGGCAATCGCGGCAATTCTGTTGACAAGCTCTTCGGCTTGGCCGCAAAACTTGCCGTCGTTTAACGGCGCCACGGGATACGGCGGCGTTTTCGCCCCGACCACAGCCGACCCGATGCCCGCTGGCGGCTGGCTATCCAACGCCACCGTGTATCACGTGACCACCACGGCCGATACGCTCGACGCCAGTGGCAAGCCGCTGCAGGGCACTTTGCGCGGCGCGTTTTACGATTACAGCGGTTCGGGTGAGCCGAAAGAGCAAATATCGAACGAAGTCGTGGTGTTCGACGTGGGGGGTGTTTTTAATCTCACCAACGGCGAACTGGCCATCAAACAAGTCAACAATATCTATATTGCCGGACAAACCGCGCCCAGCCCCGTGATTGTGTACGGCGATACTACAGAGATCACGCACAGCACGGGCTCGACCAAACAGAACAACAACGTGATTTTGCGGTACATGACCTTTCGCCGCGGATCGGCCACTATCGGGAACGACGATTCGCTGGATTTTGCCGGCGGTGGCGATTCCGCCCAGACCGACCCCAGCCTGGTGTCGACCAACATGATTGTCGATCACGTATCGACCTCCTGGTCTACCGACGAAGATCTGTCGCTGGACGACGGCAATACCGACGTCACGGTCCAATACTCCATCATGGCCGATTCACTCCGCAGCGACCACGCTTACGGTTCGTTGGTTCGGGCCCGCATCAATTCCAACGTCACCTACTCCAACAATTTGTATGCGAATAATCTAAGCCGCAATCCTCGGCCCGGCAGCTACAACAATCAGACCATGAATTTCGATTTCCGGAACAATGTGATTTATAACTGGGCGAATCGAGCCGGCTACACCGGCGGCGCCAGTGATTCCGGCGACCCCACCGAAAACGTGAACATGAACTATGTAGGCAATTACTTGGTCGCCGGACCTTCCACTCCGACGGGCAGCACATCCAGCACCGCCTTTACGCTCGACACTAGCGGTAACGACCCGGTGAACTTGCACGTGTATCAGAGCAACAATGCCATCGACAGCGACCACGGCACGAATCCCGGCGGTGTGCCCAATGGCAGCGACACCGGCTGGGCTATGTTCGCGCAAACCAACGGCACCACAACGACGGCCTTTCCAGCGGCATCGCAGTGGACCAGTCCGATTGGCACAGGCAGTAATACGGGTGCGCCGGCTAACACCGTTGCTGCCCCAAGCATGGCCACGATGACGGCGGCGAACGCTTACAACCAACTGATCCTGAAAAACGGCACCGGCTATGTCGGAAACTTTTGGTGGTCGCGCGATCCCATCGACAGCCGCATCATTAACAACGTGATTAACGGCACCAATCCACCGCAAGGCGTAGCCGCGGCTGCACCGGACCCCACGGAGTTAAGCAATTTGCTCGCCACCCCGACGACTACCCGGCCCGCTGGCTGGGATACCGACGGCGACGGCATGCCCGACATTTGGGAAAAATCGATGGGGCTGAATCCCAATTCCGCCGCCGACGCCACGCAGGATGTCAACGGTTCAGGCTATGTGAATTTGCAGCAGTATCTCGACGAAATCGGCGCTTTTGCCGCCCCAGGGGTGATTACCTTCACCGGGTCCAGCGGCGGAAACTATGCCAGCATCTTGAATTGGCACGTCGCCAGCACGGATTCGTCGGGTGTCAACTGGCAACCGACGCGGCTCGATGCCGCGCAAATTAACAGCGGAATCGTGGTGTCGAATCAGGTGGGCATGCACGCCGGAGTGCTCACGATTGCTAATGGCGCCAGCGACACCGCCCAATTGAATGTTTCCGGCGGCTGGCTGCAGGTGGACAATCAATTGAATATCGGCGGAACCGACACATCGCACGCCACGCTGAACTTAAGCGCCGGCGATTTGACCGCGCCCATTTTGAGCAAAGGCGCCGCCAGCACGTTCAACTTCACCGGCGGCACGCTGCACGCAGGTATCGTCACGTTCAATTTGTTGAATCAAGGTGGCACGCTGGCGCCGGGTTACCGCACCAACGCCGTGACCATTGTGAACGCCACGCCCGTGGCATTAAGTTCCATCGGCGCGACGCACGTCATGGGCAATCTCACACTGCAAAGCGGATCAGTTCAGATCGAAATGGCTTCCGCCTCCAGCTATGACCAGGTGGCAGTGGACGGCTTATTGAGTTTCGGCGGCGCGTTGCAAGTTTCGTTGCTGGGCGGTTACGTGCCGACGGCAGACACGAAGTTCAACATTTTGGATTGGGGCAGCAGCACCGGAAAATTTGCGTCCCTTTCGCTGCCGGCGCTCGGCGGCTCGCTGGTCTGGAGTACGACGCAGTTATACACGTCCGGCGCGCTGGTCGTGGCCAGCCTGAACGCGCTGCCCGGCGATTTCAGCCGCGATCATCACGTTGACGCCTCCGATGTTCTGGCGATGGAAGCGGCGTTGGCCAATCCCGCTGCGTTCCAAGCGGCCAACAGCAGTCTCTCTCCCGCCGATTTGCTGGCGATCGAAGACGTCAACGGCGACGGCAAATTCACCAATGCCGATTTACAAACCCTGGAGAACGATTTGCACTCTGGCGGCGGTTCCATCGACATCGTGCCCGAGCCAGGCTCGCTCGAGCTGCTCGCACTGGCCGCGGTCACGGTAATGCTGGCGCGATGTCGCCGCTTGGCGCCTGTCGGGGCACTTTGAACCGTTTGGTGCGAGATTTCCTAATCGCTGCGAAAGTACATTACGCGCGAAAATTCAATTGTCCCACCACCAGTTGAGGCAAAAACTTGACATCGACGGCGAGGTTTTTGTAGATTATTCGACAGGGGCGCAATCGCAGAGGAGGGCTCCGATGAACCGCATCTTTTCGCTCTGCTGCGTCACTTCGATCGCTTTGGTTAGTGCGGTTGCTGTTCATCAAGCTGCCGCGCAGGATTCATCCGATCAGTCGGCGGGCGGACAAAGCATTGTCGCGAATCCGCCAATCTTTTTGCGCGATTACCGGTTCATTCCCATCGACACCACCGTTCACGTCACAGGCGGCCCGCAGAATTACAATTTGAACTTGACTATCGTCGGCGGTTTCGGTCTGGAAACCGGATACTTGGCCGAGCCCACGCCGGTGGCTTCCTCGACTAGCTCATCGGGGCTGGAGCCGTTTGCCAAGTTCGTCAATGTGCATGGTATTCTGGTCAACCCCATCAGCGCATCGCCGGTACCGGTCACTACGGTCAGCACCACGCCGCTGCCGACGCCAGGCTGGGATTTGGACAAAACGTTAAACCTAAGCGGCCTCACCGGCACGTTCACCCCCGGCGATCCGAACGATTTGTTTTTCTTGGGCGCCGATGGCCAAGGAGTGGCCGAGCGATATGAAGCCACGCTGAGCGACGGCTGGCTGCACCTGACCGGCGGCACGACCGATCCGCCGTCGACGAACGCCGTTTTATACCAAGTGAACGCTTGGGCCCATCTGCTGCCGTTTCCCGATTTTAACGCAGACGGCGTCATTTCTGCCGCCGACGTTGTTGAAATGGAGCAAGCCTTGGCAAACCCCCAGGCCTTCGAAGCCCAAAACGATTTGACGAGCGACGATTTACTTGCCTTGGGCGATGTCAATGGCGACGGCAAATTCAACGGCGCCGATCTGCAAGCGCTGCTGGCCATACTCAAAACCGGCGGTGGTTCCGCCGCTGCTCCCATCCCCGAGCCGGCCGGTTTCACTCTTTTCGTGCTGGCCGTTTCAGGATGGTGTATAATCCGCAGGCGGGTCTGATTTTGGCAACCCAGACAGTTCGCACATTGCAGCAATAACAGCGCAACCTGATATTAAGTCGTCTACCATGGGCCGGGGGGATGGAAAGTGGCAAATATGCTGCGGCGAATAATTCTGGCCTGCGTGCTCCTCGCCGCTTTAGCCTTCCAGGCTCGTGCTGCCTTAGTCGACAGTTATACGTTCGACGATCCCGCGCCGGGCGATCCTTTTACCGAAACCGATCAGGGTTCCAACGCGGTCAACATTTGGATGTTCTATGGTGGTCTGCAACGAGTTAGCCAAGATGCCTTTCCCGGCGGCGGCAATGCCCTGCAAGCCGGCGCCGTTTCGACTCCTCCCGGTCCGCTGAGTCCCCACGCAACATCCCCCGGCAACGACGACATGAAGGCTGGCGTTTCGTTCGCCAGTTCCAGTGTTTCTCCACTCATCGGTACCAAGCAAGTAACAGGCATTACCATCATGGGTTGGTTCAAGCCCACGCAGCCCATCACCGGAACCACTTCGCTCATGGCTTTGCTCCGCGGAGATTCCGGCGCGGACGATACGCCTCACGATGGCCGGGCACTCATGGAAATTGAAAACGTCAGCGGCACCTACCGCATCACAGGCATCGGGCGGCGGCTCGACAGCGACGGCCAGCGACTGACTTACTCCAACCTCGGCATCGATAACACTTCCAATAGCCAAACCAGCGCGCTGCCGTTGAATACGTGGACCTATTTGGCGGCCGTGTTCAACTACGATACCGGCTCCATCACCCTGTATCGCAACGGCGCCGTGCTCAGTTCCACCGCGCCCACCGGCGATTCCTGGCAGCTAACCTCGGGAACCGATCGGACGTCCAACACCGCCTCGTTGGGCATCAAAATTGGCGGACAAATTAACGACGACACCACGCCTTTTACCGGCTTCATTGACGAAGTCCAAATTTACAACGAAGCCTTGTCCGCCACGGGGTCAAACAGCATTCAAAGCATTTATCTGTCCCAAGTGCCGGAACCCAGTACCCTGGTGCTGGCCGCGTGGGGAGGCGCTATTTGCTTGCTGAAAGCCAGGAGATTGTTTTCGTCCCGGTTAAGGACTCCGTTTTCTGTTGCGGCCGAAAGAGTGCGACCATCCCACGCCGAGCATTCCTAGTCCTAGCAGTGCCCATGTTGCCGGCTCCGGCACGGCCACCAATTCGCGAATCATGCCGTCGCTTTTGCTGATGATATAGATTTCGCCATCGTCCCCTTCGATCAAGCGAATATCGGCCCGGCCGCCGCCGTATGCAACGCCGTAAGGATCGTTGCCGGCCGTGACTAAGCTGCTGTCGGCCCCCGGCAACACATCTCCGTCCAGCACACCGTCATTTCGCAAATCGAACGTGGTGTGTACCAAATCGAACAGGCGAATCGGCGCGCCGTTTTGCACGATGTTCAATTCGTGAATGTCCGACATCGGTACCGGCGTATTGGTGCTTTCGTACGCCAACATCGTGGCGTAATCGACGTAAAACAGCCGGGCCGAAGTAATGTCGCCAAATACATATTTTCCGTCGAGCTGCGGAATGCCCGTCCCGCGATACACAAATCCGCTGGAAATTGCGTCGCCATCTTCGTGGCTGTATTGCACGACCGGATACGTGGGAACAATGCTGCCCACGACATTGCCGGGACTAATAGTAATCGGCAGCGTGGCCGGCAACGGTGCGTTGGTGACTTGATTGGTTGTGCTGCTGAGTACCTGATTGCCTTCGATGGTCGAGTAGCCGTAATTTTGCCCCTTGGTGACAAAATTCACTTCTTCGTACGAATTCAAGCCAATGTTGTCGACAATCAATTGGTTGCTTTGTGGGTCCCAACTCAGCCGATGCGGGTTGCGGAATCCGTAGGCCCAAATCTCGCCCTTAGCTCCCGCGGCAATGTCTGCCGGCGTATTAAACGGATTGTCGCTGGGAATGCTGTATGGCCCGCTGGGGTCCGATACCGCATTCGGTTGAATCCGCAACACCTTGCCCAAATAGTTGTTCAACATCTGATCCTGGGCGCGTGTCGTTGTGTTCAGGCTTTCCCCCGCCGCCCCGTCGCCGCTGGCGATGTACATCATCCGATAATCCGCGTCGCCGGGCTTGGCATTCGGATCGAAAATAATGTCGCCCAGCGGATGAATGTTGGAACTGTAAGTTACCCGCAGCATTTCGCGATGGGTCAGTTCAGAAACATCCGCCGGGTTGCCAAAGTCCGCCGGGTTGGTAATCTGCCATTCGTCTAGCACGCCCTGCGAAAAACTGGTTTGGCCCCCCTGTGTTTCCGTGTGCGTGGTGTAAAACTCGCCGTAGCCCGGCTGCGATGGATCGCCGTCGAAATTCGGATCGAATTGAATTGTCACCAATCCGGCGGCCAGGCCCGGATTATTATCGAAATGTGGAAAAATGCTGGCGAAGTTAAAAAACGTCGTGAATTGCCGCGTGGTCTTGTTGAGCGTGTACAAATTCCCGTTCAAATCGTTCACGACATATTCATTGGGATCGGCCGGATCCGATCGCATAAAATTGATCCGTGCCACTTGGGCAGCGGTCCGATCAGTCAGCGATGTGGCCGTGTCCGGAGCCGTGGCGTAATCTTCTATGCCCACGGTAATTTGACCGGGCGCATACCGATCGGTAATTTGCGGCGCGGTGGGATACTGGGCCCAAAGAGAATTGCAACACACACCGGCGTATGTCCAAATAGCGCCCATCATTAATGGGATCACTCGCTGACGCCGACACACCGGCCGCCAGTTCCACTCCATCCGCGCCTCCTTGAAATTGGAAAGAGTCCAATTTCAGCCTGTTCCGAATGTTTCCGTAAACATGCGCCGCCGCATGTTGCCTATGCCGCTCCATGATAGGCGAAACCCCGGCAAACGCAAGAAGAAATTGGCGTGCGCCGGGCGAAAGGCATTGGCCGGGCGACTATTCATACATAGCCCGACTGTGTCAGTCGGGCATTGCCGGCCGTTACCGCTTAATGTCCGGCTCGGCTTGGCGAAATACCTGCCGCACTTGGGGTGGTCAGCGCAGCAACGGGCGCTGCCGCGGCAGTGCCATTTGCAACTGCAGCTCCGGGCACGGGAATCGCTGTCGTCACCGCCGCCGGCAGTTTGATGGTGAAGGCCGTTCCTTTGCCCACGCTGCTATCCACCCGAATCCGCCCGTGATGCGCTTCAATAATGTCCCGGCACATCGAAAGCCCCAACCCGGTGCCACCTTTGCCGCTGGCATCCGGACCGGCTTTGGTCGAAAAAAACGGATCGAAAATCCGCCGCAACACTTCCGGCGTCATGCCGCAACCACTATCGCGGACTGCCAGTTCCACCATGTTTGCCGCCGCGTCGTAACTCAAGCGGATCACAATCCCGCCCCCGTTAGGCATCGCCTGCCGCGCGTTGATCAGCAAATTCAACAGCACTTGCTGAATTTGGTTGCCGTTGGCCATGGCCGCGGGAGCCTGCTCAATTTGCGTCTCCACGCGAATGCGGTATTTGTTCATCTCTCGCTCCAGCAGCAGGAGCGAATCCGCAATCACCCGGGTTAAATCGGTCGGTTCTAATCCGCTCGCGCGATTGCGGGCAAAGCTCAATATGCCGTTTGTAATTTTGGCCGCCCGGTTGGCGGCGGCGAGAATTTTGTCCAGCGCCTTGTCGCGCGTGGCCGTATCTTTGTGCCGCAGCCCCATTTTGGCGTAATTCAAAATCGTCATCAGCACGTTGTTGAATTCGTGCGTGGTGGTGCCGACCAACTCGCCCAGCGCCGTCAGCTTTTGCGCTTGCGCTAACTGCTGCTTCAATAGCGCAATGTGTTGCTCCGGGGTCGGCTGATTGTCCTGAGGTGATAGCGTCATCACGTTCTCCGCCAAGGTACATTTTTCGCGACCGGCAAGGTCGTATCGGGATGCCCGCCCCGCCTGAATTACGCCCTCTGGCTGGCCGGCGCATTTTCGACGCAACTTCCTGCCTTAGATTGAGTTGCGACGTGACCGGCATACACATTCAATGGTATCGTCGGACTCGCCTGGGCAACTGTAATGCAAGCCGCTACAATCCGCGGCCCGCTGCAAGGGAATAACCACGCGCGGCCGTCGATTTTTCTATCCGCTTGCGGTTTAGCATAAAACACGGAGACCCCCATGCTCACCGTCGAACTGCTGGAAGAAGCGCTGGAACTCGCCCGTCGGGCAGGCTACAAGGTGCGGCAAGAATGGCTTGAGGGCTGCGCCGGCGGCGCGTGTGTCCTGCGTGGACAAAAGTGGCTGTTTTTAGATCCCACACTTTCGCCCGCCGAGCAACTGCACGAAGTGCTCAACGCCCTGTGGGCCGATCCCGACGTAGCCTCCATCGACCTGGGACCCGAACTCAGCGAAATCGTCCCCCAGCGCAAAGCCGCATAACGTCTCGGCGCGATTCATAAAGCCGCGACCGTTGGTCGCGCCAGCGCCACAAAAAAATCATCCAAAGTGATTCAGCGCGACTGGCGGTTACGGCTTTATGTACGATACAGCCGCCGCGTCTCAATGTACTTTTCTACCGCCCGAGGCGTGCGATAACGAATGCTCAATCCGGCCGCCATCCGCCGCCGCAAATCGGAACCGCTCAGATCGATCGTTGGCATTTCCACACGGTGCTGCCGGGCAATTTCCAGCCGCGCGGGCGACATCAGGCGTGAGAGGACCGAATCGTCAGGCTCCGGCGAACCGGCCCGGCGAACGACGACGGGAACAGCCAGCGTGCAAATTCGCTCCGGCTGCCGCCAGTTGGGCAAATCGGCCAACGAGTCGGCCCCCATCAGAAAGAACAACTCGCGCTCAGGCTGCTCATCGTGCAATTGCTGCAGCGTGTCGACGGTGTAGCTGACTCCGCCCCGATCAATTTCGCCGGTGTACACGTTGAAGGCCTCGTGCCCGCCGATGCCCAGCTTCAACATTTCAATCCGCTCCGTCGCCGCCGTCAGCGTATGATTTTGCTTATGCGGCGGAATCGCCGCCGGCACAAACCACACGGCATTTAGCCGGCACTGCTCGCGGCAACACTCGGCCAACAACAAATGGCCATAATGCACCGGATCGAAGCTCCCGCCAAATAAGCCTAAACGCATGGTTTTAGCAGTGGTCAGTGGCCAAGAGCAGTGATCAGTGGCCAGTTGTCAGTGAAGACGCCTTTCCCGACCATTCTTATCCAGCAGACATTTGCCGGGCAAGTGACGCTCCCGCAAAAAATTCCGAGCGTCTTTATCCTACCCCTCTGCTACAATGCGGTGCATGAAACTGCCAAGATACAGCCTGCCGCTACAGATTGCAGTCGGCGTCCTCTTCGTCGTCGCAGTTTGGTGGTACCGATGCCAACACAGCTGGATTCGCCAGCGACATGCTTTCCTGTACACTCCTGGCCTTACATTCTCAGGCCCCGCCGATCCTGTTAAGCCGTTTCCTTGGTCACTTAGGATATTCGGTGAACCGCCAATGATGATGATGAGCGTTCCACAGTCACAAATGGAACGTGCAAAAAGCTTGTTTCCAGAAACGGTAATAAACCCGATTCCCGATCCTTAGCGCGGCTCGTTAGGCTTTTTGTGCAGGCCTTTACCTTTTTGTGGCAACTTGGGCTTTTGTGCAAAGCCTTCTCGATACTGTACCGATGGACAGTTATCGCCCCGGCGTATCTAATGTAGTTATAGCGTGCTCCGTCCCGATAGCGGTTGGCCTTCAATCTCCGCTCTCTACAACTGACTACTGACCACCGACCACTGCTCTCCGACCACTGTCCACTGCTCTTCTATGCCCCACCAACAGCCACTGTTCGAACTCGAGCCTGCGCCGTGGGAACTCGATGCGGCCCACGAGCAGTTGGTGGCCACGGTGGTGTTTCCCGGCGGTGTAGAAAAGACATTTGATTACGCCGTGCCCGACGCTTTGCGTGGCCAGCTCGAAGTTGGCCGCCGAGTGCGGGCACCGTTTGGCCGCGCTAATCGAACGCTTACCGGCTACTGCGTGCAGTTGGAAACTAAACGCGATGTCGGCCGGCGATTGAAGCCGCTGAGCGAAGTGATCGATCAGCGCACGCTGCTGCCCGCCACCATGCTGCGACTCACGCAGTGGATGGCCGAGCATTATTTGTGTTCCTGGGCCGAAGCGCTGGAAGCGGTGTTGCCGGCCGGCGTGCGCAGCCAGGCGGGCACACGCAGAATCACGATGTTGTCGCTGGCGCCGGATGCTAAAGAAAAACTCCCGGAAGCGAAGCTCTCGAAAAAGCAATTCGAAATCGTCCGTTACGTCGCGGCCAGCCCGCATCCCTTGGAGCCCCGTCAACTGGCACAGACGCTCAAATGTACCCAAGCGCCAATTACTGCCCTCCGCCGTAAAGGCATTCTGAAAGCCACCACGCAGCGGATCAGTGCCGAATCGCAGCGCGAGCCGCCCGCCGTCCGCCAGCCGCCTTTGAAACTCAATGTCGATCAGCAAGCCGCCCTGCAAGCCATTTTGACTCCGCTCCGCCAGCCGCAGCACGAAACCATCCTCATCCACGGCGTCACCGGCAGCGGCAAGACTGAAGTTTACATTCAGGCCATTCAAGAAGTCGTCAGCTACGGTCGGCAGGCAATTGTGCTGGTGCCGGAAATCAGCCTCACGCCGCAAACCTGCCAGCGGTTTCGTTCCCGCTTCGACAGCGTCGCCGTGTTGCACAGCCATTTGCGTGATGCCCAGCGCCACTGGCACTGGGAACGCATTGCCCGGGGCGAAGTGCAAGTGGTTGTCGGGGCCCGCAGCGCCGTGTTTGCCCCCGTGCCGCATTTGGGATTGATCATCCTCGACGAAGAGCACGAAAGCACCTTCAAGCAAGATAGCGCGCCCCGATACCATGCGCGCGACGTGGCTTTGTGGCGGGCGCGCGAAGAACACGTGCCGCTGGTGTTGGCTTCCGCCACGCCTTCGCTGGAAAGTTGGCATCGAGCAGCGGAGGGGGAGTTTCGGCTGGTCGAAATGCCGCGCCGCGTGTTCAATCGCCCATTGCCGGCCGTGGGCACCATCGATTTGTGCAACGAGTTTCACAGCCGGCACTCCCGCGGCGCCGTTTCGCGGCAAATGCACCAAGCCATCGAAGCGGCCCTGCGCGAAGGCGGTCAGGTCATTCTGCTGCTCAATCGCCGCGGCTTTGCCACACACATTCAATGCCCGGCCTGTGGCCACGTAGTCCGCTGCCCCCAGTGCGATTTGCCGCTGACGCATCATCGCAGCGAAGACATGGCCCTGTGTCATTACTGCGATTATCACGAAAACGTGCCGACCGAGTGCCCGGAATGCCACGCGCACGGCATCCACTTCCGCGGCGTCGGTACGCAAAAGTTGGAAGCGGAAATTCGCGCCCGCTTTCCCGAGGCCACCGTGCTGCGGATGGATACCGACGCCATGAAAGCGCCGGGCAGCCACGACCGGGCCCTCACGGCATTCCGCGAAGGCAAAGTGAAAATTTTGCTGGGCACACAAATGATCGCCAAGGGGCTGGATTTTCCAAACGTCACACTGGTCGGTGTGATCAATGCCGACACGGCGCTGCACTTGCCCGATTTCCGCGCCGCCGAGCGCACGTTTCAACTGGTCACGCAAGTGGCCGGCCGCACAGGCCGGGGCGAAAAAGGGGGCCGAGTGCTGGTGCAAACTTTCAGTCCCGACCATCCGGCCATTCGCGCCGCGGTAATGCACGATTTCCGCGCCTTCGCCGGCCAGGAATTGCCGCTCCGCGCCGCTCACGGTTATCCGCCCACGACAACCATGATTCGCCTGGTGATCCGCGGCGCCTCGCACGATCAAACCAAGGCGTTCGCACAACATTTCAGCGAACGCTTGCGCGAGACCATTCTCCGCATTGGCCCCGATTCGGAAATCCGATTGCTGGGCCCCGCCGCGGCCCCGTTCGCCAAATTGCGCGGGCAGCATCGTTTTCATTTGCAAATGCAAGGGGTCGATGGCGATAAGTTGCGAGCGGTCATCCGTCAGGCGACCGACGGATTGGAAATTCCCGAGCACATGCAATGGATCGCCGATGTCGACCCGCTCGACATGTTGTAATACGTGGCGAACGTTTAGCCCCAGCGGCCACGCCGTAATTATGCCGGGCAACTCACGCCGGGCAGCGTGGGATTGCTCTAGTTCTGCGTTCGCCGCGGCCGTAAAATAAAAGTCGTATTAAAAACCCTCTCGCCCCTAATCCCTCGCCCCTTTTCATGTCTTACCGCGGCGTCAAACGTGTCCTGGGCGAAACTCGGCTGGAGCTAAAATGCCTGGCGCTGTTTGCGGTCTGCCTTCTGACGCTCATCGGCGGCAGCTTCTGGTGGTACGGAAGCCGAACGGAAGGCATCGTAATAAGCAAAGCTCGCAACACGGGGCGTGACTCCGTTCATGCGGCTATTTTGCAAGAACATTGGAAAGCTTTTGATGAAGAGAAATTTAGAGAATTGGATGCCAGTATTGGCCGAAACTCACAAACACAAACTTATTCCTATAGTTTTATTTCGCCTTTCCCAACCGTAGCGAAATGGCAACCACGTGACGAATACGATGCTTCGGTCCTAGAGCAGTTTCCAACCACAATCCCGCTGGAAGCCAATACAACGGATAAAAGCCATTCCAATTCGGACTTACAGGAAGCGGAAATTTCCCCTTTGGAACGACTGCTCCCTGATGAAAAAGGCGAATATCTTTACCAGTATTATCAGCCCGTTTATTCGACTGCTCGCACCTGCACGGATTGCCACGACCAATCGGCAAAAATGATTAGCTTGGGCCTGCAAGCCACTCCGATGCGGGAGGGTGATCTGATTGCGGTGACCAAAATAGAAATGCCGGATGCCACACAAAAGGCACTGAACGAAAACCGCGCCATTTTCCTTGCGACCGCTGTTTTCACCGTCTTTCTGGCGATGTGTGCGGCCTACGCCATTGTCCGCTACGTCATCGTCAAGCCGCTCAAGCACCTCCGCGACATCAGCGACGAAATTGCCCGCGGCAACATGGAAGCCCGGGCGGAAATTCACACCGCCGACGAATTCGAAGAGTTGGGGATGGCCTTCAACAAAATGGTGCGGCATTTGGTCAGCACCCAGGAGGAAATCAAGCACGCCAATGCGGCCCTGGATGTGAAAGTCGACGAATTGGCGCAAACCAACATGCGGTTGTACGAAATGAACCGCTTAAAAAGCGATTTTCTGGCAACCATGAGCCACGAACTGCGGACCCCGCTAAACAGCATTATCGGATTTTCCGAAGTGCTCGATTCCATCAAATCGCTCGACGATAAACAGCGGCGCTACGTGCAGAACATTCAAAAATCGGGCCGCGTCCTGCTCGACATGATCAACGATATTTTGGACTTGGCGAAAATTGAAAGCGGGAAAATGGAAATTCGCCTGTCTGATTTCCGCATCGACAACGTCGTCCAGGCGCAGTGCGATTTCTTCCGTCCACAAACCGAACGCAAAAACATCGATTTGGAAATCGACGTCGAGCCCGGCCTTTCGGAATTGTTTCAAGACCAGGCTAAAGTGCAGCAAATCCTCAGTAATTTGCTCTCCAACGCCATCAAGTTCACGCCCGAGGGGGGCCGCATTACTGTCCGCGCCAGGCACGATCCGGAAAGCGGCGATTTGCTGTTGATTGTATCCGACACCGGCGTCGGCATTGCCGAAGAAGACCAGGTTGTGATTTTCGAAAAATTCCGCCAGGGCACCGCTGTCATGGCGCAGGGAGATGCCATTACCCGCGAACACTCCGGCACGGGCTTAGGCTTGTCGATTGTGAAAGAGCTCTGCAAATTGTTGGGGGGCGAAGTGACGCTGGAAAGCCAAATCGGCCGCGGCAGCACCTTCACCGTGCGCTTGCCCTTCACCTGTGCCGGACAGCCGCAGTTGGACGCCAGCGTAAAAGACAATCTGGAAGAAATGCTGCGCCCCCAACGCCACGAAATGCAGCGTACCCTGGAGCGAGTCGTCACAGCGGCGCCAGGCGCGGAGCAATAATGGGGAAAATGACGAATGTCGAATGTCTAAGTGTCCGATCACCATATACGAGATAAATCTTTCGACATTCGTGCTTCGTCATTCAATCGTCATTCGTCATTTCATTTATCTACGGTAATTTTGCCGCACATGCCCAGCGTCTCCCCGCCACTGCCCACCGTGCATTTGTTTACCGATGGGGCTTGCAGCGGTAACCCCGGACCCGGTGGTTGGGCCTTTGTCTTGCGCCATCCTGAATCCGGCAAGGAATTGGAGCATGCCGGCGCCGAACTGCTGACGACGAACAATCGCATGGAGTTGCTGGCTGTGATCCGGGGCTTGGAAGCGCTGAAAAAACGCTCCCAGGTGGAGTTATTTACCGATAGCGAATACGTCCGCCAGGGCTTGTCGCTGTGGATGCCCAAGTGGAAAGCCAACGGTTGGAAACGGAAAGATTCCCGAGGCAAAATAGGCGAAGTCAAAAATCTGGAATTGTGGCAGCGATTGGACGAACTGACCGGCCAACATCAATTGAATTTTCATCGCGTGGCCGGTCACAGCGGGCATCCGGAAAACGATCGCTGCGACGAATTGGCCGTGGCCGCCTATCAAAAGTTTTTGAGCCAGCGCTAGGCCACGATGGTTGCGCGGCCTGGGACCGCGGGTCCTTCTGTGCGGATTATGCAGCGATTACCGGCAACACGCGTAACTTCTCTGCGCTGCGCACGTTTGGCCGCACTTTGCGGTCGAACCACATCGCCGCACAGGCGTAAAAATTTGACAACAAGCTGTTTATAAGGCAGAGTTCAAACGTCCCTACTTATCACCGCAATTGTCTCGGGTTGCCTCTCTTATCCAGGCCCGATTCGATTGTCAGAATTTCCATTTCCGAATCTTCGCTGAATTTACCAGTCGATACGCCGCCGGTCTTGTCGGCGCCAACACCTTGAGAGCCTTCTTCTATGAGCCACCTTACCAACTTAAATCTGTTTCACACCGCTGATGCGCGGGCACAAAGTCGCACTCGCAGTCAGAGCCGACCGTTTGACGCCGCCAGCCATGCACGGAGCGGAATCATTACGGTGCTCGCCGCCTTTTTAATGGTCATGATGCTGGGCATGGTGGCTTTTGCCGTCGACGTGGGCTACATGATGGTCACGCAAACGCAATTGCAGGCCGCCGCCGATAGTGCCGCCATGGCCGCGGCCGCGAATATGTCGAGCACGCAATCGACCATGACCGCCGCAGCCCAACAGTACGCCGCTTATCACAAGGCGGCGGGCGCGCCGGTCAGCCTGGCTTCGTCGGACGTGCTGTACGGCACATGGAACAGCACCGCGCGCACGTTTACATCCAGCGGCACCACCAGCAATGCCGTGAAAGTGACGGTCCGGCGAGATAACAGCACCGGCGCCAACGGAACGTTTTTTGGCCGCATCTTTGGACTCACCTCGTTCAACATTCCGGTGTCGGCTATCGCCATCGGCAATCCTCGCGACATTTGCTTTGTGGTCGACTTGTCCGGGTCCATGAATGACGACACGGTCACCGGCTATGGCAGCAGCGCCTCCTACCGCAGTTCCGGATACACCAGCGACTACCAGACGATGATGCAGCAGGTGTTCACAGACTTTAATTTTGGAACCTATCCCGGCACCACACAAAAGCCAGGGTCGCCATTGGGCTCCAGCGTCTCGTGGAGCGGTTCGGGCTCTAACGGGTT
>Ga0335083_10002563_pt1 | contig 23916 bp, 19 predicted proteins | sample Lox_Sample_42_FD_206716 | JGI IMG/M metagenome (GOLD analysis project Ga0335083, IMG submission 206716) | Soil microbial communities from Loxahatchee National Wildlife Refuge, Florida, United States - Lox_Sample_4.2 | ecosystem: Environmental > Terrestrial > Soil > Wetlands | place: USA...
TCGTGGACGAGGTGCACGGCTTCAGGTCCTTCGACGAGCGCGACATGCTCGGGTTCGTCGACGGCACCGAGAACCCCGAGGGCGGCGACGCACGTGAGGCGGCGCTGATCGGAGACGAGGATCCCGGCTTCGCCGGGGGCAGCTACGTGATCGTGCAGAAGTACCTGCACGACCTCACCGGCTGGGACGCGTTGGCGGTGAGCGAGCAGGAGCGGATCATCGGTCGCACCAAGCTCAGCGACCTCGAGTTCCCGGACGAGCAGAAGGCCTCGAACTCGCACGTGGCGCTCAACACGATCCTGGACGACGAAGGCAACGAGCGAAAGATCATGCGCTTCAACATGCCCTTCGGGAAGGTCGGAGCCGGCGAGTTCGGCACCTATTTCATCGGGTACGCTCACACACCCGACGTGATCGAGCTGATGCTCTCCCACATGTTCAAGGGCGACCCCGAGGGCAACTACGACCGCATCCTCGACTTCTCGACGGCGGTCACCGGGAACCTGTTCTTCGTCCCCAGCGCCGCGTTCCTCGACGACCCCCCCGCGCCGTCCCCCGGCGCGGCGGGCCACAGCGTCGGGCCAGCGGTCGCAGAGGCCGTCGAGGTGGCGCACGCCGACGCCGACGCCACCGACGCGGAGGGCGCATCCGGGGACGGTTCGCTCGCGATCGGGAGCCTGAAGGAGGAGCGCTCGTGAACCATCTTCTGCGCGGTCTCGCGCCGATCAGCGAATCGGGCTGGGAGATGCTCGACCGGGAGGCCAGGGACAGGCTGTCGCCGGCGCTCGCCGCCAGGCGTCTGGTCGACTACTCGGGCCCGCAAGGATGGGAGCACTCGGCCACCAACCTCGGGCGCGCGGGCACGCTGAAAGGCGCGCCGGTGAAAGGCGTGTCCGCGCTGCAGCGCCGTGTGCTGGCGCTGGTCGAGTTGAGGGCGGACTTCCAGCTGGCGCTGGCCGAGCTGCGCGACGCCGACCGCGGTGCCGACGACGCCGACCTGGGCCCGCTCGACGCCGCCGCCCACCAGATCGCCACGGCCGAGAACGTGGCGGTGTTCCACGGCTGGCCCGGAGCCATCAGCGGCATCAGCGAGGCCTCGCCGCACAAGCCGATCCCGCTGGGGAAAGCCGAGGCCTACCCGCGGGCGGTGGCGCAGGCGGTGGAGCTGCTGCTGGAGAACGGCATCGCCGGCCCCTTCGGCCTCGCCCTCGGCCCCGAGCCCTACCGCACCGTGATCGAAACCGCCGAGCACGGCGGGTATCCGCTCAGGGAGCACCTGCGGGGCATCCTCGACGGCCCGATCGTGTGGGCGCCGGGGCTCTCCGGGGCGATCGTCGTGAGCCTGCGCGGCGGTGACTTCATCGTCGACGCGGGACAGGACATCTCGATCGGATACAACTCGCACGACGCCAGGTCCGTGGCGCTGTATCTCGAGCAGAGCTTCAGCTTCCACGCCGCCACGCCGGAGGCGGCCGTGGCACTCACCGGCGGCGGCCGGGCGGCGCGGGCGCGCTGACTCCGCGGGAGGTGCGCTGACGCCGCGGGACGTGCGCTGACGCCGCGGGCTCGTTGACGCCGCGGAGGTGCGCTGACGCCGCGGGCGCGCTGACCCCATGGGTGGTGCGGCCGTTGGGGGTGACCCTACGCCGTCGTCATGTCCGCGCTCGGCCGCTGGCGGGCGTGGGCGGTGAGCCGGCGACGACCCGGCCACGGCGGCAGGGCCTGCCAGCCCGACCGCACAACGCGAGCGCCTCGCGCCGGGACCAGCGTGATGTGGTGGTTGCGGACGGCCTCGTCGGCCGGGACATCCGCTCGCAGCTCGACCGCGTGCAGGATGGTGCGCAGCACCACGCGCATCTCCAGGCTCGCGAACGCAGCTCCGAGGCAACGCCTGCGACCGCCGCCGAACGGGATCCACTCGTACGTGCCGCCCTCGTCACCGTCGAGGAAGCGCTCAGGCTTGAAGCGCAGAGGTTCGCTGAACAGGGCTGGGTTTTCGTGCATCAGCGTGATCGCGGGCATCACCGTGATCCCCGCAGGAAGCTCGTATCCGCCGAGGCTGACCTGCGCGCGCAGCTGGCGCAGCACGACCGGGAGCACTGGACGCACGCGCAAGGTCTCCTGGACGACCGCGTCGAGGTAGGCGTCGTCGCCTTCGCGGGCGCGGGCCAGCGTGGTGGGATGGCGCAACAGACGCTCGAACGTCCACGCCAGCCCCGTGGAGCTCGTCTCGTGGCCGGCGACGAGCAGCGTCATGATCTGGTCGCGCAGTTCCTCGTCGTCGCTCTGCCCCCCGACGATCAGACGTGACAGGACGTCATCACGCTGCTCCAGCCCGGGGTCACGCCGGCGTTCGCAGATCTCCTCGCGCAGCAGCCGGTTGGCCTCGGCGAGCTTTGCCCGAAAGCGCCGCCAGCGACCGACCTGCCCGAGCATCGGCAGCGCCCACATGGCCATGATCGTGGGGCTGATCTGCAGACACTCGGGGAGCAGCTCACGCAGCGCCGACATGCGAGAGGGGCCGCTCACGCCGATCACGGCACGGAGGATCACCTCGAGGGTGATCGCGCGGAAACGTGGGTGCAGGGGGAACGGCTCGAGCAGTGGCCAGCGCTTGACCTCCGCGGCGACGATCTCCTCCACGACCCGTCCGTAGGCGCGGACGGCCTCCCCGTGGAACGGCGGCAGCAGGGTCCTGCGGGCGCGGAGATGCTCGTCCTCGTCGAGGACCAGCACCGAGCGGGCACCGACGATCGGAGCGAGGATCCCGTTGCCCTCGCCCGCGTGGTAGACGGCCGGATCGCCTGAGAAGACCTCCTTGACGAGCTCCGCGTCGTTGACCACCACGGCCGTACCCCAGGGGAGCGCCCGCATCGTGAACATCGGTCCGTAGCGGCGTGTGGACGCGTCCAAGAACGGGATCGTGGCCCGCCACGCACGTGCCGTCTGGGCCATCACGGGCATCCGCGGGCCCGGGGGAAGCGAGGAGGGTGCCGGGTGATCCGTTCCGGGCGAGTCGCTGGTCATCCTGATGGGTGTTGGAGAGAGTCGGGCCGGCGCGGCCTCGACCGATTGTCGCGCCCCCGCGGACGGGATCCACCGGAATGGATGCCCCGGTCCGCGACCGGCAACGACTCGTTACCCGCACCTGGTGCTGCGTATGCGCCGAGTTCGCGAGCTCCGCGGGACGCCTGGCGCGGTGCCGTAGGCGTGTCGTGCGGCGGCAGCGTCGATTATGCGGCGGCGGCGTCGACCGCCTGCGCGCTCAGCCTCTCCACGGCTGCGATCGCCCGCTTCGGACCTATGAACGGCGCGGTCGCCAGGTACGTGAAAAGCGGCAGCTGACGCGGCAGCTCAGCCAACTCGCCGCGCGAGGCCTGGCCGTAGAAGCTCTCGAATACCGCGCCCGTGATCGCGTGCGCAGCCAGGCGCGGGAGCCGGGCAGCCGAGGCGCTGAGGGTGAAGCCCTCCTGCAAGAAGATCACAGCGGCTCGCTTCAGCTGCTCTGTCTGCTCGATCGCCGCCGTGCCGGCGGCGTAGCACTCGACCACGCGCAGATGCGTCAGCTCGGGATTGCCCGCGACCGCGAGCACCAGGACCTGCAGTGCGCGCCACACGCGATCGGGCCAGGACTCTCCCAGGAAGTACGCCGCCGCGCAGGCCTCGAGCAGGCTCTGAGTACCGTACTCCTGCGCAGCGAGGTAGGCCTCGTACTTGTTGGCGAAGTGCGTGTAGAACACGTCCCTCGAGATGCTGGCCGCGGAGACGATGTCCGCCACGGTCGCAGCTGCGTATCCCTTGGCGACCATGACCTCTGCGGTACCGTGGATGATGCGCGTCCGCTGGCTTCGTTCAACGGCAGCTTGAGGGAGTCGATGCCTGCCCCTGGGAAGTCGCCGCGGCACGGGCGGAGTCGTTGCGGCAGCGAGCCAACCGGCCGCAACCTGAGCAGGCAGCCTCGTGCCCGGGCCCGTACTCCATCCGTGCTCGTGGGTGGCGACCGCGTAGGACTCGATCCAACCCATCAGGTCGTCCACGAGCAGGCCCATGCGGTCCTCGCTGTGGGTTCGCAGGCTCTGGGAGGCGATGCTCCGCACCGCGCCGAGAAGCATGTCGGCGGGAAGGTCCAGAACCGCCCCTCCGGGCAGTTCAGAGTCGAGAATCCTCTGCGCGAACCGTCGCAGCGAATCGAGAGTCCGCTCCCTCGTGGCTCGGACGCGCGCTCCGCCTGCGAGCGCCTCCACGAGCATCAGGCGACCACCGTCGGGGTCGGCCTCGAGAGCTCCCACGAGCCCCATCAGGACCGTCCTCGAGGTCTCCTCCCACGAAGCCGTCGCATCGACCGGGCCCAGCCGCGCGAGCACGCGCGAGGCAGTCTTTTCGTAGGCGGCCAGGAGGCAATCTTCCTTGTCGGCAAACTGCTCGTAGAACGTGGCACTCGACACGCCCGCGTGTGTGGAGATCTCGGCGATGCTGACAGCGGGATACCCGTGCCGCGACGCCAGCTGCACCATCGACGTCAACAGCCGCTCGCGCTGGTCGGGCTTGGCATTTATCCAAGGCCCGCCGTGAGACGCGACAACAGCGGTACGCGCGCGTTTTTGCCGAGCCCTTCTCGTTGCCACCCGGGGCGAACCCTACACGAACCGCACCAACCGTCACAAGGCCCTTTTCGAGGGCGGGGCGCTCGTCATCCAGCGGGCCCCGGGGGCTAATACCATGGTCGTTCATGCTGCGACGACCGACGAACGCAGCACCTCGGCGACGAGGCGTCCTGTGCTGTCCCGTCAGGGTTCCAGCTTGAGCGTCCCGAGCAGCTGGTACCAGTCGTCCTGGCCGAGTTTGAATTCGGCTTCCTCGGCCTTCGTTTCCAAGCGCTTTATCGATGTGACGAGGCCTGCGTCGCCTCCCCGCTCATAGGAGCGCACAAGCCCCCACGGGATGTCAGGGAGCGTCAGCGATTCCACGTGCCGGTCCAGTGCGGCAACGTCGTTGGGGATGGTCGTGAACCCGCTCGACTTCCAGGTGCGCACATCGCCGCAGAGGTCGGGCAGGCGCAACTTCGACAGTCCGGTGAGGGTCGCCGAGAAGCCTCGCACGGCCCGTTCGAAGCGCTTGTTGGTCCAGTGCAGCGGTCTGATCGTCGTCGCGAACTTCGCGATCTGCGCCGAGTAGCTGCCATACGTGATCGACCACAGAGCCGCCGCGACCTCGGAGCTCATCTGCTGGGACGCTTCGGTATCGGGCGAGCCGGCTCCGACGCCCCCGCATTCCTTCTGGAGCCTGCTGTTGTAGGCCTCGATTTTCGACTGCGCGACCTGTATCGAGGCCACGGCCGAGCGCGCAAGCGTGTAGCCCACGGTGATGACGGCGTGTGTGGACGCCACGTCCTGGCTGCTCGCCGACGCCTGCGCCGGGGCGGCGGCGATTGCAAGTGCGACGAGCGGCATCGCAAACCCGCGCGCTCGGGTCATTTTCGGTCTGATCGGTCCCTCCTCACTGCAACGTGGTCGTGTTCCACTGTGCCATGCCGAGCACGATTACGCGCAGCTGGCGCTCGGCGACCTCCAGCACGCGCCGCTCCGCGAGGGGCTCCGAGGGGAACACGTTGAGCAGCTCCTCCACCGTCGCCACCATCGTGGCCACCATCAGCGCCGCCACCATGCCCAGATCGCGAGAGCTCCACGAGCGCAGCTCCTGGAAGCGCGCGAGGTCGGTGGCGAGCTCGCTTGTGATCAGGCGGATCTCGCTCCTGATCGCCCGCCTGAGAGCCGGCACCCCGCTGCCCCGCTCGCGGGCGATGAACAGGAAGTGCTGGCGGTGTTCGTGGACGTGGCTTGCGAGGACCGCCACCGAGTTGCGGATCACGCCTTCGTAGTCGTTGCTCTCGCGCGCGCTGCGCAGCATCTCCCGAAGATGCGCGAACGACTCGTCGACGAGCGCGAACCCGAGCTCGTCCATGTCCTGGAAGTGGCGGTAGAAGGCGGCCGGCGAGATCCCGGCTGCGCGTGAGACCTCCCGCAGGCTGAGGCTCGCGAAGGGCCGCTCCTCCAGCAGCGACAGCGCCGACTCGAGCAGCGCTTCGCGGGTGCGCTGCTTGCGCTGCGCCCGTGTCTCGGGATCGCGCTGGCGGCGACGGTGGCGGGTGTGTGGACGTGTAGTCATTCTCATCTCAGGGTAAACGATCGTTCACCATGATGTCACAACGTATCGATCCGCACTCTGTAGGAGAGGAGTTGACAGCCGGGCGCCGCTCCGCTACTTTCGGCAAACAAGTGTTTACTGAAATGTCAAATCGCGTCGCCGGCTCGGGTCTGGTCCGGGCGCTGACCGCCCCCCACGGGCCCGAGCGCTTCCTCGAGCTGGTGGCGCCGAGCTTCGCCCTCGACGAGGTCCGCGCCGAGGTCGTCCGGGTTCAGCGCCCTGTCCCGGGTTCGGTGACGCTGCACCTGCGCACCAACCACAACTGGCGCGGCCACCGCGCCGGGCAGTTCGTGAACGTCACGATCGAGATCGACGGCCGGCGCCATGTGCGCTGCTACTCGCCGGCGTGCTCCGAACACGGCCCCGAGCGCGAGCTCGAGCTGACGGTCCGCGCCCACCCCCACGGGCTCGTCTCCCGCCATCTCAACGACCACGCTCGCCCCGGCATGGTGCTCGGGCTGAGCCGGCCGGCGGGCGAGTTCGTGCTGCCTCACCCCCGCCCGGACCACGTGCTCCTGATCAGCGGCGGCAGCGGCATCACGCCGGTGCTCGCGATGCTGCGCACGCTCACGGACGAGGGGCACGACGGGCGCATCACCTTCGTCCACTACACCCAACGAGTACGGGAGCACCCGTACCGCGAGCTGCTCGAACGCCTCGCCGGCCGCCTCCCCGACCTTGGCGTGCGCGTGATCGGGACACGCGACGGGGCTGGACGCGGCAGCGCACATCTCACGCGCCGCCAGCTCCGCGGATTCGACCGCGACTACCTCGAGGCGGAGACCTACGTGTGCGGTCCCCCCGCGCTGATCGCCGCCGCCCGCTCGATCTGGGAGCGTGCGGGCGCCGAGCAGCGGCTGCACCGCGAGAGCTTCCTCCCGGCGACGGTCCCGTCGGGTGACGCCACGGGCCGCATCAGCTTCACATGCAGCGGCATCGAGACGACCTCCAGCGGCCTCAGCCTGCTCGAGCAGGCCGAGCGCGCGGGTCTCTCCCCCGCCTATGGCTGCCGCATGGGCATCTGCCGCACGTGCACTACCCGCAAGCTGGCGGGCCGGGTGCGCGACGTGCGCGGCGGGGAGGTCTCCGGGGAGGAGCCGCAGGACATCCAGCTGTGCGTGTCCGTGCCCGCGGGCGATGTCGAGCTCGAGCTCTGAACGCGGCCCCAAACCCCTTCACGAAACCACCCACACCACAGGAGCAGATACATATGGACGACCCACGGGCAACCCTCACGACGGAGCAGCTCGACGCGCTCGGCGAGGAGCTCGACGCGCTGCGCAGGCGCGTGATGGACGACCTCGGCGAGCCCGACCTCGCCTACATCCGCAACCTCATCAAGGCCCAACGCGCACTCGAGGCATCGGGGCGGGGCCTGCTGTTCCTGAGCATCTTCCCGCCAGCGTGGCTGGCGGGGGTCACAGCACTGTCGCTGTCGAAGATCCTCGACAACATGGAGATCGGCCACAACGTGATGCACGGCCAGTACGACTGGACCGGCGACCCCACCCTCTCCAGCAGCCGCTTCGAGTGGGACACCGCCTGCCCGGCCGACCAGTGGCGCCACTCCCACAACTACATCCACCACACCTACACGAACATCCTCGGCAAGGACCGGGACATCGGCTACGGCGTGCTGCGGATGAGCGAGTCGGAACCGTGGTCGCCGCGGTGGCTCGGCAACCCGCTGTACGCGCTCGCGCTGGCGGTCTTCTTCCAGTACGGGGTGGCCCTCCACGACCTCGAGATCGAGAACCTCGGCAAACGCGAGGCGGAGCGTCCGCGCCGCGAGCTGCTCGGCGGCATCTGGCGCAAGGTGCGCTCCCAGACGCTGAAGGACTATGTGCTGTTCCCGCTGCTGTCGGGGCCCCAGGCGCCGCTCGTCCTGGCCGGCAACGCCACCGCGAACCTGGCCCGAAACCTGTGGGCCTTCTCGATCATCTTCTGCGGCCACTTCCCCGAGGGCACCGTCGAGTTCGACGAGCAGGACACCGCCGAGGAGACCCGCGGCGAGTGGTACCTGCGTCAGATGCTCGGCTCGGCAAACCTCACGGGCGGACCTGTGTTCCACATCCTCTCGGGCAACCTCAGCCATCAGATCGAGCACCACCTGTTCCCCGACATCCCCGCTCGTCGCTACGGCGAGATCTCGCGCGAGGTGAAGGCGATCTGCGAGCGCTACGGCCTGCCCTACAACAGTGGACCCCTCCACACCCAGCTCGGGTCGGTGTTCCGCAAGATCGCCCGCCTCGCCCTGCCGGGTGCCGCCGCACCGACACAGACGTCGCTGCCGGCGGCCCCCGTCGCGAAGAAGGAGAAAGCCGCGCCGCGCACACGAACCGGCACGCGCGACCGCCGCGGACAGGGCAACCGCAAGCGTGCGCTGGCAGCGGGCTGAGGCGATACGAGCTGCAGCTCCGTTCCTGGTGTTTGGTTGGGGTGCCGCAACGGGGCAATGGCACCGCCGCGGCACCCCGCTTGAAGCTGCTCCAGAGGGAAGGGAGCGGTCTTCAGACGCCGTTTCCAGGGGGGTCCAGAAACGACGACGGTCGTTATAGCGAAGACCGCCCTCGGATGTCAAATAGACCCATATGGCTAAGCATATGGTTCAGCTATGTACGGGTTTAGTATGCCTATACCGGATTGGACAGGGATTTGACGAGCTGCGGCACGGCACGGCCTGATGCCCCTCCGGGCCGCGCCCCGGCTCAGGCGACGGAGGTCGAGATCAGCCGGTCGAGCCGTGCAGCCGCCGGCAGCCCCAGCAGCGCCACCGCGGCCAGTGCCAGGAACGCCGCCGTCGGCTCGTGGACGAGCCCCTGTACGAGCAGCGCCACCACGATCCCGCCGAGGTTCCCGGCCAGCCAGATGATCGCCCCGGCGGTGCCCGCCGCAGCGCCGGCAAGCTGCTCGATCGTCGTCAGCACGATCGGAAGCGCGGGCAGCAGGGCCGCCCCCATCAGCACCAACACGACCGCGCAGCCCGCCAGTTCGGGGGTGCCGGCGAGTACCAGGCAGCCGAGCGTGGCGACCGCGATCACGCCGAACATGAAGCGCCGCTCGGCGTGTCGCCGGGTCACCGCCTGAGGGATGACCGCACAGCCAATCGTGCCCGCGAACACCATCCCGACGAGCAGACCCCCCGCTTCCCCTTCGGAGATGCCCGACGGATGTAGCAGCGTCTGCAGCCAGGTGGCCAGCGCGACGAAGATCCCGAAGCCGACGAACACCAGCGCGCACAGGACCCGCATGACCGGCATCGCCCACAACCTCCGCGCCGCGCTCCCCTCGATCGCAACGTGCTCGTGGTCGGGGTGGCCCTCGGCGCGCATCGCCAGCGCGAGCGCACACCCCGTCACGACCCCGATCACGGCCTGCACCTCGAGCAGCCGATCGACGTTGCCGTGGGCGCCCACCGTCGGCCCCATCAGCAGCGCCACCAGCATCCCCACGAAGCCCGCGCCCGCACCCACGGCGATGCCGGCGGGCCGCTCCTGCACCGGCAGATAGTGGCCGGCCACCTTGGTCACGGCACTCAACGCGACGGGCTGGGCCACCGCCACGAGCGTCTGCCCGGCGAGCGCCCACGCGTATGTGTCGCCGCCGAGACGCACGAGCGCGCCGAGCGCCACCAGCCCGCCGCTGCCCGCGAGCGCCGGGCGGAACCAGCGGTCCAGGAGCATCCCGGCGGGTAGCGCCAGCACCACGTACATCAACGGGAAGATCTCCGCGAGCCAGCCCACTGCGCCTTCCGAGACGCCGTAGTGCCTGGCCGTCTCGGTGGTGATCGGGGCGTAGGTGAGCCACAGCACCTGCGTGGAGGCGCACACGCCGGCGTAGGCGATCATCACGCGCCAGCCGATCGAGGGTCTGGTCACGCGACCCATCGGAGCAGCGAGCCTACCGCCCCGCTCCGCAGCCACCACCCACTCGGCGGCGCGGCTCGCAGGCCCCCACGCGCCGGCGTGATATCTGATGGAGCGTGGCCGTCACCGGCGAGGCGCAGCTCGACAATCCGATCTACTCGGCCCTGCACGGCCCCCACGCGCGCTTCGCCCGGGTGCACGGGCGGGTCTGCCGCTACCGCGAGGACGTGGCCCCGTTCCTCGCCCTGCCCTCGACCATGTCCACCGAGGACTGGCGCGACGCCGCCGTGCTGGTGGCGCCGGGCACGTATGCGGCGGTGCGGCACACGGGCCTCGAGCTGCCCGGGGACTGGCAGGCGGTCATGACGCTCGAGCTCGTGCAGATGATCTGCGAGCAGACAATCGGGGCCGAGTGCCCCGACGCGATCACGCTCGGTGACGAGGACGTGCCGGAGATGCTCGAGCTCGTCGCCCGCACCGAACCGGGACCGTTTCTCCCCCGCACGATCGAGCTCGGCGACTACCTCGGGATCCGGAAGGACGGGAAGCTGATCGCGATGGCCGGTGAGCGGATGCGGGTGGACGGATGGACGGAGATCAGCGCCGTGTGCACGAGCCCCGAGCACCGCGGGCGAGGACTCGCAACCGCGCTCATGCGCGCGCTCGCGGCGACCATCGAGGGGCGCTCGGAGGGCATATTCCTGCACGCCCTCTCCAGCAACACGGGCGCGATCCGCCTGTACGAGCAGCTCGGCTTCCGCGTCAGGGAGACGGCCACGCTGACGGTCGCCGGGCCGAAGCCGACGTCGGGGTAGCCGAGCGCACGCGATTCGGTCTACGCTCTGACGGGATGGGGACCCGCGGCGAGATACTCCTCGCAGTGGCGGGCCGGGCGCTTCGCAGCTGTGCGCGCCGCGGCCTCGCCTCGGCGCTCGCGACGCTGGCCGTGTTGGGCGTCGCGCCGGCGGGCGCCTCCGCCTTCACTGCACAGGGAAGCGCCGGGCAGGTGTACGTGACGGGGCTGGCCCCGGAGGCGCAGGCGGCGCTGCTGAACTCGGAAGGGGAAACGGTCGCCACCCAGAGCGCGGATCCGCTCGGCGGGCTTTTGTTCCGAAACGTCCCCGCGGGAGACGGCTACCGCGTCCGGCCGACGGGCTCCGGGGAAGAATCCGAACCGCTCACCGTCCACACCGATGCGGCCGAACCGTGGGATCCGGGCATCTACAACCAACCGATTCCGGAAAGCGGCTACACGTATCTCACGACCCGCGACGGCACCCAGCTGGCGATCGACGTCCACCCTCCGAACAAACCGGCCTTCCCTGCATTCGGCGAAGTGGGCGCGAGCCTGAAGCCGCCCTACCCGACTGTGATCGAATACTCGGGCTACGGGTATGCGGACCCGGCGGCTCCGGAAAACGGGATCGCGATCCTCGCCAACCTGATGGGCTTCGCGGTTGTGGACGTGAACATGCGCGGCACCGGGTGCTCGGGGGGCGCGTATGACTTCTTCGAACCCCTGCAGAACCTCGACGGGTACGACGTGATCGAGACGATCGCCCACCAGCCGTGGGTCCTCGGCCACAAGGTCGGCATGTTCGGGATCTCCTACGGAGGCATCAGCCAGCTGTTCACCGCGCAGCTGCGCCCGCCCGACCTCGCGGCGATCGCGCCCCTGTCGGTGCTCGACGCGACGGGGACGACCCTGTACGCGGGCGGCATCCTCAACACCGGCTTCGCGGTGCAGTGGGCCGAAGAACGCCAGCAGAACGCCGAACCGGCCGGCCCCGGCCACGGTCAGGCGTGGGCCTATCAGCGCGTGCAGGAAGGCGACATGACGTGCGCGGCCAACCAGGCGCTGCACGGCGAGGCCACAGACCTGCCCACCCAGATCAGGGAAAACGCGACCTACAACCCCGCCGTGGCCGATCCCCTCGATCCGATCACGTTCGTCCACAACATCGACGTGCCGACATTCATGGCGTGCCAGTGGGAGGACGAGCAGACCGGGGCGCATTGCGCCGACCTTGCCGAGCACTTCACCGGCACGAGGTTCAAGTGGTTCACGTTCACCAACGGCGCCCACATCGACTCGCTCGACCCGTCCACGTATAACCGCCTGTACGACTTCCTGGACCTGTTCGTGGCGCATCGGGCGCCGATCTTCAACCAGACGCTGTCCCGGGTGCTGGCGCCGATCCTGTACCTCGAATCGATGGGGATCCCGCTGAAGGACGTGGTGACGCTCCCACCGGATCCGATCCAGTCGCGGCTGACCTACGCCGGGGCGCTGGCGGCCTTCAGAGCGCTCCCGGAGATCAGGGTGCTGTTCGACAACGGAGCGGGGAGCTCGCCCTCGGGAACCAGCACGCCGGGCGACCCATACCCGGGCTTCGAACAGTCCTTCTCCCGGTTCCCGATCCCGGGCACCACCCCCCGCAGCTGGTACCTCGGGCCGGGAGGCACGCTCGGCGAACACCCTCCGGCGGCTCCGGGGAGCGACACGTACACGTCGGACGCGAGCGCCACGCCGCCGACCGACTACTCGACCAGGACCAGCACGGGCGGCCTGTGGGGCAACGCCTCGCAGTGGGAATGGAACTGGGTGCAGCCGTCGGCCGGATCAGCCGTGTCCTACGTGTCGGCGCCGCTCACGACCGACACCACCGCCATCGGCGCAGGCGCCGTGCACCTGTGGGTGAAGTCGTCCACTCCGAACGTCGACCTCCAGGCGACGATCAGCGAGGTGCGTCCCGACGGCAACGAGACCTTCGTCCAGAACGGCTGGATCCGCGCCAGCGAGCGCAAGCTCGCCACGAACGCGAACAACATGCTCAAACAGCGCCCCACAGCGCTGGAACCGATCCCCACGTACCTCGCCTCCGACGAACAGCCGATGCCGGCTAACCGGTTCGTCCCCGTCGTGATCCCGCTGTACTTCGAGGGACACGCCTACCGCGCCGGATCGCGCATCCGCGTCGAGATCTCCGCACCCAACGGCACCCAGCCGGTGTGGTCGTTCGCCCACACCCAGCCGGAAGGGAGCACCGCCACCGAGTCGGTCGCCTTCTCCCCCGCGATGCCCTCCAGCCTCGTGCTTCCGATCGTTCCCGGTGTCAGCGTGCCCACCGCCCTGCCCCGGTGCCCGAGCCTCCGCAACGAGCCGTGCCGCACGTACGTGCCGTTCGCGAACGACGGCTCCTGAGCGAGGTCTCATCGACAGCACGGACCGAATGCTCAGGTCCCGCGTGCTCCCACTGCCACGGACGCGTGCGCACGTAGGCATCGGCTCAGGTCGATGATACAATCGTGCTATGACACAATCGTATGAGGAGCCGTCCCCCGCGGCAGCCCTCCTACAGCTCGCGCGCCTGAAGGCCGGGCTGACCCAACGTGAGCTCGCGCAGCGGGCGTCGGTACCCACGACGATGATCTCCGCGTATGAGCGCGACCAGCGTCAGCCGAGCCTCACGACACTCCTGAAGCTGCTCCACGCCGCGGGATTCGAGCTCACCATGAAGCTCACGCCGCGCGACGACCACGACGACACGCTGGCCGCGCTCGAAGCGCGTCGGGGACCCGACGAGCGAGCGAACCGCAATCGACAGGTGGATGCGTGGCGACGTGCCCGTCCCGCAGCTAAGGCGTCGTGAGCGACCCGCCACCGGCTCCGGGTTCCCAGCCTCGCCCGGCGGCGATTCCCGCGGTTCTCAACGATCACGCCGTTCGCTACGTCGTGATCGGCGCATTTGCGGCAATCGCCCAGCACGCCCCGATCGCGCCGACCAGGGACATCGACTTCACGCCGGATGACGACCCTGGAAACCTCCGCAACCTGTCCTCGGCTCTCAAGCAACTGGATGCGCGAATCCGCACCGATGCGGAGGGCACCGGTATTCCCTTCGCTCACGACGCGGCGTCCCTGCGCCGCGCCGAGGTTTGGAACCTCATCTGTGGATACGGAGAGTTCGACCTCGCCTTCAAACCGGCGGGTATTCCGGGCGGCTTCGCAGAGCTCGCCAGCCATGCGCACCTCGTCGCTGTGGATGGCGTCGACGTCTACGTCGCGGACCTCGCAGACGTGATCCGCTCGAAGGAGGCGGCAGGCCGGCCGAAGGACTTGCGGGTGCTCCCAGCGCTCTACCGACACCAGGCCCGAATAGCCAGTCACCGCCCTCCGGCCTGAGACACACCGACCCGGGTCGGCCCTAGGAAGGCGGCCGGCCGCGCTAGCCGTCCCTACCCGCCGAACGGCAGCAGCACGTTGGAGGGATGCTGCGCGTCGTGAAGCACGGTGATCGTCCCTCCCAGTGACTGGCCGAGGGTGGGCGCCGGGGGCAGCGTGGAGATCGTGTCGGCGCTGGCGATCGTCAACCGCAGGCGGTTGCCGGGCTTGACGATGTCGGAGGTCGGGTAGATCTCGATCTTGTATTCGGTGGGTTCGCCCGCGGTGACACCGTGCTGACTTTCCTTAGTGAACGGATGCCACGGGCGGATCATCAGATGGCGGGGACCGTACGACGACAGTGCCGGGTCGACCGCCCTCTGGCTCGCGAGCAGAAAGCCCGCCGTGATCTGGTCGGAGGCGCCGGACGGTTCAACCTCGCTGAGCACCGCGATCAGGGTGGCGTCGGTCGTGCTGAGCGTGGCCCACAGGTTGCCGGTGATCAGACCCGTGATCCTGGTGGGCGAGGTCACCGGCGCAGAGGTGTAGGTGAGCGAGGTGGCCTCGAAGGTGTTGTTGTTCGTGTCACACAGCTGGTTGGAGGTGAGGCCGGCGGTCCACTGCGCGGTCATCCTCGAGCACGGACTCGAGGCCGGGAGCAGGGGCGCGGTGTCGCCGGCTTCGTTGCCGGGGGGCGTGCTCTGCAGCGAGCCGTCGTGGAGTGACAGCGCCGACGAGCCCGACGGGGCCCCGCTCAGATACAGCGGCCTGTAGGTCGTCTTCGGCAGCGGGAAGCGCTTGAAGTGTTCCCACCTTTCGCCGTTGATCGAATACAGGTTCACCTTTGGCGTCTTTTGCACGCCGTTCTTGGCGCCGAGCAGCCAGTGGCTGAACCATTCCTGCTTGAGATTCGGGTCTTCCAGTTCGGGGCCCTTCGTCACGTGATAGTGGGGTGACATGATCAGCACGCGGTCGGGTGAGCCCGTCAGCGATTCCCACAACCGCGGCTCGCCCCGCTGGAACAGGTCATACCAGCCACCCTGGATCACGACTGGGACCTTGATTTCCGCCGCTCGCGTCTGGGGTGAGCGCAGGCGATAGAAGGGTCCGTCGTAGGAGGATTCTTCGCCCAGCGTCGCACCCACCAGCTTCTGCTCGTCGAATTCGCCGTTGGCGATCAGGTGTTCGAGGTACACCGCCGCGGCTTCTTCGGGGTCGCCCGAGAGCGTCGACGGAGGAAGGGCCGAGAGCCCCGTCACGAGCCCGAGCCACAACGGCATGAAGCCGGAGTCCAGGGCTCCTCCCTGGAAGGTGACGTCGCGGTAGGCGTCCGCCATCGGGATGTCCGCCCACACAGTGTCTACCGCACGGGGCTTGCCTTCGGCGACACGCGCGGCGTCGGCCTCGGCGATCAGCAGGGACGTGATCCCCATGTAGGATTCACCCGTCGTGGCAACCTTCGAGTCCGACCACGGCTGCGCCTGGATCCAGTCCAGCACTTCCTTGTAGTCCTGCTGGGTTCGTTCTCCCCACGCTTCCCACTTCCCGCCCGACGCACCGGTGCCACGGTCGTCAATCACAATCACGGCAAAGCCCTTTTCGGTGAGTCCTGGTTCGTCCCCCGCGATTCCCTGTGAGGATTCGCAGTCCTGTCCCGTGGGATTGGAGGCGTCCTTGTTGTAACCCGTCACCGTCAACACCGTCGGATACCGACCCGAGCTCGACGGGAGGAACGCGTTCGCCCTCATCGTCGTTCCGTCGCTCATCGGGATCGCCACGTTGCACATGCTCACCGCCGCGCGTGCGGTGGCCGGCATCGACACCAGCAGCGCTGCCACCGGCAGTGACAGCAACATCAACGAACGCAGGCGCGCCGCGCCCGCACGAGCAGTGCCCAGACCCTTCATCTGCCGTGGTCTCCCTTCACCCCGGTATCGGTACGCCGGGCCGCCGGAGGCGGCCGGCACAGCACTACCCACCAGCGGCGCCGCTCAAACGAGACGGCGTGGCCGGCCCGGGACCACCAACCGTTCGCGAGCCGGCGGCGCCGAACTCGGCTCGGCGGCGTCAGCTCAGCAGACTCAGCTCAGCGGGGCGCAGGCGGTGAGGCCGTAACCGTGGGCGACCTGGGCGAAGTCGTGGAAGGCAGCGGGTCCGGCGAGCGCCGGGTCCTTCTCGATCTTCGCGATGTCGCCGGAGAGCAGCCGATCCATCGTGGCGACCGTGGTCTGGCCTCCGGCGGGAGTGCCGATCGCCTGGATCTGGCTCAGCTGAGACTTGATCTCGGGGATGAAGGCGCTGGAGATGATGTGCTCGGCCTCGGCCGGGCTGGGGTGGCTGGCGAGCTTCAGGGCGGTCGCCGCGAGGGGCCCGTTGGTGGCCGTGCAGATCGCGTTGGCCTTCGCCAGGTACTCGGCCTTCGTGGGCGCCGGCGGAGCCGTGCTCGCCTTCGTCGTGGTTCCGTTCGAGCCGCCCCCGCAACCGGCGGCGGCGAGCACGACAGCGGCTCCGACCGCCAGCGCGGCCGTCCTGCGCAGAGAGATCGGGGAGCGCCGCCCGGGAGCGGCGGGGCGAGCATGGCGGTGGGCGTCGGTCTCGAGGTTCATGGCTTGCTCCTCACGCGTCTGTGAGCCCCTTGTCGGTCGCGGCGGGCGGTCGCGGTGACTCCCGCACGACCGATTGCAGGACCCTCGTGGCGCCGATGCAGGCCGAATGGATCATCCGTCCAGGAGCCGCGCGCTGCGCGTGTCACCCAGGGAGACGCAACCGATCCCCGAACGGACGGCGCCGAGCGGCGCCCATCCGCGATCCATGAACATGCATCCGTACGAGCCCAGAGCACCGGTCGAGCTTCGAGCTGCGCCCGGCTGCGGTTGAGGAGCGCGGGCGTTGCGCCGCCTGCTGTCCACCGCGAGAGCCCGCCTCGGGATCTGGTTTCCCCTGACCCTCCTGGTCGTGCTGGTGGGCCTCACGATGTCAGCCCTGCTGGCCCAGTCGCTCGCGAACAGCGAAGCGAAGAACGCCCGCGACTCGTTCCGCTTCGCCTCCGACGAGATCGCGTCGTCGCTGAAGCTGTCGATCAGCCGCGAGGAAGACCTGGTGGTGAGCACCAGCGCCTACGTCGCCACGAGTCCCACCGCGCGCACTCCGGCCAGGTTCGACCGCTGGATCGAAGGCGTCGAAGCGATGAAGCGCTTCCCCGAGCTCGAGAACGTCGGCTTCACCGTGCTCGTGCCGGCATCCCGGCTCGCCGCCTTCAAGGCCCGCGAGGCGAAGGACCCGGTGCGACCATTCGGGGCGCGAGGACCGGGGGCGTGGGAAGCCGGGGTGCTGCCCGCCACCAGCCGCCCCTTCTACTGCCTCGCCGCCGCCGGGATGGCCCGCAGCGCCGAGGCATACATGCCGGTGGGCCTCGACTACTGCTCGCTGGCGCCCACGATGATGTACGACCGCGACGTCGGCACCACCAACTACGCCCCGATCACGGTGGCCGGCAAAACGACGCTGGGCGTCGCCACCCCCGTGTACGGCACCGGGGCGCCACCGACCACGGTGGCGGGTCGGCGGCGGGCGTTCATGGGGTGGCTGGGGGAGCTGCTCGTGCCCAACGTGGTCATCGCCCGCGCCCTCGAAGGCCATCCGAACATCGCCGTGAGGTTCACCTTCACCGTCCCGGGCTCTCACGTCGCGTTCTCCAGCGGCCGTGTCCCGAGCGGGGCGATGACCGACACGTTGGTCGTGCACCACGCCCCGGAAGCACACGCCCGCTGGGTGCTCAAGACGTATGCCCCCAGCGTCTCGAGCGTGGTGTTCGAGCGTCCCAACGCCCTGTCGCGGCTGCTGGGAGGGGTGCTGCTGACGCTGCTCGCGAGCTCCTTCATCGTGCTGCTGGCCACCAGTCGCCGGCGCGCCCTCGCGATGGTCGAGGCGAAGACCCGTGAGCTGGCCCGGCAGGCCTCGCACGACCCCCTCACGGGGCTGCCGAACCGCACGCTGGTGATGGAGCGCGCGTCGCAGCTGATCGCCCGTCACACGCGCCACCCGGAGCTGACGGCCGCCCTGTTCATCGACATCGACGGGTTCAAGGAGGTCAACGACACGATGGGTCACGCCGCCGGCGACGCACTGCTGAGGGCGGTCGCAGAGCGTCTGCAGGCGACCGTGCGGGCGGAGGACACCGTCGGACGCATGGGCGGGGACGAGTTCGTGGTGCTGTTCGAGGCCGACCCCGACGAACCGGTGGAGGGGCTCGCGGACCGGCTCAACGAGGTGCTGCGCGAGCCCGTCCTGCTGTCCGCGGGCGTGCCACCGGTACAAGTGACCGCGAGCATCGGGATCGCGTGCGGGCACTACGCAACCCCCGACGAGCTGCTTCGGGACGCCGATCTGGCCCTCTACCAGGCCAAGGACGCGGGCAAGGACCGCCACGCGCTGTTCGCGGCGAGCGCTGGACGGGCGCCCGAGGTCCTGGCCGAGAACGTCTAGGCGATCCCGGCCTCCACGCGACGCTCCTGCTGCCACTGCTCGAGGGAGTTGAGCGCGCCGGTGATGACGCGGTCGAGGAACGTGTCGCGGTCGTTGGCGTGGGGCAACGGCGAGTCCGGTTCCGGGACTCCGAGGAACTCGCACAGGGGGCCCCACCCTTCGCCCACCTCCCACACGAGCAGCCGGTCCGCCGGGATCGTCTGCTTGACCTGCTCGGTGTGCCGCACCATCTGCTCGATCAATTCTCCGGGCTCTGCGTGGCCGTCGGCGAAGGTGCCCTGCGGGCCCCAGAACATGCGGTCCACGAACGCCAGGTAGCGCTCCCATGTGGGGTCGATCTCCGCGCGCGCCCGGGCCAGGAGGGGCATCACCGACGTCCCGTGGCTCATCGTCCAGATCGTGTCCCTGAAGCTCCGCTCCCACGACTCCGGGTTGCGGACGCTCAGCAGGACCTTGGCGTCGGGGTAGGCCTCGCTCAGCTCGCGGTAGAAGTAGCCGCCTGGCCAGTCGACGGTGGAACGGGACTCCCCGAACATCTGGGGCCAGTCCGCCTCTCCATCCATGGCGCGTTCCCACAGCTCGAGCTGGCTGAGGTCGGCCAAGAGGTCCACCCAGTGGTAGCTGGGGGCGAAGCCGAGCTGTTCGAGGGCCACCTTCTGGGTCAGCGTGCCGGTGCGGGGCAGCCCCGCGCCGATCACTTCGATCGTCGCATCTCCGGCGGTGTTCACGACCGGCTTTCTATCGAATCGGGGACCGGCTGAGCTCCTCGGTACCCTGTTTGCGTCCTCAGGAGACGTCCCGGCTCGGACCCTGCCCTCCAGACCAGGAGCCCGTCGTGCGTATCGCCGCATACCGAAGCACAGGCTTGTCGCTGCAATCGTTGCCGGCCACAAGGGTCCCCGGCCCGGAGCCGGCTGCCCTGCGGATCGCGGCGCTGGCGGTGGCGGACCCGGCCGAGACCCTCTCCCAGGAGGACGTGCTGCGGCGGCTCGGGCTCGCAGACGACGAGTTTGCGCGCGGCATCTTCGAGCGCTGCGGCGTCGAGCACCGCCATCTGCGACTCGACGAGGATTTTCTGAGCCGTCCCATCCAGGGCCGCGCAACCGAGATCGAGCAGCAGCTGCTGGACCGCTCGGTGGTCGCGATCGACGCGCTGCCGATGGATCTCGCGGCCGTGCGGGTGGTGATCAGCGCGAGCCTGTACACGATGGGCTGTCCCCCGCTCGCAAACCGCCTTGTCGAGCACTTCGGGCTCCCCCCGGACGCGGACAAGTACCACCTCAGCGGGGTGGGCTGCGCGAGCGCGGTCCCGCTCGTGCGCCTTGCCGGACAGGCGCTGCACGACCACCCGGGCGGCCACGCGCTGGTGGTCGCCGCCGACAGCCTCAGCGGCATCCTGATGCAGGCGGACCCGGACGACCCCAAGGCCAAGATCGTCGGCTCGGCGATCTTCGGCGACGGCTGTGCCGCGGCGCTCGTGTCCAACGATCCGGGATGCGACGGACCGGCGATCCTCGCCTCGCGGGTGCATCAGATCGGCGACACGCTCGGGGCCGTGAGCCTCGAACTCGGCAGCCAGGACAGCTATCTGCACCTTGCCCGTGAGCTTCCCGACCTCGCGAGCGCCGGGCTGGGCGAGCTCGTGGATGAGTTCCTGCGGGAGCGCCGGCTTGTGCGAGCCGACATCGACCATTGGATCGTCCACCCGGGCGGCCGGCGCATCATCGAGAGCGCCCAGGACGCGCTGGGACTGGCGCACGAGGACGTGGCGACGAGCTGGGAAGCGCTGGCCGACCACGGGAACGTCGGAACCCCCTCGATCTTCTACGTGCTCAAGGAGGAGATCGAGCGCAGCGAACCGGCGCCCGGAGAGCACGCGCTGATGGTCACCATCGGCCCCGGGGTGACGGTCGGGCTGATGCTGCTGGGCTGGTAGCGCGAGCGCAGCGGCGTTCCGCCCCGGCGCGCGGGCCGCGCCCCGCCGCGTCGCCCGAGGCCAGCCAGTCCCCCGGAGGCCGGCCTACGGGGTGGAGTACGTGTACGTCGTGGGCTTGCTCTTGGCGCCGTTGACCACGGCGCGCACTTTCACCGGCGGGGCTTTCGCAACGGCGGGCGGGGACACGGCGGTGCACGTGGTGGTGCCGGCGCATTCGACGTCGCTCGCCACACCTTTGCCGAAGTCGATCGTGGTGTTGCCCACGCCGGCGGCGAACCCCGTGCCCGTCAACGTGACGGGTGTTCCCCCGGCGCGTGTGCCGGTCTGCGGGGACAGCGAGGCGATCGTGGGCGAGGCGTACTTGAAGACCGCTTTCGCAGCCGGCGGGCTCAAGCCTTCGCCGGTAACGACGGCAACCGGCTGCTGACCACTAGTGCCCGGCGGGCTGACGGCGGTCACCTCCGTGGACGAGACGACGTGCACTTCGGTTGCTTGCACGCCGCCGACCTCGACCGCGGTGACCCCGGCGAGACCGGTTCCGTAGATCTTCAACGCGGTGCCGCCCGCCGCCGGTCCTTTCGCGGGCTTCACCCGCTCGACCTTGGAGCTCTCCCCGAACCGTTCCCGCGTGACGTCCATGATGTGCACTTCCGAGCCGATTTTCTCGTGGTAGTAGAGGGTGGTGCCATCGGTGCTGATCGTGGGTGCCTCCGCGAACGGGGTGATGGCGGCGATTTTTTCGACGAACACGAACGGTTCCGAGGTGCTCGAGCGGACGGAGCGGTAGATCGCCGGTTCGACCCCCTGGTTGGGCGAGGCGGCGGTGAAGAACAGTTCCAGTTCGTTGCTCGTCACCGCCGCGCCGTATACGAGCTTGGCCGTCTGGTTGACCGAGCTCAGCTCGCTCGAACTGTTCGGCGCGACGGCGAAGCTCCCGTTCGGGAGGCGTTCGTAGGCGACCAGATCGGCACTCGAGGGAGGTGAACCGCCCGAGAAATCCCCCACGCTCACGTACATCATCCTGCCGTTGGGACTGATTCCGGCATCGAAGTCGACCAGGCCCACATGCGCACCCGACACCCCCTGCACGATGTGCACCCCCGTGAGCGAGCCACCGAAGAAGCTCCCCGCGTAGATGGTGGAGAGCGTTTCGAAGTAGCTGCGCGTGGTGGTGAAGTAGAGGGTGCCTTCGTCGTCGAGTGACGGCGCTCCCGAGAGGGCGCCGCTGACGTTGACTTCTTCGCCCAGGATTTCGCCCTGGAAGTCGAACCCACCCCCAGCGGAGGCGGTCGCGTATTGCAGCCTGAAGTCCGCTTCCTGCTCGGAGCTGTTGAACAGCAGGTAGTGCCCGTCGGCGCTGAGGAACGGCTCCTCGGCGCTGGCCGGGTCGCCTGCGATGGGGACCACCTGGGGATTCGCGAAGGGCCCGAACGACACTTCCGCCCACGCCGCGCCGGCGCCGGCGCCGAGTCCGAGTCCGGCCAGCACCGCGACCACCCCGCAGATCCTCGCTGCGATCCCACCCCTCATCCCCCTGGAGACTACGCGCATTGGACGCCGCGGGCCAGGGGTACCGCGCCGCGGCCGATCAGCGGGCGGCCCGGTTCGCTGCTACCGGCGGGACCGGGCATCACTTCAGGAACCCCAGCAGCGCCGAGTTGCACTCGTCCGGGAACGTCCAGCCGATGTTGTGAGGGCCGTTCTCGACCGGAACCACGCGGATGTTCGAGTTGAGCGCCTCCAGGCGGCCCGCGGTGTTCTCGAACGGAAGGATCCGGTCCTTGGTGCCCTGCAGGACCAGCGTCGGGATGTCGATCTTGGCGACGTCGGCACGGAAGTCCGTTAGCCACGTGTCCACGCACGCGTAGCTCGCGTACCAGGAGGCGCCCGACGCGACCTGGAAACTGGCGCGCAGAGCGGCGTCGCCGATCCGCTCGGGAGCGAGTTCGTCTGTGTTGTAGAAGTTCGCGAAGAAGTCGTCGAACCACTTGTAGCGGTCAGCCAGCACGGCCTGCTTGATGCCGTCGAAGACCGATTTGTCGACGCCTTCGGGATTCTCGTCGGTCTTCAGCAGATAAGGCGGGATCGCCCCGAACAGGACGGCCTTGCTGACGCCCGCCGAACCGTGCGTGCCGAGGTAGCGGGTCACCTCGCCGGTCCCCATCGAGAAGCCGCACAGGACCACGCCCCGGTCGAGCGAGAGGTGGTCGAGCAGCGCCCTCAGGTCGGCGGTGAACGTGTCGTAGTCGTAGCCGGTGGTGGGCTGGCTCGACTGGCCGAAGCCACGGCGGTCGTAGGCGATGGTGCGGTAGCCCGCGTCGAGCAGGGCACGCTCCTGGCGCTCCCAGGAGTGCCCGTTCAGCGGATAGCCGTGGATCAGGATCACCGGCTGTCCGCTGCCGTGGTCCTCGTAGTAGAGCTGGATCTCGGTGCTGTTCTCGGTCCCTACGGTTACGAACGGCATGTGGCTCTCCTTCTGTTGCTCGGGTAGGGCCCCTGGAGTGTCGCCGATAGCAATCCGGCGTTTGTGACGATGACGGTTCTCCGCTCGCGCCGTCCTTTGCCAAACGGGAGCAGGACGATCGAGAAGCGCACCTCGCACCCGGAGGCCGCTGGCGGCGGGCCGCCGGGGGGCTCAGCGGGAGCGCCGGGCCGCCGGGGGGCTCAGCGGGAGCGCCGGGCCGCCGGGGGGGCTCAGCGGGAGCGCCGGGCCTTCGTGAGAGGCCCGTTGGACGACACCGTGAGCGCGAGGTCGTGCAGGCCGCCGGCTGCGATCTGACTTACGGCCCCGGCCATACCGGTTACTTCGACGGGTGTGCGGCTGCACGGTTCGCGGGTTGGTGGTTCGCACCGTTCCGGCCCGGTTGCGGCGCCGTCGCCGAGCTCGCCTTCACCGTTGCCTCCCCAGGTGAGGACCCTCCCGTCTTCGAGCAGCGCCATGCTCGATTCGCTGCCCGCGGCGATCGCCACCGCCGCGGTGACACCCTCGACCTGCACGGGCGTGGCGGCGGCTTCGGTGCTGCCGTCGCCGAGCTGACCCGAGTCGTTCTGTCCCCATGACATCACCGTGCCGTTCCGCAGCAGCGCGAGGCTGTGAGACTCGCCGGCGGCGATTGCCACCACGTTGCTCAACCCTTCAACGGTTACCGGCGTCGTCGCGCACGCAGTCGGCTGGCACGGTTCGGGGCCGGTCCTGCTCCCGACCCCGAGCTGCCCGGCTTCGTTGCTGCCCCACGCCTTCACGGTGCCGTTCGCGAGCA
>Ga0335083_10002564_pt1 | contig 23915 bp, 16 predicted proteins | sample Lox_Sample_42_FD_206716 | JGI IMG/M metagenome (GOLD analysis project Ga0335083, IMG submission 206716) | Soil microbial communities from Loxahatchee National Wildlife Refuge, Florida, United States - Lox_Sample_4.2 | ecosystem: Environmental > Terrestrial > Soil > Wetlands | place: USA...
GAAACAGTCCGAACATTCCACGAGGAGGCGCCGCTTTTGACGCCGCTCCGTTGGCTCGCCGCCGCCGCGGCGGTTCTATGCGTGCTTTTCCTGCCGAGCCTCGCGCACGCGGAGACGCTCGAGGCGCCCTTCGGCGGCAAACCCATCTCGCTCGGTCACGGCCGTGTCGCTTGCGACAAGCCGACGGGCGGGTGGTCCGCCGTCGGCACCGGACTCAGTGTGCAACCGCCCGACAGCGATCAGGCGGTCGGACAGGCCGTCGATCTGCGGGTCGCTTCCGAACGAGCCACCTGCGGCACGGCGAGCGAGACGGTCACGCTCGTGACGCTCGGAGAAGCGCCGAGCCTGGATCCGACCTCGATTACCCTGGACGTCGACGCCGGAACGCTCGAAATGCGCGGGCGTGGCTTGCGCGACCTCGGCGTGAGCTGGCGGGCGCGCTCCGCCTCGGGCGCCGACGTTTGCCGCGATCCGAAGCCGGCCGGAACGCAAAAGCGTTGCGTCTGGTCGCTCGCGCACGACCTCCCCGCCGATCCGAGCGAGCTCGAGCTCTCCTACATCCCGGCCGGCGGTCGCCGTGGCCCGGAGATCACGGCGTTCGACAGCGACGGCAAGCCGATCGACGCGACCCAATTCACGTTGATCCCCGCGCAGGTGCTCGTCTCGCGCCTGATTCCCGCCGACGCCGCCGTGGACCTCTCGACCGGCCTCGGCGAAGTGCCGCTCGCGCACCCGGAAGCGGTCGCCTCCGTGGAATGCACCGGAGCGGCCTGTTCGCTCGCGGGCGGCAAGCTCGTCGTGCGCGGCCAGACGAGCTTCGTGAGCTCCGTCGAGGTCAAGCTCACGCTCGTTCACGGCGTTCTGTTCAAGCACGACGACCACCTCGACCCGAAGGCGACTCTGCGGCTCTCCGTCTTGCACTGCCCGATGTCGTTCGCGGCGGGACCGCCGCTGCGCGGCGTGGATTCGACGCTCACGGTCATGAAGTTCGAGGGGCGCTGCGCCGGCGACGTGGGAGCGCTCCATTTTTTGGAGGGCTCGCGGCCCCTCGACGTGGTGCGCACCGAGAGCGAAACCAGCACGGCCTGGGTGCTCCTGCGTCTCGGGCGTCTCTCGGACAACGACGTCTCGATCACGGCCGTCCGCGGCGGCAGCGCCGAAATTCCCGTCGCCGTCGCGCACTCGCCGACGCGCCCGCCGCCCGACGTCCGCACGGTGCTCGAAATCCCCGGGCTGCCGCGTCTGGCGTTCATTCCGAGCAATCGCGGCGCCGTCGTGCACGTGCCGCCGCCGGGCGACGGCGTGAATCTCGTGCTCTTGCCGATTCAGGGGGTCTACACGACGGAAATGCGCGCGCGGAGCACGCTCGTCGTGGGCGACGCGTTCGCGTCGGGCGTCACGAGCCTGCGCTTCGGCTACCGGAGCACGCGCGTGCCGCCCGCGTTCGCGGACGTCGACCTCGCGGTACTCGAGGATCCGCTCGGACGCCCCATTCACGAGGTCAACATCCCCGCCCCGCTCGCCGGCACGCTCGCCCACCCCGAGCCGCTCGCCGAGGTCACCTGCAGCGACGGACACGGAAAAAACGTGCGACTCGAGCCGGGCGAAACCGAGCACCTGCCGTACTCGGTCCGCGACGGGTGCCGGCTCATCGTGCACCGGGAGCGACTGCTGCCCGAGTACGGCACGCAGAAGCTCTCGCTCGACATCGACGTCTTGCGCGCCGACGGCACCGCGCGCTCCGACGCGCACGCGTCCCAAACGCTGATTTTACGCGCCGGCAACGAGCCGCTCGAAGCTTGGATTCACGGCGTGCAGGCGCCGTTCGATCACGTCGTCGTGCGCCTCTCGCACATCGCCGACGAAACGCACTACACGGCGGCCGACGAAATGCTGACGAGCGAGCCCGCGCTCAAATGGAGCGTCATCATCGGCAGCGGGCACGCGCGCCTCTACGCGGCCCCCACGATTCCGACCGGGCTCTATCGCTTCGGCGACGCCCACCACAGCGGTCTCTTGTCGCTGAACTTCGGCGTGATCTCGCGTCTGACGTGGCTCGACGACGAAGGGCACGAAGGCTTTCTGAACCTCGAGTTCGGCGTGATGGTCATCGGTCTCGCCGGCTCCGAGAGCACGACCGGCCAGAGCCTTTCGCAAGCGGGCGCCGTGGCCGGCCTCGGCATCGGCATCCCCTTCGCCAACCGCTCCTCGATCACGGAGGCCGCGATCAACCTGCACCTCTGGCTCGAGCGCGACCTCGCAACCCCCGCGACGAACGACCGCGGCACGCCGTGGTCGATCATTTTCGGACCCAGCATTTCGATCGGCAACGTCGGCGCGAATCTGTGAGCGCGCGGCTTCGCGGCTGAGGTCAGCTCGGCAGCTCGCGCAAGCGCCGGATACGCTCCGTGACCGGCGGATGCGAGTAGTAGAACTTCGCGTAGAGCGGGTGCGGGTGAAGGTTCGCGAGGTTCTCGCGCGAGAGCTTCGCGAGCGCGCTCGCCAGGGCCGGCGCGCAGGCGGAGAGCTCCACCGCGAAGCGATCGGCTTGCCATTCGTCGTGGCGCGACCACGCCGAGCCGAGCGGCGTGAGCGGGAAGCCGAGCAGCGACCCGACGACGCCGAGCACCACGAGCCGCGCGGCGAACGACGCGTCCGGGAGCCCGACGAGCGCCGGCACGAAGGGCGCGCCCACGACGCGAAACACCACGAAAGCGACACAAAAGCTCAGCACGAAGCCGGCGACGGTGCGCACGAGCACGTGGTGCTTCTTCCAATGCCCGAGCTCGTGCGACAGGACGGCGAGGATTTCGGCGTGCGTCATCTGTTCGAGCAAGGTGTCGAAGAGCACCACGCGCTTGACGCGGCCGAGGCCGGTGAAATACGCGTTCGAGTGCGCGCTGCGTCGCGAGGCGTCCATCTTGCGAACCCGTCCGACGTGAACGCCCGCGCGATCGGCGAGCTCCTTCACCTCGCGTTCGAGCCCCTCGACGCCGAGCGGCTCCATGCGAAAGAACAAGGGCTCGATCACGTAGGGTGAGATGAACGTGACGAGCAGGCTGAAGCCGGCGAAGGCGAGCCAAACCCACAGCCACCAGCTGTCGGCAAAACGTCGCACGAGCCAGAACGCGCCGACGGAAAGCACGAACGCGAACGCCAGCCCGAGCACCAGGCTCTTCGCGAAATCGCCGAAAAAGAGGCCGCGCGACATGCGATTGAAGCCGTGGCGGGCCTCGATCACGAAGCTTCGATAGTAGGAAAAGGGCAGCCCGAGGAGCGACTGCAGGAGCACGAGGCCGAGCATGAAGGCCGTCCCGCGCGCCACGAAGGAATGGCCGAACCGGGCGCTCTGGCGATCATACGCGCCGAGCGGCCCCGCGAAGAGAAACACCACCGTCACCAAACCGGAGACCGCGCGCTCGAGCATGCCGAAGCGCGACCGGTCGACGGTGTACGCTTCGATGCGAGCGAGGCGTTCCGCTTCGACCACGCCGCTGAGCTCGGGCGGCACGCGCCGGCCCTCGCGGCGTTGATGCCGGAGGTTCACGAAGCTCATCGTCAGCGTGGCCGCGAGCACGCAGAGGTAAGCGGCGAGGAACGCGAGCTCCATCGGGGCGTTTTAGCATCGCGGCTCGCGGTCCGCGCGACCACGGCCGTGGAGCGCGCTCACCGCGGCGCCGTCGCGACCGCGCTCGACTCGAGGCCGGACGCGGGCATGACGGCCGGTCGTTGCTCGGATTCGCTCGGCGGCACGCTCGTGCCGTGCGACGCCGGCACCTCCACACCCGAGTTCGGCGCCGGGACCTCGGGCACGAACACGGCGAAAATGCCGATGGTGAGCGCGGCGCCGAGCACCACGCCGAGGATCACGCCGCCCGCGCGCCCGCCGATGCCGCGGAACCGGCGCGGGGCGAGGTCCTCGTCTTCGTCGTCGAAGTAGGCGAACGGAAGCGGCGCGCCGCCCTCCGCGGCGGGGACCGCGGCCGGCACGTCGCGCCGCACCGTCTCCCACTTCACCGTGACCTCGTCCTCGCCGATCCAGTCGAGCAGCATCACGCTCGGTTTCGTGTGCTCGTCGTCGCGCTCGCCGTATCGCCCGAGCACGCGCGGCTCGCTCCTGACTCGCTTGTCGTCCGGTCCGTTCGTCGCCTGGCTACCGTTCACCTGTTCCATTTGCGTCGTGGCCGAACGTAAGAGCATGCGGAATGCCAACCCCACAGGGCCGGGCCAAACGGTCCGGAGCGGACCTGAGGCCGTCTGCTGCGGCGCCGTCGGCGTGCCTCGCGCGCCCGAGCCGTGACGGATTGGTCACGCCGGGGCGGGCTGGTGCTCATTCTTTCTCGAACGCGACGAGCGCGACCCGCTTGGCCGGCTCCCATTCGCGCAGAAAGCCCGCCAAGTCGTTTTCTCGCAGGCCGTGCGCGGGGTCGAACGTGAGCACGCGCTTCCGCACCGGCTCGTAGCCGATGACGACTTCGTAGTGGGCGATACCGCGCCCGGGCCGATACGGCTTGATCATGCCGACGATGACGGGACGGCCCGCGCCGAGCTCGTGTTCGAGATCGGAAACCTCCGCGTTGATGACGAAGGCGTCGAGACCGCGAGCGCGCGCGAATTGCTCGAGCTCGCCGAGCGACGCTCCGCCGTGCTTGGTATCGACCACGTCTTCGATGGCCGCGAGGGAAGTCGGGCGCCGCCAATAGTCCAAGACCGACGCGAGCGCCGCCGCGCCGCAGTCGCTAGCTCCCGTTTGGCGAACCTCGGGCAGCTCGACGCGGATCCAGTTCGGATCGCGGGCGAGCGCGTCGGGCGCGGTGTCGACGGCCGTTCCGCGATAGCAGCCCGCGGCGAGCAACGCGGCGAGCGCCCACGCGTGCACGGGCGACCCGGTGCGACGGCGCGTTCTCAAAGCAGCACGACGAGTAGAACGATCACGAGCACCAGCACGACCGCGGAGCTGCCGATGATCACGACGTCGCCGCCGCCGCGGTACTGCTTCGCCTCGGGCGAGGCGGCCTCGCGCGCCGCATAGCGCGAGCGATCCGCGCGCGTCGCCGGGGTCGCCCTACCGGGCAGCACGTACGTCGGCCCGTCGCGCAGGCTCGGCGAAGATTGTCCGTGAGCGCCTTCGCCTTCCGCGCCGAAGACCGGAGCCGCCAAGAGCAGAAACGAAGCCGCGATGAGAGCGCGTTTGAACATGACGTAACCTCGAGGCCAGCCGGTGCACGCCGCATGCCACCCGTGCGCCGTGGCACTTTCGTCCCGCGTGGTGCGCGAACGCCGCCACGAATGTCGCGCGACGACGGTACGCTTGTTGCGACGGCGGAGAGACTTGGACAGTCGCATCGATAGCCTGCAGCGGCTCTGTGTGACGAAACCGGGCGTGCTGTCGTTGGCGGGCGGGCTGCCCGCGGCCGAGACGTTTCCGGTCTCCGCGCTCGCGCGTGCGCTCGGGGCGGCGGGACGCGACGCGCTCCAATACGACTGGCCCGAAGGGCGCGAGGAGCTGCGCTCGTTCGTCGCGGGACGCCTCAAGCGCCGGGGCGCGAACGTCGAGCCCGACGAGGTGCTCATCACGAGCGGTGCGCAGCAAGCGCTCGACATCGCGGTCGAGCTCGGCTGTCGGCAGGGTGGGGCCGTCCGCGTCCCGAGCGCCTGTTATCCGGGCATCCTCGAGCTCTGCGCCGCGCGGGGCATCGCGCGCGTCGCCGAAGACGCTCCCGCCGACCTCAGCTACACGATGCCGCTCGTCGCGAATCCGACGGGTCTTCCATTGCCGCTCGCCACGCGCGCCGCGCTGCTCGCCGAAGCGGAGCCCGTCATCGAAGACGACGCGTACGCCGAGCTACGCTTCGACGGACGCGTGACACCGCCGCTCCTCGCTCTCGCTCCGGAACGCGTGTTTTACGTCGGGACTTTCTCGAAGACGCTCTGTCCGGGTCTGCGTGTCGGCTGGCTCGTCGCGCCGAAGCGCTACCGCCGCTCGGCGCGCGCGAAGAAGCGCGTCACCGATTTGCAAGCCAACACGCTCGCCCAGCGCGTGCTCGAGGGCTACCTCGCGGGCGAGGATTTCGACGAGCGGCTCGCGTGGCTCCGCGCGTTCTACGCGCGGCGGGCGGAGCGGCTCGTGAGGGCGCTCCGGCGCCACCTGCCGAGCTTCGCGTTTCGCGAGCCGGAAGGCGGATTCTCGGTGTGGGTGACGTCGGAGGAGGCGGGCGACGACGTGGAGCTCCTCGCGACGGCGCTCCGCCACGGCGTGTCCGTAGACCCCGGTCGCGACTTCCGACCCGGCGGCGAATCCGAGCCGATCGCGCTCCGACTCGCCTTCTCCTCCCTCGCGCCCGAGTGCATGAACGACGCCGTACGCCGCCTCGCCCGCGCGTTTCACGCCTTCGTCCGCGCGCGCCGCTCGGGGCCGGGCTGAGGCGCGGATCGCCCCGCTCCGGAAACGAACCGGGCGGGAGACCGCGCGCCGTACGAAACGGCGGCCTTTTCATCTTTGCCCTCCCCGGGTCTTCCAGATTATTCTCTGCGGCTCTGGACAGTGACGTCCTGAGGCGGCGTGGTCGATGAGGGACGAGGCGCGGAAACCGTTACTCGTGGTCGATGCCGGCGGATGCCGAGCGGGCATTCCGCTCGCGTGCGTGCGCGAGACCATGCGCCCGCTCGCGATCACGGCCGTCGCCGGCGCCCCTCATTTCGTCCTGGGGCTCGCGGTCATCCGCGGCGCCTCGGTGCCGGTCGTCGATCTCGGCGCGCTCGTCGGTGCACCGAGCGACCGGCCCCCGTTCGGCCGCTTCGTCACGCTCGCGGTGGACGGCCGCTTCGTCGCGCTCGCCGTGGAGCGCGTGATCGGCGTCTCGGAGCTCGATGTCCAGGCGCTCGAGAGCATGCCGCCGCTCCTGCGCGGCGCGGCGGGCGACGCCGTGAACGCGCTCGCGCTCCTCGACGCGGCGCTGCTCGTCTTGCTCGAAGCCGGCCGGCTGGTGCCGGCCGTGCCGCTCGTCGAGGAGGCGCGAGCATGACCGAGCGCAGGCACGCCGCGGAGCTCGACCGGCTCGAAGCCGTGATGGGCGAACAGCTCGGCTTCGCGTTCGAGCACGACCGGCGTAAGGAGCTCGAGGTCGCCGCGAGCGCCCGCAGCACCGAGCTCGGCCTGAACGGACTCGGCGCTTACCTCGAACGCCTCGAGTCGCCGGCGTTCCGCCGGGAGGAGACCGCGCGCCTGGCCGAAGCGGTGACCGTCACCGAGACGTTCTTCTTCCGCAATCCCGATCAGCTGAGCGCGCTCGTGGAAGCGGTGCTGCCCGAGCGGGCGCGGCGCGGCGGACAGCGTTTGCGCATCCTGTGCGCGGGCTGCGCTTCGGGCGAGGAGCCATACTCACTCGCCATGGCGCTCCGCGAGGGCGTGCCGGATCTCGACTCCTGGAACGTCCAAATCCTCGCCATCGACGTGAACCCGGCCATGCTCGCCAAGGCGAAGCGCGCGACGTTCACGCCGTGGTCGCTGCGCGCGACGCCGGAGCCCCTGCGCGCTCGCTACTTCAAGCGGTCGGGCAACGCGCTCGAGCTCGACCCCGAGGTGACGAAGATGGTCACGTTCCGCGCGCACAACCTCGCTGAACACGATCCGCTCTTTTACCGGGCGCTCGCCTGCGACGCGATTTTCTGCCGCAACGTCATCATGTACTTCACGCCCGAGGTGATGGGGCGCGTGGTCGGACGTTTGACGGAGGCGCTCCTCCCGGGCGGCTTTCTCTTTCTCGGCCACGCCGAGACGCTGCGCGGGCTGTCCCACGATTATCACCTCTGCCACACGCACGAGACCTTCTACTACCAGCGCAAGGAGCCCGGCGTGCCGCAGTCCGTTCGCTTCGCGCCGCAGCACCCCTTGCCTGCCCCGGCAACGGACGAGCTCCCGCCGGTCGTCGCCGAAAATCTGTCGTGGTTCGAGGCGATTCAGCGCGCGACTCACCGCGTGACCGAGCTCACCGCGGGCGACGCGCGGCGGAGCGCGACGACGGCCGAAGGGCCCGCCGCCGCGGACGCGCGGGCGCTCGAGCTCGCGCCCGTCCTCGAGCTCATGCGCCGAGAACGCTTCGCCGAAGCGCGCGCGCTGCTCGACGCGCTGCCCGCGGACGCCGGCAAGCACCCGGACGCGCTCTTGTTCTCGGCCGTGCTCCTCACGAACGACGGCAAGCTCGCGGACGCCGAACGCGCCTGCGAACGCCTGCTCGAGGTCGACGAGCTCCACGCGGGCGCGCACTATTTGAAGGCCCTCTGCCGCGAGCACGCCGGCGACACGCGCGGCGCGCTCGAGCACGACGAAGTCGCCGTGCATCTCGATCCGACGTTCGCCATGCCCCACCTTCACGCCGGGCTCATGGCGCGCCGCGCGGGCGACGCGCTCGTCGCACGCCGCGAGCTCGGCCAGGCGCAGGTGTTGCTCGAGCGCGAAGACACCTCGCGCCTCGTGCTCTTCGGCGGCGGCTTTTCGCGCGACGCGCTCGCAGCGCTCTGCCGCACCGAGCTCGGCAAGCTCGGGGGGCGCGCCTGATGGCGGTGGTCTCGGCCGACGCGCTGCGCAGCGAGTTCGACGGGGTCTTCGCGCTGCCGGTGCGCGAGCGCTCCGAGAAGCTCATCGACCTCCTCATGATCCGCGTGGCGGGACAATCCTACGCGCTCCGCGTCGACGAGATGAGCGGCGTCGGCGCCGGTCGTCGCGTGACCAAGGTACCGTCACCCGAGCCCGCGTTCGCCGGGCTCGTCGGCATCCGCGGCGCCATTTTCGCCGTCTACGATCTCGGTGTGCTGCTCGGGTTGCCACACCAGGCGAGCGAGCAGCACTGGGTCGCGCTCGCCGCCGGGGACGCGCAGATCGCCCTCTCCTTCGAGGAGCTCGAAGGGCACCTGCGGCTCCCCCCCTCGGAGCTCGGCGCGAACGTGAACGCCGGGTTCTGTGAACACGCCGTCCGCACGGGCAACGAGCTCCGGCCGGTCGTGAGTCTTCCTCGAATCGTCTCGGTGGTGCTGGAGCGGGCCGCGCGGGAGCGGCCGGGAAAGGGCGACAAGCGCGATGGGTAGCTCATGGACTTTCGGACGCCGGCTCGCGGTCGGCTTTGTGCTCGCGGGGCTCACGCTCCTCGTCGTTGCCGTCTTCGGCTACCAAACGGTGGAGCACCTCGTCGAAAACGATCGCTGGGTGACGCACACGACGCTCGTGCGTGAGTCGCTCGCGCACCTGCTCGCCGAGGTGGTCGACGCCGAGACGGGGCAGCGCGGCTTCGTGATCACGGGCCAGGACGAATTCTTGGAGCCGTACACGCGCGCGGTCACGCAGATCGAGCAGAACTACCGCGAGCTTCGCACGCTGACCGCGGACAACCCGCGGCAACAGCAGCGACTCACGCAACTGCAAAAGCTGCTCGACACACGGCAAATCGAGCTCCGCGGGGTGATCGACCTCAGGCGGAGCGGCGGGTTCGAGCCGTCCGGGCGCGAGGTCGCTGCGGGCAGGGGGCTCCACACCATGGAGGCGATCCGCGCGACCGTCGACGAGATGGATCGCGACGAGAGCGAACTCCTCGCGGTCCGGCGCGCGGAAGCCGAGGCGAGCTCGCTCACCGCGCGCACCGTGATCGTCTGGGGCAGCGTGCTCGGCGCGGTGTTCGTCGGCTTCATCGGCTGGCTCATCTCGCGTGCCCTCTCGCGCCAGATCGGTTCCACCGTGCGTCACATCCAGAGCGCCTCGGCCGAGCTGCAATCCGCGGCGAACCAGCAGGTCACGAGCGCCAAGGAACAAGCGACCGCGATGAACGAGATCACGACGACCATCAGCGAGCTCCTCGCGACCGCGAAGCAGATCGCCGAGAGCGCGCGCCGCGTCTCGACCATCGCCGGCGACACGTCGTCGCAGGCGCGCTCGGGCGACCAAACCGTGCAGCGGACGAACGAGTCCATCGGGGCGATTCAACGGCAGGTCGATCTCATCGTGTCGCACATGCTCGACCTCGGCCGCAAATCCCAGCAAATCGGCGGAATCCTCGAGCTCATCAACGAGCTCGCCGAGCAGACGAACATCCTCGCCATCAACGCGACGATCGAGGCCGCCGGCGCGGGCGAAAACGGCAAGCGCTTCGCCGTCGTCGCCGAGGAGATCCGCCGGCTCGCCGATCGCGTCGGCGCGTCCACCAAGGAGATACGCCAGCTCATCGAGGACATCCGTTCGGCGGTGAACAAGACCGTGATGACGACCGAGGGCGGCAACAAGGCCGTCGAAGCGGGCGCGCGTCTCTTCGAGGAGGTGGCCGTGGCATTCGGGCAGATCACGGTCGGCATGAACACGACGACCGAAGCCGCGCGAGAAATCGAGCTCAGCACCAAGCAACAATCGACCGCGGTCGAACAGGTGAACGTCGCGGCGGCCAACGTCGCGCAGGCGAGTCGCGAGACCGAAGCGAGCTCCGCGCAGACGCTGCAGACGGCCGGCGAGCTCGCGAAGCTCTCGCGCGCGCTCCTGCAGATCGTGCAGGCGCAAGCCGACGCGTGAGTGAGACCCGCACGTGGCGACCGACCCGTATCGCTATTTTCGCGTCGAAGCCCGTGAGCTCGTCGAGGGACTCGCCCAGGGCGTTCTCGAGCTCGAAAAGGGCTCGACCGACGCCGGGGTCGGCCCCCGGCTCTTCCGGCTCGCGCACACCTTGAAAGGCGCGGCGCGCGTCGTGCGCCGCACCGGGCTCGCCGAGCTCGCGCACGCGGTCGAGGAGCTGCTCGCGCGGGGACGTGATCAGAGCCGCCCGTCGAGCCGAGAGGAAATCCTGGAACTCCTCGGGCTCGTCGATCGCATGAGCGCCGAATTGAAGGCGCTCGACGCGCCCCCGGCCGCGACGGCGCCCACCGCGCCGCAGGCCGCGCCGGTCGAGGACGCGTTCCAGACCGTGCGCATCGAGATCGAAGAGATGGACACGGTGCTCCGCGCCGTCATGGAGACCGGCGTGCAGCTCTCGTCGCTCGCGCGCGAAATCACGCGCGTGCGCCAGCTCGCGCTCGTGTCCGCCGCGCTCTCGAACCGCCTCGGACTGCGCGCGGGCACGGGCTCCGCCAATGCGCGTGACCAGGCCCTGGCCGAAGAGCTCCGGAGCGGGCTCGAGCGGTCGGCCCAGGGTCTCGAGACGAGCATGGAGCGCGTCACCCAGGAGCTCGCGGACGTCCGCGAGGGCACCGATCGGCTTCGACTCGTGCCGGCCGAGGCGCTCTTCCCCTCGCTCCAGCGCGCGGTGCGCGACGCCGCGGAAGCCCTCGAGAAACAGGCCGAGCTCACGATCACGGGCGGGGGCCTGCGCCTCGACGCGCACGTGCTCACGCCGCTCCGGGCCGCGCTGCTCCATCTCGTCCGCAATGCGGTGGCGCACGGCATCGAGTCTCCCGCCGAGCGACGAGCCCTCGGCAAGGCGCCGCGTGGCACGGTCGCGCTGCGCGTCGAGCGGCGCGACCAGCGCGTGGTGTTCACGTGCAGCGACGACGGCCGTGGCGTCGATGTGCGAGCCGTGCGGCGCGAGCTCGCGGCGCGCGGCCTCGCCGACGCCGCCGAGCTCGCGAAGCTCTCGGACGACGCCGTGCTCGAACGCCTGCTCGGCGCCGGCATCTCGACGACCGCGAGCGTGACGCCCATCGCCGGACGCGGCGTGGGGCTCGACGTCGTCCGCGAAACCGCGCAGCGCCTCTCCGGCGACGTGCGCGTCCGCTCCGAGCCGGGGCGCGGGACGGCGATCGAGCTCGCCGTGCCGGTGTCGCTCGCGGCCGTACGCGCGCTCGTCGTCGAAGCCGGCGCCACGACGGCGGCCATCGCGCTCGACGACGTGCGCGAGACGCTGCGGCTCGAAGCCGGCGCCATCGGCCGCACGCCGGAGGGCGACGTCGTCTCGCTCGGCGGGAAAATTCTGCCGTTTTTGCCGCTCGGCCGCGCGCTGCGGCAACCCGGTGGCTTCGAACGCGCGACGGCGCGCTCCGCGGTCGTCGTGGCGGTCGGGGAGCGCACGGCGGTCGTCGGGGTCGATCGGCTGCTCGGGACGTTCGAGGTCGTCGTGCGGCCGCTGCCGCGCGGCGCGCTGGCGGACCCGGTCGTCGCCGGCGCGGCGCTCGACGCCGAGGGCAACCCGAGGCTCGTGCTCGACACCGGCGGGCTGCTCACCGCGGCCGGCATGCCCGCCGCGACGAACGTGGAGCCGCTCGCGCCGAATCGCCTGCCGATCCTCGTCATCGACGACTCGCTCACGACGCGCATGCTCGAGCAGAGCATCCTCGAGTCCGCGGGCTATGCGGTCGAAGTCGCGGTCTCCGCCGAACAAGGCCTCGAAAAAGCGCGCCAAAAGCCGTACGGCCTCTTCATCGTCGACGTCGAGATGCCGGGGATGAACGGCTTCGAGTTCGTCGGGACGACACGCGCCGACCCCGAGCTCCGCCGCGTGCCGGCGATACTGGTCTCGTCGCGCGACGCGCCCGAGGACCTGAAGAAGGGCGAGGACGCCGGCGCGAGCGCCTACGTCGTGAAGGGTGAATTCGACCAAAATCTGCTACTTTCCCACATTCGGAGGCTATTCGGGTGACCCGGGGTAAGACGCGCGTGCTCGTCGTGGAGGATTCACTCACGGTGCGCCAGCGCTTGCTCGAGGTCCTCGCGAGCGACCCGACGGTCGAGGTCGTCGGCGAAGCGGCTGACGGACGCGCGGCCATCGAGCTTTGCGGACGGCTGCGTCCCGACGTCGTCACGCTCGACATGATGTTGCCGGTGATGACGGGACTCGCGGCGACCGAGTACATCATGGCGCACTTTCCGACGCCGATCCTCGTCGTGTCCGCCTCCTTCAACCGCGGCGAGGTGTTCAAGACGTACGACGCGCTGGCGGCGGGCGCCGTCGACGTGATCGAGAAGCCGCGCGGCGACGAAGCGCCCGGCGCGTGGGAGCAGCAGTTTCTGAGCGCGGTGCGCATCGTGTCGCGCGTTCGGGTGATCACGCATCCGCGCGCGCGCCTGAGCGGCTTCAGCGAGTACGCGCGTCCCCTCGTGCCGGCGTCGAGCACGCCGCCCGCGAGCCCGGGCTTGCGACTCGCCCTCATCGGCGTGTCGACGGGCGGACCGAGCGCCCTGGTTCAGGTCTTGCGCGCGCTGCCCGCGGATTTTCCTGCCCCGGTGCTGATCGTGATGCACCTCGCCGCCGCGTTCGCGGCAGCGTTTGCCGATTGGCTCGGCGGGCAAATCGGCCGGCGCGTCGCCTACGCGGCGGACGGCGAGACGCTCGAGGCGTGCCGCGGCCAGATCCGCCTCGCGCCGCCGGATCGGCACCTCGTCGTGCGCTCGGGTCGCCTCGCGCTCACGCACGACCCCGAGCGTCATTCGTGCCGGCCGTCGGTCGACGTGCTGTTCGAGTCGGTCGCGCGCGACCAAGCCGCTTCGACCGTCGCGTGCCTGCTCACCGGCATGGGTCGCGACGGCGCGCTCGGCTTGCTCGAGCTCCGGCGCGGCGGCGCCGTGACGATCGGGCAAGACGAAGCGAGCTCGGTGGTGTACGGGATGCCGCGTGAAGCGGCCCTGATCGGCGCGGTCGAGCACGTCAGACCGCTCGGCGAAGTGGGGCCGCTCCTCGTCGAGCTCTTCCGCGCGCGAGGTCACACCGCATGAGCGAGACGGTCCTCGTCGTCGACGACAGCCTCACCGTGCGCATGGATCTCACGGAGTCGCTCAGGGCGGCGGGGCTCGAAACGGTGCCGTGCGCGAGCGCGGCGGAGGCGCGCAAGGAGCTCGCGACCCGCGCGATCGCCGTCGTCATTCTCGATCTGGTGCTGCCCGACGGCGACGGACTCGACCTCCTGCGCGAGATCCGCGCGAACGGCGCCACCGCGCCGGCCGTCGTCTTGCTCTCGAGCGAGGCCGAAGTGCGGGATCGCATCCGTGGGCTCACGACGGGCGCCGACGAGTACATCGGCAAGCCCTACGACACCGGCTACCTCGTCGCGCGCGTGCACGAGCTCGTGAGCCGCAGTCGCTCGGAGCACGCGGACGGCGCGCCGCTGCTCGTCATCGACGACAGCGCGACGTTCCGCGAAGAACTGAGCGAGGCGCTCCGGACCTCGGGCTTCCGCGTCATCGGCGCCGCGACGGGCGAGGACGGCTTGAAGCTCGCCGCCGCGCAGCGCCCTCGGGCCATCATCGTCGACGGCATCCTGCCGGGCATGGACGGCCCCACGGTGATCCGCCGGCTCCGCCTCGACGCGGCGCTCCGGCGCACCCCGTGCGTGCTCCTCACCGCGACCAAAGAGCTCGATTTCGAGCTGCGCGCCCTCGACGCCGGCGCCGACGCCTTCGTGCACAAGGACGAGGATCTCGACGTGATCCTCGCCAAGGTCCAGGCCGTGCTCCGGGCGTCGCTCGTGCCGTCGCCGGACGAAACCACGAGTCTCCTCGCGCCGAAACGCATCCTCACGGTCGACGACAGCGCGAGCTTTCGCGAGCTCGTGTCGAACGCCTTGCGCAACGAAGGATACGACGTGGTCGCCGCGCGCTCCGGCGAGGAGGCGTTCGAGCTCCTGAGCGTCCAGAGCGTGGACTGCATTCTGCTCGACTTGGTGATGCCGGGGATGGGCGGCAAGGAAACGTGCCGGCGGCTGAAGGAGTCGCCGGCGGTGCGCGACATTCCGGTGGTGCTCCTCAGTGGGGTCGAGGATCGCGCCTCGGTGCTCGAAGGCCTCGCGAACGGCGCCGACGACTTCGTGCAGAAGTCCGCCGAGCTCGAGGTCCTGAAGGCGCGCGTGCGCGCACAGTTACGCCGGCGCCAGTTCGAGGACGAGACCCGGCGCGTGCGCGAACGCATGCTGAAGGGCGAAATCGTCGCGTCCGAAGCGCGCGCCGCCCGCGAGCTCGCCGAAGCGCGCGCCGCTCACGTGGGCGAGCTCGAGCGCAAAAACACCGATCTTGCGGCCGCGTACGCCGCGCTCCAGGCCACCCAAGAAAAGCTCGTGCAATCGGCGAAGATGGCGTCGCTCGGCGCGCTCGTCGCGGGCGTCGCGCACGAGATCAACAATCCGCTCGCTTTCGTGTTGAGCCACCTCGGCACGGTGGAGCAAGGCTTGCGCGAAGTCGAAAAGCGCCTGCCCGAGGGCACCTTCGAGCCCGTCCAGAAACCCTGGCAACGCGCGCTCGAACGGCTCGGGGGCATGCGCATGGGGCTCGAGCGCATGCGCGAGCTCGTGGTGAAGCTCCGTACCTTCTCCCGGCTCGACGAAGGCGAAATCAAGCTCGTGAGCATCCGCGAGTGCGTGGATTCGGTGCTCACGATTCTGGCCCATCGCCTCGGCGGCCGTATCACGACCGAGCTCTCGCTCGGTGAGCCCGACGTGATCGAGTGCATGCCGGGCCTCTTGAACCAGGCGCTGATGAACCTCGTGACGAACGCGATCGACGCCATCGACGGCCCCGGCCGCATCCGCATCCGCAGCGGCGCCGAGGACGGCGCCTACGTGATCGTGGTCGAGGACACGGGGCACGGCATTCCAGAACAGCACCGGAACCGCGTGTTCGAGCCGTTTTTCACCACCAAACCGGTCGGCCAGGGCACCGGGCTCGGCCTTTCGATCACCTACTCGATCGTGAAGAAGCACGGCGGCACGCTCGAGCTCGGCGACGCGCCGGGGGGCGGCACCACGGCCGTGATTCGCCTGCCGCTCACGCTTTCGACGCCGGGCTGAGCTCGACGCGCGACGCGAGCATCTTCACGACGTCGTCGGCCGGCATCGGCCGCGCGATCAAATACCCTTGGGCCTGGTCGCATTTGAGCAGGCGAAGCAGCCGAGCCTGCTCCGGCGTTTCGACGCCCTCGGCGACCACCTTGAGATCGAGCGCGTGACCGAGCGAGATGATGGTCGTGACGATGGAGGTGCTCTGCGGGTCCTCGGTCATGCGGATGACGAACGAGCGATCGACCTTGAGCGAGTCGAGCGGCAACCGGCCGAGCGAGCTCAGGGACGAGTAGCCCGTGCCGAAATCGTCCATCGCGACGGTGAGACCCCGCCGGCGCGCCGCTTCGAGCTTCGCGATGCTGCCGTCGAGATCGTCGACGAACACGCTCTCGGTGATTTCGAGGTCGATGCCGGCGCTCCCGTCCGGGTAGTGCTGGAGCACGCGCTCGAGGTTCGAGAGAAAGTCGTTCGCCGCGAGCTGAAGGCCCGACACGTTCACGGCGATGCGCGGCGGCGTGTGTCCGGCCTCGAGCCACTCGTGGTACTGGAGCGCCGCTCGCTCGAGCACCCAGCGGCCGACCTCGCGAATCAACCCCGTCTCTTCGAGCAGCGGGATGAATTTCCCGGGCGGCACGAGGCCCGTGTCCGGGTCGCGCCAGCGGATCAGCGCCTCGAGACCGACGACCGCGCCCGTCTTCAGATCGACCTTGGGCTGGTAGTGGAGCAAGAACTCGTCGCGCTCGACGGCGCGCCTGAGCTTGGTCTCGAGCGCGAGCTGCTCCGACACGCGCGCGTTCATCACCGGCGCGTAGAACACGTACGGCTGGCCCGTCGCCTTCGACTTCTTGAGCGCCGCCTCGGCGTTCGCGAGCAGCGCCTCGGCCGTGTCTCCGTCGGAAGGGAACAACGCGACGCCGACGCGTGCGGAAGCGAGCACCTCCGTGCCCTCGATCAAGAACGCTTCGCGCAAAGCCTCGAGGATCTCGTTTTCGATGAGCAGGCCGACGAAGGACTCGCTCTCGACCGAAGGCACGAGGACGGCGAACGTGTTGCCGAACAGGCGGGCCACGGTGCCGACGTTGCCCGCCACGTTCCTCAAGCGCTCCGCCACCTCGATGAGCAGCCGGTCACCGCCCTGGCGCCCGAGCGTCTCGTTGATCTGCCGGAAGCGGCCGAGATCGACGATCACGACGCCCACCTTGCGGCCGTCCTTGCGGCTCGCCACGAGCTGCTGGCCCGCTCGGTCGAGGAAAAGATCGCGATTCGGAAGGCCCGTGAGACCGTCGTGATACGCGAGAAACTCGAGCTTCTCGCTCTTGCCGATGTGGTCGAGCGCGAAGGACAGGTTGTCGCTCACCTCGCCGAGGAGCTTCACCTCTTCGCCGTCGAAAAAGTCCGGCTCGGCGCCGAACAGGCAGAAGACGGAGTGGAGCTCGCCCCCGCTGAGCAGCGGGAAGATCGCCGCGCTGCGCAAGCCGTGCGCGAGCATCTGCGTGCGAAAGCGCATGTTCTCCGCCGCGGCGATGTCGTTGACGATCATCGGCCGGCGCATCTCGATCATCTGCTCGAAGAGCGGCGTGCGCTGCGGACCCTGCGCGGCTTGCGCGGCCGCCACTTCTTGGATGATCGGCACGCCCTCGGGCGCGCTCGCGATGACCGTCGCATGCCCCGTCTCGCGCTCGAGCCGCGCGACGCCCGCGTGCGCGAGGTCGCCCGCCGCGACCGCGATCCGGCACGCTTCGGCCAGCAAATCGTCGCGACTCCGCGCGCGCACGATGGCCGCGTTGATGCCGCTGATCAACGAATACACGTTCGTCAGCCGCGCGATGCGCGCCTCGTGCTGGCGCCGGAGCGTCACGTCACGCGAGATGCCGACGAGCCCCACGATGGCGCCGCTCGGCGCGCGGATCGGCGCCTTGCTCTCCGAGTACCAGTGGACCACGCCGTTTTTCGGCTGCGGGCGCGTGACCTCGAGGACGGGGAGTCCTTGCTCGACGAGCCGTCGCTCTTCGAGCTCGCCCGCAGCGACCTCGGGATCGTCGGCCAAGACCTCGCTCAGCCGCTTCCCCACGAGCGCGCGCTGTTCGGTGTTCAAGCGCTCGAGGACGGGGGCGTTCGCGCGCAAAAAGCGCAGCTCGGCGTCCTTGAAGTAGATGCCGTCGGGCGTGTTGTCCATCAGGTCGCGCAGCAGCCGTCGCTCGGAGGCGAGCTCTTGCGCGAGCCGAAAGTGTTCGGCGGCGCGCTGGACCTTGAGCCTGAAATCCTCCGGTTCCCAAGGCTTTGCGACGTACGCGAAGATGCGGCCCTCGTTCACGGCCCGCACCACCGCGGCCAGATCCGCGAAGCCCGTCACGAGCATGCGCGCGGCGTCCGAGCGTCCGTCGAGCCGCGCGAGAAACTCGTCGCCCGTCATGCGCGGCATGCGCTGATCGGTGACGACCACCGCGATGTCCGCTTCGTTCTCGACGAGCTTGAGCGCGCGCTCGCCGGAGTCGGCTTTGAGCACGGTGAATTCGTCACTCAACAGATCCTCGAGCGCCACGAGCACTTGAGGCTCGTCATCGACCAAGAGCACGCGCTCTTTCGCCAACCCGCTGATCGCACTCACGTACCGAGCATCCTCTCGACCCCTCCGCCACGTGCACCCTCGTTACGCATGATCCGAGTCGACTAAACTACGTTCCATCGCAGCAGGGTCAAGCCCCCTCCCCTCATGGATGCCGTACAGGAGAGTCGATTTGTAGTCGTATGGCGCGCGCACAAAAACCTACACGTTTCGTCACCGGTGCGAAACGCCACGAAGCGCCGGTGCGAATGCTTGACAGCACTCGGACTCGCTCAGCATGATCAACGCAAATCGAAGACGCCGGTAGAGCCGGCGAGCGCGTCCGTGCGAGGGTATAGGTAACGAGCCAAGGGCCGCTCATAAGTCTGGATTCGCATGCCGGGAAGGACGGCGCGAACCGGCACGGCAAGCCGAAATGACCGCGTAACAATCGGGATGCTTCCGTCAGGGGCAGGGCAAGCGTGAATCTGATCAAAAACTCCGTGTTGCTCGTCGACGACGAGCCGCAAGTGCTCGTCGCGCTCGAGGATCTGCTGAGCGACGAATTTACGGTCTTCAAGGCTCAATCACCGCACGCGGCGCTCGATTTGGTGGAGCACGAACCCGGCATCGCCGTGGTCCTCACCGATCAGCGGATGCCGGGGATGACGGGCGACGAGCTCCTCACCCGCGTGCACGAAGCGAGCAACGCGACGCGCATGCTCGTGACGGGCTTCGCCGACCTCGGTGCCGTGATCCGCGCCGTGAACGAGGGCCGCATCTTCGCGTACGTGACGAAACCTTGGAATCCCGATGAATTGCAGATCATGGTGCGCAAGGCGGCCGAGCACTACCGCCTCGCGCAAGAGCTCGTACAAGAGCGGACGCTGCTCCACGATCTCATGGACAACGTGCCGGACGGCATCTACTTCAAGGATCGCCAGCTCCGTTTCCTGCGCACCAATCGCGCGTTCGCCCGCAGCCTGAGCGGCAGCTCGACGGAAAGCCTCGTGGGCAAGCGGCTCGTCGACGTGCTCGGCCTTTCGACCGACGCGACGAGCGCCGAAGCCGAGGATCGCCGTGTCATGAGCGAGGGCTTGCCCGCGCAGGACGTGCTGCACGAGTTTCAACAAAACGGCTCGACGCGCTGGATTTCGGAAACCAAGGCGCCCATCCGCACCCCGGCGGGCGAAACGATCGGCCTCGTCGGCATCGCCCGCGACGTGACCGAGCGCGTTCAGACCGAGGCGGCGCTCCGTCGCGCCGAAGAGCAGCTCTTGCAGTCGCAGAAGATGGAAGCCATCGGGCAGCTCGCGGGCGGGGTGGCGCACGACTTCAACAACGTGCTCTCCGTCATCCTCGGCTACGGCGAAATCCTGCTCGAAGAGCTGCCGAAGGACGATCCGAAGCACGGCGACATTTCGGTGATGGTCGGCGCCGCGCAACGGGCGGCCGCGCTCACGCGCCAGCTTCTCGCCTTCAGCCGGCGGCGCGTGGTCCAGCCCGACATCGTCGATGTGAACACCATCGTCTGGGGCGTGGACAAGATGCTCCGCCGGATCATCGGCGAGGACATCGACCTCAGGACGACGCTCGCGTCGAGCCCGGCGACCGTGCGCGCCGATCCGAGCCAGCTCGAGCAGATCATCCTGAATTTGACCGTGAACGCGCGCGACGCGATGCCGAAAGGCGGCACCATCCAGATCGAGACCGCGACGGTCGAGCTCGACGAGCGCTACGCCGCGGGTCACGTCGGCGTGATTCCCGGAACGTACGTGCTCCTGCGCGCGACCGACAACGGAACGGGCATGGACGCCGCGACGCAGAAGCGCGTGTTCGAGCCGTTTTTCACGACCAAAGAGGTGGGGCGCGGCACCGGGCTCGGACTTTCGACCGTGTACGGCATCGTGCAGCAGTGCCGCGGGCACATCGTGCTCGTGAGCGAGCTCGGCAAGGGCACGACGTTCTCGATCTATCTCCCCCAAGCCGAGGAGCCGGCGGTGGAGCCGCAGATTCGTCGCCCCCAGACGCGCCCGCCGGCGGGTTCCGGCACGCTGCTCGTGGTCGAGGACGACGACGAAGTGCGCCAGGTCACGGTGCGCATGCTGCGCGACCAGGGCTACAAGGTGATCGACACCGGCAACGCCGAGAGCGCGCGCTCGCTCGCGCTCGAGCACCGCGCCGGCATCGACGTGTTGCTGGTCGACATCGTGATGCCGAAAGTCAGCGGCGCGGTGCTGGCCGAAGAGCTCACGGAGATCGTGCCGGGCCTGCGCGTGCTCTACATGTCCGGATATGCCGGCGCGCTGGTCGATCGGGAGATCACCCTCTCGTCGAGCTCGGATTACATCGAGAAGCCGTTCGTCCCGAGTACGCTCGCCAAGAAAATCGCCGAATTGCTCAACGGTTGAGCGCGCGCCGCACGAGCGCGAGGTTCTTCTCGGCTTCCGCCGACGCCGGGTGACGCGCGAGCTCGGCCCGGAGCTCGACCTCGGCCTCCGGCAGCCGCCCTTCCGCCATCAAGATGACGGCGAGATTGTTGTGCGCGACGGGTTCGTCGGGGTCGAGCGCGAGCGCTCGCCGGTACTCGGTCCGCGCGAGCTCCGACTCGCCGCGCAGCTGGTAGGCGACCCCGAGATTTCGATGCGCGAGCGGCGAGCTCGGCGAGCCCTCGACGACGGCCTTCGCGAGCACCAAGCGATCGCGAAAGAGGGCGACGTGCCGCAGCGTCGCCGCGGCGGAGAGCGTCAGCACGAATCCCCCGAGGGCGAGCTTCGAGCGCTCCGGCAAGCGGACCCGGGCGGCGAGCTCGGCGACGGCGAGCGCGAGCGGCACCGCGGGCAAGTAGAGGCGGCTCTCGAGCAAGAGCCGCGCGAGCGCGGGGAGACTCGGCGCGGCGAAGAGGGCGCTCGCGGCGAGCGCGACGCCGAGCACCGTCCGGCGCGCGCCGGACCACCCCCACGCGGCGCCGAACGCCGCGAGCGCGGCGAACCCGAGCGCCACCGGCATGTCGGCCGGCACGGCGAGGACCGGGAGCGCGAGCGGCACCACGAGCTCGCCGAAGCCGCTCAAGAGGCCGCGCAAGCCGTCGATAAAACTGCCGCTCGCCCCGCCGCCGAGCCCGAGCGCCGGGCCGAGCACGAGGCCCCGAACGGCGACGTACAGAGCGGTGACGACACCCCAGACGGCGAGCGGCCAGAGCGCGAAGAGCTCACGCCAGGGGCGTTTGTCGAGGAGGCGGCCTTCGAGCACGAGCACGCACGGGAGCGCGAGCGCCGTCTCCTTGGAGGCGAGAGCGAGACCGAAACAGAGCCCGTGAAGCACGCGCTCGCGCGGGCCGCCGCCTGCGTTCGCGCGGCGGAAAAACAGCCACGCGAGCACGCTGAAGAGGCCGAGCATCAGGTCGTCGCGACCCGGGATCCAGGCGACGGCCCCGGCGAGGGCCGGGTGCGCGACGAAAACGAGCGCCGCGAAGAGCGCCACGGAGGTCGCGTAACCGAAGCTCTCGAAGAGCAGGAGCAGGGCCGCGCCCGTGAGCGCGTGGAGCGCCACGTTCGTCACGTGGAAGCTCGCGGGGTCCCCGTCGCCACGCACCGCGTCGAGCGCGAACGACGCCGACACGAGCGGCCGATAGTACGCGTGGTCGCGCTCGCCGGTCGGGAAGTACGGGTGGGCGAGCGCACCGAGGACGCCGCCCGAAGCCGCCACCGACGCGGGTGTCGGCGCGAGCACGTCGTCGTCGAGGTAACTCAAGCCGAAGCGCGCGCTCGACGCGTGGAAGAGGAGCGCGGCGACCGTCACGGCGACGAGCGCCGGAGCCCGGCGACGCGCGCGCGTGTCTCTGTCGCTTCGCATCGAAAGTCGCTCCTTTTGCCGCGCTTTTGCCGAAGTTACACCCGGAAAGCGCGCGACCGCCAACGGCGCTTGCCTTCGGGAGGCCGCTCTGCCTTGATGGGCGGAGGTGAGTCGGCGGACGGTCCCTAAGTCCCGCGGAGGCGCGAGCAGCACGCGCGCGCTCGGCGACGTGCTCGGTTTTCTGCAGCTCTTGTGGGACGTGGCGCACGAGCTCGAGTCCGTCTCGAAGCGGATGCGCGCGACCGTGGGCGTCACCGGACCGCAACGGCTCGTGGTCCGCCTCGTCGCGCACTACGGGCGGCCGTCGCCGGGCGAGCTCGCCGAAGCGCTCCGCGTGCATCCGAGCTCGCTCACGGGCGTCCTCCGCCGGCTCGAACGCTCGGGGCTCGTGCGCCGTACGCGTGATCCCGAAGACGGGCGGCGCGCCATCGTCACGCTGACGCCCAAGGGTCAGCGCCTGAACGATCGGCACTCGGGCACGGCCGAATCCGCCGTGCGACGCGCCTTGAAGTCGATGCCCGCGCGCGACGTCGCCGCGACCCGTGGCGTGCTCCGCCGCGTCGCCGACGAGCTCGCCCTCGAGAGCGAGGCCGGCGGCTCGTCCGCGGTTTGACGGGCGCGCGCTCGCGGCCTTACGTCGGCCCCGGAAATGCCCCGAAAACGGCGTCCGCGAGCGCCTGGACGCGAATGCGCATCTCCGCCTCGGGCGGCATCGCCTGCACGCCGGCGTAAAGCTCGGGCGCGCGCTCGAGAAATTCGGCGACGGGCGGCCTGAGCTGCACGTCGTAGCGCTTGAGCTCGAGCAGGTTCCCGATGTTCTGGTCGTCGGTGAAGCGGCGATAAATTTCGCGCTTCGCCTCGAGGTACGCTTCCGCCATCGGCCGCGTGGGCCAAATCGAGAACGCGGCCACCCGTCGTTCGCGCGGCAGCGCGGCGGCCGGCAGCGACTCGACCGCCGTGACGCCGAACCAGGTGAGCACCCTGCGAAGCGAGCGATTGTGCGTGAGCGGGACGAGCGGCGGGATCGGAGCGCCGCCCGCGGCGAGCGCCGTCACGACGAACTCGGAGCAGAACATCGCGTGATGATCGTAAAAGTCCCACGCCGAATCGAAGCCGACGTGCTCGCCCATGAGCTCGTGCACCTTCGCGGAAACTCGCGCCCGGTCGACGTTCGCGGGCGGCTCGAAAACCTCGACGTAAAGGTGCAAGGACACGTAGTCGGCGAGCGGCGTCCGGCGGATCCCGCCGAACAGCGAGCCCGCCGGAGCGGTGGCGAGCGTCGGCTTAAACTCCGCCGACATGTCGTAAACGAAGGGTTCCCCGCTCGGGTCGGTGACGATCAACGCGGAGTGGGTGAAGCGAAAGAAGCGATCGGGGGCGAGCGTGAACAGAATGCCGTACGGCCCGGGCGCCTCCGACAGGAGGATTTGCCCCGTCCGGAACGGGAGGCCCTTCGGCGCGTTCGGATCGTCGTAGACGGAGTGCATCGTGTACTCGAGCGTGCGCCCCGTGCAGCCAGCGGCTCCGGCGCCGAGCGCCGCGAGCAGCGCGCGCCGCGACAGGCCCGGACTTCGACCCGCCGCGCTCATCGCCGGCACGCCCCCGTGTCGGAGCCGAAGCGAATCATGTGCGGCGGTGAGGTGCAGCACGAACCCGCGGCGGCGCCCGTCCCGAAGTGATTTTTGCGCGCGGGTTGCGCGCAGAAGCTCGCCTTCACGGCCGTCGGCACTTTGATGCACCCCGTCGTGACCAGTGCCCCGGCGAGCAACCAGCAACGGGCGGC
>Ga0335083_10002566_pt1 | contig 23902 bp, 25 predicted proteins | sample Lox_Sample_42_FD_206716 | JGI IMG/M metagenome (GOLD analysis project Ga0335083, IMG submission 206716) | Soil microbial communities from Loxahatchee National Wildlife Refuge, Florida, United States - Lox_Sample_4.2 | ecosystem: Environmental > Terrestrial > Soil > Wetlands | place: USA...
CCTGTGCCTGCTCGAGACGCCGCGCCCCACCGACGATGATCCACATCCCCGCGATCAGGCAGAAGAAGGCGCCGCCCAGCACCAGAAGACCGGCGGTGTCGGCCTGCTGCTGCTCGGAGCGCAGCATGTCGAGGCGGCGCGTCAGCAGCAGACGCTGGCCTTCGACGAAGGCCTCCGCGACGCGCCGCAGGCGTTCGGTGGTGAGTCGTCCGGCGGCGGACGGCACGCCGGCCGACGGAAGCGCGCCACCCCCGCCCTCGCGCTGATGCGCCACCACCTCGGCATTGAGCTCGCCGAGCTTCTCGGCCGCATGGACGCGGAACTCGGCGATCTGCGCCATGGCGTCGGAATCGCCCGCGGTCGACGCGTCGAGCTGGCGAACGATCGTGTCGACGCGCAGCCGCGCCCGCTCGTAGGAATTGAGATCGGCGGTGTCGCCGGACAGGATGTACGAGCGCTCGCCGATCTCGGCGTCCTGCAGCACGATCAACGCCTGGCGCATCAGCGAGATGGTCTCGAAATTGTTGACCACCAGGCGCTGCTGCTTGGCCGCCGAATTGGAGTGCGTGATCGACAGCATCGCGCCCGCCGCGACGAGCATGGCGATCGTCAGGCCGACGACCAGCCCGGTGCGGCGGGCGGTGCGGCGCTCGCTAGCCACCTGCCTCTTCCCTCGTCATGTGGAAGGCGACGACGACCCTCGTGCCGCCCGCTCCGGTCGGCTCGACCCGCGCCTCGCCGCCGAGCTGCATGGCGAGCCCGCGGATGAGCGTCAGCCCGAAGCCGCCCCGAGCCGGGCCGATCGAGGCGCGGCGCGTGTCGACGCCGTTGTCCTCGATGATGAGCTCGACATCGTCGTTCCCCTTGTCGATCGCCTCGATGCGGATCTCCGGCGTCTGCACCGCCCCGAAATCGTGATGGAGCGCGCTGCCGACGGCCTCGGTCACGATCAGGCCGACGGGAATCGCCACGTCGGGGCCGACGGCCATGATCGGCGCGCGGATGTGATAGCGCGGATTGGGCCGCTGCACGCCGGGACGGCTCACCGAGATCTGGCGGACGAGGTCGCTGATGAATTGCTGGAAATCGACCAGCGACCAGCTCGAGCGCTCGTAGAGATGGCGATGCAGGATCGACAGGGTGAGCACGCGGTTCTGCGCGTCGCCGAAGAAGCGGCGGATACGCGGCGAGCGGATCTCGCCCGCCTGCAGGTTCAGCAGGCTCGAGATCATCTGCAGGTTGTTCTTCACGCGATGATGGATCTCGCGCAGCATGTGGTCGCGCTGCTCGAGGCCGGCCTTCAGCTCCTTCTGGCGGTTGGCGATGCCGTCGGCCATCTGGCGCACGCCCTCGCCGAGCACGGCCATCTCGCTCGTCCAGGCGAGCTCGGGCGTGAAGGTCACTTCCTCGCCGCGCGATACGCGCCCGGCATAGTCGCGGATATAGCCCAGGGGCCGCACGCACCACCGATCGGCGCCGACCCAGACGGCGCCGAGCGCCAAGGCCGCCGCGAGCACGATCAGGCCGAAGCGGCCCCAGTCGCGGACAATCGTCGCGGCGCCGGCGTCGTCGGGCATGACGAGCACGGCGAACGTCGCGCTGTCGCCCACCGGCTGCACGCGGAATTCGTATCGCGAACCGTTCTGCCCGAAGTCGGTGAACACCGACTGGCGATCGGCGATGGCCGCGGCGAGTCGGGTCGCCACCGGCAATTCGAACGCCGTTCCCGGCGGACCGCCAACCGGCAATCCCAGACGGTCGACGATCCTTATCGCCAGCGCGGGTTCGGCCACGGGCGGCGGCGGCAGGCGGGCGAAGGCCGCCAGCATGATGCCCACGGAGCACATGCCGCGGAACTTGCCGTCGACCAGGAATGGCGCGGCCGTCGGAACGACCGTGTTCGGCGTGGCGCGGCTTGCGACATAGGGGCTGATGGAGAAGGCCCTGGTGTCGCGCACCCTGCGGAAGATCTCGCGGTCGGCGAAGTTCACGCCCTGCACGGCAGGAACGCTGGCGCAGCGGGCGACGCCTGTTTCGTCGAGCACCGCCGCGGCCGAGTATTCGCCCGGAAACTGCCGGACCAGGTCGCCGAGATAGGTCTGGCAGCGCTGGATCTCCTCGGGCGTCGCCGCGGGGTCCAGGCTCTTCCGGACGACGTCGCTGCCGCAGGCGCCGGCGAGCGTCCGCCGCGCGCCGTCGATCAGCTCGTGCTCGCGCGCCGCCACACGCTGGGCGGCCTCGGCCACGGCATCGGCGCGGCGGGCCTTCTCGAGCTGCAGCGTGTCGTAGTTGCTCCAGGCGGCGAGCACCAGGGCCGGCACGAAGGCCGCGGCCACCGCCGCGACGAGCTTCGTGCGCAGCGACCAGTTGGCCATGTCCGCGCCGATCCGCGCGCTCAGATCGAGACCGTGTCCAGCGCCTGGGCGATCGCGGCACGAAGGAGATCGGGATCGAACGGCTTGGAGATCACGAAGGCGGGCTCGAGCTGGGTGCCGGTGAGCAGCCTCTCGGGATAGCCGGTCACGAAGATCACGGGCACGCTCATCGCGCGCATGATCTCCTTGACCGCCGAGATGCCGCTGTCCGCCCCGCGCAGCTGGATGTCGGCCAGCACGAGATGCGGCGCGTGCTTCTTGGCGAGCTCGACGGCGGCCTTCTCGGTCGCGGCGATGCCCACCACCTCGTGGCCGGCATTGCGCACGATGTCGGCGACGTCGAGCGCGATCACCGCCTCGTCCTCGATGACCAGCACGCGCACCGAGGCGACCCGCTGCAATTCGCGCCGCGCCTCCTGCAGGCTGCGTTCGGCGGCATCGACGTCGATGCCCAGGATGTGGGCCGCGTCCCCGATGGTGAAGCCTTCGAGCACCGTCAGCAGCAGGACCTGGCGCTGCAGCGGTGCCATCTCGGTGAGGGAATCCTTGAGCCGGCCGCTCACGCTTGCGCCCTCGCCGCGTTCCTCCAGCCCGCCGAACGGCTGCTGCAGGCGATGGAACAGCGCAAACACGCCGAGCTTGGTGTCGCCGGCCTCGGCGATGAGATCGGGCTGGCGCACGGCCACCTCGGCGCAGAGGCGGACCCATTCGTCGCCGCGCTGCTGTGAGCCGGTCACCGCGCGCGCATAGCGGCGCAGGAACGGCAGCGTCCTGGTGATCGCTTCCGACAAGCCCTTGTTCGATGCCCCGTCTGCCACGTCGCTCTCCCTCTTCGCCTCAGTACACTACGCCGTGAACGCCTGCTGACAACCCACATGAATCGACCTCCCGGCCGCGGGGGCCGGGAGGCGACGTGTCGTCACTTCGATCTCTGTGCCCGCTTCGTCACTTCAAAGGATCGGCCGTTGCCGGCCGCCTTCGTCGCTCCCTAGCGTTCCGGCGTCGTGGCCGCGCCGATGGCGGCGCCGCCCAGGCCGCCGACGACCGCGCCCGCAACGGGGGCACCCATCGTCGAGCCGACCACCGCACCGCTGGCCGCACCGATCGCACCGCCCGTGAGCGCGCGGTCCGTCGGATTGTTGCCACAAGCGGCGACCGAGAGAGCTAAGCCAACAATCAGCCCCAGCGGGGCAATGCGCTTGACCAACATTACGACCTCCTGATCGAGAAATCGGCTCGGCGGCTGGCGTCCACACTGGAGCGAGCGGCTTTTGCCCATTCTCCCTCTTGAAATGTCCCGTCCTAACGCTGACGGGCCGGATTTGTTCCCGACCCCGCGCCAGGACCGCGGCGAGCGGCGGAGGGGGAGAACTAAAGACCGCCGACCCAAGTCTTGACCTGCTTCTCGGCCTCGTCCTTGGCGACGCCGTAGCGCTCCTGGATGCGGCCGACGAGCTGGTCCTGTTTGCCGTTGATCACGGTCAGGTCGTCCTCGGTGAGCTTGCCCCACTTCTCCTTGACCTTGCCGGTGAACTGCTTCCAGTTCCCTTCAACGCGATCCCAATTCATTGCGTCCTCCATTTCTCTTGGGTGGCATCGAACGCCGTTGTCGGGAAACAACGTGTGCGTTCGGAATCCGGTTGCCCCACGGAATTTCGGTTGCGCCGAAAGAAGGATGGCCCAAATAGGGAGTTCACGCGTTACAAGTGTCCCGTACGGTCGGAGCTCCTACGCCGATGATAAAGGACGACATCGTGGCGTTGCTTCCCGACCTGCGCGCCTTCGCGCGTTTCATGTGTCGCGAACGCGAAGCCGCCGACGAGCTCGTCCAGAACACCGTCCTCACCGCGCTCGACAAGCAGAGCCAGTTCACCATCGGCACGAACCTCAAGGGCTGGCTCTTCACCATCATGCGCAACCGGTTCTACTCGGACCTGCGCGCACAGCGGCGGCGGCCGACTCCGATCGACGACGCGGCGGCGATGCCGCTCGCCGCCGTCGACAATCCCGAGGCGACGCTCGAGCTGAAGGAGCTCGCCTCGGCGCTGTGGAAGCTCAGCCCGCAATCGCGCGAAGCGCTGATCCTCGTGGGCGCCAGCGGCTTCTCCTATGAAGAGGCAGCGGCGCTCTGCAACTGCTCCGTCGGCACGCTGAAGGCCCGGGTCTCGCGTGCCCGAAAGCACCTGGCGGAACGCCTGCGCTAGAAATCGTGCCCAAATCCCGCCTTTTTCAAGGACTTACGCGGCCAATGTAACCTTTTGACGTCTCCGACATTGTTACCGCAAGAGCACCAACTGCCGGAGAAAACGATGTCGACCGAAGTTACGCAGAATGCGAAGGGCAAGGGCGACGACGCCGAGCTGCGCGATTTCCACGAGCAATTGAAGGCCATCCTGCCGCGGCTGCGGGTCTATGCGTTGTCCCTGACGCGCGATCGCGACGCCGCCGACGATCTCGTCCACGACACCGTCATCAAGGCCCTGACCGGCCGCGCCAGCTTCGAGCCCGGCACCAACCTCTCCGCCTGGGTGTTCCGCATCCAGCGCAACGAATTCATCTCCGGCCTGCGCCGTCTGCGCCCGACAGTGCCGGTGGACACCGCGGTCGCCGAGACGCTCTCGCATCAGCCGCACCAGGAGAGCCGCCTGGTCATGCGCGAGTTCATGTCGGCCTTCGGCAAGCTCGCGCCGACCCAGCGCGAGGCGCTGTTGCTGGCCGTCCTCGAAGGCCAGTCCTACGAGGTCATCGCGGCCCATACCGGCGTGTCGGTGGGCACCGTCAAGAGCCGCATCAGCCGCGCCCGCGACACGCTCGAGCGGTTGCTGCTGGAAGGCGATACCAGGGGCGACGCCAAGTCCCGCCCGGAGAAAGGCACCCAGCAGATCGCCTCCCGTGACACCGATGATGCCGCCAAGGCCCTGCCCACAGGACGCTGAGCGGCGCCTTCAAGCCAACCGTAGACGGGCGGAACGAACATGGGCATTCTCGCGGGGGACTTTCTATGCCTCGGACAGGAATCCGCGGAATGGGCCTCGTTCCGTGGGGCGCGTACCATGGCGAATGACGACAAGCCGCAGAAGAAGCGGGCCGATGCAACGGCCCGCAACGACAAAATGACGACGGCGCCCACAGAGCGGCCGTTCGACAAGTGGCTGCACAAGCAGCTCCATGCGATGTACGACGAGATCGCGCGCGAGCCGCTGCCCGACGATCTCGTCAATCTCATCGAACGGGACGCCAAGAAGAACGATCCCGAACCCGAGAAGAAGTAGCCGCCTCTTCCGGATCTCTCCCGAAATCAAGAAAGGCGACAGCCGTGAGGCCGCCGCCTTTCCCATTCCACCACGCGCCGGTCAGCCCGGCCGGCGGGCGGCGAACTCGTCCTGGACGCAGGCATCGAAGTGCGCGGTGCCGCGCGGGATGCCGTAGGAGACGCAAGCCGCCTGCGAGTCGGCCATGACCTGTGCCACGGCGACGTCGGCCGCGACCCGGCCGGCCCGCCGCTGGGCCGCGATCATGCGCTGGCAGCGGATATAGTCCTCGGTCGATTGCGTGAAGCCGTAGCGCGTGCAGGCGTCGTCCGACGCAACGACGACGGTGCGGTGTTCCGTGGCGCAGGCGCCGGCGCTGAGCGCCAGCAAGCCGGCGATGATCGCGCGGTTGAGCATTTCCTCTCTCCTCCAAGCGGCCCCACCGCCGTGCCGAAGCTAACGACCACCACCGTTCTCGGTTCCGTGCCGCCTGCTATACAGGGGCAAGCATGGGAGGGAGCGCATGAAGCTTTTCGATCTGGCGGGACGTGTCGCCGTCGTCACGGGCGGCAACGGTGGCATCGGCCTCGGCATGGCCAAGGGCATGGCGGCGGCGGGCGCGGCGATCGTCGTGGCCGGGCGCGACGCGGCCAAGAACGAGGCGGCGGTGAAGGAACTCACGGGCCTCGGCGCCAAGGCCTCCGCGATTCCCGTCGACGTCCTGAAGGAAGAGTCCTGCCGCGCGCTGATCGACAAGACGGTGCAGCAGCACGGCCGGCTCGACGTGCTGGTCAACAATGCCGGCATGAGCATCCGCAAGCAGCCCGAGCAGTACACGCTCGCCGAATGGCACACGGTGATGGACAGCAACCTCACCAGCGCCTTCCTGTGCAGCCACGCCGCCTATCCGGCGCTCAAGAAGAACGGCGGCAAGATCATCAACATCGGCTCGATGATGTCGATCTTCGGCGCGCCCTTCGCCACCGCCTATGCCGCGAGCAAGGGCGGCATGGTGCAGATGACCAAGTCGATGGCGACCGCCTGGGCCAAGGACAACATCCAGGTCAACGCGATCCTGCCCGGCTGGATCGACACCGCCCTCACCAAGCGCGCCCGCGAGCAGGTCACGGGCCTCCACGAGAACGTGCTGAAGCGCACGCCGGCCGCGCGCTGGGGCATTCCCGACGATTTCGCCGGCATCGCGGTTTTCCTCGCGGCCCCCGCATCGGATTTCGTGACCGGCGCCGCCATCGCCGTCGATGGCGGCTACTCCTCGCTGGCTTGATGGGGAGGCCGTTGGACCGAGAAAGCGTCCACGCCCAAGACCACTACATATGGTATGGGTTACAAAAAGTTAGCGCTAAACATATCAAATTTAGCCAGAAATTTGTGGCAAGAGCATTGACCCTTTTTCACTGCTCTTGATCCACCCCACCGTGTGGCGTCTCCAGCAGCCCCCGCGCTTGGGCGCCTGGCCGCATCGCGGCCAGATCGCTCGGCCTCGCAGCCTTGGATCCGGGTCTCCAATCGCGCGGAGGATACGCCCGTCTTTTCCCAGGCCCTCATTCTGATCAATGGACGCGCAGGCTCTGGGTATCGCCCCTAGCCCCGGCTCGACTGCGGGAAGAAGTTCGGGTTGGCGCGCACGGCAACGCTGCGCTGGTCGGGCGGCAGGCTCCTGAGCTGGATGTAGTAGGAGAGCTGGCGCTGGGCGCTCGGCTCGTTCATGTCGCGCCTGAGCAGCTGCAAGGCATTCGTGAAGTCGCCGGCCATGGCATAGGCGAAGGCGAGATTCTCGCGCGCCTTGGTATCGCTGCTGGCGAGCGGCGCGAGAAGCGCGACGGCTTCCGGCGCCTGGCCCGAGATCGCAAGCGACAGGCCGAGATTGCTGCGCAGCGGGATGTAATCCTGCGAGAGCTCGATCCCCTGGCGATAGCGCGTCTGCGCCTCGACGTGGCGGCCCTGCATGTCGAGCGAGACGCCCATGACGTTCAGCGCCCGGAAGTCCCGCGCATCGGCCTGGAGCACCGCTTCGACCTGCTTCTCCGCCAATGCCGGTTGACCCTGCGCGATCAGCGCCGCCGCCAGCCCGCGATGCGCCGCCGTATCGCCGCTGTGCTTGGCCAGCACGTCGCGGAACTGCGCCGCCGCCTCGCCGCCCGCGCCAAGCGACAGGTATGACTGGCCGAGGCCCAGCTTCGCCTGGACGCTGTCGGGATTTTCCTGGAGAGCGCGGCCATAGAGCGGGATCGCCGAATTGAGGTCGCCCGCCTTGCGCGCGGCATCGGCCTGCTCGAGCGCCGATTGCTCGTTGAGGCCGTGCGGGCCGATGGATTCCATGCCCCCGCACGCCGCCACCAAAAGCGCCAAACCCGCGCTCAAGATCGGCGCCCGCTTCATTCCTGCCCCAACCTCGTCCGGTTGACTGCAGTGAAGATATCAAAATATTGGGGCTATCCGCAACCAAAGCCGCAATAGTTGGGGGTAACGGCCTGATTTTTCTACGCTATGGCACAATCCACTGAGCTGGGATCGGCTGAATGGATTGTGCGCACAGTCGTGGCGCCTCGACCAAAACGCTTGAACGAACAATTACTGGGTGATGCGGACGGCCTGCGAGGTGGCGCGCAAGGTCTTCGTGCCGAGGCCGAGATACGAGGCGATGAAGGTGAAGGAATAGGTCGCCGTGATCGTGGTGCAGGTGACGCTGCTGTTCGAATTGCAGTTCGTCGTGTCGCTGTAGGAGACGGCCGTGTTGCTCCCCATGCTCCCCGCCGTGGGACAGCTCCCGCTGGCGCCGCTGCTCGGCATCAAACATTGCAGGTAGCTTGTCACCGTGGACGTCGCGGCGGTGTTGTTCAGCGTGTAGTAGCGGCCGGCCTGCTGCGTGGCATGCTGCAGGCTCTGGCTGACATAGAACATGCGGCCGAAGTCGAGCGTTCCCAGGATGAGGGTGAAGAAGAGCGGCGCGATGATCGCGAACTCGATCGCGGCGCCGCCTCGGCTGTCGCGCCAGAGCGACCGGGGCCTCATGGCGAGATCATCGTCATGGTGGCCGAAATCGACGTGGGCGGCGTCCACTGGCCGCGGCTGCCGAAGCTCAGGCTGGCCCTCGTCAGAACCGACGTGAAGGACCGGGTCGCCGTCACCTTGACGTATTTCTTGAGGGTGCCCGACCCGCAGGTCGAGGTGCAGGACACGCTCGTCCCCGCCGTGCATTCGCAGAACAGGGAGGCGGTCACCGTCACGCCGCTCAGGCCCGACGCGTTCTGGGCCGTGGTGCCGATGGCCGCCTGATCGCTGGTGCCCAGGCTCGTCATCCCTCCCGTCGAGACGATGAACACGCCGTACTCCGCGCCGGCGCGCGCGCCTTCCGACATGGCCGAGCGCTGCATGCCGTAGCGGGCGAGATCGAGCATGCCGACCAGCATCACGCACAGCACCGGCAGGGCGAGCGCGAACTCGAGCATGACGTTGCCCGAGGTCGCGCGGCCAAGGCCGCGAAGGAGCCTGAGATTCGAGAAGGCCATGCGAGCCTATTGCACCACGCGGGCTTTGTTGACGGTCGTGGAGACCGGCACCGTCTGCGTGCTGGTCGTCGTGGTCGTGGTCGTGGTGATCACGCCCGGCGGCGACACGTTGTAGTTGGTCTTGCAGCCCGACACATAGGAGCTGCTGAACGAGGTGAGGTTGAGGTAGCGCCCGACCCAGACGTTGCAGCCGGTCGAGCTGCTCGAGCCGTTGCTGTAGCTCGACAGCGAGATCTTGTTGTTCGGGAAGTAGATCACGCCGTTCAACGTCGCCGAGCTGACCGAGCTCACGGTGAAGATCTTCGACGTCGACGACATGGTGCCGACCGGCGCGTTACGGTCTTGGTAGAACAGGATACCGGTATAGGTGCCGCTGTTGGGGGCGCTCAGCGACACGGTGCTGTCGGAGGTGATCCTCACGCCGCCGATATTGGAGTTGTTGCCCGTCGTCTGCGTCAGGATGAACGTCACGCCGGCGCCGTTGGTGCAGGTCGGGCAGGAGATGCTCGAGGAGCTCGTCAGGTAGAGGTCGCCGTTGGCGACATAGTACGTGCCGGGCTTGAACTGGATGGTGGCGCCCGAGCTCACCTGCAGGCCGCCGCAATAGGTTCCCGGGCTGACGACCGTGGGATTGACCCAGGCCGGGTTGTAGTTCGTGTAGTCGCAGTGCGACAGCGTCGGGATCGTGAGGCCGCTGTAGGGATCGGTGATCGTCGTCGTCTGCGAGGTCTTGATCGTGCTCGGAACCGGGGTCGCATTCGGGTTGGGCGTGAGTGTCGTGAAGCCGGTCGCGTAGTAGTTGCCGCGCGACCAGACATACTTGAACGACGCCGAGCTGAACTGGCCGATATAGATGGCGGCGCCGGAGCTGCTGCCGGTCGTCGCCGTGGCGTTCGACATGATACCGCAATCGGACGTGAAGTTGCTGAAGCTGCTGAACGTGATGCCCTGCTCGCTGCCGGTCGTGAGCGCCACGAGGCAGGCGTCGGCGCTGCTGCTCGAGGTCGTCGTCGTGTTCGTCGTCGTCTGCGTCTGGTTCGTCGTCGTGGTGTAGGTGCTCTGCGCCGCCGTCGATGTCGCCCGCAGGGTGAAGGCAGAGTTGCTGCGGCCCAGCCACGAATTGAGGACGCCCGCGAAGCTGAAGGATTGCGGCTGGGAGATCGTGACCTGGACGGCCGTCGTGCTGTTGGCATAGGTACCCGACGTGGGCGGCGCCGCCACGCTCACCGTGACGCTGTTGACGCCGTTGGTGAAGCCGTTGCGCTGCGCCTCGTATTGCGCGTCGGTGGTGATCGTCGTGTTCGACTGGCTATTGATGCGATCGATCGAGCCTGCGAGCGCCGCACTGTCGGCGGCGTTCTGCATGTTGCGCTGGATCGTGTAGAGCCGGCCCGTCTCCACGCCGAGCGCGACCGTGCCGGCGAGCACCGGCAGGATCACGAGCATGGTCAAGGTCGATCCGGAATCGTCGCGTCGAAGCTGCTGCGAGCCCCTGCGCATGGCGCAAAGCGAGCGCGAAATCATCCGCCGCATGTCCGCCCCCATTTATCTTTGGCGTGCCCGAAAGAGGCACAAAATGAATTGAACTAGACTCTGAGAATATTGGCCTAAGCTACGGAATTTAAGCCGATTATGTCAAGTTAAACGCCGACATGATCGCCGGCGCCAAAAGGACCGCGATGAGTGTCGGCAGGATGAAAACCATCAGAGGCACTGTCATAAGTGCGGGCATGCGGGCGCCGCGCTCTTCCGCCTTCGACTGGCGGGTCAGGCGGAATTCCTGGCTCAGGATGCGCAGCGAGGCGGCAAGCGGCGTGCCGTATTTTTCAGTCTGACGGAGCGCATTCACCAGCGCGGCCATGGCCGGCGAATCCGTCCGCTCCGCCATGTTCTCCAGCGCCTGCTGGCGATCGGGCAGGTAGGTGAGCTCGACGGCCGTCAGGTCGAACTCGGCCGCGAGCTCGGGCATCGAGGTCTGCAGCTCCTTCGAGACGCGGCGGAAGGCGGCGTCGATGCTGAGGCCCGCCTCGACGCAGATCGTCAGCAGGTCGAGCCCCTCGGGCAGCACGTGGTTCAGGATCTCGCGCCGCTTGGTGGCGACGTTCTTGATATAGAGCTCGGGCATCATGAAGCCCGCGAGCACCGCGCCCACGCAGGTCGGCAGGACGAGGTCGTCCGGGATGTCCAGCACCGCCGTGACCGAGGTGAGGAAGATCATCAGGAAGCCGAGCGACAGCGGCAGCGCGAGCTTGATGAACACGTAGACGACGGCGGCGTCGCGCGAGAGGAAACCGGCATGGCGCAGCTTGCGCGTGGTCTGGTCGGCCGCCGCGCCGCGCAGCAGGTTGAGCTTGTCGGCCACCTTGCGCATGAAGCCGAGCGAGGCCGCGCGCGGCGACGGCTTGGCCGCCGTCTGCTCGCTGCGCGTCTTCATGCGGCGCGTGCGCAGCGCCTTCAGCCTGGCCTCGATCGGCGGCTGCCAGGTGACGGCGACCCACAGCGCCCAGAACGCCAGGAAGGTGGCCGCCGCGACCATCATCGTGAAGTTCTTCTCGGAAGCAACGAGATCCATGGCCGGGTCAGACCTTGATGGTCGCGATCTTGTTCATGATGAAGATGCCGAGCCCCATGCTGATGCCGGCACCGGCCGCCACCATCTGCCCGGTCGAGGTCGTGAGCAGCGGGGAGATGTAGTTCGGCGAGATCAGGAACAGGCCGCCGCCGACCAGGAACGGCAGGCCGACCATGATCATCATCGTGGTCCGCGCCTCGGAGGTGAAGGCGCGGATCTTGAGGCGGAGCTGCTGGCGCGCACGCAACAGCGCGCTCAGGTTGGCCAGCGTCTCGGCGAGATTGCCGCCGGTGTCGCGCTGGATGGAGAGCGCCACGATCAGGAAGTTGAACTCGTCGGTCTGCACCGTCTTGGCGACGCGCCACAGCGCGGCCTCGATCGGCACGCCGAGCTGCATCTCCTGCTGGGCGCGGCGGAAGATGGCGCCGACCGGATCCTTGATGTCGCGCGACACGTTGGCGACCGCCTCCTGCACGGGCAGGCCGGCGCGCAGCGCGCGCACGATGAGGTCGACGGCGTCGGGGAAGAGCAGATTGAACTGCCGCCCGCGCCGCTTGGCCTTCCAGCCGATCACGAAGTTCGGCAGGCCGACGCCGATCATGAGCGACCCCACGAGCGCGATGCCGGGCGCCAGGTCGAGCACGAGGTAGAGCAGGAAGGCCATGGCGACGGCGAGCGCGATCGATGCGAAGGCGAAGTCGCCCAGCGTGACGTTCATGCCCGTGGTCTGCAGCTTGCTGCGGATCGTGCCGGCGTTGGGGAACCAGCGCCACAGGAGCTTGTCGAGGTTCTGCAGCCGGCCGACGCGCTCGACGCGGCGCAGCGTCGCCATCTGCAGGGTGCGCGGGCCCGCCCGCGTGCGGCCTTCGAGGTCCTCCAGCCGGTCGCGCAGGCGCCGCTCGGAGAAGAAGCCGCCGAAGACGATGATCAGGGCGATCAGGGTGAGCGCGAGTCCGGTGCCGATCAGGATCGCCACCTGGTCGAGATCGAGCCCGTGGCCGGCGCCGCCCATCAGCCGATCGCCTCCATCAGGACCTTGTCGAGGCCGTAGTAGGCCGCGCGCGGCAGGAAGTGCGGCCGCAGGCCCGAGCTCTTGAAGGTGCCACTCAGCTTGCCGTCCTGGCTCTCGCCCTTGAACTCGTAGGTGAAGAGGTCCTGGGTGATGATGACCTCGCCCTCCATGCCCATCACCTCGGTGATGTGGGTGATGCGGCGCACGCCGTCGCGCATGCGGCTGATCTGGACGATCATCTGCAGCGATCCCGAGATCTGCGTGCGGATCGCCTTGGGCGGCAGGCTCGACACGCCCATCGTCACCATGTTCTCGAGACGCGTCAGCGCCTCGCGCGGCCGGTTGGCGTGCAGCGTGCCCATCGAGCCGTCATGGCCGGTGTTCATCGCCTGCAGCAGGTCGATCGCCTCCGGGCCGCGCACCTCGCCGAGGATGATGCGGTCGGGACGCATGCGGAGCGCGTTCTTCACGAGGTCGCGCATGTTGACCTCGCCGTTGCCCTCGAGATTGGCGGGCCGGGTCTCCAGGCGCACGACGTGCGGCTGCTGCATGCGCAGTTCGGCCGCGTCCTCGATCGTGACCACGCGTTCGCCGTTGTCGATCATGCCCGAGAGCGCGTTCAGGAGCGTCGTCTTGCCCGAGCCCGTGCCGCCCGAGACGACGAGGTTCAGCCGGCAGCGCGCGGCGATGCGCAGCAGCGTCGCCATCGGCGCCGAGATGTTGCCCTGCTGCACCATCTGGTCGAAGCCGATCTGGCGCTTGCCGAACTTTCGGATCGACACCGAGGCGCCGTCGATGGCGAGCGGCGGGATGATGATGTTGACGCGGCTGCCGTCCTGCAGGCGCGCGTCGCAGATCGGGCTCGCCTCGTCGACACGCCGGCCGACGCGGCTCACGATGCGGTTGCAGATGTTGAGGAGATGGGAGTTGTCCTCGAACGTCACGCCCGAGAGCTCGAGCTTGCCCTTCTTCTCGATGTAGATCTGCTTGGGCCCGTTGATCATGATGTCGGTGATGCCGTCATCCTCGAGCAGCGGCTCGAGCGGGCCCAGCCCGAGCATGTCGTTGACGATCTGGTAGACGAGATCGGCCTGCTCCGGCCGGTTGAGCTGGATGCGATGCTCGGCCAGCAGCTCCGAGACGAGATCCTCCAGCTGACGCACCAGTTCCTTGCGCGGCAGGCTGACGGCGGCGCCGAGGTCGATGCGCCCCATGACCAGCGGCTGCACGGCGCGGCGCGCCTGATCGATCTTGCTGCGCGAGAGCCGGCCGGACTTGTCGGTCGCATCATTCTTGCCGACCGCATCGGATTGCCAGGACGCCGCCGCGGGCACCGGCTGCGGCGCCGGCCGGGCCGGCCGTTCGACGACGGGCTCCGGCCGCGGCGCGGCGGCGATCTCGACCGCCGGCGAAGGCGAAGGCGCCGGCGTCTCGGGCGTGCTGAAGTTGGTCGCGGGCAGCACCGGCCGCACCACTTCGGCCACGTAGCCGCGCAGCTCCAGCGGCGAGAGCATGACCCCGTGATTGCGGAAATGGACCTGCGCCTGCAGGCCCGCCTGGCGCGTCACTTCGCCGGCCGAGGTGCCGGCGGCGACGAGCTTGCGCAAGACGGGCGCCACGGAATCGGCGAGCGTGGCCGCCGCGGCGGCGATGCGCGCGGGCCGGTCGGCCGGCGGTACCGGCGGCGCGCTGTCGGCCGCGTCCGGCGCGCTGCGGCGTCCGATGCGGTCGAGCGGTCCGGTGGCGGCTTCGGCCGCGGGCTCGGAAGCCTTGTTGCGCAAGCCGAACATCGCCGGCCTACGACTTGCGGGCCTTGCGCTTCAGGCCTTGCGTGAAGCGCGTGAGGAGCGTGGCCGAGGACTTGTCATCGGACGCCTGATCGGGTTCGTCGAGCGCGGCGACCAGCGGGCGCAATGCCTTCACGATGCCGCTGTTGGGCGCGGCCTCCGAGAGCGGCTTGCCGAAATTGACCGAGGCCAGCGCCGCCGGCACGTCGGCCGGGATCTGGCAATCGACCTTGCGCTTCAGGGTGCGTTCCACGTCGGCCACCTTCACTGCCGAGCGGCGCGCGTCGATGACGCCGCTGGTGGCCAGATGCAGCCGCGCGCCGGGCGCCACCTCGTGCACCATCTGCTGCAGCCGCATGGCGTCCCGCACGCCGGGCAGCGACAGGTCGGTGATCAGCAGCACGTCGGTCGAGGACTCGATGACCTGACGCTGGATCACGGGATCGCCGCGCGGCACGTCGGCCACGATCCAGCGGAAACGGCGATGGACGGACCGCAGGAAATCGTTGGCCGCATGGGGGCGCGCCTGGAAGCCGCCGGTCGGCGCCTCCTCCGCCCCGATGGCGAAGAGATGCTCGGTCTTCTTCTGCGCCACCTGCTGGATGAACAGGGCGTCGATGCGGTCGGGCTGGTCGAGCGCCTCGCGCAAGGCGTCGATCGCCTCGAGGTCGAGCGCCAGCATCAGCGAGCCGTAGTGCAGATCGAAATCGATCAGCAGCACCTCTTCCTTGAGACGGCTGCCCAGCATCCCCGCCACGGTGATCGCCGTGGTGGTGGCGCCGACGCCGCCGCGCGCGCCGATCACGGACAGGGTGCGCGGGCGGGCGTCCTTGGACGTTCCCGCGGCGGCCATGGAACCGACGCCGCGTTCGCGCGCATCGAGGGCACGCTCCACGGCGCGGCCCATCGCGCCCTCGCCCAGGGGAAACGCGAGATAATCGTTGAAGCCCACCGCGATCAGCTCGCGGTAGAGAGCGATGTCGTTGATCTGGCCGACGCCGATCACGATGCAGCCCGAGGGGATGGCGGTCTTGAGCGCGGCGGCGTCGGCGATCGGATCGGCCGAGTCGCCGACATCGACCACCAGCAGATCGAGATCGCGCGGCCATTCGGCGACGGCGAGCGCGGTGTCGATCGACCCTTCGCGCACGTTGGCCTTGCCGAGCGTCATGCTGAAGAGATCGGCGGAGATGCGCGCCTGCGCGACGCCGTCGCTCACGAAGGCCATGACGGAGAGCGGCGCCCTTTCCTCGGCCGAGGACACGACGCGCTGCGCACTGGCGGCGGCCATCACGGGCTCCCCGGCGTGGCGCCGGCGCCCGGCGCGCCGCCCGGAGACGGCGGACCGGACGCGCCCGCGCCGCCGCCCGACGAGCCGCCGCCGCCCTGGTCGCCCTTCACCTTGCCGTCGTGATAGCGCTGGACGGCCGAGGCGCTCACGGTCCCGTCGGCCGGACCCGGGCCGCGCGGGAGCGCCGAATCGCGCGGCCGCGCCATCATCTGGCCCATGTTGTAGGCATCGGCGCAGCCGAAGCCGGGCGTCTGCGACTCGTTGGGATTCCACTGGCCGACCCGCGACGTGACCATGCAATCGCGCCCGCCGAGGCGATAGGCCGAGTGCGCGACGACGACCGCATCCGGTCCCATGCCGAGTGTCGGCTCGACCGCGACATTGACGAAGCGGGCGCCCGCGTTCGACAGACCCTGCCGGATCTGCTGGGCGCGGGCCTGCTGCAGCGGTCCGCCGCTGCCGTCGGTCAGCACGACGTACTCGTCGCGCTCGGTGGGCTGCCCCGGGCTCACCATGTTGCGCAGCGCCACAGCCTGCGCGCCGTCGAGCTGGCTGGCGCCCGGCTGGAACTCGAAGGTCTTCATCGTGTCGGAGCGCACCGCGTCGTGGCGCGTGTCGAGGGCCGCCTTCTCGGCGACCGGATCGCCACAGCCGGCGAGGGCCAGGGCAACAATCAGGAGTGTGGCGGCGCGCATGGTCGGGTGGCTCCTACTCGAGTTTGAAGCCGGCCGCGGTGCCGACGGCCTGCTGCTCGCGGCCGATGGCGATCTGCGCCGGCGGCGTCGGATGGCCGGTGCGCTGCATCAGCCAGCGGTCGGTGTCGGTCGGCGGCACTTTGTCGGAGAGCGGCGTGCGCAGCGGCGCATTGCTCGGCTCGACGAGGTAGGGCGTCACGATGATCACGAGCTCGGTCTCGTTGCGCTGATAGGCGTCGGACTTGAAGAGCGAGCCCAGGATCGGGATGTCGCCCAGCGCCGGCAGCTTGGTGACGGTCTGCGTGCTGTTGTGCTGGAGCAGGCCCGCGATGGCGAAGCTCTGGCCGCTGCCGAGCTCGACCGTCGTCGAGGCGCGGCGGGTCGCGATGGCCGGGATGATGATCGAGGCGGTGCTGCTGATCGCCACGCTGACCTGGCCGTCGGTCGTCACCTGGCTCACCTCGGGCGCGACCTTGAGGTTGATGCGATCGCCGATGATGGTCGGCGTGAAGGCGAGCGAGACGCCGACCTGCTTGTAGGTCACGGCGATGGTGCCGGTCAGCGAGCCGGCCTGCGGGCTGACGACGGGAATCTCGCCGCCGGCCAGGAAGCTCGCGGTCTCGCCCGACATCGCGATCAGGTTCGGCTCGGCGAGCACGTTGGCCTGGCTCTGCGTGGCGAGAAGGTCGATCAGGCCGGTCAGGCCGCCGTCGTTGCTCTGCAGGGAGATGGCACCGGAGGCCGTGCCGCCGACGGCCTGGATGGTGCTGGTGGCGAAGCCCCCGCGCACCGGCCCCAGGCCGAACAGCGCGATGCTGCTGATGTTCTGCCAGTTGATGCCGATGCGCTTCAGCGCGTCGCGCTGCACCTCGGCGATCTTGACCCGCAGCTGGACCTGGTTGGGCGCGTCGATGCGGATGTTGTTGATCACCTTGGCGGCGGTGCCGCCGACATGCTGCAAGGCGAGCCGGCGGGCATCCTCGGCGATCGCGGCGGAACGCGCCACGCCGGACATCACGATCGTCTCGCCCTGGTTGTCGAAGGTGACGCCGTTGCCGGGATGGAGCTGGTCGAGCGCGCTCTTGATGCGGCTGAGCGGCGAGGTCACCGACACGATGGTGTTGAGCAGCACATGGTCCTGCGCATCGACCGCGTAGAGCACCGTGTCGCCCGGCTTCTTCGCGAAGACGTAGATCATCGTCGGCGACTTCACCTGCACGTCGGCGATGTCGGGCGCCGCCACGAACACGGTGGTGGCGGGACCAGGCAGGCGCAGCGCGGTGCCCTTGTTGATCTCGAGCCTGAGCGTCGGCTGCTGCGTGGGAACGATCTCGCCCTGGCCGAAGCTGCGGCTGGGCGCGCCGGTCGTGACCACGGGCGTGGGCGGCGTGGCCCCCGGCTGGACCGGCACCGGAACGGGCGCCGGCGGCTGGGTCTGCGCGATACGCGGCTCGGGCACCGGCGCGAGGGGCACCGGCGCGGCTTGTGGCGTGGGCGGCAGGGCCTGTGCCACCGGCGGCGCGGACCTGGGCGCGGGCGTCGTGCCAGCCGGCGTGAGCGATGCGGTCACCACCGGCGCCGTCGGCAGCACCGGCGTCGGACCGGATGTGACGGCGGCGGGGGCAGGCGTGGCCGGCGACAGCGGCGTGGGCGCTGCGGTGGCGGCGGGCGCGGCGGGCGTCGCGGTCGCAGGAGCCCCCGCCGTCAAGCCCTGCATCATCTGGGCGACGCGCTCGTTCTCGCGACGATTGAGCTCGTCGGAAACATAGTCGTTCGCCTGGTGGCGAGACGTCTTCTTCGCCACCGGCTTGGCCGCGGGCTTCGGCGTGGCTTGCGGCGCGGCCTGGGTGGGCGCGGCCGGAGCGGGCGCGGGTTGAACAGGAGCAGGCCGCTCGGGAATCGGCAGCGTCTCGGGCGCGGTCTGCGCCATCAGCAGGCAGGGCTGGAAGGCGAAGCCGACCGACGCGGCAAGCGCCAGCGACGAGGCCGCGCGGCGCGCCGTGGCGACGAAGGTGCGGGCGACGGCGCTCATTGCGTCACGCTCGGCGTGCGGGTGAAGGGCACGCCGCGCTTGTCACCCGGCTTGGCCTCGGCCGCCTTGGGATCGCCCGGCGTCTTCGCTTCTTCCGAAGGGCCGTCGTGCGTGGTGCCGTCGAGCTCCTGCTTGCTGCGGGCGCTGCCGCGCAGCACGAAGATCGCCGGCCCTTCCTTCGGCGCGCCCGGAGCGGCGGCCGGAGCGGGCGGCGCACTGTCGACGATCAGGCGGCTGACCTGCTCGTCGCGCACGTAGCTGTTGCCGGGTTCGGCCGGCGCGTTCTCGGCCGTCTCGGGATCGCGGCCGTCCTCGTCCTGCAGGCTGCGCAGCACGAGCGACAGGTCGCCCATCTTCACGGCGAGCGTCACGATCTCGCTCTGCTTGGGCGTCAGCTGAAGCGTCGCGGTCTTGCCCACGTCGGGCTTGTCGCCGGGCGAGAAGTCGAGCTTCTGGTCCATGGCGATCACCAGCGCATTGCGCAGGATCGTCTCGGTGGCGTTGTGCTGGCCCTGCGCGGTGTTGAGCTGGTGCGTCAGCAGCACGTCGACGCGGTCGCCGGCATAGATGAAGCCCGACACCGCCGAGGTCGCAGTGATCGGCACGCTGACCGCGCGCGTGCCGGGCTGCAGCACCGCGGCCATGAAGCCGCGCGTGCCGGCCAGCACGAGCTTGCCCTCGGTGACCGGCTCGCCGGGCGCGATCGGCCCGCGCGCCACGGCACCGACGAAATCCGACAGGGGACGCTTGCCTTCGACGATGTAGGTCGGCGCCAGGCTGCCCTGCGGCCAGGACTGCCAACGCAGATCGTCCGGCTTCACGATCTGGCCCGTATGCACGGCCGCGCGGGCGACCAGCACCTGGATCGTCGGCGCCGGCGGCGCTTCGTGATGAAGGCCGCTCTGCGCCAGGATCGCGGCGCGCTCGCCCTGCAGCCAGGCTCGCGCAAGGAAGGCGGTCGTGCCGGCCACGATGACGGCCAGCAGGAGGAAGATCACGCGCTTGCTGTTCATGCCGCTCTCCCCCGCTCAGACCATGGCCAACGAGAGAGCGACCCAGAGGCCGCCGGCGGCGATGGCCGGGCCGTAGGGCAGGCCGCTGCGCAGCCGCGCCCGCACCTCGCCCTCGACCGCCACCGGGCCCACCGGCAGGCCGGCCAGGATCGCCAGGCCCAGCAGGCCGCCGACCAGCGCCGTCACCGTCAGGAAGTCGAGCTGCAGCGCGGGCCCCGCAAACAGGCTCGCCGCGGCCAGCAGCTTCACGTCGCCGCCACCCAACACGCGCAGCGCGAAGAAAAGCGCGCCCACGGCAAAGACCGCGCCGGCGCACAGGACCGACCAGCCGATCTGGAGAAGGGATACCGAGCCCAGGGCAAGGCCGCTCAGCGCCCACAGCGCGAAGCTCGCGACGACGGCCAGGCAAAGGCCGTTGGCGATCCGCATAGTGCGCAGATCCTGCCACCCCGCCGCGATCAGCAATGCGGCGTAGGCAGCAAGGCAGCCGATATGGAGAAGCGCAAACAGCGACATCCGACTCCCACTCCAACCGCCCGGCACGCGCCGTGGTGGTCTCCCGCCCGATTTGTTCGATTGCCCCCGAACGAAACGCTTATAGGGAACTCTTAAATCTTTACTTCAGCTGAATGCACAATCGACAAAAAGGCAAAAGACAATGAATAAGAACCTTACAAAGGATATCTTCACTGATACCTCAAATCAAGGTCGTAGTGCATTCAAAATAAAGAGGAATTTGACGTTAGACACTGCTAATGGGGGGTCAAGCAAAAGGGGCGTCCCATTCCTAGGATCGCCCCTTTTCCAGTGGTCCGGAGGAGCCGGTCAGGTCATCGAGCTGGCGACATTGCCCAGCACGTTGGTCACCTTCCCGCCGACGGTGCGCGCCGAGGCAATGGCGGCCACGGCGATCAGCGAGGCGATGAGGGTGTATTCAATGGCCGTGGCGCCCCGCTGATCACGCGCGAGGCGGCGGAAAATAGACAACATGACGATCTCCCAAGACCTCTTGGTGGGTCACTTCAGAATCGTCCAAAATGGACAGATATTTCTTACGGTTAACTACCGTACTTAATGTGAATTATGAGGTCAATGGGATTTCTACCGAGCGACTGAATAAAACTCCGGCCCCTCACTCGCCGGCCGGATCCTGATCGACGGCGCGCAGAGACACGACATCCGCGCTCGGACGACCCTGCTGCCGGGCCTGACGCCGGTAGGCGAACCAGCTGAAGGGGATCAGGGCGATATAGACCAGACCCAGCAGCGAGAGCCCGATCCACGGCGAGCTCGCGATCACGCCCATGACCAGCGCGGCGCCCAGCAGCGACGGCAGCACGAGATGGCGCGGGATGCGCCCCTTCTTGAACGAGAAGGTCGGCAAGCGGCTCACCATGAGGCCGCCGACGGCGACCAGCACGGCGCCCACCACCAGCGGATGGCGCGGTCCCGCGGCATCGGCCTCGAAACTCAGCACCAGCGGGATCAGCGCCAACAACGCGCCGGCGGGCGCCGGCACGCCGGTGAAATAGGAGCCGGTCCAGGCGGGCGGCGGCGTGTCGGCCAGCAGGCCGGTGTTGAAGCGCGCCAGCCGCAGCGCCGAGCAGATCGGGAACATCAAGGTCACCACCCAGCCCAGCGCGCCGCCGTCCTTCAGCGAGGCGAGGTAGAGCACCAGCGCCGGCGTGACGCCGAAGCACAGGAAATCCGAAAGCGAATCGAGCTCGGCGCCGAACTGGCTGGTGACGCCCAACCGACGCGCCACGCGGCCATCGAGCGCATCGAAGATCGCCGCCACGATGACGGCGATGACGGCGAGACGGAACTCGCCCTGCAGGCCGAAGCGAATCGCCGTCAGGCCCGAGCACAACGCCGCGAGCGTCAGCACGTTGGGAATGAGCCGATTGACCGAAAAGCCCCGCAGGCCGCGACGGCGGCCGAGATCCCTGTCCATGGCGGACTCCTGAACGCGTAGAACTGTCAGAACTCGAGGGCGGCCCTTGGCCCGGTCTTCACCGGATCGAGCTCGGCCATCACCGTCTCGCCGCCGATCATGCGCTGGCCCGGCGCCACCAGCAGCCGCGCTCCGGCCGGAAGGTAGAGGTCGGTGCGGCTGCCGAAGCGGATATGGCCAAAGCGCTCGCCCACCGCAAGGGCCTGTCCGGGCTTGATGCGGCAGACGATTCGCCGCGCCACCCAGCCCGCGATGGCCACGCAGCCGATCAGACGGCCGTCGTCGCGGCGCAGCGCGATTGCCATGCGCTCGTTTTCCTCGCTCGCCTTGTCGTTGGCGGCGTTGAGGAACTTGCCCGGCCGGTAGGCCATGACGTCGACGGTGCCGGCGCACGGCGAGCGATTGATGTGCACATCGAAGACGCTGAGGAAGATCGAGACGCGCGTCAGCGGCCGGTCGCCGAGGCCGAGCTCCTCCGGCGGCACCGCCTCGACGATCATGTTGATCAGCCCGTCGGCGGGCGCCACCAGCAACCCGTCCTCCTGCGGCACGCCGCGCGGCGGATCGCGGAAGAAATAGATGCACCAGAGCGTCGCCGCCATCATCGGCCAGAACAGCCAGGCCAGCCCCGTCAGCGCGGCAAGGAAGGTGACGGCCGCGAAGAGGGCGATGAAGCGCCAGCCATCGTCGAGGATGGGCACGAAGAAGTTCGCCAGCATGAAGCTCAGTTGACCTTGGGAAGGCTGAAGACCTGGCCCGGGTATATCAGATCGGGATCGCGGATCTGATTCTTGTTGGCGTTGTAGATCACCGTGTATTGCAGGCCCTCGCCGTAGTGCGCGCGGGCGATGTTCCAGAGATTGTCGCCTTTCACCACGTGCAGGCGGCGATTGTCTCCCGACACGTCGAGCGACGGCAGGCGCTCGAAGGGAACCTCGAGCCGCGCCGTCGGCTTGCCGTCCTTGCCCAGGCGATCGAGTCTCAGCTTGTGCTTGCCGACCTCGACCGGATCGGCCGGCGAGATCCGCCAATGCCCGTCGGCGCCGGACGATCCCTCGCCGGCCAGCTTGTCGTCGACATAGGCGCGCACGGCGGCGCCCGCGCTCGCGAGGCCCGAGACCGTGACGTGGCCGTGCTCGTCGTAGTCGAGCGTCGACAGGGAGAGGTCGTTCGACTTCGGCACCCCCTCCTTCGACGGCGGCTGCACGAGCGTCGCGGCTCCGCTGGAGGGCGCGATCACGACCAGCGTCTGATCGCTCGAGGTCCCGCCGCTCGCCGGCGGCTGGGGCACATTGGCGACAACGACCTGTTCCGACGTCACCGGCGCATGGCCCTCGACATGCTGCACCACGCGCAGTTCATGCGTTCCGGGCGACAGGGGCGGTTCCTGCGCGAGCAGCACCCACTCCCCGCGCGCATCGGCCTCGCCATGGGCGATCTCCTTGCCGCCGTCGAGCAGCACGATCTTCGAGCCCGGCGCGGCACGGCCGGCGATGACGGCGCGGCCGGACTGATCGATGCGCGCAACATCGAAGCTCGGCGCCATGACGGCCGCCGCGGGCGGATTGGCGGGCTTGGGCGGCTCGGGCTTGGCGGCTTCAGGGGCCGCCGGCGGCGCCGTCGGCGCGGCAGGCTGAGCGACGGGCTTGGCGGCATGGTCGATGACGGCCTGATCGAGCAGCTTGCGCTGCCAGGCGATGCCGAGGGCGATGGCGATGACCGCCGCACCCACCGCAACCAGCGTCAAAACCGTGCGTGACATGAAACTCCCGATGGCGCGCCGGACCTGCTATTGGCGTCGCGCGCTCCATTGCCCAAATGATAGCATGGCGTCCGGGTCCGGAAAGGCGTCGGATCTCCTTAACATAAGCAAAGTAGTACCCGTCGTGTCCGACCCCTCTCCTTCATCGATCTCGTCCGTCTGCGTCTACTGTGGCTCGCGTTTCGGCGCCAATCCCGCCATGCGCGGAACCGCCACCCGCCTGGGCGAACTGCTGGCCGCCAAGGGCATAACGCTGGTTTACGGCGGAGGTGGCGTGGGCCTGATGGGGACCCTGGCCAACGCGGCCCTGAAATCGGGCGGCAAAGTGGTGGGAATCATCCCGCAATTCCTGCTGAAAAGGGAGGCGGGCCACCCGGCGCTGAGCGAGACGGTGGTCGTCGAGACCATGCACCAGCGAAAGCTGGAGATGTTCGAGCGGGCGGACGCCTTCGTCATTCTCCCCGGCGGCATCGGCACCTTGGAGGAGTTCTTCGAGGTCCTGTCCTGGCGCACGCTCGGCCTGCACATCAAGCCCATCGTGATCGTCGACCAGGACGGCTACTGGCAGCCTCTGGCGACGCTGCTGCAGGCCATCATAAAGGGAGGCTTTGCCAGCCCCGACCATCTC
>Ga0335083_10002568_pt1 | contig 23899 bp, 18 predicted proteins | sample Lox_Sample_42_FD_206716 | JGI IMG/M metagenome (GOLD analysis project Ga0335083, IMG submission 206716) | Soil microbial communities from Loxahatchee National Wildlife Refuge, Florida, United States - Lox_Sample_4.2 | ecosystem: Environmental > Terrestrial > Soil > Wetlands | place: USA...
AGGTCGAGGCGAGCACGAGCGCCAGAAAGACCGCGCACGGCAGGTACCCGGTACGCCGCTCGTCGAGCGCCGTCATGATCGAGCGTCCGGAGTCCGTCCGGGTGACGCGCGTGCGCACGTCCCACGAACCGCTGCCGGGCTCGGCGGGCAGAAACTCGACCGCGACCGGCGGGCCCGACTTGCCGAGCGCGACGTTGAGCACGCTCGCGCCGACCCCCGTGTACCACTCGGCGACGCCGGGCCACGGCAGCGCGAACAGCACGAACCAAAGCGCCGCGCGGCCGAAAAATTGGCCGCGCACGAAGCGCCAGAGCTTCACGTCGGCGCCCCCGCCTCGGGCCCGAGCGGCGCGCCGCGCCGGACGTAGCGCGCCGCGAGCGTGAACGCGGCGGCGGCGAACGCGATCAAAACGAGCGGCCACACTTCTTCGTGGAGCACGCGGAAGGCGCCCGGCGCGAGCGCGCCCGCGTAGTAGAGCGTCAAAATGCGGAGCACGTTCGCGGCGACGAGCGCGCCGAGCCCGACGACGAGCGCGCCGAGCTTCCGGAGCCACGGTCCGGCGAGCGCGAGCACGGCCGCTGCGAAGAGCGCGTTCGCCTCCATGGCGTCGCACGTCTTCACGATTCTGAGCGAATAGCGTCCGGTGACGAGCGTGCCGTTCACGTGCACGCCCGACTCGAAGCAGGCGAGCACCTTGCCGACGAGACGCGCGTACGCGCCGAGGTAGCCTTCGAACCACGTCTCCGACAGGCCGAGCTCGCGATACGGAAACGCGTAGAGGCCGAGCAGCAAGCAGCTCAGCGCGGCAAAGAGCAGCGCGAAGCGAAGCTGGGCCGGTTGCATGCGGTTCGCATGATGAAGCGCCGCGCGCGCGCCCGGTAGCGCGGCGCGAGGATGTCACGACATCGTCACCCCCTCCGCGCGAGCGCGCGTTCGACCGCTTCGCGCGCGAATCGCGCTGTCCCACGCGCAGAAGCTCCGTTGTCCCTTCGCTCCCGCGGGCCACTCGTTATGCTTCGCGGGTGAAGTCTCCCTTTTTCGGCCTGCAGGTGCAGGCGGCGCAGCCGGGCCGGCGCGTCGCCGCGCGGGACGTGGTCGACGCGGTGCTCGCCGAGGTACGCTCCGGACATCTGCCGGCCGGCGGCCGCTTGCCGCCGGTGCGCGTGCTCGAACGCCAGCTCGGACTCTCGAAGAACACCGTGCAGGCGGCGTACGACGAGCTCGTCGCGCGCGGCGTGCTCGAGACGCGCGAGCGCGAGGGCGTCTTCGTGGCGAAGAGCCCGGAAGCGCTGCCGTTCGCGGAACCGAAAGCCGTGCCGGCGCTCCCGCGCCTGCGCAGCGTGCCGCTCTTTCGCCAGCCGCCGCCGGCCGGCGCCGTCGCGCTCAGCACCGTGCTCGTCGATCCGGCGCTCCTACCGCGCGAGCGCGTCGCCGACTGCATCCGCTCGGTGCTGCGCGTGCCCGGCATGCAGTCGCTCTACGATTTTCAGGGCCATCCGCACCTGCGCGAAATCATCGCGGCGCGCCTGCGCGCGCGCGGCATGGACGTGAGCGCCGGTGAAGTCATCACCACGGTCGGGTCGCAGCAAGCGCTCGACGTGGTCGCGCGCGGGACCGACGTGCGCCGCCTCGGCCTCGAAAATCCGGTGTACGCCCACGCGCGTTGTCTCTTCGAGAGTCACGATCTCGAGCTCGTCCCGCTGCCGCTCGATCCGTTCGGCTCCATCGACTTCGAACGCTGGGAACCGCTGCTCGAGGCGGAGCGGCCCGGACTCGTCTATGCCATCACGAGCTACCAGAACCCGACCGGCTACTCGTATCGCACGCACGAGCTCGTGCGCCTGCTCGAGCTGGCCGAACGGCTCGATTTCTCGCTGCTCGAAGACGACTGGGGTTCCGACATGCTCTCGGACAGCGAGATGCGGCCGTCGCTCCGCGCGCTCGGCGGCAAGAACGTGCTCTACGTGAACAGCTTCACGAAAAAACTCATCCCGTCCCTCCGCGTCGGCTTCATCGTCGCGCCGGAGTCGCTGGTTCCGACGCTCGTCGCGCACAAGCGCCTCTCCACGCTCGGCAGTCCGTGGCTGCCCGAAGCCGCGCTCGCCGAGTTCCTCGATCGCGGCTACTACGACTCACACCTCGCGTCGCTCCAGGCCGCGCTAGACGAACGTTACCGGAACTGTCTCGAGGTGCTGCGCGAGCTCATGCCCGAAGAGGTGCGCTGGACGACGCCGGGCGGCGGTCCGACGCTGTGGCTCGACTTTCCGAAGCGCGTCGAGCTCAAAGCGCTCGCGAAATCGCTCCTCGCGCGCGGCGTGTTCGTCGAAGACTCGCAGAGCGCCTTCTTCGGCGAGCCGCACCTGAACGGCTTCCGCGTGAGTTACGCCTACGTGCCCGAGCCGGAGCTCCGCCGCGCGCTCGAGCTCGTCGCGCACGAGACCAAGCGCGCGCTCGCCGTTTGAACGCTCGCGCGGCGCGCGCCGTCGCCGCTCAGAACTGAAACGGCAGATCGACGTGGACGACCTTGTAGCTCGCGCCGGCCATCGGATCGTCGATGCCGAACGCCATCGACAAGCCGGGACGCCACGTGATGTCGTCCGTGACCTTGACGTGGAAGCGCGCGCCGACTTCGGCGGTCGCCACGTCGCGCAAATCGCCGGAAGGATCGTTCTCGGCGTTGATGAACGCGGGCGTCGTGAGCCAGCGCTCGTAACGCAAATCGAGACCCGCCGACCACCAGGGGAAGATGAAGTAACCGGCGTGCAGGCCGAGCGTGAAATCGGCGTTCGCGTTGCGCTCGTTGTACGGACCGCGCACGCGGCCCATGAGCGCGACCGACGTCTCGGCTTGGACGGTGAAACCGTGCGTCACGTAGGCGATGTCGATGCCGGGCCAGGTCGTGAGGTAATCCGGCATGAAGAGCGGATTGTCGAAGCCGCTCCGCGCGAGCATGGCCGCGTGGATCGCTTCGACTTGACCGGGATCGGCGGGCGCGCCGCCGCCCATGCCGACCGGCAACGTGAAGCCGAGGAAGAGACCGAGCTTCAGCGACTTCGCCGGCCAGAAGCCCGCCTGCGCGCCGATGAGCGGGTTCGCAAAGCCGAACGCGCCGGGGCCGTTCGGCGGCGCGTCGTTCGCCACGGTGAGCTTCGCGAGGATCGCGAGGCGCTGGATCACCTTGTAGCTCGCGCTCGCTTGCTCGACGATCGTCGTGCCGCCGACTCCGTAGAACGCGAAGGTGTTGTCGAGGCGCGCGAGGTTCACCGGCAACACGGGCCGGAGCTCCCAGGGCAGCGAGTACCTCGCGACGTTGCGCTTGACCTTGGGCTCGTCTTCGGACGCGGGTTCCGGCTTCGGCTTCGGCGCCTGGGCGGAACTGTCTTCCTCGAGCGTGACCTGCTCGGCCTCGGTCGCGTGCGCCGGCGCCGGGGAAGCAAGCTCCACCGCCGCCACGAGCGCCGCCCCTAAAACCAACCGCACCCCGGTCTCTCGACGGGGAAAGCTAGCGCGCTTCGCCATGGTACGAGCGCGCCTTTTGCCACGAATGGCGAAAGGGACGCAAGGTGAGCCGGAGTGCCGCCCGCCCGTCAACGCCGTCAGGGGATCTCTTTCGAGGGTGATTTTTTCGGGTCGTACCAGCGCGCTTTGCCTTCCAGCACGTAGTTCGCCTCCGACGGCCCCCAGCTCCCTTTTTCGTATTCGTAGATAGGAGTTGCATCCCCGAGAATCGGCTCCACGACGCGCCAGGCCGCCTCGACGCCGTCGGCTCTCGCGAAAAGATTCGAGTCGCCCCGCATCGCGTCGCCGATCAGACGCTCGTACGCGCCCATCTCGTCCGCCGTCTGGTTGCGCACCATGAGCTCGACGCCCTCGCCGGCCATGGTGTCGCCGGCGCGCTTCGCCCGCGCGCCGATCGCGATGGCGACCTCCGGACCGAGCCGGAAGCGGACGTAGTTCGTGAGCGAGGGCACCGGTTCGGGGAACACCATGTGCGGCGGCCGCTGCAAATCGACGAGCACTTCCGTCGCGGTGACGGGCAGGTTCTTGCCGGTGCGAATGTAGAAGGGCACGCCGTGCCAGCGCCACGAGTCCACGTGCAGGCGCAGCGCGGCGTACGTCTCCACGCTCGAATCGCGCGCCACGCCTTCTTCGTCCCGGTAGCCCTTGAACTGACCGCGCACGATGTCCTCCGCGACGAGCGGACGCATCGACTTGAACACCTTGATCTTCTCGTCGCGGAGCGCTTCGCGGTCACCCGCGGGCGGCGGCTCGAGCGCGAGAAAGGCGACGACCTCGAGCAAGTGATTTTGCACCACGTCGCGAATCGCGCCGGTTTCTTCGTAGAAGCGCCCGCGCCCCGCGACGCCGAACGACTCGGCCATCGTGATCTGAACGCTGTTCACGAAGTTACGGTTCCAGATCGGCTCGAGGAACGAGTTGGCGAAACGGAAGTAGAGGAGGTTCTGCACCGGCTCCTTGCCGAGGAAGTGATCGATGCGGAAAATCGAGGGCTCGGGGAAGCGCGTCGTGAGCACGCGGTTCAGCTCCTGCGCCGACGCGAGATCGCGCCCGAACGGCTTTTCGACCACCACGCGCGCGCCCTGCGCGCACCCCGTCTGACCGAGGAGCTCGACCACCTCGGGGAAGACGCTCGGCGGAATCGACAAGTAGTAGAGCGGGCGCTTGGCGCTGCCGAGCGCCTCACGGAGCTTTCGAAAGAGCTCCTCGGTGCGGTAATCCCCGTCGACGTAGGCGAGGTTCTTCGAGAGGATCTCGATGGCGCGCGGGTCGGGGCCGCCGCCGTACTCCTGCACGCTCTGGCGCATGCGTTCGCGCAACTTCTCGAGGCTCGAGCCGCCGCGGGACACCCCGACGATGGGGAAGCCCGGGTTGCCGCGCTTGATCATCGAGTGGAGAGCCGGGAAGATTTTCTTGTAGGCGAGGTCCCCGGTGGCCCCGAACAGAACGAAAGCGTCCGATTGTGCAGCGGCGTGGTCGTTCATCGCGCATCTTGTCTACCACTGCTCGCCGCTAGTCGTCCTCGTCGTCCGTTTCGGCGTCGTCGAAGGCCGTTTTGTTGGGGGGCTTGGGCTCGGTGGCGCCCGGCATCAGCGCGACGACGGTGTGCGAGCCCACGTCCTGTCGTTGCACGACGCGCAAATTCCCGAAACGTCCCCGCCGCATCATCTTGTCGAACGGGCGGGTGACGTGCAGCACCGTGAAACGACGCCCGACCGTCCCCTCGGCGAGCAAATCGCGCGGCAGGAGCTTGTCGTCGGTCGAACATTTGACGACGTACTTTCGCGCGATGGCTGCGAGCACGCGCCGCGAGACACGCGGACTATAGCGGGTGTAGTAGCGGAACGGGTCGCAGCTCCTGCGATCGAGCACCACGAGCTCGGGCGGCGCGGCGGGTGAGATGGGATCCTTCGAGGCGAGCCAAGCGAGCGCTTGGGGAAACGTCGAGTCGTACGTGAAGGTGCGCTTGTGTTCGTGCCAGGAGCGCTCGAACAGGACGAGCGGCAGGACTACGAGCACCGAGACCGGCACGAGCTCGCGCCACGTCGCGTTCGCGCGGGGGCGAGCGTCGAACGCCGCCGCCGCGAGCGCGCCGCTGTAGACGACGGTGAACACGTTCGTGCGAAACGCGCCGAGCGGCCAGAACCCGGCGCGATTGAACGACCAGAGCAACACGAAAGGCAGCACGAGGAGCACGCCTTCGCGGGCGCGCCGCTGCCACGCGAGCACCGCGAGCCCCGCCGCGAAGAGCCCCGCCCACGCGAACTCGTCGAGGCCGCGCAAGAATTCGCGCGCGAGCGGCGACAGCCAATCGGCGCTCCACTGCCGCCGGCGGATCCCGGGCATCGCGACCATTTCCTCGAAGCGCTCGAGGGACCAGCCGACGTACCCCTCGGGGTCGTGGGACGAGTGGAACACGTTGTACTTGTTGCCCCAGAACTCGGTGTGATCCGCCGGCAAGTGGCGCCACATGAGCACGTACTGGAGCGCGAGCCCGGCGATGATGACGAGCGCGACGCCCGCCGTCGCGGCGAGCTCGCCACGGCTGCGCTGTTTGGCCGTGAACGCGAGCACGCAGAACACGCCTGGAAAAGCCAGCACGAGATCTTGCGCGAAGACGCTGCCGACGGCCGCCACGGCGAGCGCGCGCGCGAGATCGGCGCCGCGCTCGCGCGTCGCGTAACGCAGCGTGAACAGCAGGAGTCCCATGTGCAGCGCGAGCGACACCGAGTAGGGCTTGAACTCCTTCGAGAAGTCGATCGCGAGCGGGCTCAGCGCGATGACGGCGACGAAGAGGACGCGCGCCGCGAGCGTGCGGAAGAGCTCGCGCGCGAGCACGGGCGCCACCAACGTCGCGGCGACGCCGGCCGCCCACGGCAACGCTCGCAGCACCACCTCGGTGTTCGAGACGGTCACGGCGAGCAGCTTGCTCACGGCCAGAAACCCAATCGGCCGGATCAAGCTCTGCACGAGCGGGCGGTCGACGATGCGCATCGCCCAGCTGCATTCGTCGAGCCAGAAGGCCGAGCTTTCGAAGAGGTAGCCGCGCGCTCTTAAGAGGAGCCCGAGCCCGACGAGCCCGGCAGTGAGGAGGAGCGCGGCGCGCTCGGCGGTCGTTTTCCCGAGACGCTCCCACCGCCGGCGGAGCTCTAAAACTAAATTTAAGCCAGAAAAGGCTTGGAAGGTCAGTGACATGCGCTTCCAGAAAGCGGAAAGCGCAATATTACTTCATCGTCACCGGCCGGCGGGAAGAACTGATCCGACCGGGCGGCCGAGGCTCAAAAGCCGCCGATCACGCCGTCGTCGGAGGGCTCCTCGGGCGGGAGCGGCTCACCTTCGGTGGCCGGTGCGTCTTGTCGCGCTCCGTCCTGCGCCGGATGCGCGAGCGCCATGATCGCGTGCGGCCCGATGCGCTCGTCGTGCGCGACTTCGAGCGGTCCGAGTTGGTGGCGGTGGATCATCGCCTCGACCGCACGCCAGTTGTGCAGGATCGTCCAGGCGTGTCGCGGCGCCTGCGGCATGACGCGGAGCAAGGCGCGGCGATAACGCGCCTCCTCCTTCACGCACGTGGTCTCGAACGACCTGTCGAAGGCGCGCTTCAATTGCTTCGAGACGCGGGGGTGAAACTGCGTGTAGTAGCGGAACGGATCGCACGAGCGCCGATCGAGCACGAGCGGCTCGCGCGCGGGGCCGTCGGTCGCGAGCTTCGCGCGAATGAGCGTCTTCAGGAGCCGCGGGAACTCCGACGGGTGCGTGAGCGCCTCCTTGCGCGCGCTCCACGTCGGATCGAGCACGACGAACGGCGCGATCACGAGCACGAGCGCCGGAACCAGGTCGCCGAGCTTGGCGAACGCGCTCTTCGGCAGGTCGAGCGCCATGCAGGCGATGGCCGAGACGTAGCCGACCACGAAGAGGTTCGTCCTGAACGCTCCGATCGGCCAAAGCCGCAGGAAATTGAAGCTCCAGACGACCGTGAGCGGCAAGAGGAGCAGCACCGCGCGCTGCCGCCGCCAGAGGAGGAGCACGACGATGCCGAGCACGTGCAGGCAGAGCCACACGGCGTCGTCGAGGGAACGCAGGAGGTCGAGGGTGCGCGCGTCGAGCCAGGGAACGAGCCAGAACTTTTCCCGGAACGCCGGGAAGGTCGCCATGCCGAGGTGGCGCTCGAAGAGCCACGCGGCGTAGCTGTGGCGACCGTTGTAAAAGACGTTGTACTTGGCCGCCCAGACGTCGCGATCGGAAGCCGCGGTCTTGTTCCAGCTCAAGTAATACTGCGCGAGGACGAGCAGGATGATGAGGCCCGCGACGCCGACGATGGGGAGCAGCTGTCGCCTGCGTTCGCGGAGCGCGGTGTAGCCCGCAACCAGAAAGACGCCCGGATACGCGAAGATGAGATCCTGCGCGAAGAGCCCGCCGAGCGTCGCCGCGACGAGAAGAAACGCGAGGTCGCGCGGGCGGCGCGTGTCCACGTAACGGAGCGTGAGGAGCACGAGCGCGAGGTGCAGCAGCAAGCTGCACGAGTACGGCTTGTACTCCTTCGAAAAATCGATGGCGGCCGGGTGCAGCGCCATGATCGCGACGAACAAGAGCCGCGCGCCCGAATTCACGTAGAGTCGGCGCGCGAGCGCGGGCGAGATTGCCACCGTGGTGAGGCCGGCCACCCACGGCACGAAGCGGAGCACCGGCTCGGTCAGCGCGATCGTGGTCGCGAGGAAACGGCTCACCCACATGAACCCTATGGGCCGGATCGCCAGATCGGCGAGCGGTTGCTCCACCGTGAACATCGCCCACGTGCACTCGTCGAGCCAAAACGCCGACGCGTGCCAGAGGTAGCCGCGCGCTCGCAGCAAAAAGCCCGAAACGACGAGCGCCGCCGTGACGAGGCGCACCACGCGTTCCCCGAGGGGCGCCCCACGCTCACCCACCACACACGTGAGTCCGCGCCGGAGCGCGGACGCCATCAGCGCGAGGGGTCGCATCGGGACCCGAACCCTACGGGCCGGCGTCACGAAGTAAAGCGCGAATGCGCGGCCGCGCGCCGGCCCGACGGCCTGCGAGCAGCCGCTTCGCTTTACGTTCGGGCGCGAGGTAAGGCAGGCTGCTCGCGGCGATCGAAACCCGCCCAAGAGATCGCCCGGACCCCCAGCGCGCCATGCGGTTGCTCGTCGATATCCTGCATCCCGCGCACGTTCACGTCTTCGGAGCGCTCGCCAAAGAGCTCGGCGCGCGAGGACACGAAGTGCGCTTCACCCTGCGTGACAAGGACGTCGCGCGCGAGCTCCTCGACCAACACGGCATCGCTTACGAGCTCCTCTCGCGCCAGCGGCAGGGCTTCGGGCTCGCGGGCGAGTTCGTGCAGCGCTCGGCGCGGCTCTGGCGCATCGCGGCGGCATTTCGTCCGCATTTTTTGGCCGGGGTGATGGGGCCGAGCATCACCGCCGTCGGCCGGGTGCGGCGCACGCTCGCGCGCGACCGCGCGCGCATCGCCGTCTTCTACAACACCGAGATCGCGAAGCTGACGAACACGGTCGTCTACCCGCTCGCCGACTACGTGTGCACCCCCGACTCGTACTGGGCGAAGGTGCACGGCAATCACGTCACCTACCCCGGCTATCACGAGCTCACGTACCTGCATCCGCATCGCTTCACTCCGGACCCGGAAGTGCCGAAGCGCCACGGCATCGACGTGACGGTGCCCTACTTCTTGGTTCGCTTCGTCTCCTACAAGTCGTCGCACGACCTCGGCATCGCCGGCCTCACCGAAGCGCAGAAGATCGCGCTCGTGAACACGCTCGCCGAGTTCGGCCGCGTGTACGTGAGCTCCGAAGCGGCCCTGCCGCCCGAGCTCGAGCGCTACCAACTCAAGATCCCCGCGTCCGATTTGCACCAGGTGATGGCCTTCGCCCGCCTGCTCGTGGGCGAGAGCGCGACGATGGCGTCCGAGTCCGCGGTGCTCGGCGTCACGGCCTTCTACATTTCGCCCTTCGGTCGCGGCTTCACCGACGATCAGGAGCGGCGTTACCAGCTCGTCTACAACTTCAACGGCGAGCGTTTTCGCGCCGACTGGCTGCGCGACGTGCGGCGGCTCGCCGCGGACCCCGAGCTCGTGCCGCGAGCGCGCGCGGCGCAGGCGCGCATGCTGCGCGAAAAGACCGACGTGACGCTGTGGATGGCCGACTTTTTCGAGCGCGAGTACCGAACGCACTTCCGCTGATCGGCGCCGCGCGCGTCAGCGGCATTCGGCGCGCCGGAGCGCGCGATCGTCGAGCTCGAGAAAACGATCGTGCATCCAGATTTTGACGACGCAGCCGGGCGGAAACTCGGGTGCGCCGGGCCGGACCATGCGCTCGCGGCTCGCGTACGCCTCCGCGTAGCGCGGCAACTTGCCGTCGACCAGCAGCGCGTCGTCGTCGATGTAGACGGAATAGGCGGCCTTGAGCGCGCGGTAGCCGTTCGGACCGCCGCCGCGCGCGACGATCGGCACGCCGCGACGATAGGCGTCCGTGAGAATGCGCTCGAAGCGCGCGGTTTCGTGCCACGGGTGCGTCGCCTCGAGCGGATGCTCGACGCAGACCCACGCGAACACGCCGAGGAGGAGCGCGCCGCCCGCGAACGGGCCGAGCCGAGTCACGCGTTCGAGGAGCGCGGGGGGCGGCTTCGCGAGCCGCACGAGCCGCGCGACGCCGATCGTCACGAAGAGCACCCCGGCGAGCGCCGCGAACGCGACGCCCGCGTCGAGGTAACGCGCGAGAAACCGCGTCCAGAGCGTGAGCGGCTTCAGATGCCGGAACGCGAACGTGTAACAGAAGAAGAAGCTTGCCGGGAACGCGAGCACCGCCCACACGCGCTTGTCCCGCGTGAGAAACGGCAGGCACACCGCGCCCACGAGCGCGAGCACGAGCAGCGGGTAGTAGTAGTCGGGCAGGTTCGAGAAACGCCCGAGCGCGTCCCACACGCTGTCGATCCGGAGGTGCTCCTGATTTTTGCCGTGGGTCGCCGAGACGATGGCGAAGCGGCTCGAGTACGTGCTCACGGCGCGATAAAACAGCGTCTCGAGCGCGAACACGCCGATCGGCACGGCCGCGTAGACGAGCACGTCGCGCACGCTCCGCCGGAGCACGAACACGCCGACGAGCGCCCCCGGGATGAAGAAGACGAGCGGCTCCTTAGCAAGGTACGCGCCGCCCGCGGCGAGCGCCGACAGCACGAGCCACGAGGTGCGCCGCCGGTCGTCGTCGGCGTACGCGAGCAAGAAGACGAGCGCGAGCGCCGCCCACGCCGCGCCGAACGAATCGGGCGACAGCTGCGACCCCGCGCGCACCCAGGCCGGAAAGAGCACGACCCACACCGCGGCGAGGAGGCCCGCCGCGCGACCGTGCGCCATCACTCCGACGGTGTAGACGAGCGCCGCGACGAGCGTCGACGCGGCGAGCGAGGCCACGTGATAAATCGGCGCGCGCCGCCCGAGCACGAGCTGGACGAACGCGGTCGGAACGTTCACGCCCATGCGCGTGAGGTGGTGGTCCCAGACGACGTGCCTCACGTCGAAGTGATGGAACCATTGACGCGCGAAATGCCACTTGTTGAGCGCGTCGCCGCCGATCTCGATCGGCTCGAGCTCGACGAAGTGGACGGCGAGCGAAAGCAGCGCGACGCCGAGACCGAGGGCGATCTGCGACGGGTGCGACGCGATGAAGGCGCGAGCCTGCATGCCGAACGTCGGTCGCGTCGAATCCGAAGAAGGCACCGGAAGGGCGACAGGCATACCACGCTCGCGGGCGCCGTCGCGCCGTGCGTGAAGTGCTAACGGCGCGACGCGCCGGGGACGCGAGCCGTCGGCAGGGCGTACAGCGTGCCGCCGCCCGGAAGCCGCGCGAGCAGCCGGTCGTCGCCGAGGTAGTCGGAGACGGAGCCCGCGCTGCGCGGCGGGACGAGCACGTGCGTCACGCCGTAGCGCGCGACGATGGCGTCGCGCAGGACCTTGCTCGTGCTGGGCGCGAAGAAGCGGAGGGCGTCGTGCCGGCGCTCCTCGGCGTCCACGATCAGGGGGTTCTTGTGGTAGGGCGTGACGATCTTCGGGCCGAAGGTGGGGAGCGACCACGAGGCGAGCGCCGTGCTGAGCACGACGGCGTGCGGCCCCGCGAGCTCGCCGACGCGACGGGCGCTGCGCAACGTCGGGCTTTCCCTGCCGTGCGCGGCGGCGGCCGTGTGCTCGAAGTGCTCGCGCGCGACGGTGACGTTCGACACCGCCATGTAGGCGAGCAGCGCGAAGACGCCGAGCGCGGCGGCGACGCGGAGGACCGGGCGCGACGCCCACGTGCCCGCCGGGGGCGCGGCGGGCGTCAAATTGAGGAGCAGCCTCACGAGCGCGAGCTGCAGGAAAAAGACGCTCAAGAGCACGTAGCGATGCCCGAGCGGAATGGGCAAGAGCGCGCTCACCGCGAAGACCGCGAGCATGAGCAGCGCGCCGAGCACGGCGAACACGTCCTGACGCCGCACCCAGAGGTACGGCAGCATGAAGAAGGACGCGAAGCAGTAGCCGAGAATGTCGGCGAGGTGGCGCGGCTCGTAAAACTCGTGGGGCGGCGCGAACGACTCCGGCTCGAGGCCGCGCACGCGATGCACGGTGCCGCCGAAGACCATCCCGAGCGCCGGGTAGTACGGCCAGGCCGCGCTCAGGAGAAAGCCGCCGCACACCGAGCCGGCGATCCAAAGGCGCTCGCGCCGCGCGACGCCCGGCTCCGTCAACGCGAGCAGCACCGCCGCGGGGAGCCCCATCGTCGCCGTGAGCGGATGCGTGACGTAAACGTAGGCCCAGATCACGGCCGAGAGCGCGAGACCGAGCGGCCGCCGGCGCGGACTCCGCAGGAGCCGCACCACGAGCCCGAGACCGATGAGCGTCATCGCGAAGGCGGCCGTCGACGGGTAGCCGGCGACGCTGAAAAACACCTTGAGCTTGAAGACGTTCGAAAAATGCGGCGCCGCGCCCCAACTCCCGAAGAAGACGACGAGGCCGTAGAGCGCCGCGCGCGGGTCGCGAAAATAGCCGCGCAAAAACCAGAAGAGCCCGCCGAGCAAGAGCACCGTGTTCGTCACGGCGCTGAGCGCCATCGCGTCGATCGCGTCGTAGTGGAGCAGCCGGGCGACGAGCGCGACGAGCAAGAAATGCGGACCGAAGCGCGGCGACGCCGCTTCCGTCACGATCAGCGGATGCGCCGGGTGCCACGGGTCGTCGAGCAGCGCGCGCAGCACGGCCGTGTGCTCCCAATAGTCGGCGCCAGGGCTGAACGTGATGATGCGGAACCGGAAAGCGTCCCACCCGACCCACGCCACGATGGCGCACGCGAGGGCGGCGTAAAGGAAGTCGGCCCAGTGGCGCTTGATCATCCGGCGGCGCTCGTCTTGAAAGGACCGCGCCGCCTGAGCGCGTAGAGCCCCGGCAGCCCGGAAGCCACGGTGTAGAGCAGCAACACCGCGCGATCGATGCTGGCCGCGCCGATGCCGATGTCGTAACTCGTGCCGAGCAGCGTGGAGACGGCGCCCATGGCCACTTCGCGGAGCCCGAGGTTACCGGGCGTCACGTTGATGAGCGAGAACACGATGGTCGTGGACGAGAGGAGCGCGGCCGCGAGCGGCGAAAGCGCGGCCTGCAGCGCCCCGAAGCAAATCCACATGCGAAGCGCCGCCACCACGACTTTGGTGAAGGCGAGCAGGGCGAGGAGCGCGAGATTCGAGGCGTTGCCGCGCACGAGACCGATGCCGACGCCGAGCGTGCGCAGGCGGTTCCAGACGAAGCCGGGACGATCGGGCACCCAGCGGCTCGGCACGAACGCGAGGCCGATCGAGCCGAGCAGCATGGCGCCGAACATGAGCACGAGCGGCCACTCGGTGCGCGTGCGCGCCGCTGCGAAGGCGACGCACAAGAGGCCGATGATCGCCGACATGGCGACGTTGACGAGCGCGTTCACCATCACGAGCGCGATGTAGGACGCGTACGGCAGCGCGTGGTCGCGTTTGAGCACCGTCGCGCGCATCACGAGCCCCGCGTTGAACGGCAGGTGATTCAGGAGAAAGCCCGCGCCGGTGAGCAAAAAGCCTTCGCCGAAAGGCTCGCGCACGCCGAGCCGGCGCAGCATGTACGTGAACTCGTAGGTGCGCTGGAGGTGCGCCACGGCGTTCAACGCGAAGAGCGCGGCGATGGCTCCGGCGCTGAGCTCGAGCGCCGCGCGGAGCTCGTGCCGTTCGCGATAGAGCACGTGCCCGACGTAGCCGACGCACACGAGCAGGAACACGAGCGAGACGACGCCGCGCAGGCGGGAAGGCCGCACTTCGGCGCGCGGGGTATCCGATCCTAGAGCCATGTTTTGAGCGGGTGCGGCCCGCGTCTTTCCGAGCCGTAGGTCATGTATCAGATCCGCCGGGGGCCCGGGCGCGCGGCCGGCGAAACCGTGGTAGTAGTGCGGGCCGTCGCCAGAGCCCCGAGGTGCCGATGGCGGACGCCGCCGCGCCATGAGGCTGTTCATCCAGATCCCTTGTCATAACGAGGAAGCGTCGCTGCCGATCACGCTGGCGGCGCTGCCGAAATCGGTACCGGGCGTCGACAGCGTCGAGGTGCTCATCATCAACGACGGCTCGCGCGACCGCACGGTCGAGGTCGCGCGTTCGCTCGGCGTCAAACACGTGGTCGGTTTCGCGCAGAACCAGGGCCTGGCCCGGGCGTTCATGCTCGGCATCCGGTCGTGCCTCGAGCTCGGCGCGGACATCATCGTCAACACGGACGCCGACAACCAGTACAACGCCGACGACATTCCGGCGCTCATCGCGCCGATCGTCGAAGGCCGGGCCGAAATCGTCGTCGGCGCGCGCCCGATCGCGACCATCGAGCACTTCTCGCCCGTGAAAAAGCTCTTGCAGAAGCTCGGCAGCGCCGTCGTGAAGCGCGTGAGCGGCACGAGCGTCGCCGACGCGCCGAGCGGCTTTCGCGCGTTTTCGCGCGAGGCGGCGGCGAGCTTGAACGTCTTCAGCGCGTACACCTACACGCTCGAGACGATCATCCAGGCCGGCCAGAAGAACATGAGCATCGTCTCGGTGCCGATTCGCGTGAACGGCGATCTCCGGCCGTCACGGCTCGTGCGCAGCATCACGTCCTACGTGCGGCGCTCGATCGTGACGATGCTGCGCATCGGCATCATCTACCGGCCGTTCCAATTCTTCATGACGCTCGGCAGCACGCTGTTCGTGGCGGGCGTCGTGCTCGGGATCCGCTTCCTCTACTATTACCTCTTCCGGCACGGCGGCATGGGCCACGTGCAGTCGGTGATCCTGGCGGCCGTGCTCATGATCTTCGGCTTTCAAACCGGGCTTCTCGCGTTCATCGCCGATCTCTTGTCCGTGAACCGCCGGCTGCTCGAGGAGCTGCTCGAGGCCAAGCGCGTGGCGAGGAAGAAAGGCGATGAGTGAAGGCTCGCGGCTCTCTCGCCGAGCGACGTTCGTAGCGGCGGCGCTCGGCGCGTGCGCGCTCACGCTGTACGACGCGCCGGCGCACGCCTTCAGCTACGTCGTCGCGCCGGGTGACACGCTCGCGTCCATCGCCGAGCGCTATTACGGCCGCATCCAACAAGAGCGGCTGCTCGTGGCGGCGAACTTTCTCGACGCGCGGCGCGGTACGCCCATCGTGCCCGGCATGCGCCTTGAGGTGCCGGCCCTCGGCCACCACAAAATCGCGCGCGGCGAGACGTGGGAGACGCTCGCGGCCGATCTGCTCGGCGCGCCGTCCCGCGCGGACGCGCTCAGCGCAGCGAACGGCTCGAGCCCCTGGCTCGCGCCCGAGGACGGCTCCGAAATCGCCGTGCCGTACAACCTGCGCGTCGTCGTCGGTGAGAAAGAGGAGCTCACCGCGATCGCCTATCGCTACCTCGGCGACATGAACAAGGCGTGGACACTCGACCACTACAACGGTCTCGGCGGCAAGAAGCCGCTCGAGGGCGACGTGCTGCTCGTCCCGCTGACGGACCTCACGCTCACGGAAGCGGGCATCAAGGCGGCGGCCGCGGCGGCCGGCTCCGAATGCACCGAGGCCGGCGGCGCCGTGCGTCGCTCGCAGCAGCACATCGCGCAGGAGCTGCCGGCGCTCGTCGCGGACGTGCGCGCCGGACGTTACGCGGAGGCGGTGACGCGCGGCGTGCGCTTCGTGGCGAGCGGCGCGCTGACGGAGCCCCAGCGCGCCCTGGTCGAGCAGAAGCTCACGGAAGCGTACGTCGCGCTCGACGCGCCGGGACTCGCGGCCGCCGCGTGCAGCGAGTGGCGCAAGCGCGATCGCGCCGTACACCTCGATCCGGTCGTCATGAGCCCGAAGATCATCGCCGCGTGCGAACGCGCGACGCCGTGAACAGTCGCTTCGACAGCGCGCTCGACTGGGGTGCCCTCGCGCCGCTCCGGTTGCGCGCGCGCGGCGCGGCGGACGGGCTCTGGGCCGGGCCGCACCGGAGCTTGCGCCGCGGGGCGGGCGTCGAGTTCGCCGGCTACCGCGAGTACTCGCCGGGCGACGACCTGCGCTTCCTCGATCGGCACGCGCTCATGCGTCACGGCGTGCGGGTCGTGCGCGAGTTCGAGACCGACACCGATCGCAGCGTCCGCCTGGTGTTCGACGCGAGCGCGTCGATGGGCTTCAGCGGTTCGCGCGCGCCCGGCGCGAAGCTCGCGTTCGCGGCCGTGGTCGGCGCGGCGCTCGGCTGGGTCGCGCTCCGCGGCGGTGATCGGGTCGCGCTCGATTGGCTGGGCGAGGGCGGCGGCTCGCCGCTGCCCTGGGGTTCGGGCATGCCCGCCTTCGAGCGTCTCGTGCACGTCCTCGAAGACGCAGAGGCGCGCGGCAGCGTCGAGCCGGCGCGGCTCGCGAGCCTCCTGACGCGCCTCGGCCGGAGCTCGCCGAGCGGCTCGATCACCGTGTTTTTCAGCGACTTTCTCGATTTGCCGCCGAACGCGCTGGAAGAAATCGCGGCGCTCGCGGGTCGCAATCGCAGCGTGATCGCCGTGCAGGTGCTGGCGCCGGACGAGCTCGACTTGCCGTTCGGCGGCCCGGTGCGGCTGCGGGCGCTCGAGTCGGATCTCGTGGTCGATACCGACGCTCCGCGCGCGCGCGCCGAGTATCAAGCCGCGCTCGCGCGTCTTTCCGCGACGTGGCGCGACGGACTCGTCGCGCGCGGCGCGCGCTGGCTCCGGAGCTCCACGCTCGAGGAGCCGGGCACGGTCGTGAGGCGCGTGCTCGAGAGCATCGCCGGAGCCGGCTCGTGAGCGTTCTCGTCGGGGCGGCGCTCGCCGTCGCCGTGCTCGTCGTCCTGCCGCTCGTCGCGCACTTCTTGCGGCGCGGGCGCGCCGCGGAGCTCCCGTTTCCGCCGGCGGCGCTCGTGAAGGCCACGCAAACGTCCGCGCGCCGCGAGCGTAAGCTCGAGGATCGCGCGCTCTTTTCGCTGCGGGCGCTCGCGATCGCGGCGCTCGCGGTGCTCGGCGCGACGCCGCTCGTCCGCTGCTCGCGGCTGTCGCTCGCGCGCGGCGCCGGGGCGTCGCTCGCGGTCGCGGTCGTGCTCGACGACTCGCTCAGCATGCGCGCCGCGCCGCGCGGCAAGGCCTCGCATTTCGAGCGCGCACGCGACGCCGCGCTGCGGCTGCTCGACTCGGCGCGTTCCGGCGACTCGATCGCCATCGTGCTCGCCGGCACGCCGGCGCGCGTGGCGCTCGCGCCGACCACGGATCTCTCGCTCGCGCGCCGCACCGTCAAGGAGCTCACGCCGAGCGATCGCGGCACCGATCTCACGGCCGCGCTCGCGCTCGCGCGCTCGAGCTTCCTCGGCGCTCCGGAGCGACAACGCCGTTTGATCGTCCTCAGCGACTTCGCGGCCCCGACGCCGCCGCCCGGCGATCCGGCGCCGTGGCTCCCGCTGCCCGAGCTCACGGAAAAGCTCGCGAACTGCGGCGTCGCCGCGGCCGAGCAGCACGCGACGCGCGTCGCCGCGACCGTCGCGTGCACGGGCGCGGACGCCGCGCGCGGCCGATCGCTCGAGCTCCGCTCGGGCGACAAAACCGTCGTGAAGGTCGCGCTCGAGCCGCGCGCGGGCGTGCAGAGCGTCACGCTGTCGGCGGCCGGCGCCGCCGTGCCGCTCGATCTGCGGCTCGACGGCGACGACGCGATCGCCGAAGACGACTCGGCGGCCGTCGCCCCCGACACGCGCGGCATGCGCGTCTCCGTGCTCGCCGACGAGACGGAGAGCGGCACGGCCACGGGAGGCGCGCCGCTCGTCGAGCAGGTGATCACGGCCCTCGAGCGCGACGTGACGCTGCGCCCGCTCACCGTCGTGCCCGACCAAGCCGCCGACCTCGCCGAGGACGCGCTCGTCGTGCTCGACGATCCGGCCGTCCTCGGCCCCGAAGCGCGCGGCGCGCTCACGACCTTCGTCGAACACGGCGGCATGGTCGCCGCGCTGCTCGGGCCGCGCGCCGAGGCGGGGCGCATCGGCGCGAGCCTCGAGCCGTTCGCGCTCGGCGCGGTGCGCTGGGAGCAGCCGTCGAAGTCGCGTGGCGCGAACGTGGCGTCGCTCGGCTGGCTCGGCGCCGAGGCGAAGAGTCTCGGCGACGTGAAGCCGGCGGGGCGCGCTCTCGTGGACGCGGGTCACACCCCGGGCGCGCGCGTCACGGCCACGTGGACGGACGGCGCGCCGCTCGTCGTCGAGCGCGCGCTCGGGAGCGGGCTCGTCACGACCGTGACGCTGCCGAGCTCCGTGAGCGCGAGCGATTTCGCGCTGCGGCCCGGCTTCGTCGCCCTCGTCGATCGCTGGCTCGACGCGGCGCGACGGCGACGCGGACTCACGACCAGCGTCGCCGGCACGACCTGGAGCTTCCCCGGCGAGCACCCGAGCATCGTCGGCCCGGAAGGCACGCTGCGGGTCGTCGAAACGCCGGACCGCGGCCGCAGCGCGACCCCCGTGCTCCGCGGCCGCTACCGCATCACGACCGAGCGCGGTGAAGAAATTCGCACCGTCAGCGTAGACCCCGAGGAAATCACGCTCGAACCGGCGCCGCCGCCCGCGAGCGCCACCGCCCAGGCGAGCGCCCCGAGCGGCGAGCTCCTCGACGCCTCCTCCGACGTCGCCTACGCCGTCCTGGGCCTCCTCGGGCTCGAGCTTCTCCTGCGCTTGCGCCGGGTCGACGCGCGCCCGGGGTTCCGCTAAATCCCCCCGCCATGTCGGCCGCCCGCTCCGTTCGCCCGTTCCTCGCCGCTTGCGTGGCGGCCGTGGCGCTCGCGGGCTGCCATTCGGCGGGTCCCTACGGCTATAGCCGCGTCTACGCGCCTCTCTCCGACGAGGAGAGCGCGGCCGAAGGCGCCAAAGAGTACGACCCCGTGATGATGGAGCGCGAGCCGGCCGCGTGGAAGGGCCAGCGCGTGAGCGTGTTCGGCGTCGTGAAGCAGCGTGGCCAAGCGCCGGGCGGCATGGCTTATTTGACGCTGAGCGTGCGCACGCTCGCGACCCGCAACCTCTGCGATCAAATGGACGAAGATACCTGCCGCGTCACGGTGAGCGACCACGAGTTCGCCGTGCTCCACGCGATGGTGAAGCTCCGTCCCGAAGACGACATCGGCGCGACGAGTCTCGCGGCGGGTTCGCTCGTGCGCGTCATCGGCAAGCTGACCGAAGACGTCGACAAAGCCGACGGCACCCAAATCCTGCAGGCGAACTATTACCGGCATTGGCCGCGCAACTTCTTCGTCACCATGGCCGACCGCGACCACATGAGGCTCTGACGATGGAGCACGCGTGATGAAGCGATTTTTCGGCGTCTGCGCGGGCTTTTTGGCCGCGTTCACGCTGGCGGCGCCGGTCGCGCACGCGACGGTGATCGAGCGCATCGTCGCGGTCGTCGGCGAGCACGCGATCTTGCTCAGCGATTTGCGCGAACGCGCGCAGCCGTTCCTCGTGCAGATCCTGTCGCAGGTTCCGAACGGCGCGCAGCGCAACGCCGCCATCTCGCAGCTCTACAAGGGGCTCATCGAGAAGCTCGTGGACGAAGAGCTCGAACAGCGCGCGGCGATTCAAGCGAAGGTCGCCGTCACGCCGCACGAGGTGGACGAAGCGCTCGCGAAGGTCGCGGCGCAGAACAACGTCTCGGTCGAGCGACTGTTCCAGGAAGCGCGCCGCACCGGGCTCGACGAAGCGTCCTACCGCGACGAGCTCCGCCGGCAGCTCTTGCAGACCAAGCTCATCAACGTGCGGCTCCAGGGTCGCATTCGGGTGAGCGACGACGACCTGCGCGCGGCCTACGACAAGCTCGTCGTCGAAGAGCGCGAGAAGCTCGCGTTCAAGGTGGCGTGGGTGCTCGTCGCCACGCGACCGGGCGCGGGTGCGGCTGAAATGGCCGCCCGCCGCGAGCTCGCCGAACGGGTGCAGAAAGAAGCCGCGCACGGGGATTTCGCCGCGCTCGCGCGCCGCTATTCGGACGACCCGTCGACGCGCGACACGGGCGGCGTGCTGCCGGCGACGCACGTGGCCGAGCTCGCGCCGCAGCTGCGCCGCGTGGTCGAGTCACTCGAAGTGGGTCAGCCGTCGGCCGTCGTCGTGGTGCCGACGGGCTTCGCCGTGCTCAAACTCACCGAAAGAGAAGAGTCGTCCCTCCCGAGCTTCGAAGAGGCGAAGAGTGAGCTCGCGCAGCGCGTCTACCTCGAGAAGATGACGCAGGCGCGGCGTTCGTGGCTCGACAACCTGCGCAGGCAGCAGCACGTGGAGGTTCGCCTGTGAGCGGCTGAAGTGCTCACGTAATGACCATTGAGGGTGAGCGAGGGCAAGAGGAGAGGTAGGGATCCATGCGAACGAACTCGCCGTGGGCGACCACGCGAGAGCCGCTCGGGCGGCGGGACGGCGAAGCGGTCGGCGCGAAATTGCTCGCGCGCGTGGGCGACGCTGCGCCTTACTTCGCGCTCGAGGATTGCGTGTTCGACGGCGCCGAGCTCCGGGCGCGCGCCGCGTCCGAGACGGACCCGGGCACCGAGCTCGGCACGGCGAGCTCCGCGGAGATTGCGCGTCACGCGCTCGTCGCGGGGTCCGGCTGTCTCGCGCTCGGACGGCCGAGCGACGGCCGCTCGTATTACCTCGTGAGCAGCATCGACGGCACGTTCTTCACCGGCTCGGCGCCGTTCGGCACCCCGATTCACTACTCGGCGATCGCGACGGCGGAGGGCCCGGTGGGCGGCGCCGCTCAAGTCGAAGCGCGGCTCGCGAGCGAGCTCGTCGCGCGCCTCCGCGTCACGTACGCGGTCGTGGAGGAGGCGCTCTTCGCGCGGCTCTTCGCGGCGCAGCGCACGGCGACGTTCGGCGACACCGGCTCGTACGCGTCGTACCCGCCGTTCGTCTCGTGCGTGCACGACGGCAACGTGGCGCGCGCGACGCTCGCCGTCGACACGAGCGCGTGTCACGGTCACTTTCACCAATACCCGACGTTGCCGGCGACCACGCTCCTCGGCCAGCTCGTGCGGCTCACGTCACGGCTCGTGCCGACGCGCTTTCGCGTGAGCGCGCTCCGTTTGCGCACGCCCGCGCTCGCGTGGGCCGGGGACGAGCTCGAGCTCCGCATGGAGCGCGTGCCCGGCCCCTGGAATTTCTCGGGCCACGCGACGACCGGCGGCCGCGTCGTGGCGAGCCTCGATCTCGGCGTCGTGAGCGGTTTCTCGAGCTAGCGCGGTGTTCAATCGCGCTTGGCGGGGCTGCGCACGCCGCACGCGAGCTCCCCGACGAGACCGGCGCCCTGCCCGTGGACGCGGCGACCGAGCGCGAGCTCTTTGTCGACGAGCGCGCGAAGCTCCGGCTCCGGCAGCGCGCCGGCGACTTTCTGACCGTTCACGAAGTAGGTCGGCGCGCCGGTGATGCCGAGACTCTCGGCGAGCTTCACGTCCTCGTCGATGCTCGCGTCGTCCCCGCCGTCGCGCGCCGCGGAGAGGATCTTCGTCGCGTCGAGGCCCGCGCGAGCGACGGCGCGCGCGAGCCCTTCGTCGTCGAGCGTCACGCCGGGGTCGAGCAGCGCGTGCGTGACGGCCCAAAACGCCGCGTCGCCGCCGAGGCGCCGCGCCGCGAAGGCGACGTTCGCGGCGAGTCGCGCGCGGTGGTGCTGAGGCAGCGGGAAATTCTTCCAGACCACGCGCACGTCGCTCGGGTGCGCCTTTCTCACCGCCGCGAGGGCAAGGTCGCCCTGGCGGCAAAGCTCGCACTCGAGATCGGAAAACTCGACGATCGTCACGAGCGCGCCCGGCGTGCCGAGCGCGGGCGACCCGCCGTCGGCGACGCAAGCGCGCGCCGGTGGATTCACGCCGAGGTTCAAGAAGTTCTTGCGCGTGCGCTCGGTGTAGACGGCGGCGGGCGGCGTGCCGTTCGCGAGCGCGAGATACGCCGCTCGCCGCTCGCGCTCCACGATTTCCGCGAGTGCGGCGCGCGGCGCGAAGCCCGTGACGCGCATGCCGTTCACGAACGAGGTCGGCGTGTCGCGCACGTAGAGCAGCGTCGCGAGCTCGGCGTCGTCGGCGAGGGCCGCTTCGGCGCGCGCGTTCGGCGACGCCAGCGGGTAGCCGGGCAGACCGGCGTCGTCGAGCACGGGCGCGAGCAAGCCGGGCCCGAGCGGATCGCCGCGCCGCACGATCGCGGCGAGCGCGTGCCAGAACGCCTGCTCGCCGCGCGTCGCGTGAATCTCCGCGAGCGCTCGCGCGGCGAGCCGCGCCGCGGCGTGATCGCTCGCCGGCAAGTGACGGAACATCACGCGGAGCTCCTCGCCGAGCTCCGCCTTGAGCGGCAGAATCTCGCGCAGGAGCGCGATGCTCTCGGGATTCTCGAGGTCGGCGAACACGGTGAGCGTGACGAACGCGTCGCGACCGCCCCAGAGCGGATGGCCGCCGAGCACGGGCACGGGCGCCGTAGCGTCTTCGGGATACGGCGTGACGGCGACGGGCAAGACGAGCTTGCGCCGCTCGGGCGCGCTCGCGCTGCTCGACGTGCTCGGCGCGGGCGGCTCGGAGTCGTCGGGCGAGGGAGCCGCGAGCTCGGGCGGAGGCGGCAGCGGCGTGCCGGGCGACGGCGCGGTCGCGACGGCCGCCGGCGCGGCGACGCCCGGAAGCTTTCGCGCGTAAAACCAAACCGCGGCGATGCCGCCGATCATCAGCGCCGCGCCGACGAGCACGACGGCGACGCCGAGCAAGCGACGCCCGCGAGACGAACTCCGCGTCGCGTTGCCGGACGGTGTCGGCGCTCCGATCGTCACTTTTCGAACCGTATCAGCCGCTTGTCACTTTGGCAGCGGCGGCGGCGGACGCGCCAAGCTGGCGCGCCGGTCGTCGCACGCGCGCCCAAAAACCAAGCGAAACTGGCTCGATTTGCTCGCTGGCACACCCTATGCTCAATAGGCACCCGATGTCCTTCCGCCGGCGGCTCACGCTAGCGCTCGCTCTGCTCGGCCTCAGCTTCACGACGCGCAGCGCGGAGGCGCAGACGCTGACGCTCCTCACCGGCACGCGCGGCGTCGAGTGGCCCGCCGACTACGACCACGGCGGCCTGCACATCGAGCAGATCAATCAGAACGACTGCATCCAGAACCCGACCATCCAGTTCAATCTGAGCCTCGGCACCGCCCTCACGACCAGCTTCCAAAACTACGAGATCGAAGCGTGGATCGGCACCGCGTGCGACACGAGCCTCGCGACCGCGCGCACGACCGGACAGTGTGTCGAAGTCGGCTCCACGAGCGTCGCGGACCACTTCATCGACGTTCCGGTGCAGAACCTGCTCCAGCCGTTGAACGGCGGCGAGGTGGTGAGCAGCACGGGCGGGACCGGCGGCACCGGCGGCACCGGTGGCACCGTGAGCTCGCTACTCACCGGAGGGACCGGCGGCACCGGCGGCACCGGCGGCACCGGCGGCACCATCAACAACGGCTTGTCCGAGGTCGCCGGGTTCGGCGGCACCTTCATTCCGTTCGACGCGAGCTCGGGCGGAGCCGGCGCGACGGCGGGCGCCACTTCCGGGGGTGACGGCGGCGCGCTCGGCGGCGGCGGCATGCCGGGCACGGCTGGGTCGGACAGCGCCGGAGCGCTCGGGACGGGCGCCGTCGCGGGAAGCGGCGTGAACGGCGCGAGCGGCACGGGCGGCGCGAGTGGGACGGGCGGCACGCTTTCGCTGCCGAGCACCGGCGGCACCGAATCGCTCCCGAGCACGGGCGGCGACACGAGCACGAGCGGCACGGGCGGCACCACGAGCGTCAGCACGGGCGGCGACACGAGCACGAGCGGCACGGGCGGCGATACGGGCACGGGTGGCACCAGCGGGACGACCGGGACCTCGATCCCCACGGTGTGCGA
>Ga0335083_10002569_pt1 | contig 23898 bp, 23 predicted proteins | sample Lox_Sample_42_FD_206716 | JGI IMG/M metagenome (GOLD analysis project Ga0335083, IMG submission 206716) | Soil microbial communities from Loxahatchee National Wildlife Refuge, Florida, United States - Lox_Sample_4.2 | ecosystem: Environmental > Terrestrial > Soil > Wetlands | place: USA...
GTGCTGGCGGCGATGTTCATTTTCGCCTTCGGCGTCATCACCCTCGGTCTCGGCTTTGTGCTTTACGCGCTTCTCTCACCCGGCGCCGTGATCTGGGCGATCGTCTATTTCGGCGTCACCCTCGGCGGACCGCATTCCGCGACCATAGGCATGCGAGTCGTGGACCTCGAAATGCGCACCTGGTATGGCGCGCCGGCTTATTTCGTGCTCGGTGCCGTTCATGCCATCGTCTTCTGGCTATCGGTCTCGATGCTGAGCCCTTTCATCCTGCTTGTTGCGTTCTTCAATGAACGGCGGCGTCTGCTGCATGACATTCTGCTCGGCACCGTGGTCATCAACAGCCCGGCACGGGCGGCGGCGCTGCGCGCTATCGAGACCGGATCATGACAGGCAGGCCCTTTGACGAACGGCGCCCGCCGGGCGATGATTTGATGGATTCTCGTCTGTGAGCTGAGGCCTTGACCCAACATTCGCGCGACACCCCGCAGTTTTACCTGACCGCGCCCTCGGCCTGCCCCTATTTGCCGGGCCAGGAGGAGCGCAAGGTGTTCACGCACCTCGTCGGCGAACGCGCAAGCGAGCTCAACGACCTTTTGACCCACGGCGGCTTCCGCCGCAGCCAGTCGATCGCCTATCGGCCGGCCTGCGAAACCTGCCGCGCCTGCGTCTCAGTACGCGTTATCGCCGCCGATTTTCAGCCTTCGCGCAGCATGCGCCGTATCGCCGAGCGCAACGTGGACGTGATCGGCGAAGTGCGCAGCGCCGATCCGAGCTCGGAACAGTATTCGGTATTTCGCGCCTATCTCGACACGCGCCATCGCGACGGCGGCATGGCCGACATGACGGTGCTCGATTACGCCATGATGGTGGAGGACAGCCACGTCGACACCCGCATCATCGAATACCGCCGACGCGGGCCGGACAGCGGCATCAACGGCCGCGGCGGCCGCCAATTGCTCGCGGTTGCCCTCACCGACATCCTCAGCGACGGCTTGTCGATGGTCTACTCGTTCTTCGACCCCCATGCCGGCGAGCGCTCGCTCGGCACGTTGATGATCCTCGATCATATCGAACGCGCGAAAGGCATGGGATTGCCTTACGTCTATCTCGGCTACTGGGTGCCCGGCTCGCGCAAGATGGACTACAAGGGCCGCTTCTTGCCGCAGGAGCGCCTCATGGCCTCGGGCTGGACGCGGGTCGAGACTTAAGACCCGAGCCCGGGGAGCGCCACCCCGAACGTCTGCAAAATCAGAAACACGTTGAGCGCCAGCACCAGCACGGTTGCCGTTGCTGCGGCGATGCGAGTGATCGGTCCGTCGGCAAACTGCCCCATGAGATCGGCGCGCCGCGTGAACATCAGCACCGCGACCATCGGCAGCGGCAGCGCGATGCTGAGAATGACTTGGCTCACGACAAGCGCTTCCGTGGCGTTGGCGCCATAGGCGACCACGACGAAGGCCGGCACCATGGTGATCACCCGCCTGAGCCAGATGGGAATGCGAAAACCGACGAAACCCTGCATGATCATCTGCCCGGCCATGGTGCCGACGACCGAGCTCGATATGCCGGAGGCAATCAGCGACAACAGGAACACACCGGCAGCGCCGATCCCGAGCAGCGGCGCCAGCGTGTGATAGGCCGTCTCGATTTCGGCGACATCGGGATGGCCGGCATGGAAGGCGCTCGAGGCCATCATCACCATTGCCATATTGACGAGGCCGGCGATCGTGAGCGCGATGACTACCTCGTGGTTGGAAATGCGCACCAGGAGGCGCCGCTCGTTGTCGTCGCGCGGTGGGGTGCGGTTTTGCGTCAGGCCCGAATGCAGATAGATTGCGTGCGGCATCACCGTCGCGCCGATGATGCCGACCGAGATCAGAAGCGCCTGCGCGTCGGGAATTTCCGGCTTGAACGAATGCAGGCCGGCCGCCGCCCAATCGACATGGGCGATGAATATTTCGATCAGGTAGCAAAGCGCTATGATGCCGACGAGGCTCGATATGATGAGCTCGACGGGGCGGAAGCCGCGCACCTCGAACAGCAGAATGGCGTAGGTGATGATCGCAGTGATCGCCATGCCGGCGATCAGCGGCATGTGGAACAACAGCGCCAACCCGATCGCACCGCCGAGAAACTCGGCAAGGTCGGTCGCCATGGCGGCGATTTCGCTTATCACCCACATCGTCAAGACGACGGGTCTGGAAAACTGCTCGCGGCACATTTCGGCAAGGTTGCGCCCGGTGACGATGCCGAGCTTGGCGGCGAGCGCTTGAAACAGCATTGCGATCAGATTGGCGGCGACCACGACCCAGAGCAGCGTGTAGCCGTATTTGGCGCCGGCCTGGATGTTCGTGGCGAAATTGCCGGGATCCATGTAGGCGATCGAGGCAACGATCGCCGGCCCGGCGAAAGCCAGATAGCCGAGCGGTCCGCGGCTTTTGCCGCTGAGAACAGCCTCGGCGGCCGCGACCGTACGACCGCTCCAGCTGCGCGTCTTTGGCTCCGGTGTGGGCGCGTCCATGCGCCATTAGCCCCTTCGGCTGGATCGGAATCGCTTTTGCTGACAGCGACCTATAGCCTAGTTGCAACTCATTGGCAATTGCACCTTGCCCGGAACCTTCGGAGTTCCCTGCCGTTGTCGCTTCCTCACGTCAGCTAAACCGGAGCACAAGCCAATGACCGTTTCGGCCACAAAACGGCTTGGCTTGCCGGCCTGCTGTTCAGCATGGGCCAACGCGGCGGTTGGCGCCACGGTTCTGCTTCTGCTCGCCGTCGGTCCGGCGCTCGGCGCCAATGCCCCGCAAGAGGCACCATCGGAACTACTGTTCATCGTCCAGATCAGCGTGTTGCTATTGGTCGGCCGCCTGTTGGGCGAAGCGATGCTGCGCATCGGGCAGCCGGCAGTGATGGGACAATTGATCGCCGGCTTGCTGCTCGGGCCTTCGTTGTTAGGGCTCGTGCTGCCCAACGTGCAGCACGCACTGTTTCCCAATAGCTCGGAACAGCACGCCATGCTCAGCGCTATTTCGCAGTTCGGCATCTTGGTGCTGCTGCTGCTCACGGGCATGGAAACCGATCTGCGGCTCGTGCGTCAGGCAGGCCGTGCCGCCGTTTTTTCCTCGATCGCGGGCATCATCGTCCCCTTCTCGCTGGGCGTCGCCTTTGGCGAGTATTTGCCCGACTCAGTGTTGCCCGATCCGGGCAAACGGCTGGTCACGGCGCTGTTCATCGGCACTGCGCTGTCGATTGCTTCTGTGCAGATCGTCGGCTTGGTCGTGCGCGAGATGAACTTTACCCGCCGCACTGTGGGTCAAGTCATCATCGCCTCGGCGATCATCGGCGACAGCATCGGCTGGATCATCGTTTCCATTATTTTCAGCTTGGCCTTGCGCGGTAACATCGAGCCGCTCCCGCTGGCGGCGAGCGTTATCGGCACTCTTGCCTTTCTCGCCGCCAGCCTCACCATCGGCAGGCGCGCAGTCTTTTTCATCATCCGCTGGGCGAACGATAATCTGGTCAGCGACTTTGCAGTAATCACCGTAATTTTGCTGATCATGTGCGCGATGGCGATGGTGACCAGCGCGATCGGCGTGCACGCGGTACTCGGCGCTTTCGTCGCCGGCGTGCTGATCGGCGAATCTCCTATTCTGACGCGGCATATCGACGAGCAGTTGCGCGGCTTGATCACCGCTTTTTTTGCTCCGGTTTTTTTCGGACTTGCCGGCCTATCCGCCGATCTCACGATCCTTGGCAGCGGCAAGCTCGCAGCGGTTACCGGCGTCATCGTCTTGATCGCAAGCCTGGGCAAATTCGGCGGCGGCTTCATAGGAGGCAAGCTCGGGGGACTAAGCCTTCGTGAAGATTTGGCGCTCGCTTGTGGCATGAATGCCCGTGGCTCGACCGAGATCATCATTGCCAGCGTCGGGCTGTCGATTGGCGCGCTTAGTCATGACCTGTTCACGATGATCGTCGCCATGGCCGTCATTACCACAATGGCCATGCCACCCATGTTGCGTTGGGCGCTGGCGCGCATTCCGATGCGCAAGGAGGAAAAGAAACGATTGGAGCGCGAGGAAATGGAGGCGACCGGCTTCGTGCCCAATCTCGAGCGGCTCTTGATCGCGATCGACGATAGCGCAAATGGCCGCTTCGCCTCACGAGTCGCGGGTCTCATCGCCGGCACGCGCGGCATGCCAACGACCGTGTTGCATATCGCGGAGCCAAAAAAAATCGAAACCGTGAAGCCGGAAGAAGACAGCAAGGCGAAGAATGGCGCCAGGGCGGAGACGGTCGCTGCGCGTCAGAAACAGGACGTCAAGAAATCCTCGTCTCACAACGGTGACAAACCGAAACAAAACCCCGAGGGTGATCTAACGAAGGCCGAGCTCAAGAAAGAGCAAGCGGAAGCTGAAGAGGCCGTCGAGGTGGTCAAAGAGGCCGCCGAGCAAACGAAAAAGAAGCAGAAAAAAGATGAGAAAACGGACGCGCCGGTCGATGTCACCACTGTCGTGCACGAGGCGCCGACCGCGGAGTTTATCGCCGAGGAAGCTGAAAAAGGTTACGACCTGATGTTTATCGGGCTCGATAAAACAATCAGCCGGGGCACGAACTTCCATGAGAGCGTCGCCGCCCTCGCCACGGGCTTCGAGGGGCCGCTCGCGATCGTCGACACCCGCGGCGAACTCAACGAGGAACCGGATGGGAAGATGAATATCCTCGTCCCGGTCAATGGCACGGAAGCGGCTCGGCGTGGCGCCGAGGTCGCGATCGCTATCGCGCGCGCCACCAAGGCGCCGATCACGGTGCTCTATGTCGCGGCGCGCTCGGGCAAGCGTGGCGGCTACCCTGTTCGCAGCCGGCACCACGAAGAGGCCATCCTCAAGGAGATCGTCGCAATCGCCGATGGCTACAATATGAGCGTTCGCACCGCTGTCCTGGCGCATCGCTCGGCGGACGAGGCCATCCTCAGGGAATGCAAGCGGCGCAAAAACAACCTGATTGTTCTCGGCGTCGGCCGCCGGCCGGGTGACAAGCTCTTCTTCGGCGATACCGCCGCGGCGCTGTTGAAAGAAGCTGAAAGCTCGCTGCTCTTCGTCGCGAGTTGATCAATCTTCGCTGTCTTTGCCGTTGCCGGTTTTGCCGTTCGCCAAGAGCGTCGCGCCGCCAAACTTGTTGTTCGTAAGGAAACGATCCGGCCGGATGCGGCCGGCGTCGCCGCGATTGCCGCGCCAGTTGCCGAGCTCCTTCATTGTCATGCTGAAGCTGCGCCCTGCGGTATCGACCCACGTGAGCCCGTCCGCCGCCTTGAAGGTGGTGACGTCGGCGAGCCCTTTCTCCTTGTAGCGCTGCAGCCGCACGCCGCGCCCGCGCGCCATTTCCGGCACTTGATCGAGCGGGAAGATCACCATCTTGCGGTTTTCGCCGACCGCGGCGGCAAGCTCACCGGCGACCGCGGCCATTGCCGCCGCCCTGTCCGGCGCCTTCAGATTCAAGACCTGCTTACCCTTGCGCGTGGTGGCAAGGCACTCGTCTTCCGCCACGACAAAGCCGTTCCCCATGCGGCTCGCCACCAGGAATTTGCGGCCGCCCTGATAGGCGAAAGCCGAAACCACCTCGGCATCCTGCTCGAGGTCGATGAACAGCCGCACCGGCTCGCCGTGACCGCGGCCGCCGGGCAGCTTCGATGCTTCGATCGTGTAGAACTTGCCGTTGCTGGCGAAGAGCATCACCTTCGCGGTTGTCTCCGTCGGAAAGGCGAGCTGCAACGCGTCGTCGGTCTTGAAGGCGACGCCCGAAAGGTCGCTGACGTGGCCGCGCAGCGCGCGGATCCAGCCTTTCTCCGAGACGACGACGGTGACCGGCTCGCGCACCACCATCGCCTCCTCAATCGCCGCCTCATCGTGAACCGGCGCGATGCCGAAGGTGGTTCGCCGCTTACCGAGCTCGGTCTTCGGCCCGAAAGTCTCGCGCACTTTTTTGATCTCGCCGGACACGGTTTTCCACTGCTGCGCCGGCGAGCCGATCAGCGATTTGAGCTTGGTGCGTTCTTCGCGCAGCGCCTTGTCCTCGGCCTTGATTTCCATCTCCTCGAGGCGGCGCAAGTTGCGCAGCCGCATGTTGAGGATGGCGTCGGCCTGGACGTCGGTGAGCTTGAAGGTCTTCATCAGGACGGGCTTGGGCTCGTCCTCCTTGCGGATGATCTTGATGACCTTGTCGAGATTGAGATAGGCAATGAGGAAGCCGCCGAGCACTTCCAGGCGATGCTCGATCTCGTCGAGCCGGTGCTTGGAACGGCGCAGCAGCACCTCCCGGCGATGATCGAGCCATTCGCGCAAGACTTCGGCGAGGCCGAGCACCTGCGGGATGCGGCCCTTCACCAGCACATTCATGTTGAGCGGAATGCGGCTTTCGAGATCGGTCAGCTTGAACAGCGACTCCATCATGATGTCGGCGTCGACCGCGCGCGAGCGCGGCTCGATCACCAGCCGCATATCCTCAGCCGATTCATCGCGCACATCGGCGATCAACGGCAGCTTTTTCTCGTTGAGCAGTTCGGCGATGCGCTCGACCAGCCGCGACTTCTGCACCAACCACGGAATTTCTCTGATGACGACGACATAGGCGCCACGGCCGCCCTCCTCGACCTTCCAGCGCGCGCGCACGCGAAACGAGCCGCGGCCGGTGGCATAGGCTTCCGCGATCGCCTCCGGCGGATCGACCACGACCCCGCCGGTCGGAAAATCCGGACCCTTGACGTATTTGAGCAGCGTCTTGCTGCGCGCCTTGGGATTGTCGATTAGGAACAGAGCCGCATCGCACAATTCGGCGGCGTTGTGCGGCGGGATTGCGGTGGCCATGCCGACGGCGATGCCTTGCGAACCGTTGGCGAGCAGGTTGGGAAACGCCGTCGGCAGCACCGTCGGCTCCTGGCCCGTGCCGTCATAGCTTGGGCGGAAATCGACGGCGTTCTCGTCGATGCCCTCGAGCAGAAGGCGCGCGACGTCGGTCATGCGCGCTTCGGTGTAGCGCATGGCGGCGGCGCTATCGCCGTCGATATTACCGAAATTGCCCTGCCCGTCGACCAACGGATAGCGCTGTGCGAAATCCTGCGCCATGCGCACCAGCGCGTCGTAGATGGCGTCGTTGCCGTGCGGATGGAAATTGCCCATCACGTCGCCGACGACCTTGGCCGATTTCTTGAAGGCGGCGCCGGGATCGAGCCGCAAGCTGCGCATTACGTGCAGGATGCGGCGATGCACCGGCTTCAAGCCGTCGCGGGCGTCGGGCAGCGCCCGGTTCATGATGGTGGACAGCGCGTAAGCGAGATAGCGCTCTTCCAGAGCCACGCGCAGGCCGACGTCCTCGACGCCGTCTTTGCCTTTTTCGGGGGGAATCACACGTTTATTCATGGCCGATAGCTACTGCGCCATAGGAGGGTGAACAAGCGATTAAGGGCGCCTTCTTGGCGCTTCAGGCGACGCTCGGCAAGGCGCGCGTGAGCGCGCCAATGTAATGGGCACGCTCGTCGGAAAGTGAAAGGCCACGCGGTTCCAGCACGTGCCGCTGCAAGAAGAAGCCGGTGAGCGCAAACCCGTTGGCGACATCCTTTGCCGGCGGCACGCTATCGGGCTCGCGCAGGAACGCCGGTAGCGGAAGCAGCTTATCGGCCCACGGTTCGCCTGCCGCCCGGGACACCGCCCGTCCCGACTTCGGCGACACGTGGACGAGATCGGCTGTCGTCCCGGTCGAGGCGCATTGCGCAAGGTCAAGGCCGAAGCCGAGCTCGGCGAGGAGCTGCAACTCGAAGCGCACCACCATCGGTGCCGACGCCTGCGCGTCATCGAGCCGGTCGAGGATCGTCTCGAGCGCGGAATAAACTGCCGGATGCGGATCGCGCTCCGGCAACAGCCGCATCAGCGCCGCAAGATGGGACACGCCATAGATTGCATGCGGTACGGCAAAGTAATGCGCGGCGCGCAAATGTTGCGCTTCGACGGCATAATTGCCGAGATGCTCATCAAGTCGCGCCCGCCACGCGGCGCTGACGGAATTGCCGGCCTGCAACACCGGCTTGAGCCGCGAAGCAAAGGCGCCGCGCACCAGCCCGAGATGGCGCCCGTGCGCGCGCGTCATCAATTCGAGGATACCGCTTGTCTCCCCGTGGCGCTTGACGCCGAGCACGATGCCGTCATCGGTCCATTGCATGCGCTGTTCTTAATTCACTCCGTCGGAAATTCCAGCCCCATGGCGCGATATCGCTCCGGATCATCGCCCCAGTCCTCGCGCACCTTCACGAACAGGAACAGATGTACTTTCGTTTCCGCGATCTTCTCGATGTCCTTGCGGGCGGCCTCCCCGATCGCCTTGATCGTCTGCCCGCCCTTGCCGAGGACAATCTTGCGCTGGCTTTCGCGCTCAACATAGATGGTCTGCTCGACGCGGACGTCGCCCTTGCGCAATTCCTTCCACACATCGGTTTCGACGGTCGAATGGTAGGGCAATTCCTGGTGCAGCCGCTCGAACAGCTTCTCCCGCGTGATTTCGGCGGCAAGCTGGCGAAGCGGCGCGTCGGACATCTGATCCGCCGGATAAAGCCAGGGCCCCTCCGGCATGCGGCCGGCGAGCCATGTCTTCAGGTCGGCCACGCCATCGCCGGTCAGCGCTGAAATCATGAACGTCGCCTCGAATTTCACCTTGTCGTTTGCCGCGTTGGCGAGCGCAAGCAGCGACGGCTTTGCCACAATATCGACTTTATTGATAATGAGCAGCTTCGGGCTCTTCACTTCGGCAAGCTTGGCGAAGATTGCCTCGGCGTCATCGTCGAGCCCTTTCTTGGCGTCGATCAGCATGCCGGCGATGTCGGCATCGTGCGCGCCGCTCCACGCACTCGTCACCATGGCGCGGTCGAGACGTCGGCGCGGCGCAAAAATTCCCGGCGTGTCGACAAAGACGATCTGCGAATTGCCCTCGACCGTGATGCCGCGAATCAGCGCGCGCGTCGTCTGCGCCTTGCGCGAGACAATCGTCACTTTCGCGCCGACCAGCGCGTTGAGCAACGTTGATTTGCCGGCATTGGGCGCGCCGATCAGCGCCACGAAGCCGCAACACGTCGCTGTCTCAGGCATCAAGCTTTTCCGCGGCGATGCCGACGCGGGTCAACATCGCCGCGGCGGCGGCCTGTTCGGCGGCGCGCTTGGACGATCCCATGCCTTCGGCGGGCGGGCGGTCGGGCAGCACCACGTCGACGCGAAATTCCGGGTCGTGATGCGGGCCGGTGCGCGCAAGCTCGCGATACGCGGGCGTCGGCAGGCCGCGCGCTTGCGCCCATTCCTGCAGCATGGTTTTGGCATCGCGCAGCGGCCGGAGCGGCTTGAGCATGCGGGCCTTCCAGAATTTTTCCACCAGCGCCTCAGCAGCAGCATAACCGCCGTCGCTGAACACGGCGCCGACCAGTCCCTCGCAGGCATCTGCGAGGATTGTGTTGCGCAGGCGGCCGCCGGCATGCGACTCCGAACTGCCGAGCTTGAGCATTGGCCCAAGATCCATCTCGCGGGCAACGTCGGCGCAGGTTTCCTTGCGCACCAGATCGGCGAGCCGCCGCGACAACTCGCCCTCATTGGCCTTCGAGAAGGCGCGGTAGAGCATGTCCGAGATGACCAGGCCGAGCACGTGATCGCCGAGAAATTCCAACCGCTGGTAACTCGCGGCGCGGTTCTGCGGCCCGCCCGAGAGCGCCGAAATATGCGTCAGCGCGCGCTCGAGCAAGGCCTTGTCGGCAAACTTGTAGCCGATCCTTGCTTCCAGCGCGGTGCGGTCCTTGGCCTTGCGGCTGGTCATCTGACGATCGTGAACAGGCGATTCCAGCGCACCGAAACCGGCCAGCGCCAGAATTCCCAGGCGTGCTCGCCTTCGTAGACCGAAAAGAAAATGATCTGCGCCTTGCCGACAATATTTTCGAGCGGGACCATGCCGACCTGGCTGAAGCGGCTGTCGGTCGAATTGTCGCGGTTGTCCCCCATCATGAAATAGTCGCCGGGCGGCACCGTGTAAACCTGGGTGTTGTCGGCAAAGCCGTTGTCGACAAGGTCGAGCGTGTAATAAGACACGCCGTTCGGCAGCGTTTCCTTCCAGCGCTTGACCGGCGCCTCGACGGTGCCCTCCTCGGTCTCGATGAAGGGCGGCGCCGGCTCGTGTTTCACCGGCACGCCGTTGATGTTCACCACGCCGTCGATCATCTGGATTTTATCGCCGGGTAGGCCGATTACGCGCTTGATGTAATCGGTCGAGGTGTCCTTCGGTAGGCGGAAAACCACGACATCCCCTCGCCGCGGCAGCAGCCCGCCCGGAATGCGTCCGGAAAAAAGATCGGGCGAAAGCGGCAGCGAAAAGTGGCTGTAGCCGTATGAATACTTCGACACGAACAGATAATCGCCGACGAGCAAAGTCGCCTTCATCGAGCCGGACGGGATATTGAACGGCTGAAACAGGAACGTACGAATGACCAGCGCGATGATGAGTGCATGGAAGATGACGCGCGCGGTTTCGCCAAAACCGCCTTCTTTCCGCTTTGTTCCCGATGACACGCTCATTCGCCTTGTTCGTCCCGCTTGCCCCTTGAGCGTCGTTGTAACGGGTGGTGGCTGGAGGCGCAATCAAGAACGCCAAAATCCCCACACAAGCGCTTGACGGAATTAGGCTTCTTGACTTGCTCGGCTCGCGGCAGGCACTGCGGTGATAACGACGATTGCTTGCGCCATCGGACCCTCATCGGTGATGGTGACGTCGATCTGCGCCTCGCAGCCGGACGGCGTTACCGCATGCAGCCGTTTCAGCGCGCCGCCGGTGAGCTTCATGGTCGGGCGCCCCGACGGCAGATTGACGACGCCGAGATCACGCCAGAACACTCCGGCGCGGAATCCCGTGCCGAGCGCCTTGGCGCAAGCTTCCTTCGCGGCAAAACGCTTGGCGTAGGTTTCGACCCGGTTGGCGCGCCGCTCCGCCTTCGCCCGTTCGAGCGGCGTGAAAATGCGGTTGAGGAATCGCTCGCCATGCCGCTCGATTGTCTTCGCGATGCGGCGTACGTCGACGATGTCGGAACCGAGGCCGATGATCATGACAAAGCCGAGAGCTTGGTGCGGCCGCGTGCCATGGCCGCGCGCATGAATTTCACCGTTTCGGCGAGCCCTTCGAATACCGCCTCGCCGATCATGAAGTGCCCGATGTTGAGTTCGACGATCTGCGGCAGCGTGGCGATCATTTCGGCGCTGGCGTAGTCGAGACCGTGCCCGGCGTGTACCTCGAGCCCCAGGCTCTTCGCTTGCAGCGCGGCGGCGCGCAGTGATTGCCATTCGGCATTGGCCTCGCCGGTGCGCCCATCGGCAAGCGCGTCGCACCAGGCCCCGGTGTGCAGCTCGACGACGGGAGCGCCGAGTGCCGCGGCGGCCTCAATCTGTGCCGGCTGGGCGCCGACAAATAAAGAGACGCGGATGCCGGCGTGCTTGAGCTCGCGCACGACCGGCGCAAGCTCCTTCTGCTGTCGCGCGGCGTCAAGACCACCTTCGGTCGTGCGCTCGCTGCGTTTCTCCGGCACGATGCAGGCCGCGTGCGGGCGCATCTTCAGCGCGATGGCAGCCATTTCGGCCGTCGCCGCCATTTCCAGATTGAGCGGCTTGTCGATTTCGGCCTTGAGCCGCGCGATGTCGTCGTCGCGGATGTGGCGTCGATCCTCGCGCAGATGCGCGGTGATACCGTCGGCGCCCGCCGAGATGGCAAGCTTGGCCGCGCGCACGGGATCGGGATGGCGTCCGCCGCGCGCGTTGCGGATGGTGGCGACGTGATCGATGTTGACGCCGAGGCGCAGCAGGGCAGCCATCTCAGTTCTCTCGGCGCATGATCTGATGCGAAAACCGGTTCCCACTTTTCGGGATCATGCGCTAGCCGTTCACCCGCTCGGCCTTGGCCACCACCGCTTTGGCGCGCAGTTGCGACAGGATCGCGGTCAGGTGCTTGAGGTCGTAGACTTCGAGATCGATGAGTACGTCGGTAAAATCCGGAGCTCGCCGCGTCATGCGGATGTTGTCGATATTGCCGTCGTTTTCGGCAATCACTTGTGCAATTTGCGCCAGTGAACCGGGCTCGTTCACCGACTGCACTGTGATGCGTGCCGGAAAACGCCGCGGCGTGGTCTCTTCCTCGTCCCAACGCACGTCGAGCCAGCGGTCGGGCGCGTCCTCGAATTCGGTCAACGCCGGCGACTGAATCGGGTAGATGGTGATCGCCTCCCCAGGGGTGAGGATGCCGACGATGCGGTCGCCGGGCACGGCGCCGCCGTCGGGGGCAAAACGCACCGGCAGGTCGCTGTTGATGCCGCGAATCGGGATCGATGGCCCGGCCGCGCCCGCTTCGCCGCTTGCGGTCACGCCCGGCACGCGGAACTTCACCGAGCTCAGGCGCCGCAGGCCCCACCAGCTCGAATCTGACCGTTTTGACTTTGCGGCCAGCGCCGCGGCGCGCTCTTCCTTGTAGTCGGGATACATGGCACGCGCGACGTCGGACGCCTTCAATTCACTGCGGCCGACGGCGGCCATCACGTCTTCAATCGAGGCGCGCGCGAGCCGCGGCAGCGCGCCAGCGAGCTTCTCATCCGAATAGGCGATCTTGGCGCGCTGGAAGAGCCGCTCGACGATGCGCCGGCCGAGCCCGGTATACTGCGTGCGCACCGCCGCGCGCGTCGCACGGCGGAGCGCGGCGCGTGCCTTGCCGGTCACGACAAGCGATTCCCAGGCCGCCGGAGGCGAAGTTTGCGCCGCCGAAGTGATGACTTCGACCTCGTCGCCATTGACGATCTCGGAAACCAGCGGCGCGATCTGCCCGTTGATTTTGCAGCCCACCGCGGTATTGCCGACGTCCGTGTGCACGGCATAGGCGAAATCGATCGCGGTCGCGTGGCGAGGCAACGCAATCAGCTTGCCCTTCGGTGTGAAGCAGAACACCTGGTCGTGGAACAGTTCGAGCTTCGTGTGCTCGAGGAATTCTTCCGGGTTGGAGCCTTCAGCGAGTAGCTCGATCGTGCGGCGCAGCCATGCGTAGGCGCTCGACTCGCGCGACAGCATCTCCGTCGGCGTGCCGTGCCCGTCCTTGTAGAGCGCATGCGCGGCGATGCCGTATTCGGCGATTTCATGCATCTCGCGGGTGCGCACCTGCAATTCGACGCGCTGCTGACCCGGACCGATCACCGTGGTGTGGATCGAACGATAATCGTTTGCTTTTGGCGTCGAGATGTAGTCTTTGAAGCGTCCTGGCACCACCGGCCAAGTCGTGTGCACGATGCCGACTGCCGCATAGCAGTCGGCGACCGTTTTAACGATGACGCGGAATCCGAAAATATCGGAAAGCTGCTCGAAGCCGACCGACTTGCGCTCCATCTTGCGTGAGATCGAATAAGCGCGCTTGCGCCGGCCCTGCACAGTCGCTGCAATGCCGCGGTCGGCGAGCTTCTTGGCGAGCTGCTGCTCGATCTCGGCGATCGCGTCCCGGCTCTTTTTCGCCAGCGCCTCGAGCCGCTCGTTGATTGCGCGGTAGGCGTTCGGATTCATTTCGCTGAACGCGAGGTCCTCGAGCTCCTCGCGCATCTCCTGCATGCCCATGCGGCCGGCAAGCGGGGCGTATATTTCCAGCGTCTCTTCGGCGGCGCGACGGCGCGACTCCGGCGGCATGTAGTGCAGAGTGCGCATGTTGTGCAGCCGATCGGCGAGCTTGATGAGCAGCACGCGCACGTCGGCGGCGATCGCAAGCAAGAGCTTGCGCAGGTTTTCCGCCTGCTTTGCCTCCTTGGTCACGAGGTCGAGCTTTTTCAACTTGGTCAGGCCCTCGACCAGGGAGCCGATATCGCGCCCGAACAACGTATCGATTTCGGCGCGCGTCGCCTCGGTATCCTCGATGGTATCGTGCAACAGCGCAGCGGCAATTGTGGCGTCGTCGAGCTTGAGGTCGGTCAGGATCGCCGCCACCTCGATCGGATGCGAGAAGTAGGGATCGCCCGACGCGCGCCGCTGCTCGCCGTGCGCTTTCATCGCATAGACGTAGGCGCGGTTGAGCAACGCCTCGTCGGTGCGCGGATTGTAACGGCGGACGCGCTCGATAAGGTCGTATTGCCGCATCATCGGCGGCTTGCGCACGTCGATGGGCTTCTCGATGACCTCATCGGGAACGAAGCGTTCCGGCAGCGGCGCCCGCGTCGGCGACTGCTTCTGCATGCGCGGAAGGTTGGACCGCAAACGTGGCATCAATCCGCCTCCGGCCGGCAATTGGCCTTCACAGCAAAGATATCATGCCGGTTCCATCCAGCCGCAAGGATTTCGCGCGATGTGGTTGACCAACCGTCCAATGCAAAACGGCCCGGCGCAGGCCGGGCCGTCGGGCAGAAAATGTTTGCGAAACGGGCGCTTATTCGGCGTCCTCCTCCGGCTGTTCCTCCGGCGGGGCAAGCCCTTCTAGGCCTTTGAGCAACTCTTCCTCGGTCATGCGGTCGGCGGTGACCTCGGTATCGTCGGAATCGACGGTCGCCCCGGCGCCGGCGCCGATCAACGGCACCTCGGGCTCCGGCTCATCGACCTCGACATACTTCTGCAACGAGTGGATGAGGTCTTCCTTGAGGTCGCCCGGCGATACCGTCGTCTCGGCGATCTCGCGCAGCGCCACCACCGGGTTCTTGTCGTTGTCGCGCTCGACGGTGATTTGCGAGCCGGACGAGATCATGCGCGCTCGGTGGCTCGCCAGCAGCACGAGGTCGAAGCGATTTTCAACTTTGTCGATGCAATCTTCTACGGTGACACGGGCCATCGGCTCGTCACTCCTGTTTGAGGAACTTGTCCTGAAATTTGACTGCTAGGTATCTCCAACCCGCAAAATTCAAGTATTTTTGTCTTGAGTTGCGGCAAAAGCCTCTGTTAGGCAATTATCTTCAAGTCCAGCGGACTATCCACCGATTTGATATTATCGGATTGGTAGCCCCGCGCGGGTGCCACGATTTGAACGAAGGTGCCTATTAGCGTCGCCGTTTGATCCCGAGCCAATGCCGTCGTTTTCCGCCGGCGTTCGGATCGGAACCAGACTTTCCATCACCTGAAACCTCGAGAAGTCTTGCCATGACTGTGCCCGGAGAAAAGATCGCGCTGTTCATTGACGGCGCCAATCTCTACGCCACCGCCAAATCTCTCGGCTTCGATATCGACTACAAGAAGCTGCTGCGCGAGTTTCAGTCGCGCGGCTACTTGCTGCGCGCGTTCTACTACACCGCAGTGATCGAGGATCAGGAATATTCCTCGATCCGCCCGCTGATCGACTGGCTCGATTACAACGGCTATTCGGTCGTCACCAAGGCGACCAAGGAGTTCGTCGACCAGACTGGCCGGCGCAAGGTCAAGGGCAATATGGATATCGAGTTAGCGGTCGACGCCATGGAGATTGCGCACACCATCGACCACATGGTGCTGTTTTCCGGCGACGGCGACTTCCGTTCGCTGGTCGAAGCGGTGCAGCGCAGAGGCGTCAAGGTCACCGTCATTTCCACCATCTCCACGCAGCCGCCGATGGTCGCCGACGAACTGCGCCGTCAGGCCGACGTGTTCACCGATATCGTCACGCTGCAAAGCAAGATCGGCCGCGATCCTTCTGAGCGGCCGCCGCGCCCTCCGCGCGATGAGCGCGAAGGTGCGTCTCACACGCCGCAGTTCCTGCAGCGCGCGCCACAGCGCGCGCCCGCCGGCGCCGGCGCCGATGACGACGACGAGTCGTTCGAATAGCGGCCGGCTGTGACTGCGGCGGAGGGCAAACCCGGGCGTGATTGTCCGCTTTGCCCGCGGCTCGTCGCCTACCGCAACAAATGCCGGAGCGAACATGCCGGCTGGTTCAACGCGCCCGTCCCATCCTTCGGCCCGCGCGACGCGCGGCTGCTGATTGTCGGTCTTGCGCCCGGACTGCAAGGCGCCAACCGCACGGGAAGGCCCTTCACCGGCGACTATGCCGGCGTGCTGCTCTATGAGACGCTCGCGCGTTACGGTTTTGCCCGCGGCCACTATGAGGCGCGCGCCGATGACGGTTTAGAACTTGTCGACTGCCGCATCACCAATGCCGTGCGTTGCGTGCCGCCGGAAAACAAGCCGACGCCGGCGGAAATTGCAACCTGTCGCACCTTCCTGCACGCAACCATCGCGGAAATGCCGAAGCTCTCCGCGCTGCTGGCGCTCGGCCGTATCGCCCACGACAGCGCGCTCGCCGCACTCGGCGCAAAGAAATCGCAGGCGCCGTTCAAACACGGCGGCAAGCACACGGTGCGCGATTTCACACTGTTCTCGAGCTACCACTGCTCGCGCTACAACACCAATACCGGCGTGCTTACGCCGAAGATGTTTCGCGAGGTGTTTGGCGCTGTGCGCCGCTATCTCGACGTCACGTCCTGAACGTCACAGATCAGCAAGGTTGCGCCGCCGGTCGCGAAATTTGCGAGATCCGCGGCAGCCGCCTGGCCTTCCTTCGAGCCGAGGCTTTGCCGCATCTGCTCGGCGCTGTCGAAATAAAGATCGGCGATGCGGTAGTAAGGCGACGGGCTGCCGTCGGCCGTGCCCACGACTTTGGCAATCTCAAAACGCCGCAAGCCTTTCACCTTCTGCGCGATCGGTGTGTGCGTTTCGAGATAGTAACGCTCAAACGCCGCGGGGTCCTTGGGCTGTCCGTACAACACTGCCAGCTTGACCATCACAGTCCTCCTTTGGCCCCCCACCTAGTTCTATCGTCTCGATGCCAAGAGCCACGTGACAACTTCCTCGGCATTCTTGTCCGGCGGAAAGACCGGGTAGAACACTTTCGTGATCTTGCCGTCGTCGATCACCAGAGCCATTCGCTTCAAGAGCGTCATGCCCGAGGTGGTGAAAGTCGGCAGCTTCATCGCCTTGGTCAGCGCCAGTTTCTCATCCGAGAGGATGGCAAAGGGCAGATGCAGCCGCGTCGCCGCCTCCCGCTGATAAGCGGTGTCCTGAGTCGAAAGCCCGTAAACCTGGGCGACGCCGAGCCGCTTCAACTCGCCGAAGTGATCGCGGAAACCGCAGGACTGCGGCGTGCAGCCGCGCGCGCCGGGAATGTCGTCCCAGCCGGGCGGCGCATCGACGCCGGGCACACCGGTGCGCGGATAGACATAGACGACCGTGCGGGCCTTGAGCTTCGACAGATTGATCGTTTGCCCGTCCGTTGCCGGCAACACGATATCGGGAAGAGCCATGCCGGTGAGATGCTTGGCGCCGCCGTCATCCTGCGGCACCGGAATGCCTGGCGGTAGAAAATTCGGATTGTGCTGGCCGGGCGCTTCTCTCATGACTTGCCTCCATAACTCATGAATTCCATTAATGACCCGTCGGGATCGCGAAAATAGACCGAAGTCCCCTCGCCTTTGGCGCCGAAGCGCTTGATTGGGCCGCTGACAATGGCAACGCCCCGCTTTTTCAGGTGCACGATGGCGTCGTCAATCGGCCCGGCCCACTCGAAGCAAAGATCGGAGTTGCCCGGCTGCACCGGCAGCCGCGCTACCTCGGCCGGCTTGACGCCCGGCCCGTGCACGTTGAGCTGCTTGTCGCCAAACCGGTAGGCCCAGCCCGCCGGCCGCTTGACGAGTTCGGCGCCGAGCACATCGCGATAGAATGCATTCGAGCGCTCCCAATCGCTGATGTGGATCACGCAGTGGTCGAGCCGCGCGGGCACCGACATGAACTAGACTCCCAACCTCTTGCCGACGCGCGCCGCTGTCGCCTTGCGCGCCTCAGACAACTCACGGCCGCGTGCGCGCAATTCATCGACGGTCGCGCGCGCCGCCTTCTTCGGCGAGCCGACATCGAAAGGCGGCTCCGGATCGTACTCGATTTGCAGCTGGATTTCCCGCGCCGCCTGCTCGCCTTCCAGAATGGCTGCAAGTGTCAGGGCAAAATCGATGCCCGACGTCACCCCGGCACCGGTCACGATATTGCCATCCATGACCACTTTCTCGGCGACCGGAATTGCGCCGAGAAGCTTCAAATGCTCGAGCGCGTTCCAATGCGAGGTCGCGCGCCTGCCCTTAAGCAGGCCAGCCGCGCCGAGCACCAGCGAGCCGGTGCAGACGGAGGTTATGTATTTCGCCGACTCCGCCTGCTTGCGCAGGAAGGCGAGCGTTGTCTCATCTTCCATCAGCTCCTGTTGCCCGGGCCCGCCCGCCACAATGATCACATCCAACGACGGGCAGCTCTCGTAAGTCACCGTCGGCACAATCTGCAAGCCGCGCTCGGTCATTACCGGATCGAGCGATTTGGCGACAATATCGACCTTGCTGTTCGGCAGTCGCGCCAGCACCTCGTAAGGACCGGTCATGTCGAGCTGCGTCATCTGCGGAAAGATAAGCATACCGATGTGGCGCATCGGTTAGCCTTTCTGCCGCATCAGGCGGCCGCGCTCGCGCTCCCAAGAGCGGCGCTTCAGCGTTTCGCGCTTATCATGCAACTTCTTGCCGCGCGCCAGCGCGATCTCGACCTTGGCGCGACCTTTGCCATTGAAATAAAGCTTCAGCGGCACGATGGTCATGCCCTCGCGCTCGACCGCCCCGGCCAGCCGGTTGATCTGGCGCTGGTGCAACAACAGTTTCCGCGGCCGTTTCGGTGTGTGGTTGAAGTGGTGGGCCTGCCGGTATTCCGGAATATTGGAATTGACCAGCCAGATCTCACCGTTGCGCGCATCGGCGTAGGACTCGGCGATGGTCGCCTTGCCGGCGCGCAGCGATTTGACCTCACTGCCGGTCAACACGATGCCGGCCTCGAAGTGCTCGCCAAGCTCGTAGTTGAAGCGCGCCTTGCGGTTTTCCGCGACCGTCTTGAAGCGGCCCTCGGGTTTGGCAGCCATGAACGTGTCTTAGCGCGATTTCAGCACGTCGCGGATTTCCGTGAGCAATGCTTCCTGCCGGGACAGCGGCGGCGCCTCGTCGGCTTGCTTTTTGGCTTCGTTTTCCATCAGCCGGGTTATGGCGCGAATGATGAGAAACAGCACAAACGCGATAATCATGAAGTTAATCACGAGAGTGATAAAATTACCGTAAGCCAATACAGCACCTTGCTTTTTTGCCTCGACGAGTGTCGCCGCAGTGACCTTGCCCGAAAGCGGAACAAAATAATTGGAAAAATCGAGGCCGCCTGTAACAGCGCCGATTACCGGCATGATGATGTCGCCGACCAGCGAATTGACGATAGCGGTGAAAGCCGCGCCGATGATCACGCCGATGGCGAGATCGACGACGTTGCCGCGCAAGGCGAATTTCTTGAAATCCTCGAGCATGCCCGCGAACTCCCTAGATGGTCATGGCCGGGGGCGTCTCGGCCATCCCGATTCATATTGCAGCCGCGCCCTCCCAAACGGGACAGCGCCACTCAGTTGATCAGCCCGGCATGCACCAGGGCCTCGCGCACCGCCTTTTGCGCCTTCTCGGAAGCCGGCACCATCGGCAGGCGCACGGTATTGGCGCACTTGCCGATCAACGACATCGCGTACTTGATCGGCGCCGGGCTCGTCTCGACGAACAGGTTGATGTGCAGCGGCGCGAGCTTGTCCTGCAGCTTCAGTGCGGTGGCGAAGTCGCCCTTGAGGCAGGCGTTCTGGAATTCCGAGCAAAGCCGCGGCGCCACATTTGAGGTCACCGAGATGCAGCCATGCCCGCCATGCGCCATGAAGCCGAGCGCGGTGATGTCTTCACCGGACATCTGATTGAAATCCGGCCCCATCGCGGCGCGCTGCTGCGAGACGCGCGTCATGTTGGCGGTCGCATCCTTCACCCCGGCGATGTTCTTCAGCTCGAAGAGCCGCTTCATGGTGTCGACCGACATGTCGACGATCGAGCGGCCGGGGATGTTGTAGATGATGATCGGAATGCCGATCGCGTCGTTGACTGCCTTGTAGTGCTGATAAAGGCCTTCCTGCGTCGGCTTGTTGTAATAAGGCGTAACGATGAGCACCGCGTCGGCGCCCGCTTTTTCCGCGTGCTGCGACAGCTCGATCGCCTCTTTGGTCGAATTCGAGCCGGCGCCAGCGACCACGGGCACGCGGCCGCTTGCCTGCTCGACGCACCACTCGACGACGCTTTTATGCTCGTCGTGCGATAGCGTCGGGCTCTCGCCGGTCGTGCCCACGGGCACGAGGCCGTTGGTTCCCTCGGCGATCTGCCAATCGACCAGCTCGCGAAATGTCTTTTCGTCGACCGAGCCGTTTTTGAACGGCGTGACCAGCGCGGTGAATGATCCTCGGAAATTGGTCTTGGCGGTCATGGCTCGATCTCCCGGTCCGCCCATCAATATCGGGTCACCTCTGCCGTTAAAAGCCCTCTTCAGCCAATGAAAGCCATGAATTCGCGTGATAAGCCCCGGGTTCCCCATCCCGACTGCGTCATAACCTTTACAGACAAAAGGCGGATTTTTGGGTTTCCCTCCCTCAATAAACTTGGCCTAATGGGCCACTCCGTATCACCGCGCGAATCGTGTTGCTGGGTTGCCTCAAAGTCGGGCATGGGTCGCAAGGGATTGAATGAACTGGACTAAATCGATCGTGCTGAGCCTGGCCCTGGCGGTGGGGGTTCTCGCCGCTAGCGTAGCTTTTGCCGTGAACAAAAAAGTGCCCTTGCCGCAGCCGCGGCCGGCTCTCGCTGGCGCCGCCGCCGCGGCTTCGCCAGGCGGGCGCGCCGTGCCTATGCCTGAAAAGCGGCCGCTCGCCGCCTTCGCCCAAGCCAATGTCGGTTTACGAGGCTCACTCTTTGCCTCAAGCGCGATCATCAAGCCGATCGTGCATCCGGTCTCCGGACCGTTCGCGCTGGCCTCGACGACGGCCACATCTGCCGACGACATTGCTGCGGTCAAGCAGGTGATCGATCTCGCGCGCAAAGGCAAGGACGGCGAAGCCGACGCCGTGGAAAAAACCATTGCCGATCCAGTCGCCCGCAAGCTTGCCGAATGGGTGATCCTGCGCAGCGACGATACCAAGCCGAGCTTCCAGCGCTACGCCGCCTTCGTTAAAGCCAATCCGAGCTGGCCGCACGCGCTTCTGTTCCGCCGCCGCGCCGAGAACGCGCTGTGGAACGACAAGCTCGACGATGCGACGGTCTTGTCCTTCTTCACCGATCAGAAGCCGCTCACCGCCAAGGGGCATTTCATGCTGGCGCGCGCGCTGCTCGCCAAGGGCGACCGCGCCGGCGCCGAAGCCCTCGTGCACGAGGCCTGGGACAAAGACGACTTCTCCGCCGACGTCGAAAGCAAGGTGCTCGAGATGTTTCCCGGCATGCTCACGCCGGCCGATCAGCGCTCGCGCATGGAGCATCGCTTCTACGCGCAGGACACGCAGGCGGCGATGCGCGCGGCGCAGCGTCTTGGTGGTAACGACGTTGCCGTCGCCCGCGCCCGCGCCGCCGTCATCAACCGCGCCGGCAACGCCAAGGCGCTGCTTGACGCGGTTCCGGTGGCCGCGCGCGGCGGTGCCGGTTACCTCTTCGCGCAGATCTCCTGGCTCATCAAGCACGACAAGACCGCGGAGGCCGCCAAGCTGATGCTGACGGCCCCGCGCGATGCAGCCGAGCTCGTCGATCTCGATCAATGGTGGCAGCAGCGGCGCATTCTCGTGCGCAAGCTGCTCGACGACCACGACGCGCAGACCGCCTACCGCATCGCCCGCGATGCGCCCTTGCCGGCGCGCGGCGTATACAAGGTCGATCAGCACTTCACCGCCGGCTGGGTGGCTCTGCGGTTCCTGCACGACCCGAAGACGGCGGCCGCGCATTTCGCTCTGATCGCACAGGGCACCCACAATCCGCATGCGCTCGCGCGCGCCGGCTACTGGCAGGGCCGCGCCGCCGACGCCATGGGGCACCACATCGAGGCCAAGGCCTTTTATGAGGCGGCGGCGGTGCATTCGGCGAGCTATTACGGGCAGCTCGCGCGGGCGCGCCTCGGCCTTGCCGACCTCGGTCTGCGCGGGCCGCCGAAATTCACCGCGGCCGAGAGTGCCTCGCTGAAGAAGCTCGAGGTCGTGCGCGCGGTGGAAATCCTTTATGCGCTCAACGAGCGCGACCTCATCGCGCCGATCTATGCCGAGCTGGGCGAAAGCGGCACGGATGTTGCCGGCCTCGCCGAGCTCGGCGAGCTTGCCGCCGAGCACGGTGACGGCCACTCCTTGGTGCTGCTTGGCGAATACGCCCTCCAGCGCGGGTTGCCGCTCGATTATTATGCCTTCCCGATGGTCGGCCTGCCCGACTACAGGCCGATTGCACCGGCGATCGAGCCCGCGGTCGCCTATTCGATCGCCCGGCAGGAGAGCCACTTCAGCCAGAAGGTCGTTTCCTCCGCTCACGCGATGGGGTTCATGCAGGTAACGCCGGAATCGGCGCACGATACCGCCCTGCGCTACAAGGTCGCCTATGACCGCGGCCGCCTGTTGAGCGACCCCGTCTACAATATGCAGATGGGCGCTGCCGAACTGTCGATGCTCGAAAGCACGTATCGCGGCTCGTACATCATGATGTTCGCCGGCTACAACGCCGGGCGCGGCCGCGTGCGGCAATGGATCGCCGCTTACGGGGATCCGCGCGATCCCAAGGTCGACCCGGTCGACTGGGTCGAGCGCATCCCGCTTGCCGAGACACGCAACTATGTCGAGCGGGTGATGGAAAACTTGCAGGTCTACCGCGCCCGCTTCAACGGCAGCTCCAAATTGCTGATCGAGGCCGACATTCGCCGCGGCGCGCCATAGCCGTGATGGCCGGCGGCGGCAGCTCCATTTTTGTTTCCGCGCCCGACGGCCTGCGGCTGCACGCGCGCTGTTATGGCTTGCCTCGCGGTGCCGGACTGCCGGTTGTCTGCTTGCCAGGCTTGACCCGAACCACCGACGATTTTGAGGCGCTGGCGCTCGCGCTTTCGAGCGACACGGCTCGGCCGCGCCGGGTGATCGCGCTTGATTATCGTGGGCGCGGGCTGTCCGACTACGATCGCGAGCCGGCCAATTACAATATTCAGATTGAGCTCACCGACGTAATGGCGGTGGTGACCGCGATCGACGCGCTCCCCGCCATTTTTGTCGGCACTTCACGCGGCGGCATTCTCACCATGCTGCTCGCCGTCACGCACCCGACCGCGATCGCCGGGGCGGTGCTCAACGATATCGGTCCGGTGATCGAACCGCAGGGGCTGATGCGCATCAAAGGCTATGTCGGCAAGATGCCGCAACCGCGCGATTTCGATGACGCGGCTCTGATTTTGCGGCGGCTGTTCGATGCGCAATTTCCCAAGCTCAGCGATGCCGACTGGCTGGCGAGCGCGCGCCGCGCCTTCAAGCAGCAAAACGGCGCCCTCGCGCCCACCTACGATGTCGCCCTCGCCAAGACGATGGAGGGCGTCGATCTGGAAAAGCCGCTGCCGCCGCTGTGGAAGGAATTCGATGCTCTTGCCGGGAAGCCGGTCATGGTGATCCGCGGCGAGAATTCGGATCTGCTGTCGCCGGCAACCGTCGCGGCGATGCGGGCGCGGCGGCCGGATATGGAGTTCGTCGAGGTGCCGGATCAAGGCCATGCGCCGCTTTTGGCTGAGCCCGAGACAATCGAAAGCATCGCCGATTTTGTCAGATTTGCGGGGCGCGGCCAAACTTTGAAATTGCAACTTAGCCAATCAGGACGATGAGCGTGTATTATGAGGACCTCGAATGCTTAAATTAGGCTGCAAGGGGCCGATAACTCCGGGCATCCAATACGAGATCGAAAACCCTGACTGCATGGAGACTCATAGGTCATGGAGCAACTTAACGAAATGACTGTGACCTTCCGCTGTACACCCGAACTCGAGTCGATCTTGCCGCATC
>Ga0335083_10002570_pt1 | contig 23894 bp, 16 predicted proteins | sample Lox_Sample_42_FD_206716 | JGI IMG/M metagenome (GOLD analysis project Ga0335083, IMG submission 206716) | Soil microbial communities from Loxahatchee National Wildlife Refuge, Florida, United States - Lox_Sample_4.2 | ecosystem: Environmental > Terrestrial > Soil > Wetlands | place: USA...
TAGATGAAGTTATTCACAGGCCGCCCTAATGTAAGAACTTAGAAGACAAATACGAAAATTACGCAAGAAAGCACCAAGACGTGAGACCTGTCACTGTTCTCTGTGATCTGAGGCACAAATGACGTTTCAACGTTGAAGTTCACCAGCAGTGTCAGCTATCGTCCGATTCAAACAATGAAACTGAGATATCGGTAGTGTGGCGGGAGTCGCTTTCTGTAATTGTCAGAGGCAACTGTGCGGCCCGTCGCTAAGGCGGTTGTTTGGTGCGCCTCCACTCGTCGATGTGTGAGGATTTCCGGGCAGAGCTGCGCGATAGAGGCTCGGACGCTGTGTAAGCCAGCATGATCGTCCTGGTCCCACATTCTTGTTTTGGCAGACATAAATTTCTTAGTTCTTTTGGAGTTTGCTCATGACAATGCCATTCCTGCGTCGTTTTCAATGGGCTTGTAGGGCTTCCGTGCTCTTGTCCCTTCTGTTTTCATCCCTCAGTATGCTTCAAGCCCAAGGAGCCCCTCTCGTTGCTTCTGGTACTTTCTGCACGCAACAACCAGGATGGTTGAGCGTACCGGTGGGATCAGCAGGAACGTGGAACTCTGCGAACCATGTTAACGATTCCGTCATGGTAAACGGGTCTGGTTCGCAGATTTATGGCGTTGCAGACAGTTTTGGTTTTGCCTATCAGCATCTCTTGGGTGATGGCAGTATCGTGGCCCGCGTAGTTGATGTCCAGGGAGGTTACGGGTATGCCGCGGCCGGGATCATGATTCGAGAGACCTTGGACACCGGATCCACAAATGCTACGACGGCATATTGGCCGACGTATAGTACGGCTTATTTCGGCGTAAGGGCCACTACCAGTGGCAGCACAACACAGCCAGGCTCCGTGAGCGGAGCGTTTCCGATGTGGGTGAAGTTGGCCCGAAGTGGAAGCACATTCAGCAGCTATTCATCCCCGGACGGAGTGAACTGGACGCAGGTTGGGACAAGCCAAACAATCAGCATGGCGCAGGACGTCTATGTCGGCCTGGCAGTAGCCAGCGGCAGCAACTCAGCTACGGCAACCGCCACCTTCGACCACGTGTACAGCACTTCGTCCAACACACCTTTGCCCTGTATCACTACCCTCTCCGCCACATCCGGAGATATCGGGAGCCAAGTGGTGATTACCGGCTCAGGCTTCGGGACCAAACAGGGCAGCAGTGCCGTACTGCTGAACGGGGCCCCGGTCACGATCAACTTCTGGAGCGATACGGCGATCAGCGCGACAGTTTCCAATGGCGCAACGTCTGGAAATCTGTTGGTGCACGAGCCGCGTTCATCATCATTCTCTGACGATAGCAATACGGTCATGTTCACAGTGACGTCCCAGCCATTGCTTTGGGGATGGATGGACTACGACCTGGGATTAGAACTGTTTACCGCAACCACCGGCTCGGGCGGCGGGGGCGGTGGGCAGATATTGGCAGGAAATGCCACCTATGCGAACCAGAGTTTTGTCGTTGCTGGTTCTGGGCTTCAGATTTATGGCAACTCAGATAGTGCGCACTTTGTCTACAAACAGCTCGTCGGCGATGGAAGCATCGTCGCTCGATTGGTCAGCGTGCAGGGGGCGTCGGGTTGGTGGGCGGCTGCTGGCCTGATGATTCGAGAAACACTGGCTACAGGAGCGACGAGTGCAGCCCTTGTAGATTCGCCGTCGCGTGGCTACTTCGGCTACGACACAAGAACAACGACAAACGGCAGCACCAATCAAGTGGGATGGACTAGCGTCGCACCGGCGTACTGGATGAAACTGGCGCGCAGTGGGAACAGTTTCAGCGCGTACACGTCACCGGATGGCGTGAATTGGACCCAACTCGGCGCAAGCCAAACCATCAACATGGCGGAAATTGTCTATGTCGGCCTCTGCGTAACGAGTTCGGACAACTCGAGTCTGGCGACCGCGACGTTTGACAACGTATCGGTAAGTTCGTCAGTAAGCTCCGCGCCTCTGATCAATACTCTCTCAGCGACTACTGGTCCAGCGGGAAGCCAAGTGCTGATCAACGGTTCAGGGTTCGGTAACGCGCAAAGCAGCAGCCTGGTGACGCTAAATTCTGTGCCAGTCACAATCAACTTCTGGAGCGACACGTTCATCAGCATCACGATTCCTTCGGGAGCAACGACTGGAAACCTGGTGGTTTCGGTCGCACCGGTCATGAACGACAGCAACCCGGTCTGGTTCACTTTAACCTCCCAGCCCTTACCGACCGGATGGCTGGACCGAGATGTGGGAACCGTAGGTATGTTCGGAGCTGCCGGGTATGCAAACGCCACGTTCACGCTCAGTGGTTCCGGCGACCAAATCTACAGCGGGGCAGATGCATTCCATTTTGTCTACCAGTCGCTTTCCGGCGATGGAACCATTACGGCCCGAGTGCTGAGCATGCAAGGCACCGCAGGCTGGTGGGCGGCCGCCGGGGTAATGATTCGTGAGACGTTGGATACCGGGGCGACCAATGCCGCCGTTGTCGACTCTCCGTCGCCTGGATACTTCGGGTTCGACGTAAGAAGCACGACCAATGGAAATACAAACCAGATTGGCTGGACGAGCGCGACGCCGCCTTACTGGGTCAAGCTGGTACGAAGCGGAAATACGTTCAGCGGCTACTCATCGAACGATGGAGCCACCTGGACGCAAGTCGGAACGACCCAAACCGTCAACATGGCGCAAACGGTGTACGTTGGGCTGGCGGTGGAGAGTGGCAGCGATTCATCTTTGTCAACTGCTACCTTCGACAACGTGACCGTGGCGTCGTCACTACAGGGCCCAACGGTTGGGAGCTTGTCACCGACAGCGGGAGTGGAAGGGACCTGGGTGACGATCACCGGAACAAACTTTGGCACTGTTCAAGGTGGTGGCAACACCGTGAGTTTCGGTAGCGTACCGGCGGGCGCTAGCACTAGCTGGAGCGATACGCAAATCACGGCGATAGTTCCTTCCGGAGCGGCTACGGGCCCGGTAAGCGTTGTTGTCAATGGTTTGCAAAGCAACCAAAACGTGATTTTCACAGTGAGTGCGACCGTCATTGGGGTTAGTCCAAGTAGCGGCGCTGCGCTGTCGCAAGTTCAGATTAGCGGCAGCGGATTCGGCGCGACAAAAGGCGCAAGCACGGTGGCGTTCAACGGTGTCGTCGCACCAATCCTGGACTGGAGTCCGATATCAATTACGGCTCTGGTCCCGCCAGGTGCAACCACGGGGAATGTGGTTGTCACCATTGGCGGTGTTGCGACCACCGGGCCTAGTTTCAGCGTCACGACGCCAACGACGCCAACTCTGCCAAACATTCTCAGTATCTCGCCCACAAGCGGCGGCGCTGGCACGCACGTGACAATCAACGGTTCCGGCTTCGGGGCGCAGAGCACTGGCAGCGTTTTGCTTGGCAGCACTATCGGCTCGGTTCTGAGTTGGAACGACAATATGGTTGTGGCGACCGTCAATGCGGGTTCAACTTCAGGCGTTGCGCAGATTCAACAATCAGGGTACTCGTCGAACTCTCTGCCGTTTACGGTCAATACGACGACCATCAGTGGCATCTCGCCCAACAATGGGCTTGCCGGAACCGAAGTCACGATCACGGGATCGGGATTCGGCACTTCGCAGGGAAGTGGAAGCGTGTGGCTGGGCACAGCCGCTGGCATCGTAACCAACTGGAACGATGGAGAAATCGATGCCACGGTGAGCGCCGGGGCAACGTCGGGTTCAGCTCAAGTTCTGCAGAATGGGGTCTGGAGCAACTCCGTTCCTTTCACGATAAACCTGCCGCACATCTCCGGCATAACCCCCACCTCGGGAAGTGCCGGTACGGTTGTGACCGTCACCGGCAACGGTTTCGGGATCAGTCAGGGCAGCGGCATCGTTTGGATCGGCAATATGGCAGGGGTGGTGAGCGGCTGGGACGACACTCATGTTGTTGCCAGTGTGCCCTCCGGCGCCGTGAGTGGGGTGGTAAAAGTCCAGCAGAACGGAACCTGGAGCAACGCCGTAACATTCACAGTCCCTACGACTCTCGGAAGTGGAACTCAGGTGACCTTGGTTCCGAACGTCCTCAACATGGTTGCTGGAGATACTCGCTCCATCCAGGCACTCGATTCCAGCAGTCAACCAGTCGCCGGATTGACTTGGGCCTCAAGCGACACAACTATAGCGACTCTCTCAACCGATGATCCGCCCATCGTTACTGCTATCGCTCCTGGAACAGTAACTATTACCGCGGGCAGCGCTTCGGCAGACGTAACCGTCTACGCAGGACCAACGTTACCGGTTGGAACTGTGATTTGGTCGAACCCTGGAGACGGATCCGGTGTCTCTAGTATTGTGCCTGCGGTTCCCAGTTCGACCGGCGTAGCGGATGTATTCGCTCTGAACGCCGACTGCAAACTGCAAGCTATAAAGAGCGACGGAACCGTTGGGTGGAGCAAAAGCATCGGCACCACAATTGATCAAAAGGGTAATTCCTCCTGCAATCAGTTTCTTCCTGACTTCCAGGGAGGGGCAGTGGTAAACACCGGACAATCAATCTACCATCTTGACGGTGTAACCGGAGTCCCGTCCCCTGCGTATGGATCGTCCACCAGTTGTTTCACAACGCCGGTCGTAAGTATGGATGGCACGATCTTTGCTGTCAGTCTTACAGACGTGTATCCAACCTACTGTAATTACGCAGCGCTCCACCCGTCCCTAGCGAACCAGTATGAGAGTTGGTGGAGTGTTCCCGGGTCGAGTGCTGCGGTCGTTGCCATTAACCCGCTTACAGGAGAGCAGAATTTCAGCGTTTCGATGGAGAACTCCTCCTTTAGTGGAATACTCCCTTGGTCCTACATCCAGCCTCCCTCCGTTGGAACTCCCATAATCGCAGGGGATGGTTACCTCTACGTTAGCTATCAATACGGAGAATATTCCGCGAACAACGACGACGACGGTTTCTATGCCGCGACCAATGAGCACTCGCGTTTGCTGCGAGTAGGTCTGGCGGGTGATTCCTCGAAAATAGTTGTGGAGGATTTGAGCGGCTCGACATTCGTAGGGGCAGGGAATCTTTTCGAGAGCGCTTCGAATGCGTCTATGCCCAGCCTGATCACCAACTCCGATCAAGGCGTATTGGGCTGCTATGCTATCAGCTCAAGTAGCCAGGCTCCGACGTCGTCCTCTAGCAAGGTAGCGTTCTACCTCGCTACAACTGCTGGTGCAAGCGTTAGCTCAAAGGCCCAGATGACAAGCATTCCTGGGCAGCAAGGGCCGATTCAGCCTATCCTGCAAGCTCAGGATAATTCCTTCGTCGGCACCGTACCTACTCAAACGGGAGGTTCGATGATCGCTTTTGATCAGTCGGGCAATCGGCGTTGGATGCAGCCGAATTACACACCTCAGGTCGCTACGTCCGACGGTGGAGTGATCGCTACATCGTCGTCCGGACAGGCGACAACTTTCGATCAAAATGGCAATCAAACGGGCCAACTAGCGGGTTTATTTGTTGAATCGTGGACTGCCAATGCTTATCAGTTGGGATCGATCGAGCAAATCGAGGCAGGTCCCTTACCTAATGCGTCTGACTCTAGTTATTCTCAGATGTCCGGCGCAAATCCATCAAAGAACTCAACATCGTTGCAACGTTGTGCGACCTTAGATTCCACCACCAACACCGCCCTTGAAAGTGCATACTCGACCCTAACAAACCTCCTCTTGGGCCAGTATTGCACCTCTTGTAATAGCTCCATTTTTCAACAGATTGGTACGTCTCAAGCTGAGTTTACTGCCTTCCTCAATCAAGGCCACGAATTCTGTGACGGCACGAAGTCACAGGAACCGGGAGGTTCCATAGGAGCAAGCCAGAATACAGTCGCTGCGTATTTCGGCACCGAGTCCGGTCCGCCTGATTATGTAGCCGCCGCGACTGCCGTGATGCAGCTACGGACGTTTCCCGCTTTGGGCGGGCTTATAACGTACTCGTCAAGTGAACGGAAGAATTTGAAGGTCTTCTTTGCGCCCTCAAATCTCACAGGAAACACGCTAGCGGTCAATGAATCTCTGGAATTTCACGAGGCTCTTCACGGGTTTTCGGGCTTAGGAGATGGAGGGGCGCCGCCCCTAACAGCTACTGGACTGTGTGATGTTTTGGGTGCGACCGCTCAAACGAAGGTCAAAGTGCTGTATCCGGATTGCTATCCAAAGAGTCAGAGAATTACACAATGGATAGAAGAAACCATTATCTCGCCGCCACAATAAATTGATTGGAGTTTCACTTATGCGCTATCGAATTATCTTGCCGGTTTTTAGCATCGTCCTCGGAGTAGTGGCGTTCAGGATCGGCGACTGGCAGGTCCGCAACCTTCAGGTAAGCGCTCAAAGGGGTGCCTCGGAGGGTATACCAGTTGAAGCCGCAGCAGCCAGGTATCCTCACTATGCAATCAATGCGCCCGCTTGGGCGGTCTTAGGAGAGAAGCGCGAAATGCGTTGGTCCCCGAGCACATACTGGACTGGCCGCGATCTGCGTTACCTACTCGCAGTGATGCTGATGTGGTACGTCGTGGGCTACCATATTGACAAAAGAGTTGGCAACAAACGTAGACCGAAGGAATGGGTAAATCAGATCGTGGCCCTAGCTTATCTCGGTTGCGGTTTCCTGGTATTTCATTCGATATATGGTGATTTCGTACCTCTGAGCGCTTATGGAGTGACTCTGCCGAACATGCACGCATTTTGGTTCACTGCCGCAGTTTTACTTTGGGGCTGTGGTCTACTCTTGAATGGCTCACGTATGCTGTTAAGGCGTGAACCCCCTTATCCTGCATGAGTATTAGGCTGGAGGTATCGAAGTCCGGTGCTTGGATAGAGTGAAAGATCGAAGTGAAGGCGTTATGTAAGGCAGTGATACCGGTGATATTGTTTTGGCACCTCCTCGACCACGGAAACCCTCCCAAACCGATCAAGCGGGCGGGGATTCATTTTAGCGAGAGTTTCTGTTGCGATGTCAGAAGTGCAAACCTCGCCGACCTTCCGGTACAACAAGAAAATGGAGAATCGAATGAAATCGTGCTAGTTGATCAGCTTGCATTGGGTCAGCAACAAAGCGCATTACCAGAAGGATCGTATATTCTTCGACAGCAGACGAGTTCCGTAACATTCACCGGGGCCACGGTACGCGTGAACTGCTTAGATTGTGAACTGACTGACGTGACTGTGACGGATGTTACCGATTCTCAGGGAGTCACATGCGTAAGGCACGCGCAGTAAACGACCCCATGGCATTAGGCAGAGGAATGGTGTTGTCAGCACGCTAACCTCTTAGGCGGGGTAATAAGGGGGTTCATAGGATGCAACATTCCTACTACGGGCTATCAAGCAGTAAGACGCGATTCTTCTATATCATTTTCGGGGCGGCAGTACTCTTACTCCTGGCGATCATCGCAGCCCTTGTCTCGGCCCGCAGCGCGAGGGTTGAGGCTGCGAAGTACCTCCGCGCCGCCGCATCCCTACGCGTCGGCACAGCGTATCAAGCCTCTGTGGCGCAGCTGCGAGATGCAGGGGTTCGCGTGATGTTGCCCAACGACTGCGAACGTCAGTGCATCCTCTCGTTTTACTTTGGGAGTAAGTGGCGACATGCACTGCAGTTTTTGCCTCCGCCGACTGAACTCGCCGGTCAACTCGAGTTCCGGGACGGAAGGCTGGCTAGTAAATTAACGGCAATGCGCCAGAGTATCTATATTGCTGAGGTAACCGAGTCTGTATCTGATGTTTCCGGCACCTCGACTGATATAGATTCTCTAGGACGACTACGGAGGATATCCATCGAATTGTCACCCCTTGACTTCACTCAATACAGGGAGAGTGCATACTCCTTTAGTCTTGCTTGCATGGGCGCGACAAGGGGCTGCAAGACAGCCGATTTTCTACAAAAGGCGGATGAGCTTGAGCATAGAACTCCGGCGTCTATCCCAGTGCGTGACTTGGTCGCAAGCGGTCGCACTGTGGAAGTCATCTCCCGGCTGGCGATGAAATACCACATAATGGCGGGCGTTTACGGAACCTCCATCAACGGTTACCATGAACCGACAATCGACGTCTCGATCAAGAATGGAACGCTCGGTGATGCCTTCGACGCCATTGCGAAAGCAGATCCGCGACTAGAATGGCGCCAGAGCAACGGCGCCGTCCACTTCGCAACCCACAATTTCCCAATTTCCCTCATGGATGTCACGCTGCACTCGTTTGACTCAGAGGATGATTGGCATTCGGTTCTTGATCGTCTGGACCAAACTCCTGAAAGTCAGGCCTGGTTGCTGGATAACAAGTGCCCTTCTGCGGACCGCCACGCCGCTGCGTCCATGGGCGGCACCGGGATTACCCCTACTTATATCTCGGTCCATGCAAGAGATCTCGCTTTTTCTTCAGTCTTGGACCAAATTGCGGCACAATCTGGAGTTAGTTATTGGTCTGTTGAGCGGGACAGCGCCAGTCCTTGCCCCACTCGTAGCACCTGGATAAAAGAGTGAAGCTTGTCACGCTGAAATCGCTAATACTCAGCGGTGGGATGTATTTCCAGAGCGTTGGCATTAAGCGCTCTTTGGCTAGTCTCCTTTTTCTTTGTATGGCTTGCGGCTCATCACATTTTCCCGCCCAATGGCGGAAATCTGCGGATCGATCTCGGCGACCAGATCACAGATGACGACATGCTCAGGCAGTGCGAAGAGAATTACAGGCAGTTACTTGAAAAGATCGAAGCCAAGAAACGCGGGGAAGAGTAACTTCGGCTACGTTTCGTATCATTGATTTTTTCCATTTTTATGCGACAATCGGCTGGTAGTTAAATCGGCTACTACCTAAGTGCTGTAGATTCAGCAGGCTCAGAATCCCTCCCTCTCCGCCAGATGGGTTTCAGAGCGTTCGAATACTTCGGAATGATTGGGCCGAACGAACGGTTCTCCGCGACCAAACGTGGAACCCTTCTTGGAACCGTTTATCGCCCAAAGCACTCCAAAAACGCCTAAGTGCTCCGTCTAAGCCATTGAGAGTACATCTACTCCAGCATATGCTCCCCGGCTGTTAACCGGGGATTCTTAGGCCCAAAGGAAGCACAACTTCCTCGGTCAGTGATTGTCCGCGATCCTTCTCCCTGAGCTAGAAAAATCCAGTCGCCTGAAAAACCGGATACTGCGCGCACCCATTAGAGGTCAAAATGTGAAATCGCCGGTCTCGACATTCCTGAAAACTATTTCGTTGAGTCAGTCTCTGGCGCGTTGCGGTTGATGCGATATACGATGCCGCAGCCGTAATACTGGGGGAACGGGATGCAGTTGGCATCGCCGCCGTAGGCGGTCGTCCCATAGAGGTTGCCCCACGGGTCGAGCAGCGGGGTTGAGTTCGCATACTCGCCGTCGGTGCCACCCTGAAAATCGTAGAGGACAGTCTCAGTCCATGCGCCTCCCGATGGGCTGAGTTCGAAAACCAAGCCACAGTCGCCTTGTTGGAAGCAATTCTGGCCTGTGCCACCGCCGGCCGTTCCGTAAACATTTCCGGCCGGGTCGAGTACGACGCCCGTCTGGGGGCCGATCCCGTTCAAAAAGTCGAAACTGAGCAGAGTGCTGAAGACCCAGGGCATCCCGTGCTGAGTCGGAGGCTGGAGTTCGTAGACGCTTCCCAACCCGTAAATGCCACCAACATTGGCTGTTCCGTACAGGTTCCCGCTCGCATCGATAGTCAAACCGGCATAAGAGCCACCGCCGCCGGCAGGAAATCGATACAGAACTTGGAACGACCAACCGGAGGCGGTAGGACTCAACTCGAAGATTGTTCCGGTAGGCTCGTACGGGTCCAAACGGCGCTGTCCGCCAAAGGGAGTGACGCCATAGAGGTTTCCTGCCCTGTCCATGACGAGGCCGCCGACCGGATCTGCGCCGTCGGCGTAGTCGAAGCTGTGTATCACAGTTTCAACCCACCCGGATTCTGTATGCTGAAGCTCGTAAACCACCCCGCAGGGAAAGCCTTGGTTGCAGATGCGCAGGCCGCCATTGTAGGTGGTGCCGAAGATATTTCCGGCGCTATCCAGTGTCACTTCACTCTCAGGCGTCCCGCCATCGCTGCCGCCAGTAAATTTGTAGAGCACAGTCTCGACCCACTGCCCGCCTTCCCGGCGAAGCTGGAAAACCGTGCCGCAGCCGTCGCCACAGCCGATCCCTCCCCAGGGAGTTGTGCCGTAAAGGTTGCCAGCACTGTCCATGACGAGCGGTGCCAAAGGAGCTTCTCCATCGTTACTCCCCCCTTGAAATTCGTAGATGACTCTCTTCTTCCAAGTGATGGCTCCCGACGGGCTTCTGACGGGGGTAGCCTCAAAGACTTCGCCGCAGCCCTTACCAGGAAACGTGCAAGGGCCGCTTCCGCCCATCTGAGTGGTCCCGTACATGTGTCCCGCTCTATCGAAGAAGAGGCCTTCGGGCACGGCGCCGTCCTTGCCGGCGAAGGTGTGCAAGATGTTTTCGCTGTCGGTTTGCGCATCGGAGAAACTACCCGCCAGCCAGGCGAAGGAGATGATACCCAACACTAGCGTGATTGGTTTTCCCGACATTTGCTTCGCCTCCAGGACCGTCGCTGCAAGAGACGCCGTTCTCGCCGTGGGGGTTGTCTCAAAACGCCTCAGGGGGATAGTTAACCCTACTGTAGGGTGTAGGTCACACTGTTGTTGGAAATGTGATTAGTGATCATTGGCTTACCGACGGCTTGGACGATTAAGTTATAGGACGTCCCGGTAGTGAACCATAGTGCCGGCAAACCGATCGTGCAACTCGCGACGAGCGGACCCGCCCCGCTGTAGGTGCAGATCGACGCCGGTGAGTTGCCAGCGAGAAAGTAGTGCGTCGGGTCCGACGCCGTTGAGGCCCAGACGGCGAAACTACTTATGGTGCTGGTCACGGTCGAAAATGTGACGTTGTCGACTGTGTTGTAGATATCGAAGTTAAAAGTTAATTCGTTGCCTACTATGGGACTCAGCGTGAACGAACTGTCGCCAAGGCAGTTGCTGATCCCCGTTTCTGTCTCGGTGCCCTCTTCATAGTCGTCCCAGGTTTCGATCATCATGTATGAGAGGTTTGCGCCCGTTATGGTTTTGGGCTCGGCGATTGAGTTTAGCCAAGTGGTTCCGCAGCCTTGCGTGAGGACTCGGTCGGTGGCCCAGCCTGCCTCATAGTCGTCGAAGCCCTTGAATGCGGCTCCCATCACTAGCGGCGTAAGGCCGTTCGCGCCGAGGCCAAGATTTCCCCCGTTGGCTCCGACTGCATTGTAGAACGCGTCGATCTTGCTCTTGGCGGGTTCTGTCGTCCCGTTAATTAGCCAACCCTGCGCGTTCTGGTTGGCGATGACTGCGGCGGGGGTCCCGTAGACGTTCGGCTGCAACCAGCCATAGCAGCCGTCGGAGTAGGGATGGCCGCCGGTCTTCAGGGGGCAGCCGCTTGCGTACGCGAAAATTCTGTAATACTTGTTCAGCCCATAGGTGTTGGTCAGCCACGTCGTTATGGTCTTATGTACGTCCGAAAAGCACGTGCTCTGTGAGTTGCACTGATCCAGATTCGAGTCCCAATAGCAGGGCGTGGCAGTTGTGCACTGGCTGAAATCGTCGCTTTCATCCTGGAAGAACGCGATTACCGGAAGCTGTGTGGATGGGGTCTTGAAATAGTTCGCGTTCAGCAGATAAGGTGCATATGCGTAAGTCAGGTCTGCGACCATCTTACTAGCCGCACACCACGGCTCGTATTGTTGCCCCGGCCCGTGCTGCCCGTTGGACATGGGTTTTCCGCACACGGGAGTTCCATTGTTCCATGCGCTCTGGTCAAGGATCAGGAAGAAAGTCATGTTTGCTCCCGGACGCTGGGTCGGTAGGGTATTCTGGATTGAATTGACCATGTCCAAGAAACCGGCGTCGGCAAACCCGGCCTTCTTGCCGCAACTGTTCACGTAGTTGCTCACGTTGTAGTACCCGGCCGGGGGGGTGTCCGTTGGCGGCCCGGGACAATCTGTTGGCCCGCCGTTGTAATCAAACGCGGCAATGTCTCCTCCACGATCCCACATGTTCACGACCCGTGCGTCGTCAGCATAGTGCCACCAGCCTGACCAGCCCACGTAGGCATGGCCATCGTTTACATCGACGAACATTTGGCCGCTGGCAATGTTTGGGTTCTGGTACGTGGGGTTGTATGGGCCTCCTCTATCGCATTCGGGCGGATTGTCGACGTAGACGTGGTAACCAGTGAACCCCTCCTCATCGCAGAACCAATTTTGGACTTCCATCACATAGCTCGTCTGCGAGCCGCTGGGGGCGCTAGAGTCGTACGTTAGGCTGTGCAGGTCTGTTGCAGCCGGAGGCTGCGCCGCGGAAAAGCCAAAGGTTGAGCCACGCCCCTGCGAGATGTTCCAGAGCGAGACATTCCAGCCTCCTGACACTGGTGGGGCTGGCGAGGGATTGTGTGGGACGGTAAAGATCGGCGCAGCTCCGAGCGTCGTGTCGTATTGATCGTCCACCCAGCCGTAAGCCAGAACTGACGGATCTTGGTTAACGTAGTCCACACCAGGAAAGCTGTCGTTGCACTAGAGCTGTCCGAGCGGTGCGTAATCTGCACCGCTGCAAGCAGAGGTGTTGTTGGTTGCCAGTTGCGAAATAGTGTATTTGGTTTGTGCTTGGCCGAACCGCGCGAATGTTAGACAGAAGATTACCGCCGCAAATGCCGCAAGGCTGCGCATCGAATCCCCTCCAGTTTGAAGTGTGAACAGACAGCACTGCCCACTAACCCAATGAACCCGAGGACTCGATCGGCCGTGATACGACGATTTGTTTGGCTTTAGGAAGAAAAGACGACAAAGTAGCCGCAAACTAAAGACTACAGCCGAGGCTACTTGGACAGGGACCTTATACACGTTTGAGGCAAGCCGCTATCGGGTGTTTCCTGTATAACTTCTCTTCGCCACTCCTAACCGAGCTTACTGTGGCAATGCTTGTCGGTGTTCCTGTCCGGCGCACTGCCTTCGGCCCCGTTGAATCCGGCTGCGCAGGGGGCCAATCTCATCGTTAGCTGAAGGGCAAGGCGGGGCGCCGGCGGGCCCCAACCGCGGCTTCGCGCTTTGCTCACCGTCATCGACAAGAATTCCGCTGCCGTGCTCACCGCACTGAATCCCGCTGCGTTTGTGGTCGCTCTCCCACCTTCAAAACCCGCAACTGTCCATGTCAAGGTTGATAGGGAGCGTCAGACTTTCAGTGGGGACGGAAGGCTTATTCTGCCGAGCTTGTGAAGAGAACCACGAAGTAAAGGGCAACAGTCTCCGATCACCGCGAAGGTGAACGCGGAATCGGAGTAAGAGTGACCAGCTCTTGAACCCGTGATCTCAACCCACGATTGCATTGTCTCCAACGACTCTTCAAGGACTTAGGCGGCCACCCGGAGTCACGTATGTCGTTTAAGCTACAACATAAACAAGCCCTGAAAAGGCTGGCGTCGGCGGTTCAACTCCGTCCCTGGCCACCACATCTTTAAGATTCAATCGTTCGCTCTTCTTGATTAGTCGATTACATCGAGCGGAACTCTGAAAATCGATGACGTTCGATATTCGTGACCATCCGCATTTTCTAAGGTTAACGAATGGTAGAGAGCAGACCAGAATGGCTTGGCGTCAACGAAATCCACTGGCAAGTCCATCTTTATTAATTCGCCGCCACATTTACGCGCGCCACTTCTGCGGATGTAGCTTCAAGTGTTCGGGGTGGCGTGATCAGAGAGCGTCAATGGTGATGTGCACAAGATTTCGCGCTTCTGTTTTCAGGATGCGTTTGATGGGGAAGTTGGGTGATATAGAGGAAGCACCGACTCGGCGTCCTGCCTTTGATCCACAAAATCTACTGCACGGTGGCGTTCATCCCCACAGCGGTTAGAAATACGCTCTGCGCTGCCCGAGTTTCGTCACTGTCTTCCTGCATACAGATCCAGAGTTGTCTGGATTTTCGCGTGACGCAGGATGCCTTGGACGGTTTTCGCCTCGACCAGCCGGACGTAAATAACCGGCGACGAAGCTGGAAGCATAGAGCAGTCTTCCGCACCGCGACCGACTGCCTTCTATTTGGTTCCGAGGAAGCGCTCGACGATCTCCGGCAGCATCGGCTCGACGGCGAGCGTGTAGTGGGTGGTGTTCGGCACGATTGCGAACTGGTTTGCGGGCCGCAGTGAGCCATCGATCCCGGCATCGCGCTGGCCGCCTCCCAGCGCCTTCCAGAACTCGACCATGTGTTCGGGCCGGATGCAGTCAGCGTCGGCAAAGACCAGCAGTGTGCGAGCCTGGAGCTTGGCGACGTCGGCGCTCCAGTCGAAGGGGCGTTTGGTCAGGTCACCGACCTTTCTAAAGAGGTTCGTCCAATCGACATCGGGATAGGCCTGCCCTAACGGAGATGCCTTGACGCTACCGCCGAGCATGGCAGCGTTGGCTTCCAACTGATTGAAGGCCGCTACCACCTCCGGATAAGCGCCGTCCTGCCTCATCCTCGCGGCCATGAGCACCAGCCGGTCGACTACGTCCGGATGGCGTATGGCGGTCTGCAGCGCGACGAAGGCGCCCAGCGAGTAGCCCATTACGTCCGCCTTGCCGAGATTCAGATGGCCGATCAGAGCGGCAACGTCGTCGCCCAGCGTTTCACAGCGCAGTGGCCTGTCGGTGTCTGGCGTGCGCCCATGCGCCTGGAGATGGACGGCGATCACCTGCCGGCTCTTCGCCAGTTCGGCCAGATTGCTCCCGAAGCTGTCTGGGGTGATGCCCCCGTGAAGAAGAATGAGTGGCTTGCCAGCGCCGTGCACGCTGTAAAAGATATGTTGGCCGTTGACGTCGGCAAAGTTCTCATTTGACATAGGGGGCTCCTTGGCTTGAACCGGAAGGGTCGCAGTCAGCACTGCGGTCGCTGTGTCAGCCTTCAGGAAATCGCGTCTGTTCATACTGTCCTCACGTCGATCCCTTCCATACGCCGGTGGCTGCGGTGTGGTCATGATCTGGCTGCGAGCAACTCATCCAGCTGCGCGCACTCTTCGGGCAGGCCTTCCGCCGAACCGTTGAGGGCTTCGTCGAGGGCCGCTGTGGTGGTGGGGTAGAGTTCGTGTAGGGTGACCAGCGTCTTGCCGGCAACACTTGAACAATTCGGGTTGCTCCACGCCTCGAAGACGATGTTCGTCGGGACATTGAACGTTCGCATCACGACGAGTTCGCGGTCGGGCTTGCGTTCCACGGCGGTGGGGTTCATGGCGGCGGGACTACCTTGCTTTCCTTCGGGCATCTGCCTTTTCCTTTGCTTTCAAGTGCTCGACAATCTTGTCCAGCGCGTCGAAGCGTGCGCTCCAGAGCTGGCGGTGCCGCTGGATCCAGGCGGCCTCTTCTTCCAGCGCGCCCGTGCCAAGCCTGCAGGTTCTGACGCGCCCGGCCTTTTCAGTAGTGACGAGCGCGGCCCGCTCCAACACGTCAACATGCTTCTTCATGCCCGTGAGGGTCATATGGAACTTTCCGGCGAGGTCCGTGATCGAAGCGTCGGCGTGTCCGAGCTGCTCCAGCACGCCGCGCCGGGTCGCGTCCGACAGCGCGGCGAACGAAGCGTCGAGGCGGGTTTCGTTATACTGAACCACATGGTTCAGTATATAGCAGCTCGACTTGCGGCGGCAAGCGGAAATGAATGAGATGTTTACTTATTTTTCAATTCTCAAGCCCAAGCATCTGATTCAGGTCTCCGAAAGGTGAGTTGTCATCCGCTAAGAATCACAAGGAAAAAATCTGGCTCAGTGAGCTAAACTTAGCGGCGCAAGTTCATGAAAAGAAGCGGCCCCTAAGAACAGAGGAACCGTGACCGGCGATCGAGGCCTCGCTGCCTGGAACACCTGTCAATTGAAACAGGTGCAGCCAGACCCCAGCCGGTGTAGCGTGTCCAGGCAAATCCTCATAACGGTTTTTTTGTGACGAAGCCGGTTTCGTGGCGTCCGCAAAGTTGTTGCGAGTTGAACGGGTACGACACTCGGAGGCGACCGCGAAGGTGGTTTTGCAGTCCGGGACGTCTTGATCTGTGGCACCGGAGGATGGCCGGTCCTCACGAACCTTGGTTTTCACCCAGGCGATTTCTTGGTGGGCTCGATAGGAGAACGGTGCCTCAATCCTGCCAGGTCGAGAGAGTCAGGTCCATCGGCATCGAATTGTGCCCTCAGCGTGCAACTTCGGAGTTGCCCGCAAATCACGACCAAAACGAAAGCCGCGCGTCTGGGGGGAGAAGAATACTCTTATGAGAGAAAGCGCCAGAATTGACGAGGTTGTTGCGGCGGATGAAGTCAGATCAGAAACCAGTTTGAGTGCAGACACGCCGGTTTTTCTTCTCTTTGACGGGGGATCATTTTTCGGCCTGGAAAAATCCTTTCCGCGGAAATGGTTTGATCGGTTTCCTCTTTGGCAACAAATCGTGATGCTGGTGTCTATCACTTGGCTCCCGCTGGCGATTCTCGCAGCATTCCAACACGTGGCGCTGGGAGCGACTCAACCGCGCTCATTCCTTGAGGATGTCGGGATGTATGCCCGTTTTCTTGTGGCGTTGCCGATCCTCCTCGTAACGCCAACCAAGTGTCGTCAGACCTTTCAGCAAATCGCACAACATTTCTTGAGTTCAGGACTGGTGAAGGAAACGGATCGGGAGCGCTTTCTGGCCATTCTAACTTCCACGATGCGGCTGCGGCATTTGTGGATCATGGACTGGGGTTGGCTCGTGCTCGCGTATGCCTGGTCCTCAGCTTTTGTTTTTCATCCCGCTGTCGCTCCCGTCATTTCTGCGACATGGCGAACAGTCGGTTCCGGAGGCCAGCGCAGCTTGTCGTGGGCGGAGTGGTACTTTGCGGCGGTCAGTCAACCCATCTTGGGGTTCGTCGTCCTCCATTTTCTGTACCGCGTGGGACTCTGGTGGAGAACTCTGTGGAAGATTTCGCGGCTGGATCTGCAACTGAAAGGGGCGCATCCCGACGGAGGAGGGGGTCTCATGTTTCTGGGGTTGAGCCTCGGGCCGTGCAGGTGGCCTGCTTTCGCGCTGGCAGCCTCTCCGGCTGGCGGACTTGCCAACGTAGTTTTGGCCACGGGTGCGTCCGTGCTCAGTTTCAAGTATGCAATTGCCTTCATCGCCGTCGCCATCTTGGCTCTATTCGCCGGTCCGCTTTGTTTTTTCCACCAGCAACTCCGAAGCATCAAAATGCGAGCCTGGTTAAGTTACGACCGTGTCGCACAGAGACAAATTGAGCAGTTCGACGAAAAGTGGATTGAGGATTCGAAGCAGAGCGACCTGTTGACCCAGCCAGACTTCTCCGCGGTCATCGATTACAGTTCAACGGTTGATAAGGTTCACCAGATGACGCGGTGGCCGGTTCAAAGACGACAACTCCTGGCACTGATTGGCGCTGCTCTGTTGCCATTTGTGCCGGTGGCGATGCTAGAGTTTTCGATTAAAGACCTTCTGACGTTGCTGGGCCCACTGCTATAAGCACTACGTTTTCTCCTACGCCCGATGGAGTCGAAGTTGTCCTGACGATCGCGACCCGCCATTGCTTTCGTTTACGCAAGAATAGGACAAAGTCCGTTTGTCCCATTTCCGGTTTGAGAAGGCATGGGGGCCGGAGCGAAGGGCCGGCGTTAGAGGCCTCTTGTCCTGGTTCGCCTGCGGAGAAGCATCCGGCCCTGCAGGAAACCTTTCGGAGTGTGGCGTCCTAGACTGCTATACGGCCGCTCCTCGTTGCACTCCCTACGCGAGGCTGCGATCGTCCTAAGTGCGAGTCGATGGGAAGAAGGCCGACATTATTCCCGAGTGCCCTCAATGCAGCGAGCTGTTCGAGCGTCGCCAGGCACCCGGACTGATACCGAGCATTGCCGTGAAGACGAGGGGTATGAGAGCAATAGGGGCTCCCGCAATCCGGCCGCGGACGCCTTTCGCGCACCCGATGCGCCCACGCTCGTCACTCGCGTTTTGCACAAGTCCACCATGAGTGCCGTCGAACTCAGGTGTAAGCGCCGGAACTTCGGCAAAACCGCGCCCATCCCGGTGGGTGGAGACATCTACGTTCTGACGATGCCTGGGTAGTAGACCCAAGCGGGATGAAGGAATTGTCCGGCACCAGGCAGCCCTCTACGGCAGACTGCAGGATCCTCTCAGGGACCAGATTAGCTGCCTTTGCACTCCAGTTGTTGCCAGCCGTCGGCATTGGGCCTATTGTGGCGGCATCCAAAAAATTGGTATCTTCGGTTGCTTCGCGCGGGTGTTGGAAGCCCGTTCTGGGGGATCATTTGGAGCGTTCGAAACTGCTGAGCGTCGCTATAGCAATTATCTTCCTGATGTCAGTTGCCTCCGCTTCACCGGTGCGCTTGCGGTGCGAGTACCTCGAAAACCCATTAGGCCTTGACGTGGCGACTCCACACTTCTCGTGGCAGAGTGACAGCGCGGAGCGTAATTGGAGACAGACTGCGTACGAAATTCTGGTGGCGAGCAGCGGCGAGAACCTTGCGCCCGGCAACGCCGATATTTGGGACAGCGGCAAGGTCGATTCGGCGGAGTCGGTTGGTATCGCCTATCGCGGTCCTGCACTGAAGTCCCGGAAGAGATATTACTGGAGAGTTCGGGTTTGGGATGCGAATGGGCAAGTCTCCGAATCCGCAGGCGAGGCTTGGTGGGAGACAGGCCTTCTCGAGGCGGCGGACTGGAAAGCAAAATGGATTCGCTGGAAAAATCCCGAGGACGAGGCCGACCGCAAGGGGATTCGCTGGATTTGGCTTCGGGGTCAGGATGCGCTCGCGGTTATACCCAAAACGTCGGCTACGTTCCGCATGACCGCCAAGCTTTCTGGTAGGCCGAGGGATGCGGCTCTCTTGCTCGCGACGCGAGGAGACGTCATTGCGAAAGTAAATGGCCATGAAGTCGATGCGAAGAGCCGATGGACCACGTTCGATCGCAGAGATATCGCAGATCAGCTCATCGTGGGTGAAAACTCGATCGAGGTGACCGTGACTGCTTCCGAGCCGCCCGACTACGGACCGAATGCCGGTGCCAAAACCACGATCGCTGCGTTGGCCGCGCTCGTAAAGATCACGCGCGACGACGGAACCACGATGCGGTTTCCAACCGATGAGCATTGGAAAGCGAGTCTGGAGAAAACATCAAATTGGCAGTCCGCCGAAGTGGTGGCAGGCTTAACAGACAAACGATTGGGAGATCCCGGAGAACTGCCGCAACCGGCTGCGTATTTGCGGCGAACGATTAACCTCTCGAAGAGCGTACAGCGCGCGAGACTTTATGTGACTGCCCTCGGCAGCTACCGCGTTTTCGTCAACGGTACTCGCGTTAGCAATGACGTACTAACTCCCGAATTCACCGACTACCGGAAACGGGTGACGTATCAGACCTACGATGTGACCGGATTGTTGGTGAACGGCAGCAACGCGATCGGCGCCGTGCTAGGAGACGGTTGGTATGGCAGTGGTCTGACTTGGGTAGGAGTTCACTTCTTTTCTCCTCCGGACCGTTTTATAGCGCAACTGGAACTTGATTATGCAGATGGTAGTCGCGACACAGTGATGACCGACGAATCGTGGCAGGCAACTGCGTCCCCGATCATCCGATCCGATATCTATGGCGGGGAGGTGTACGACGCGCGCCTGGAGCAGACGGGCTGGGAGAAGCCCGGTTTCGACGCGTCGAAGTGGAAGCCGGCGGTGGTAGCAGAAGCGCCGGCCATCGCCGTGTCCGGCGAGATCACTACGCCAGCGCGTGTGATCGCAGAACTCGTACCAAAGAGCGTGAGTCCCATCGCAAACGGAGTCTATATCTTCGACCTGGGTCAAAACATGGTCGGATGGGTGACGTTGAGAGTGAAAGGCGGGGCCGGCACCAAGATTCGACTGCGATTTGCCGAGATTCTGAATCCGGATGGGACGATTTACACCGCGAATCTTCGCAACGCGGATGCGACCGATGTCTACACACTCCGAGGTGTTGGGGAAGAAAGTTTCTCCCCGCACTTTACATTTCACGGTTTCCGCTATGTTGAGATGACGGGCTACCCGGGAACGCCGACTCTGGATGCGATCAAGGGAGAGGTCGTCAGCAGCGTGAGTGATCCTGCGGCCAGGTTAACAACTTCCAGCGCTCTGGTGAATCAGATGTGGTCGATTGGTCTCTGGGGGCAAAGAGGAAACTTTCTGAGCATTCCCACGGATTGTCCGCAACGCGACGAGCGTCTGGGTTGGATGGGAGATGCCGGGGTCTTCTGGCGTACCGGAAGCTATAACTTCGACATTGCAGCGTTCTCTCAGAAATTTATGCAGGACATTGTCGACGCTCAAAGCCATCAAGGTGCGTTTCGAAACGTATCGCCGAACACGCTTCCTTCCAGTGTGGATGAACCAGCAGATCCCCCTTCGGGGAGCGATATGATCGGAGCGCCGGGATGGGGGGATGCAGGAGTGATCGTTCCATGGACAACCTGGCTGCAGTATGGCGACAAGGCAGTCGTCGAGGAAAACTGGGACGCGATGCAACGCTGGATGCAATTCATTCAGAGCCGTAACCCGGATTTCCTGCGCAAGAACGGAGTGGGGCCCAACTTCGCGGACTGGCTGGCTCCGGACCAAGGCACGAACAAGGACCTGCTGGCGACGGCGTACTGGGCCCTGATTGCGAACATGATGTCGCAGATGGCTCACGCGGTTGGCAAAGAGGCCGATGCAGAGCGCTACAACGGCATCGTGCAAAACATTCGGGTTGCCTTCCAGAAAGCCTACATTAAGGAAGACGGGAAAGTCGGAAGCGGAACGCAAACCTCTTACGTCGTAGCTCTCTACACCAAGATGGCCCCCGCAGCGCTTGAACCCACGCTTGTCGACAGGTTGGTGCAGGACATCGAAGCGCGCAACTGGCACTTGTCCACAGGATTCCTCGGTACGCCCTTCCTGCTTTTCACGCTTGCCGATCACGGGCGCTCCGACGTTGCTTATCGTCTCTTGCTGAACGATACCTATCCGTCATGGGGATACATGCTTTCAAAAGGCGCGACCACCTGGTGGGAGCGGTGGAATGGAGACACCGGCGATCCTGCCATGAATTCGTACAATCACTACGCGTTCGGTTCGGTGATTGCGTGGGTATACCGCCATGCGGCGGGAATTGATGCCACTCCGGATTCGCCAGGTTTCAAGGAGATCGTCATTCATCCGCACCTGGATGCACGAATGACCTCGGCACGTGCGGAGTATGACTCGAGCTACGGGAAGATCGTCAGCGATTGGAACGGCACTCCCGTGGGTCCATTTTCCTTGCGAGTCACGATTCCACCGAACACGTCGGCCAAGGTTTTCCTTCCTGCAATCGCAGGGGCACGCCTCACAGAAGACGGGAATCCCGTGCAGGCAAGAGCAGAAAACGGGTCCTATGTGATCGAAGTTGGGGCAGGTTCCTACAGCTTCGAAGTTCAGTGATTTTGCCCTAACTGAACGGCTACGAAGGAGGCCTGGGGCGAACTCAAGCGGTCAAGACTATGGTTTGTTTGAAGCTGTCGAGCCAGGGAATGTTGCAGCGGGCGCACTGTCGAAACTGCCGCCCAGGGCAAGATGGAGGTTAATGCGGTTGGCCAGTTGAGTGTTACGTAGCGTGATGAGGGCCTCCTGGCTCGCGATCTGTCCTTCCTGCAATTGCAAAACGGACAAGAGATCCATGCTTCCGGCGCGGTACTTCAGGTTGGCTACCCGCACGGCTTCACTGTGATCCCGGACCGCACTCTCAGCATAGGGCAGACGTTTGTCGATCAACTGTTCATTGGTCAGTGCTACTTCTACCTCAGTAAATGCGCGCAGGGCAACGCTACCAAAGTATGCAATGGATTGATCCTGTTGTGCGGTGGCAATCTTTACTTGTGCACGTAAGGCTCCGCCTTCATAAATGGGCACCAACATGCCCACTGCGCTGTGGATTAGCCAAGGATTGAGACCGAGCACTGAGAGCAGCGGATCGCTCAAACGCCCTCCTTCCAGATCAAATGAGAAACTCGGCAGTCGCGCCAGTTTCGCGGCCTGCTCGGTTCGAAACGCTGCGAGCACCTGGTGTTCAGCACCGAGAACATCGGGCCGCCTTTCGAGCATTGAGGAGGGGATGTCCGGCTCTACCGGCGGCGGCAGCGGAGCGAACTCTGCGGCGATCTTCAGTTCGGCAGCGGGATAGCGTCCGATCAGCGCTTCCAGGGTTCGGCGCGCCTCGCTGTACAAGCCTTGTGCGGCAGTCAGTTGGTTCTGGGCCTCATCGAGTTCATAACTTGCTTCCGCCACATCGAGGTCTGCCACTTTACCGGCTGCCCGCCGAACTTTTACTAGTTCGAACAGCTTCGTATATATGTTGACGGTCTCCTCGGCGAGTTCGAGGAGTTGGCGAGTCTCAATGGCCAGATACCAGCTTTTCGCGGTGATCGCAGCCAGGGACTGCCGAGCAAATGCGTAGTCAAGGGCAACTGCTTCGTAGTTCTCACGGGCAGCCGCACGCTGCGAGCGCACGCGTCCCCAGACATCAACTTCCCAGGCTACCGTTCCGAGCACCATGCTGCTCTGATTTTGCTGAGTCACATCCTTATCCGTCGAGCGAGTCGACGCGGCGGAGAGCGGGGCGTTTACCTGCGGCTTGAGTTTTGATCCGACCACGATGACGCTCTGGCGCGCCTCCTCAACTCGCGCCGCGGACTGGCGCAGGTTGAGGTTGTTCGCGATAGCTTCCGAGACCACCTCTTCAAGTCCTGGGTCATGGAATGACTTCAGCCAGCCGTCATCGACCTTGCCGTTGTGTGAGGATGAGGACCAAGCCGGCGGCAGAGGGGTCGCTTTGGGTAGAGCCTGACTGACAATCGCGGGATGCGTTGGTGGTTTATGAAGCGCACATCCGCACATGCCGAAAGCCAGTGCCGCGGCGGAAGCCCACATAGCCGGCCCCTTGAGCACTGGAGCAATCCACCGATGGTCGTTAGCCGAGTTTGTCGAAATGGATTTCATCAGAATGGCATGGGATAGAGCCAGTTGAACCACGAATGCATGCGGATCGTGATTTTTCGAAGAACGGCAAAGCCGCCTCCGCTCGTATAGATTGCAGCGGCCCCTTGGGCGCCGATGGGAAGGCCGACCTGGGAAGGGTTGTTCAGATAGATCTTCACAGCAAACTCGCCTTGGGGCTGCGTCGGGTCCGCTGGATAAAACTTTGGGATGATGTCGCTGGGCAGATACTGTCCTTCTCCGTTAGCCCACCAGACGCTGTCCACTTTCGCCGCAAAGACTTGGCCGGGGTAAAGATCGAGCGCGACTTCCACGGGCTGACCGACCTTCACATACTTGAGAGTCTCTTGATTGAAGCTGGCCAGCAGGTAACGGTCATGATCGACAATGAACGACGCAATCCCGCCGACGCGGAAAATGCCGGAGACCATTCCTGGTCGAACCTGGAGATTTACGATGTAGCCGTCCTCGGGAGCGACCATTAGTGTGTTATCCAGGTAATAGCGCGCCAAATCCAGTTGCGCTTTCAGGCCCTCGACGGTCGCGGCTGCCTGCTTTTGTGCCGCCTCACTCTCTTTCATCTGCGCCGTTGCGCCGGCCACAGTCGTGTTGACTCCGTCCCATTGCGAGTCGTACTTCAGCCGGGCACGTTTGGCTTCGGCAGTCGCTTGCAGCACGGCGGCCTCGTCGGCGTCCATCTGGGCCTTCCACTTCTGTGCGTCTTCTTCCGGTCCCGCGCCTTTCTGTGACAGTCCTTGCGAGAGCTGTCGTTGGTACTTCGCATATTCCAATTCGCTCTTCGAACGGA
>Ga0335083_10002571_pt1 | contig 23888 bp, 16 predicted proteins | sample Lox_Sample_42_FD_206716 | JGI IMG/M metagenome (GOLD analysis project Ga0335083, IMG submission 206716) | Soil microbial communities from Loxahatchee National Wildlife Refuge, Florida, United States - Lox_Sample_4.2 | ecosystem: Environmental > Terrestrial > Soil > Wetlands | place: USA...
CCAGACCGAGGCCTTCGAGCACGTGATCACGGCGAACACGACCAGCGAATCGCTGGTCCGCCTGTGCGAGCGCCTGCTGGCCGCGGCCAACGGGCTGCCTTCGTCGGCGTGGGGCCCATCCGCGCCGCCCGGCCGCGCGGCCGGCCACTTCGGCAAGGTGTTCCTGGCCGACAACGGTTCGACCGCCGTCGAGATCGCGATGAAGATGGCGCTGCAGGCCCAGGCCCAGCGCGGTCAGCCGCGGCGAACCCGGTTCGCCGCGCTCGAAAACGGCTATCACGGCGAGACGGCCGGGACCCTGTCGGTGGGTGATCTGGACCTGTACGGCGGGCCGTACCGCCCGATCTGCTTCCCCGTCCACCGCCTGCGCGGGCTGCCGTACCGAGCCGGCGCGAGCGACGCGCGCTGGATGGACGCGTCGGACGAATGGCCGGCGATCGAACGCACGCTCGAGGAGGCCGGCGACACCCTGGCGGCCGTCGTCTACGAGCCCGTGCTGCAGGCCGCGGGCGGCATGCAATTCTACAGCCCTGACTTGCTGACGCGGCTGCGTGCCTGGGCCGACGCCCGTGGCGTCTATCTGATCGCCGACGAGATCGCGTCCGGGATGGGCCGCCTGGGCGCGATGCTGGCCAGCCACCTGGCCCCGCGCGCGTGGCCCGACTTCGCGGTCGTCTCCAAGGGCCTGACCGCCGGCGTCCTGCCCCTGTCCGCCGTCCTGACCACCGACGCGATCTACGCCCTCTTCGACGCCGACTACGCCGACGGCCGGGCCTTCTTGCACTCGAACACCTTCACCGGCAACGCGCTGGCGGTGGCGGTCGCCAACGCCGTCCTCGACACCTTCGCCGACGAGCAGATCCTGTCGCGCGTCGCCCGGGGCGCCGTGCACCTGCGCGCCGCGCTGGAATCAGTCGCGTCCAGCCGTCCGTACCTGCGCAACCTGCGGGCCTGCGGGATGGTCGGCGCCCTCGACATCCGCCGTCCCGATGGCTCGCCACGCGACCCCGCCGACCGCACCGGCTACGCCGTCTACCGCGAAGCGGTCAGGCGCGGCGCCCTGTTGCGCCCGCTGGGCGACACCATGTACCTCTTCCCGCCTCTCACGACGGCGCCCGCCGAGATCGACGCGATGGCCCGCGTCCTGGCCGAGAGCCTGGACGCGGTCCTCGGCGGTTCTACCGCTTGGGGGGGAGCAGATCGGTGATCGTGCCGTCTTCGATCTCGGCGCTGAAGAAGATCGTCTCGGACAGGGTCGGGTGGGCGTGGATCGTGAGGCTCAGGTCCTCCGCGTCGGCGCCCGTCTCCAGCGCCAGCACGGTCTCGGCGATCAGCTCGCCGGCGTTGATGCCGACGATCCCGGCGCCCAGGATCTTCTTGTCCTCCTTGGAGTAGAGGATCTTGGTCAACCCTTCCTCGCGGCCCATCCCGAGCGCGCGGCCGCTGGCGCCCCAGGGGAACGTCGCCTTGTCGTACGCGACGCCGCGGGCCTTGGCCTCGGTCTCGGTCAGGCCCATCCAGGCCACCTCGGGATCGGTGTAGGCCACGCTGGGGATCGTGCGGGCGTCCCACACGTGGTGGGTCATCCCGGCGATCACCTCGGCGGCCAGCTTCGCCTCGTGGGTGGCCTTGTGGGCCAGCATGGGGTCGCCGACGATGTCACCGATGGCGAAGATGTGCGGCACGTTGGTGCGCATCTGGTTGTCGACCGGGATGAAGCCGCGCTCGTTGACGTTCACGCCCGCTTTGTCGGCGGCGATGTTCTTCCCATTCGGGCGGCGCCCCACCGCCAGCAGCACGCGGTCGTAGATCTCGGGTGCTGGTGCGGGCGACGCGCCGTCGGCGCTCTCGAAGGTGGCGCGCATCCCCTCGGGCAACGCCTCCAGCTTGGAGACCTTGGTCTTGAGCAGGATCTTCTCGTAGCGCTTCTCGATGCGGCGCTGCAGCGGGCGCACGATGTCGGGATCGGCGGCGGCGATCAGGCGGTCCAGGAACTCGACCACCGTCACCTTGGCGCCGAGCGCGTCGTACACGGTGGCCATCTCGAGGCCGATGATGCCGCCGCCGATGATGAGGAGGCGCTTGGGAACCTCGGCCAGCTCCAGCGCGGCCGTCGAGTCCATGAGGCGCTTGTCGTCGTACGGAAAGCCGGGGATGCGCGCCGACTGCGACCCGGCGGCGATGATGGCGTGGTCGAACGACACGGTCTTGATCCCGTCCTTGGTCTCCACCGCCAGCAGGTTCGGCGAGGCGAACTGGCCGCGTCCCTCCACCACGGTGACCTTGCGGGCCTTGGCCAGCGTGCCCAGGCCGCCGGTCAGCTTGTTCACCACCCCGTCTTTGAACTTGCGCAGGCCGTCGAGGTCGATCTTGGGCTTGCCGAAGGAGAGCCCGAGGTGGCTCCCCTCTTCCGCGTCGGTGATCACCTTGGCGGCGTGGAGCAGGGCCTTGGACGGAATGCAGCCGACGTTCAGGCAGACGCCGCCGATGCGCGGGTAGCGCTCGACCAAGACCACCTTCTTGCCCAGGTCGGCGGCCCGAAAGGCCGCCGTGTAGCCGCCGGGACCGGAGCCCAGCACCAGCACCTCGGCGTGAAACGTGGCGTCGGGGTGCTTGGCGGCGCCGGTGCCCGGCGCGCCCGTCTCGGGCTTGGCGGCCTGGGCGGGTGCCGCGGCTGGAGCGGGCGCCGCGGCCGGAGCGGGCTTGGCGGCCGGGGCGGGCGCCGCCGCCGCGGCGCCTTCCGCCACCTCGAGCACCAGGATGATCGAACCCTGCGAGACCCGATCTCCGATCTTCACCTTCAGCTCTTTGATCGTCCCCGGCTGCGGTGAGGGGACCTCGACCGTCGCCTTGTCGGACTCGAGCGTGACGAGCGCGGCGTCCTTGGCGACGATGTCCCCCGGCTTCACGAAGATCTCGATGACCGGGATGTTCTTGAAGTCCCCGATGTCGGGGACGGCGATCTCACGGGTGGCCATGGCCTAGAGCATGACCCGGCGAATGTCGGCGATCACCTGTCCCAGGTAGGTGATGAACCGCGCCGCCAGCGCCCCGTCGACGACGCGGTGGTCGTACGAGAGCGACAGCGGAAGCATCGTGCGGGGCGCGAACTCCTTGCCGTTCCACACCGGCTTCACCGCGGACCGGGAGACGCCCAGGATGGCGACCTCGGGCGCGTTGATGATGGGGGTGAAGGCGGTGCCGCCGATCCCGCCCAGCGACGAGATGGTGAAGGTGGCGCCCTGGATGTCGTTCGGCCCCAGCTTCCCGTCGCGCGCCTTGCCGGCCAGCTCGCCGGTCTCCTTGGCGATCTCGAGGATTCCCTTCTTGTCGGCGTCCTTGATCACCGGCACCACCAGCCCCTGCGGCGTGTCGGCGGCGAAGCCGATGTTCCAGTACTGCTTGACGATCAGGTTGTCGCCGTCGAGCGAGCTGTTGAACGTGGGGTACTTCTTCAGCGCCGCCACCACCGCCTTCATCAGGAACGCGAGCGGCGAGACCTTGACCCCGGCCTTGGCGTTCTCGTCGTTGACGTGCGCGCGGAAGGCCTCGAGCTCAGTGATGTCGGCCTCGTCGAACTGGGTGACGTGCGGGATCATCACCCAGTTGCGGGCCAGCCCTGGCGCCGAGATCTTCTGGATGCGCGTGCGGGCCACGACCTCGACCGGTCCGAACTTGGTGAAGTCCACCTTGGGCCAGGGCGGGAGCCCCTGGTCCGCGAACCCGCCGGCGGCGCGCGCGCTGACGCCGGCGCCGCCGCCGGTCATGGTCTGTTTGACGAACGCCTGGACGTCCTCCTTGAGGATCCGGTGCTTGGGGCCGGAGCCGATCACCTGACCCAGCGGCACCCCCAGCTCGCGGGCGAACCGGCGCACGCCGGGGCTGGCGTGCGGCATGGCGCCGTCCGCGGCACCAGCCGGCGCAAGGGCGAAGGCCGGCGCGGGCGCTGCCGCCGCGGGCTCGGTGACCGTGGGCGCGATGATCTTGGCGGGCGCGGGCGCGGGCGCTGCCGGCGCGGGCGCAGCGGCCGCGGGCGCCGGCTTGGCCTTGCCGTTTCCGTTGGTCACCGCGGGCGCGGCCGCGCCCTCGAGCAGGGCGACCAGCGTCCCCGCGCTCACCTTGTCGCCGATCTTCACCTTCAGCTCGGCGATCACGCCCGCGGCGGGCGCCGGTACCTCCATCGTCGCCTTGTCACTCTCCAGAACCAGCAGCGAGTCGTCCTTCTTGACCGTGTCGCCTGGTTTGACGAGCAGCTCGATGACAGGGATGTTTTTGAAGTCCCCGATGTCCGGGACCTTTACTTCCGTGGCGGCCAAACGTCACTCCTCGAAAAAAGGTGATTGATGGTGCCCATGTCGCGTTCGCCCCTCAGACGGTCCAGGGCGCCGGCCTCTCTGTGTCGATCTCGTACTTCTTGATCGCCTCCGCGACCTTGGCCGGCGGCAGCTCGCCGTCGTCGGCCAGCGCCTTGAGCGCCGCCACCGTGACGTAGAAGCGGTTCACCTCGAAGAAGCGCCGCAGGTTCTTGCGCGAGTCGCTGCGCCCGAACCCGTCAGTGCCCAGGACCTTGTAGCGGCGCGGGATCAGCTCGCGGATCTGGTCGGCGAACTCACGCACGTAGTCGGTCGACGCGATGACCGGCCCCTTGGTGCCGGCCAGCTGCTGGGTCACCCACGGCACGCGCGCCTTCTCGGTCGGGTGCAGCATGTTCCAGCGCGTGACCGCCCGTCCCTCGCGTCCCAGCTCGTTGAAGCTCGGGCAGCTCCAGATGTCGGCCGTCACGCCCCAGTCGTCCTTGAGCAGCGCCGCCGCCGCGATCACCTCGCGCAGGATGACGCCGCTGCCGAGGAGCTGCACCCGCGGTCCGTCCTTTTTGCTCGGGGCGCCGCCGTCGGTGAGCTTGTACATCCCCTTCAGGATTCCCTCGCGCATCCCCTCGGCGAACGCGGGGTGAGCGTAGTTCTCGTTCATGAGGGTGATGTAATAGAAGATGTCCTCCTGGTCCTGGACCATCCGACGCAGGCCGTCCTGGATGATGACCGCCACCTCGTAGGCAAAGGTCGGGTCATAGCTGACGCAGTTGGGAACGGTCGCCGCCAGGACGTGGCTGTGACCGTCCTCGTGCTGCAGCCCCTCGCCGTTCAGCGTGGTGCGGCCCGAGGTCGCGCCCAGCAGGAAGCCGCGGGTGCGCAGATCGCCGGCCGCCCAGATCAGGTCGCCGACCCGCTGCATCCCGAACATCGAGTAGAAGATGTAGAACGGGATCATCGGCACGTCGCTGTTGGCGTACGACGTTCCGGCGGCGATCCAGGAGGCCGTCGCGCCGGCCTCGTTGATGCCCTCCTGCAGGATCTGACCGGTCTTGTCCTCTTTGTAGAACATCAGCTGGTCAGAGTCCTCGGGCTCGTACAGCTGGCCGACCTGCGAGTAGATGCCGAGCTGACGGAAGAGCCCCTCCATGCCGAAGGTCCGCGACTCGTCCGGCACGATCGGGACGATGCGCTTGCCGATGCTCGGGTCCTTGACGAGGCCGGTCAACAGCCGAACGAACGCCATCGTCGTGGAGATCTCGCGCCCCTCCGCCGTTGCCTCCAGCAGCGGCTTGAACGGCTCGGGCTTGGGCGGGTCCAGGCTGACGCTCTTGCTTCGCCGTTGCGGCAGCGGCCCGCCCAGCTTCTCGCGCAGCTCGCGGATGTACTTCCCTTCGGGCGAGTCGGGCGAGGGCCGGAAGTAGGGCAGGTCCGCCAGCTTGTCGTCGGGGATCGGGATCTGGAACCGGTCGCGGAACTGCCGCAGGGCGTCCAGCGGCATCTTCTTCTGCTGGTGGGCGATGTTCTTGCCCTCGCCCACGGTGCCCATGCCGTAGCCCTTGACCGTCTTGGCCAGGATGACCGTCGGCTGCCCCTCGTGCTTGGTGGCCTGGGCGTACGCGGCGTAGACCTTGTGCGGGTCGTGGCCGCCGCGGTTGAGGCGCCAGATGTCCGCGTCCGACATCTTGGCCACCATCTCGCGCAGCTCGGGGTACTTGCCGAAGAAGTTCTCGCGCACGTAGGCCCCGTCGCGGCTCTTGAACTTCTGGTACTCACCGTCGACCGCGTCCTCCATCCGGCGGAGCAGGATGCCGGTCTTGTCCCGGGCGATGAGCGGATCCCAGTAGGCGCCCCAGATCACCTTGATGACGTTCCAGCCCGCGCCGCTGAACTCGGCCTCGAGCTCCTGGATGATCTTGCCGTTGCCCCGCACCGGCCCGTCCAGCCGCTGGAGGTTGCAGTTGATGACGAAGATGAGGTTGTCCAGCCCCTCGCGCGGCGGCAGGCTGAGGGCGCCGCGCGACTCGGGCTCGTCCATCTCGCCGTCGCCCATGAAGGCCCACACCTTGCGCCCCTCGGTGTTGGCCAGGCCGCGGTCGTGCAGATAGTGAAGGAACCGTGCCTGATAGATGGCCTGCAGCGGCCCCAGGCCCATCGACACCGTCGGGAACTGCCAGAAGTCCGGCATCAACCAGGGGTGCGGGTACGACGAGATCCCCTTGCCGTCGACCTCCTGGCGGAACATGTCCAGCTGGTCTTCGCTGAGCCGCCCCTCGACGAAGGCGCGGGCGTAGACGCCAGGCGAGGAGTGCCCCTGGAAGTAGACCAGGTCGCCGCCGAAGTCCTTGGTGGGGGCGCGCCAGAAGTGGTTGAACCCGACGTCGTAGAGCGTCGCGGCCGAGGCAAAGCTCGCGATGTGGCCGCCCAGATCCAGGTTGCGCTTGCCGGCGCGCAGCACCATCGCCACCGCGTTCCAGCGCACGACCGAGCGCAGCCGGTGCTCGAGCTCGTAGTCGCCCGGTGAGCGCTCCTCGAGATGTGGCGGAATCGTGTTGAGGTAAGCGGTGTTGGCGCTGTAAGGCAGGTACGCCCCGTCTCGACGCGCCTTGGCGACGAGCTGCTCCAGCAGATAGTGGGCCCGTTCGGGACCCTCTGCCGCCAGGACGCTCTCGAGGGCATCGAGCCATTCCTTGGTCTCGAGGGAGTCGGTATCCAGGTGTTGGTGCATGACCGCGCTAAGCTACCCCGAAACCCCACAAAATGGTGCGACTCAGTGGCGCCCCCGCGCGCTCTTCACGGACGCGAAACACGGGGGGGCCGGACCGACGAAACAGGGTGGGGGGGCCGGACCGATGGTAGTTGGGGCGGGGGGGGGCCGGATTGGGGAGGGCGGACCGATGGTAGTTGGCGGAGGGGGCAGGGGAGGCCCGGGAAAAAGGCAGAGTTCAAGGCCGGGCGTGAGAAGAGGTCGAGAGTGGGCGCTCGGCAATAGGCGCCGGGAGGACACACGAATGCGCGAACGCCGGATGGGGCGCCCGAGAAGGCTCAATTTTGAGGTTTGACGACCGGTTGACGAGTTCAGGCGGTGCTGATCTGTATGGCGGCGCGAAAGCGCATGCTCCAAGTTCCGAGCGGAAACATGGTTGCTGCGCCGCTGCGGAATCCGTCGAAGGCGGCCCTATAGAGGGTCTGGAACAGCTTGTTCTGTTTGAGTCGCTCGATTCGTCGCCACTTGTCGCGGCACGCGAGCGCGGGGCTGAGCTGACGTCGCGGCTCGACGTCGGCCGGCCGGCCATTCCAATGCTGAGAGAGGACCTTCTTCCGTCCGAGGACTCCAGCACCTATGTCACGGCGTCGCGAGGCGGCTTCAGTTTCGACGGCAGCCAGTCTCTCCCGAACGAGTCGAATGTACTCCGGGCGCGGCAGATGAATCAGCGCAGGCGGTGGCTCGAAATTGATGGTCACCGTCTGGGGCATCTCGCCGCCGTCGTCGTCATTTCTGAAGAAGTGTTTCGGTCGCACCGCGACGACAGTTCCCGCGGTGACGATGGCGTGGATTGCCGTGGCTCCTGGCCACTCGTCGGCTTTCTCGACCAACCCGACGGGATTAGCCAGGACGTAGACGACCTTGTCGACTTGCGCTGCCATGTCCTCGAGGACCACGGCAGAAGCTTGGCTTGCGTCCCAGAAGTGCTCCCAGCGACCTCGCCAGGCGTTCACCACGCGCGCCAGGAGGCCGTGAAAATCGCGAAGGAAATCGGGATAGACTCCGTGCGGGTCGGTGGCCACGACGTGTGCGTGGTTGCTGAGGGCAACCGCGGCATGGAGAACCTGTCGATGCTTCTGAGCAGCCCAGCCCAGGCAGTACCAGAACGCGTTGGTAGTTTCGCCGTCAGGACGCAGGAAGAATCGCCGCTCCGAGCAGCGGCGGGTAAACATGTACGTCTGGTGCTCGATGACTGGTCGGGGCCGCATCACCCTGTGTTTCGGCCGCCCGTTTCACCAGTTGCTCCGAAAGAACCCCCGGTTCGGGCCCCAGTTTGAACCCCCGGTTCGGCCGCAGCAGGGTTCTGGCCGCAGCCCCAAGAACCCCCGGTTCGGGCCGCACCCCAGTTTAAAGAACCCCCGGTTCGGGCCCCAGCATAGAAAGAACCCCCGGTTCGGCCCCAGCCCCCCAGCACAGTCAGAACGCCGCAGTCAGAACGTGATACTCGAGACGAAGTAGATCTGGTTCCCCCCGCCGGTCTGGAAGCCGCGGGCGAAGCCGAGCTGGACCTGGGTGTAGATGTAATAGAAGAGCTGCATTTCCAGGTGCAGCTCGGCGCCGGCGTCGGTCTTCACGGAGCCGGCTTTGAACGCGCCGGTGAAGGCGTCGCCGGCGTCGACGAAGAGGGCGCCCCAGAGGCGGCGGAAGTAGAGCAGGGAGGTGTCGTAGCCGCGCTCGATCCAGAGCAGGGGGGCGCGGTATTCGCCGGTCAGGGTCAGGTAGCTGTCGCCGCTGACGATGCTGGGGGGGTAGCCGCGCAGGAAGACGAACTGCTGCTGGTTGAGGAGCATGGCGCGGACGACGTCCTGGTCGGCGAAACCGCCCAGGCTGTAGTAGTCGCGGCGGTCGCCGATGCCGAAGCCTCCCTGGGTCAGGAAGGCGAACACCTGCAGCCGCGTCCAGGGTGGGGTGACGTATTCGGTCCAGGACCAGCTCACGGTGGTGCCGGTGAAGCGGCCGCCCAACGTCGGGTCGAGCAGGCGCAGGTTCAGCGAGATGCTGCGTCCGGTCTGGTTGCTGATCGAATAAGGCCAGCGGTGGGCGTTGGTGAACGACCAGCTCAGTCGCACGTCCGCATACGGGCCTCCCTGCGGCAGCACGGTGATCGGGCCGGTCGGGTCGGCGACCGGAACGGCGCCCACCATGCCGTAGGCCGAGTAATCGTAGCCGAGCGCGACGTCCCCCGACGCGTCGGGCCGCCGCAGCACGGGGAAATCAATCGACGCGCTGAAGCTGTTGGTCCGCTGTCGGTAGGCGAGGTTGGCGTCCCCCACCAGCAACCCGTTGGTCATCGCGTCGGAGCGCGCGACCGACGCGGAGAGCAGCGGCCAGAACCGGTTGTACGTGTACCCCAGTTGCCAGGCCGGGGTCCCGCTGGTCGGAAAGTAGACGTTCACGCCCACGAAGTGGATCGACACCGGGTCGTTGAACGACGTCGTCAGTTGCAACGTGTTTCCGAAGCCGAGCGGGTTCTTCAGGAAGGCGAACTGCCACTGGCGCGGGTACAGGTACTTCCAGGGCGCGTAGGGGACCACCCGTTGCGGGAAAGGGACCGCCGCCGCGTCCTCGGGCCGGGCGTCGGGCGAGTCGCTCTCGCTGTCGAGGTCGGTCGGGGCGTCGGGGCGCGAGTTGGCGAACGGTTGGGCCGGCGAGAAGCTGGCCGGGTCGAACGGCATGGTCCACAGGTCGAACCCGTCGCTGGTGAAGCCGGTGAACACCAGGCGGCGCCCGTCGGGCGAGACGGCCGGCTGGAAGGCGCCCGACAGCACGTTCGTCACCTGGAACAGCCGCCGGGTCGCCAGCTCGTACGCGAAGATGTTGGCGATGCCGGTGCGGTCGGAGCCGAACACGATGAAGCGCCCGTCGGGTGAGAAGCGGGGGTCCATGTCCATCGCGCGGTCGACGGCGATGGCCCGGTCGGTGGCGGTGCTCAGGTCGTAGACATGGATGTCGCGGTACCCGCCCGGCTTGTAGCGCGAGTAGGCGATGAGCCGCCCGTCCGGCGAGAACGCCGGCGTGTAGGCCAGGCCGGGCGCGCCGCGCATCAGGTAGCGCGGTTTGCCGCCGCCGATCGGCAGCAGGACCAGCTGGCGGGTTCCCGTCCCCACCGCCACGCAGATGATCCACTGGCCGTCGGGGGACACGTCGGGCTCGTGGGCGCGCAGGCCGCGCGTGAGCTGGCGCAGGTCGTGTCCCTTGAGGTCGTAGCGATACAGATCGTTCCAGGAGACGTCGGGGTTCCCGACGATCCGGAAGGGGACGGGCAGGTAGTTGACCTGCTCCATGATCAGCGCGCGTCCGTCGGGCGTGGGCACCGCCACGCCGGTGTTGACCATCTCGGCCAGGGTGGTGCTCGCGCCGGTCGCCGGGTCCAGGCGAACGTAGGCCGGCCAGCGGTCGTCGCTGGCGCGGTGATAGACGACGGTTCCGTCCCCGAAGAACTTCGCTCCGGGCCCCTCGCCGCGCGGTCCCGGCGCCTCCCAGGTCAGGCGCGTCGCCTCGGTCAGCGGGCGGCGGGCGGCGTCCTCGACCTGCAGCGTGTACCGGTGCGCCATCGAGCGGAGCCAGTCCTGGTACAGCCCCTGGCCGAAGACGCCGACGTAGCCCAGTCCGACGGCGTCGCGCGCTGTCCGGTTGAGCGCCCCGGGGATGCAGGTGTCGGCGTAGCGGTGGGAGATCTCGCGGATCTTGGCCGGGCCGTACCGGTCCTCGATGTAGCGGAGCAGGTTCGAGCCGTACAGATAGGCCGCGGTGCCGCCCGGGTAGGCCAGCGGGATGTTCGAGACCTGGTCCAGGCCGAACATGCGGTGCTCGAGGAACGGCACGCGCAGGTGCATGTCGTAGAACGAGCTTCGGAGCCGTCCGCCCGTGGTCTGGCGGGTCTCCATCAGCACCGCCATCCCTTCGACCAGCCAGGTCGGCTCGGCCAGGTTCGGCGCGTACGAGCGGCCCGTGAGCGTGTTCCAGGTCAGCGCGCACAGGCTGAGCATGGTGTCCAGGTGCACCACGTGCGTCAGCTCGTGGGTCACCAGCAGCTTCGCGTAGTCGTCGAAGTCGTTCAGCTCGTCCAGCGGTGCGGGCGGCGCGCCATAGGCGTTGATGAACGTGAAGGGGAGCGAGCTGGCCGATCCGTTGGCGCCGTCGTCGAAGTCGCTGACCATCAGCTGGATGCGCCCGGTGGGCCGCCAGTTGAAATAGCGGGTGTTCAGCCGGTAGGCGCGCTCGACGAAGTGCGCCATCTTCTCGGCCAGCGCCCGCTCGTCCGGGTAGAAGTGAATCGCGAAGTGCGGCGTCTCCAGCGTGTACCAGACGGCGCGCGGCAGCGGCCGGGCGGTCGGCGGCGTTTCGCCCACGTCGTCGAACGGCTGCAGGTCCTGGGCAGCCGCGCGGGTGGCGACTCCCATCGAAAGCGCGGCGACGAGGAGGCCGGCGCCCGCGCGCGTTCGCATCGGAGCGATTCTATCCAGCGAGCGCCGTCGGCGATACCCGGCGCGAACGGGGTTGCGCGACCCGGCGCGAGGCGCGATTCTTCCCGACGTGCGCGTGTTGGCCGTCTCATTCATGCTGGCCCTTGCGGGCTGCAACGCCGGCACTTCCAGCCCGTCCGACTGCACGATGGCCGGGGGCAAGTGCGTGGCGCCTGGCTCCCCCTGCAGCAACCGCGGCGGGCAGGCGTGTAATCCCGATCAAGATCCGCCGGGCGCGTTCTGCTGTCTGCCCTGCTCCAGCGGCGACACGAACGACGCCGGCACCGCCTGCCACTGACGCCACACGCTTCGCGCTGCACCGGCACCGTTCGGTGAAACGTCGCTGGCCATCGTAGAGCTTCGTGGTTAAGTTCGGGCCCTCTCGAGAACGGACAAAAAGGAGAAGATCCCATGAAGCGATTTGCGAGCGCGAACTGGAAGGGTGGCCTGAAGGGCGGCAAGGGGACCGTGAGCGCGGCCAGCGGCGCGTTCACCAACCTGCCCTATAACTTCGTCCAGCGGTTCGAGAGCGGCCTGGGGAGCAGCCCCGAGGAGCTGATCGCCGCCGCTCACTCGAGCTGCTTCGCCATGGCGCTCTCGGGGCAGCTGGAGGCGGCCGGGCTGACGGCGGAGAACATCGACGTCAAGGCGACCGTCACGCTCGAGAAGGTGGAGACCGGGTTCGCCGTGACCTCGTCGCACCTCGACGTGACCGTGAAGCTGCCGACGCCCGACCAGGCCAAGTTCGAGCAGGCGGCCAACAACGCCAAGGCCGGCTGCCCGATCTCGAAGCTGTTGAACGCGAAGATCACGATGGACGCCAAGCTGGCGTGACGAGGGACGAGGGCAGACCCCACCCTAACCCTCCCCGCGGAGCGGGGAGGGGACCAGAGGGGGGAGCGGGTCTTTGCCTCCTCGCGGGGAGGGGACGAGAGGGGTGAGCGGGTCTTCGCCTCCCGCGGGCCTCCGCCGATCATCGCTCGCGCGTCAGGTCGCGGCAGATCCGCAGGTGGCGGAGGGCGGCGGTGTAGTCTCCGGCCAGGTCGTAGAGGCGGGCGGCGTTGTAGTGGGCGTCGGCGTTGCCCCCGTCTGCCTCGATGGCGTTGGCGTATGCCTCCAGCGCCGCATCGTTCATCCCCTGGTCCTCGAGCGCGACGCCCAGGTTGAACAGCGCGGTCGCGTCACCGGGGCGGATGGTCAGCGCCCGGCGGTAATGTGCCTCGGCGGCCGGAAGGTCGCCGCGCTCGTGCAGGATGCGCCCCAGATTGATGTGGGCGTCGGCGTGCTCGGGCGACTGCATCAGGACCTGACGGTAGCTGGCCTCGGCCTGCTGAGGGTCGGTCTCGTCGATGTGGCAGCCGATCTCGTAGATCTCGTCGACCGTCGGCGCCGCGACCTCGTCGGCGGGCGGCGCCGTTCGCGACCGCAGGATGGTCAGCGGCGCGTCGCCGCTCTCCGCGGGCGGTGGCGGATCGAACGACAGCAGCACCTGGCCGGATTCCACCTGCCAGCGTGAGCTCCCTTCCTGGACGACCACCGAGGAGCCGTCGGTCCCCAACTGCACGCCGGTCAGGGGGTGGGTGTCGGGCAGCCGGTCGCGCAGCATGCGCAGCGCCCGCCTCACCCGGTGAGGGGAGATGCGCTGGCTGACCAGCCCTTCGGCCTTCCGCAGCAGCAACAGGTCCTGGAACGAAAAGCGGAGCTCGCCGCGCTCACCGCGCTCAGGCGCCAGCACGCCCGCGCGCAGGTAGGCGCGCAGTCGGCCCGAGGAGACGCCGATCATCTTCGCCACGTCCTGCGTGGTGTAACCGCTCACGGCGCTCCACTATAGAGCGTCGCCGCGCGATCGGCGTGAAAAGCAACAAAGTGGAAAACTAGGATCGTTTACGCGCGCGCTTCGGCTCGGCGGCCGCCTGATCGGCTGACTTGCGCGCGGCGCGCCGCGGCTCCGCGGCCTCTTCGACGGGCGAGGCTTCGGGCTTGGCGGCGCCGGTCCCCTTGGCCAGGCTGGCCTTCAGCGCTGCCATCAGGTCGATCACGCGCGCGGGCTCGGGGGCCGGCTCGGTTTCCGAGATGTCCTGTCCCTGCACCTTGCGCTCGATGTCGGCGCGGATGCGTTCCTTGACCTCGTCGTGGTACTTGCCGGGCTCGAAGGTCTCGGCCGTGATCTGGTCGATGAGCTGCTTGGCCAGCTTCAGCTCGGCCTCACGCGCCTCGCCGTCCGGCAGCGGAACCTCGGACATCGAGCGCACCTCGTCGGCGTAGAGCAGCTCCTGCAGGATCAGCCCGCGCCCATCCGGCGAGGGGCGCAGCATGACCAGGTACTGCTTGCCGCGCGCCGCGTAGCGCGCCAGCGCCGCCCGCCCGGTCTCGCGCATCGCCTCGGTCAGCAGGCGATAGGCCTTGTCGCCCCCTTTCTCGGGCGACAGGTAGTACGGACGTTCGAAGTAGATCGGGTCGATCTTGTCCAGCGGCACGAAGGCGTCGATGTCGATGCTCTGGGTCGCCTTCTCCTCCAGCGACTTCAGCTCCTCGGGGGTGAACGTGACGTACTGGTCCTTGGCGAACTCGTACCCCTTCACCATGTCGTCGCGGTTGACGGTCTCGTTGTCGCGCGGGCAGATGTACTGCTGCTTCAGCCGCGAGCCGCACTTCTTGTGCAGCAGGTTGAACGAGATCGCGGCCGAGCTTTGCGTCGCCGGGTAGAGCCGTACCGGGATCGAGACCAGCCCGAAGGAGATTGTCGCTCCAGCAATGGGTCGAGCCATGATGGTGCTCCAGTGTAGTCCGGTGTAGGATACCTGCCAAATTTACGTCGAGCCAGGCTTCATCAGCCCGGCCAGCCGCTCGGCCGCCACCGGCCCCTTGCCGGTGTCCTCGTGCTTGAAGAAGACGTAGCTGGCGGTCCAGGGGCGCGCGGCGATCGTCTCGCCCCACCGGGCGATGGCCGCCTCGTCGTAGTCCTCGCGCCTCAGCCGCAGGTACCCCCAGTCGGCCGTGGCCTCCACCGGCGTCGACAGATCCTCCGAGTCGGCGATGCAGAGCGCCGCCCGCCGCGCGCGCAGGCAGGCATAGACGTCGTCGGCGAACCAGGAGGCGTGCCGGAACTCGATCGTCGCCGCGACGTCTCCCGGGAGGGCCGCCAGGAATGCGTCGAGCCGAGGCAGGTCCTTTTTCAGGTTCGGCGGCAGCTGGAACAGGACCGGGCCCATCTTGCTGCCCAGGCTGCGCGCCGCGGCGCCCAGGCGGTCGACCTCGCCGGCCACGTCAGTCAAACGCTTGTCGTGCGTGATCCGGCGCGGGCTCTTGATCGCAAACTTGAAGCCGGCCGGGGTCTCGGCCGCCCAGCGGCCCAGCAGCTCAGCGGTCGGCATGCGGTAAAAGCTGTTGTTGATCTCGACGGCCGGGAAGATCCCGGCGTAGTGAGCCAGCATCTTGGCTTCGGGGAGCTTCTCCGGGTAGAAGCCGCCGCGCCACGCCGGGTAGCTGAAGCCGCTGGTGCCGATGAGAAGCTGCATAGGGTTTGCGAAGTTGGCCGCGCAGTCGGTAAAATACACTCGATGACGCGTGACCGCGTCGCCAATCCGCTGGAGGACACGACGCGGATGGCGCCAGCCCCCCAGGCGGACGCGCAGGAAGGCGCGACGTCCGCCTACCTGGTCGTTCTGTCTGGTTCGAACGTCGGCGAGATGTACCGGATCGACAAGGAGTCGATCGTGATAGGTCGTGGCGATCGGGTCGACATCCGCCTGGTCGACGACGGGATCTCGCGGGAGCACGCCAAGCTCTCCAAGGTCGACGGGGGCATCGAGCTCACCGACATGGGCTCGACCAACGGCACCTTCTGCAACGGCAAGAAGGTCGATCGCGAGAAGCTGGCCGAGGGGGACAAGATCCTGCTCGGCTCGACGACGATCCTGAAGTTCAGCTACCAGGACCGCCTGGAAGAGATGTTCCAGCGCCAGCTCTCCGAGTCGGCGCTGCGCGACGGGCTGACCCGGGCCTTCAACAAGCGGTACTTCATCGACCGCATCGAGAGCGAGATCCAGTACGCGCTGCGCCACCAGGCGCCGCTGGCGCTGATCTTCATCGACATCGACCACTTCAAGCGGATCAACGACCTTCACGGTCACCCCGCCGGCGATCACGTGCTGAGCCAGCTCTCGACGCTGGTCATGAGCATGCTGGGCGAGGACGCCATGCTGGCTCGCTACGGGGGCGAGGAGTTCGCGATCCTGGCGCGCGGGCTGGAGCTGGACGCCGCCACGGCGCTGTCCGAGCGCCTGCGCGCGGCCGTGAACGCGCACCCGTTCGAGTTCTCCGGGACACCGATCCCGGTCACCGTCAGCGTCGGCGTCGCGCGCGCGCCGGCCCCGGGGATCGCCAGCGCCGGCGATCTGGTGGCGCGCGCCGACGAGGCGATGTACGCCGCCAAGCGCGGCGGCCGCAACCGCGTCGTTGCGGCTAAGTGAGGGTGGCGCGGGCGACCAGCGCCCGCTTGAGGCGCGCCAGGTACTCCGCGCGGGGAATCGCGATCGCGCCCATGTGTGACAGGTGCGACGTCGGCACCTGCGCGTCCAGCAGCGTGAAGCCGCCGGCCCGCAGCCGTTCGATCAGGTGGCCGACTGCGGCCTTCGAGGCGTCGGTCCGCCGGTGGAACATCGATTCGCCGCCGAAGAACCCGCCCAGCGCCACGCCGTAGAGCCCGCCGACCAGCTGGTCCCCTTCCCAGACCTCGATGCTGTGCGCATGGCCGAGCCGATGCAGCTCGACGTAGGCGCGCACGAAGTCGCCCGTGATCCAGGTCGACGGGCGATCGGCGGCCGACTCGGCGCACCCCTGCATGACCTCCTCGAAGGCCCGGTCGACGCTGAAGGTCCAGCCGCACCGCCGCGCCGTCCGCCCCACGGTGCGGTGGGCCCGCCAGGTCGACAGGTCGAAGATGGCGCGCGGATCGGGTGACCACCAGGTGAGCACCGGGTCGGACGACCAGGGGAACACGCCCGCCCGATAGGCCGCCAGCAGGGTGGGGACGTCCAGCTGCCCACCCAGCGCGACCAGACCCTCCGGTCCGGAGGCGGCGGACTCCTCTTCCGTGACCGCTATCGGGCGCAAAAAAAGGCGCGGTCCGTCGTTAGAGTCCACGGCTGGAGTCTAACAGGCGGTCCGCGCCCTGCTCAGATTCGGTATGCGATCGCGGCGATCGCCTGAGCTGGCCGACTACATGCCCTGGTCGGCCGAGGCGCCCTCGTCCTCGCCGCTCGGGCGCTCTTCGGTGCGCTCGGTCTGCTCGGGCTGGCGCCCTGCATTGGCGCTCTCGCGCGCCCGGCGGCGTCCGCCTGAGACCATGCCACCCTTGCGGCCGGCCTCGCGCGCTTCCTCGGAGTCGAACTCATGGGCGGTCCCCTTCTGATGAGCGGCCTTCCCTCCCTGCGAGGAGATCTGCCGCTGCCGCTCCGGATCCATACCCGCAAAGCCGCGCCCGCGGCTCTCGCCCTTCTCGTTGGTCGCCATGACGATTTCCTTCCCCGCGGAACCTCGCCCGCGTCGCTGTAGACAGCTCTTCCTTCCTGTCGGTCCCAGCTTCTTACCCAAAAGCTGTGCACGGTCCCGCCGCGGAACAGGGGGGAGGATGCTCGAAGAGCCAGCGACGGCGACCGGCGCGAGCGAGCGTTGAATGTAATGGCTGCCAGAGGCCGGATCGTTACGATTCGGACATCTCGTCCGGATCCAGCTCGACGACGCCCGGGATGGGGGGCGGGGCGCTCCCCTGGGTGCGAGGATCGCGCACAGCCAGAACCGTGACCCGGTACTCGATGTCGCGGTCGGCCAGGGGGTGGAGCAGGCGCACCCGGGCGACCTTCCCGTCGCTGCTGATGACCTTGAACTGTACGGGGCTGCCCGAGGCGGGGTCCTTGGCCTGGAAAACCGTCCCCGGCTTCAGGTCGGTCCCGCCGGGGAACGCGTCGCGGGGCATCTCGCGGACGGGCAGGGCGGCTTCGTTCCCGAACGCTTCCTTGGCCGGAATGACGCCCTTGGACTCGTCGCCCGGGCCCAGCCCCTCGAGACGCTTTTCCAGGCCGGGCAGCATCTTGCCGTCGCCGTGGACGTAACGCAGGGGTCCGGAGCGGTCGGACGACTCGATCACGTCGCCTCCTTTTATCTTCAGCTCATAAGAGAGCTCCACGCTGCGGCCCTGCGCGATCTTCATGCGACAAGCGTAATGCCGGCAGTTGCGCTTTGAAAGGAGATCATGGATTCGACCATCTGGCGCGCGTAAGATGACTTCCCCACGCCGACTGACGAAATCCTACGTCGGCGGACACCGACCCATGAAGATGGCTTCCCCCCGGCCCACGGTGTGTGCGCGCGTCGTTCTCGGCGTGCTGCTCGTGCTGGCCGGGTGCGGAGGCGGCGCGCAGATGCGCAAGGAGGACGCGGGCAGCACGGGGGGCACGCCAGCGACGGGCGGCACGGGCGGCTCGCCCGCGTCCAAGCCCGACGGGTCGGTCTCCAACCAGGACGCGGGCGGCGTCGATCGGCCCGTCGATCGACCGACCGTTCAGCTGCTGGCCAACGGCGCGCCCTGCACGTCCAGCGCGGCCTGTCAGTCGGAGTTCTGCGTCGACGGCGTCTGCTGCGAGAGCGCCTGTACCGGCGCCTGCCTGACCTGCAACGAAAGCGGCGCGGCGGGCTCCTGCATTCCGGCCGATCGCGGGTCGAACCCGCGGGGCGCCTGCACCGACATGGGAACCGCGAGCTGCGGCACCGACGGCACCTGCGACGGCACCGGCTCGTGCGAGAAGTACCCGGCGGGTGTGGCCTGCCAGAGCCCCGGCTGCACCGGCGGCGCGCTCACGTTCGCGGGTCGCTGCGACGGCAACGGAACCTGCACGTCCACCCCCAACCAGTCGTGCGCGCCCTTCACCTGCGGCTCGAACGGCCAGTGCCGGACCACCTGCTCGTCCGACCCCGACTGCGCGATGGGCAGCTTCTGTGTCTCGGGCAGCTGCGGCCTCAAGCCGATCGGCGCCAGCTGCGGCGCCAGCGCCGACTGCAACTCCGGGTTCTGCGCCCAGGGCGTCTGCTGCGCGACGGCCTGCACGGGGACCTGCAAGTCGTGCGCGATCGCCCAGAGCGCCGGCACCTGCATCAACGTCCCGGCCGGGCAGGACCCGCTGACCCAGTGTGACGACCAGGGGGCGTCGACCTGCCTGCAGAACGGCCTGTGCGACGGCAAGGGGGCCTGCCAGAACTACGCCTCCGGGACCAGCTGCGGCAGCAGCACCTGCACGGCCGGCACGGTCACGCCGGTGGGCAAGTGCGACGGCGCCGGGACCTGCACGCCGGGGACGCCTCAGAGCTGCAACGCCTACGCGTGCGGCGACACGGGCGTCTGCAACAGCGCCTGCTCGGGCGACACCGACTGCGCGACCGGCTACTTCTGCATCGGCGGGTCCTGCGCCAAGAAATCGACCGGGGCGACCTGCTCGGCCGACTCGGACTGCGGCACCGGGCATTGCGCCCAGGGCGTCTGCTGCAAGACCGCCTGCACCGGGGACTGCATGTCGTGCGCCCTCGCGGGGAACAACGGGACGTGCAGCCCGATCCCGGCCGACCAGGACCCCTTCGATCAGTGCGACGACCAGGGTTCGGTCAGGCCCTGCGGCACCACCGGCGTCTGCGACGGCAAAGGGGCCTGCGCGTTCTACCCGGCCGGCACCACCTGCGGGTCGCCGTCCTGCACCGGCTCGACGCTGACGCAGGCGCGGACTTGCGACGGGGCGGGCACCTGCCGCCCGGCGACCACGGCCAAGTGCGATCCGTTCACCTGCGCCAGCATGGCCTGCAAGGCGACATGTTCGGGCGACAGCGACTGCGTCTCCCCCAACGTCTGCAACAACGGCAGCTGCGGCAAGCTGCCCCCGGGCGCCGCCTGCACGGCGGCCGCGTCCTGCGTCTCGGGCTTCTGCGCGCAGGGGGTCTGCTGCGACACGGCCTGCACGGGGACCTGCCTGTCCTGCGCGCTGTCGGGGACCACGGGGACCTGCTCGCCGGTCGGCGCGGGCGTGGCCCCGACGCCCACGACCCAGTGCACGATGACCGCCAAGAGCGGCTGCTTGACCGACGGCTTCTGCGACGGCGCCGGACACTGCCGCGACTGGCCGAGCGGCACGCAATGCGCGCCCGCGGCCTGCACCGGCCAGGTGTTCACGCCGGCCGCCACCTGCGACGGCGGCGGAACGTGCAAGACGGTCACGCCGGGAAACTGCCCGGGCAACCTGCTCTGCGATTCCGGCGGCCTGGTCTGCAAGACCACCTGCACGGCCGACGCCGACTGCGTGTCCCCCACCAAGTGCACCAACGGGACCTGCTCGCTGAAGCCGCCCGGAACGCCGTGCGGCACGGGCTCCGAGTGCTCGTCGACGATCTGCGAGCAGGGCGTCTGCTGCAACACCACCTGCAAGGGGACCTGCATGTCCTGCGCGGGAACGACCCCGGGGATGTGCAAGCCCGTCGCCGCGGGCGGGGCCGATCCGACCGCGATGTGCGTCGACACGGGCGCGCCCGGCTGCGGGACCAACGGGAAGTGCGACGGCGCCGGGAGCTGCCAGCTCTACGTGTCGGGCACCACCTGCATGCCGTCGACCTGCGTGGACGACGTCTTCACGGCGGCCGCCACCTGCGACGGTGCGGGCAACTGCCAGGACGTGACGTCCACGCTGTGCGACCCCTGGGGCTGCGGCTCGAATGGCGCATGCAACACCACCTGCTCGACCAGCGCCGACTGCCACACGCCCGCCACCTGCGTCTCCAAGAGCTGCGGCAAGCTGTCCGTCGGCCAGGCCTGCCAGACGCCGGCGGCTTGTCAGAGCGGCTTCTGCGCCAACAACGTCTGCTGCAACAACGCCTGCACGGGGACCTGCACCGCCTGCAACCTGACCAACAGCGTGGGAACCTGCAAGCAGGTGCCGGCCGGCCAGGCGCCGACCCCCTCCACCCAGTGCACCGACAGCGGCGCCTCCACCTGCGGCACCAACGGCAAGTGCGACGGGACCGGCGGCTGCCAGAAGTATGCGTCGGGGACCACCTGCGCCGCCTCCACCTGCACGGGCTCGACGCTGACGCCGTCGGCGACCTGCAACACCGGCGGGATGTGCATCACGCCGTCGACGAAGACGTGCAACCCGTACACCTGCGGGGCAACCGCCTGCAAGACCACCTGCAGCGTCCCGGCCGACTGCACGTCGCCCGACATCTGCGCGGGCGGCAGCTGCGTCCCGCCCATCACCGTGTCGGTGCTGCTGGCGGAGCGCGACCTGTCGACCCGCGACGGGACCATCGCCCCGCACATCCAGGTCAAGAACGTGGGGACCAATTCGTTCGCGCTGTCGACCATCACCGTCCGCTACTGGTACACGGAGGAGGCCAGCGACGGGATGACGCTGGGGACCACCGAGGCCCAGCAGGTGAGCTGCGACTACGCGACGCTCGGCTGCGGAAACGTCACGATGTCGCTGGTTGCGATGCCAGCGGCCGTGACCGGCGCCAACTATTACCTGCAGCTGTCCTTCACGGGCGGCGCCGGGTCGCTGGCGGCGAACGGGAGCACGGGCGAGATCCAGGCCCGGATCTACAAGATCGACAACAAGGCCTACAACGAGACCGACGACTACTCGTACAACGGGACGACGACGTACACGACCACCACCAAGGTCACCGTCTACCTGAACGGCACGCTGATCTACGGCACCGAGCCGATGTAGCGGTTCACCCGTGAGCGACGCCGCCCGCTCACGCGCGACTCGGACCTAGTCGGTGCGTCTCGTGGCGAGCTCCAGAGAACTGGTTGCAACAGCCAGTTGCGGGGCTAAGACGACGGCGCGCTCGTGTCGACCGTGACCAGGTTGGGCGCGAAGGCGCGCAGGGCCTGGAGGCTGCGCGACTGCCACTGCGCCGACGGGTCGCTCAGGAACCGGATGCGGTAGTGATCGTCGGGGCGCTCGTCGACCTGGGCGATCCAGCGGACGAACTCCTTGAGGCACGAGGAGTTCATGAAGACCAGCTCGCGGAAGTCGGCGACGACTTCGCCGGTGTGCATCCGCCGCGCCTCGTCGTCGACCGAGTCCAGGAAGGGGCCCAGCGGGGCGTTCACGCGCAGGTCCGCGTTGCCGGACAGGCGCATCACCAGCGCCTGTCCGTCGCTGGTGGCCGTTGCCTCGAACTCCACGTCCTTGATTCCCGTGATCTGCGCCGCCGCCATTCGGTCTCAGTGTACACGTCGCAAAAACGGCCGGTCAAACCCGAGCGCGTTCAGTCGCTGAATGGGTCGGCTTTGTCGCTGGCGGAGCCTTCGGCGCCGGGCTTGTCGCCGCCGGCCTCGTCGTGCCGTCCGTGGTGGCGCTTGGCGTGGGGGGAGTGGGGCTTGGGCCAGGCGTCCGCCACGTCCGGCGTGACCGAGGGCGAGGGCGAGGGTGAGGGCGCGGGCGCGGCCGAGGCGGCGGCCGCCGGGGCGGGCGGGACGGCGGCCGGCGGTGGCGACGACGGTGCCGCCACGGGCGGAGGAGCCGTGGGGGTTGCCGCGGCGGCAGGCGGGGGCGGGCTGGGGACGCGGGGTTGTGGAGGAGCAGGGGTTGGAGCCGCAGGAATCACGGCGCCGACCCGCGCGGGGGGGGGCACTGGCGCAGGCGGCTGCACCGACGGCCGCGCCAGCAACCAGGCGCCGACGCCCGTGATGGCGACCAGGGCGCCCAGGCCCCCGTAGACCCACAGCCGGTCGCGCCGGCTGGGCGGTTCGATACCCGAGATGGCGGAGGCGTGGCTGCTGTGGACGGCCGGGTGGCTGCTGCGGGCGCCCTGGCTGGAGATCGTCGCGCTCTTCAGCTCGGGGGTGAACGACACGCCGGCCGCCGAATGCCCCGGGCGGAGCGCCATGGTCGGCCCCTGCGTCAGGGGTTCGGCGCTGGGCGCCTCGACGTTGCGCGGTGGCCGCTCGGCGCGGTCGACCTCCATGTCCAGCGCCGCGGTGGCGGTCTTGCGCCACTGCAGGAACTCGGAGGCGAACAGGCTCTTCATGTACGTCGCCAGCTGGACGGGGCTGAACCCCTCCTGGCTGAAGGCGTACCGCTCCAGCGCCTGCGCCATCTCGTGGGCGCTCGAGAAGCGCCCCTCGCGCTTCTTGCGCAGCGCTCGCATGACCACGGCGTCCAGCTCTGGCGGGACGTTCGCGACCTCGGACGGGCGGGGGATCGGATCGTCCAGGATGGCCCGCATGGTGGCGAGCTCGGTCTCGCGGCGGTAGAGGCGCCGTCCGGTCAGCACCTCCCACAGCACGATCCCCAGCGCGAACACGTCGGCCCGGTGGTCGACGTCCTCGGCGGAGGCCTGCTCGGGGGACATGTACTCGATCTTCCCCTTCAGGCCGCCGGGGCTGGTGTGGGCCACCCGGCCGAACGCGCGCGCCACGCCGAAGTCGATCAGCTTGACCGCCCCCTCGAACGACAGCAGCACGTTCTGCGGCGAGACGTCCCGGTGCACGACCCCCAGGGGGCGGCCGTCGCCGTCCGTCAGGGCGTGGGCATACCCCAGGCCGCTGGCCGCCTGGGCCATGATGTAGGCCGCCAGCGCCGGGCTGGGCGGGCGCTTCTCGCGCGCGGCCTTGCGCAGGACCGCCGAGAGCGGCTTGCCCTGCACCAGCTCCATCGCCAGGTAGTACTCCTCGCCGTCGTGCCCGACCTCGATGATCCGCACGACGTTCGGGTGGTCCAGAAGCGCCGCCAGGCGGGCTTCGTCCAGGAACATCCCGATGAACTGCCGGTTCTGTGCCAGGTGCGGCAGGATCCGTTTGAGGACGATCAGCGTGCGGTAGCCCGGCAGCTCGCCCGACAGCGCGAGGTACACCTCTGCCATGCCGCCAGTGGCGAGGCGTCCGATGATCTGAAATCGACCCAGGCGCCTGACGCCGTCTGACATTCCACTTTGCCGACCTTCCCGATCTTGCCGTGATTGCGGGAGCCGCCCGCCCTGGCGGAGATCGGAGGGCGTAGCACCGGTCATCTTTTCATTCTCACTCCAGCAGCTTCATCGGCGGGAATCAAGCCGCGCCGGGCCACCCGGCAAATTCTTGGCGGATAAACGGGGGTGGCCACCCACATCGCCCGCTGCCAGGCAACCCCCTGCCTGCATCCCGGGCGGCGTCGTGCCTCTGGCGTGGATCGGCTGCGCGGGTATAATCGATTTTCTTTCTTTTTCCGGGAGCAAGGACCGTGAAGACAAGAGCTTATGCCAGGTCGTTGTCGTGCGTCGCCTTCCTGACTCTGGCGGCATGCGCCGGGGTCAAACAGA